>Ga0310344_10001105_pt1 | contig 20951 bp, 18 predicted proteins | sample HC15DNA20200_MG_FD_203801 | JGI IMG/M metagenome (GOLD analysis project Ga0310344, IMG submission 203801) | Marine microbial communities from station ALOHA, North Pacific Subtropical Gyre - HC15-DNA-20-200_MG | ecosystem: Environmental > Aquatic > Marine > Oceanic | place: Pacific Ocean: North... | reverse complement strand
CAACATTTGAAACGACTATGGCAGCACCATCCAATGGACCCAATGCTTTGGGAAGATTTACTGACTTATGCGAAGCGACTTTCTGATCACTGAATGACAAACGGTGAACCTAAATTTTATTGAGTAAGAAGTTGCCTGTCGATTGGAGATTCCGTCAGTTTGATCCAGGGATCAGATCTATGTTTAATAAAAAGTTCCACCTTTGCATCAATGAACTGACGGTGCTGAAGCATTTCGTTTCGAGACTGCTCCCCTGTGTACCCGAGTCTAGATTCCATCGTAATAGGACCCGTGTTCTGGCCAGGATCTAGACCTTCACGACCGACTGCACGCACCAATGCATTATCCCATTCTGTAATTTCACCTGCGCAAGTTCCCGCCATTTCGTCAGCCGGAGAAACCTGATTGAGGCTACTGTCGCCATCCTCAACAGCCGTCTCACATCGTCGAAATACTCCCATCAACTGTAGTGTCCGCACATCACTGTTAGAAATATTTTCCAAACTAAAAGAAATCGTAGGAACAATTTTGTTCCGTCCTAAATCATCAAGACCGACGTCTAGCCACCCAGTCGTGACTCCGGTTAATTTAAAAGTCCGTTGCGGATCGAGAGGAGTCGAACTACAGGAACTAAGAAATACAAAAAAAACAAAAATAAAAGCAAATTTAGTTCTGCAGTCGATCAGAAAGGCATTACATTTTTGATACATCAAAGCGATTGTAGATCAGATTATCATTCGGGATCTCCGCTTAGAGTGATCTTGACTAGCTCTTCATTCGTTTTATCAATGAAATTCATAATTTAAGGATTTTTAGTTCTTAGAGATTAGACGAACAAAAACCATTTACCGGTCGGAAAGAACCGTGACAAAATACTGCAGAATCGCTAAAGTCAACAAAACATATGTCATAGCGACTAATTAAATCTTGCATCTACCACACCTCAGCCATTTAAAGACTTTTTTTTCAACGTTCTTTAAGCAGAACTCCGAAACTAAAACTTCCCATGATTCAATTGACCTCCATAAGTAAATCATTTGGAGCACGCGTTCTTTTTAATTCGCTTACGTGGCAAATTAATTCGGGAGAGCGGATTGGCCTGTGTGGACCGAACGGGGCAGGAAAAACAACACTTCTGAGAATAATGGCAGGAATCAACGAACCCGACAACGGCACGTTGGCTCGTCCATCCGATCTCACTGTCGGATTCCTTCCACAGGAAGGCATCACCCACTCAGGACGAACTTTATTCGATGAAACGTGTTCGACTTTTGAAGAACTCCTTCAACTACAAACAGAAATGAGACAACTTGAAAACCAGATGTCTGACACCAAGATAGATGCGGAAGAACATGAAAACGTACTTGGGAAATACAGTGAGGCTCAAGACACCTTCCAGAACCATGGTGGCTACGACATAGAGTCTCGAGTACACGCGGTTCTCCAAGGACTCGGTTTCAAAACCAAAGATTTATCTCGGCAAACGGAAGTTTTTTCTGGAGGTTGGCAGATGCGGATAGCACTCGCAAAGCTCCTGTTAAAACGGCCCAAGTTGCTTCTCATGGATGAACCAACGAACCATCTTGATTTGGAAGCGCGGAACTGGCTTGAAGATTTCCTCATTTCCTACCCACATGCCGTTGTATTAGTTTCCCACGATCATTTTTTTCTCGACAGGGTTGTCACTTCTATAGCTGAGGTAAACCTCAGAACATTGGTCTCTTATCCTGGAAACTACAGCAAATTTCTTGTTGAGAGAGACCATCGGTTATCCCAACTCCGTGAAAAAAAACGTAGACAAGATGAGGAAACAGCTCGTATGCAAGCGTTTATAGATCGTTTTCGGTATCAAGCTGCGAAGGCGGCTCAAGTGCAAAGTCGAATCAAGATGCTTCAAAAAGTAGTCCCTATCGAAGTCCCACCAGAACGAAAACGTGTTCATTTTACTTTTCCAGCTAGCACGCGAAGCGGGCGGACTGTAATTGAATTAGAAAACATCAGCAAGCAGTATGGTGATTTGCAAGTATTCAGCAATGTCACCATCCACATTGAACGTGGAGACCGAATTGCCCTCGTAGGACAAAATGGGTCAGGAAAGTCTACCCTTATGAGAATACTCGCCGGAGTAGAAAAAGCGGATACCGGAAGTCGAAAAGAAGGTACTAACGTTATCACGCAGTACTTTGCACAAGATGAAGCCACTAGACTTCAAGGTTCCAATACGGTTTACGAAAACCTCTCTTCCGGTTCTCCTATCAATATGGTTCCAGCCATACGAAATATATTAGGTGGCTTTTTGTTTGAAGGAGATGACATTAACAAAAAAGTGTCAGTGCTGTCAGGTGGAGAAAAAACACGACTGGCGGTAGCTCGCCTACTATTACACTCCTCAAATACACTTCTATTAGATGAGCCGACAAATCACCTTGACATTGATTCAACTAACGTCTTGCTAAACGCTCTATCCGACTATGGTGGAACTCTTATTTTTGTTTCACATGATCGTTATTTTGTTGATCGCCTCGCTACAAAAATACTTAATATTTCCGAACAGACTGCATCTCTTTATCCCGGATCATATGAAGAGTTCCAATGGAGTAATTCTCAGAGTGTCGGTTCTAAAAAAACATCGAACCAAACATTTATTTCTAAACCACAACAAAACAAAGCAACCGATGAAAAACGTTATAAATCCGAAAAAAGAAAGTTAGAGAAACAGCTCCGCGCTGTCACAACTAGAATCTCAGATATCGAAAATCGAATCGGCGAAAAAGAGCAGGCTATCGGTTCACTCGAAAAGGAAATATCTAATCCGAATTTCTATGATGAAAAGGAGGCAGCGGAGACGACTATTACGGAACATCAAAATCTAATGTGGCAAGTCGGAGACTTAATGAACCAGTGGGAAGCTCTTAACAGAGAATCCGAAGAATTGGCAGATCAGATTAAAAAAAGGACTCTTCCCAAATAACCAACTTGTAATTTCTAACCGGCTCGTCTGCCAGATACTTACGATCGGAAATTAGCTGTACTTAAAAAACAAGTTAAAATTGCTCGAAATTTTACTGCAGGACTTAAGCTCTGGGATGCGTTTTCTTGTAAAGATTTGTTAATTGTTTCGCGTTGACATGAGTATAGCGCTGAGTTGTGCTAACCCGTGCATGGCCAAGTAATTCCTGAATAGAGCGAAGATCGGCTCCGCGTTCAAGTAAATGCGTGGCAAAAGAATGACGAAGTGCATGCGGACTTATCCCGAGCTTCGCACCTGACTTTAGTACATATTTTCGTACTAATCTATCTATACTGCGAGTCGATAAACGTCCCCCTCGATAATTAATAAAAAGAGGGCTTTCAATATTTTTATTACCTGTTTTCTTATGAGAAATACCATTCTTAGCAAGTATTTTTGTGCGATCTAAGAGGTAATGGCGGATCGCAGTTTCTGCTTCACGGTGAAATGGCAACATTCGTTCTTTTCCACCCTTACCGATCACCCTTAACAGCCGGACACTTAAATTAAGATCTTCCAGATTTAAACTGACAAGTTCACTTAGACGGAGTCCTGAAGCGTAAAACAATTCCAGAATAGCTCGATCGCGACGACCTAACGGTGTACCTAGATCAGGAGTTTCAAGAAGAACGTTCATCTCCTCTACGTCGAGATGAGCAGGCATCTTGCGCTGTGACCGCGGCGGTACAATCAACGAGCCTGGATCTACATCGATATATCCTTCTCGACACAAATACCGGCTGAAGGAACGGATAGCAGCTAATTTTCGTGCGGACGAAGCTCCTGAATGACCACGTTCGTACAACTCTCCGAGAAAAGAACGAATGCTCTGATGGTCAAAGTCACGTGATGTAATGTCTTGAGAATCGACGCGCTTATTCAAAAATCCTAAGAACTGAGTTAAATCGCTCCGATAAGCCGCCACAGTGTGTTTAGAGGCATTACGGTTGTACTGTAGGTAATCAAGAAACGACTGGAGATGAATTCTCATTGATTTTTTCTCGGAACACACCAAACCAATCACTTAAATCACTTAGGGCACGCTCCGCGACAGCCCTTTTTCTATCGCGCTTGTTCTTTGGAGGTAAATCCAAGGAAGGTATTAATCCAAACGCTATGTTGGCAGGCTGATAATTGATCGCACTAGAATTTGAAACATAATAACCTAATGCTCCCAACGCCGTTGTTCGAGGTGGAATGGTTGTAGGACATCCTTGAGTAACCGCAACGGCATTCAGCCCAGCCACCAACCCAGAAGCCGCGGATTCCACATAACCCTCTACCCCAGAAATTTGACCAGCAAAAAAGAGTTCCGGTCGCATTCGCGTCTGCCAAGTAGATTCTAGAACTTTAGGGGCATTAATGTAAGTGTTTCGATGAATCATGCCATGGCGAACAAACTCACATTCGTCCAGACCAGGAATTATTCGAAATACACTGGATTGATGACCCCATTTCATCTGTGTCTGGAATCCCACCATACTATAGTGATCAGCCGCTAGATCATCTTGCCTCAACTGAACAACTGCATATGGCCTCAGTCCAGTGCTTGGATCAATTAGACCCACGGGCTTCATTGGGCCAAAACGCAATGTATCAACACCTCGATTAGCCATCACTTCTATAGGTAAACAGCCTTCGAAGAATTTTGCCTGATCAAAATCATGTACATCAGATAATTCCGAAGAAATTAAAGCATCGTAAAAGTTTTGATACTCGGTCCTGCTCAAGGGACAGTTGAGATAATCACCATCTACATTTGTTGTCTGAGCAATTTGTCCCTCACTGTTCTGATAAAGATGCCTCTTTCCCCATCGAGACGCTCGAAAAACTTTTTTCATATTTATCGATTCCGCGAGAACCACTGGACTAATCGCATCGTAAAAGTACAAATGGTCATCTCCAACAAACTTCGCGATATCGGCAGATAGACTTTCTGATGTTAAAGGTCCCGTGGCAATAATGATTGCCGATGTCTCAGCACTTGCCTTTGGTATACGAGAAATCTCACGCCGTGAGACCGTAATTAAAGGATGGCTATTTATTGCCTCGGTAACATGCTCAGCAAAACGTGTCCGGTCCACCGCCAACGCTCCACCTGCAGGAACCTGCGTTTTTAAGGCAATACGCATAATCAAGGACCCGAGACTCCTCATTTCCTCCTTTAGAAGGCCCACCGCATTCTCAAGCTGAGCGCCACGAAAAGAATTACTACAAACCAATTCAGCCAGTTGACTGGATTTATGCACTCGTGTCTTGTGCACCGGCCTCATTTCATATAATTTCACTGGCACACCGCGAGTTGCAATCTGCCAAGCCGCCTCACAACCAGCTAATCCACCACCGATGATTTCAACCATCGCTAATACTTTTCTTCTTTCAATGGAAATTCACAAACTTCTGAAACCAAAAATCTAGTCTGAAGATTTTTGCTCAGTGCGGGAATAATCACAATCTTCAGTATTACAAAGAAACTGATGACCATGACGTTTCGTAATTTTTTCTACTAAGAAAGACGCGTTACATGAGGGACACTTTTCCTTGACTGGTTTTTTCCAAAGCGTAAAGTCACATCCAGGATAATTACAACATCCGTAAAAAACTCGACCGCGTTTAGATTTCCTTTCGACAATATCACCACCATCCTGGGGACAAGCGACGCCAGTGCTCTTCAGCTTGATATATCTACACTTTGGATAACTTGAACAAGCCGTGAACTCACCAAACCGTCCTTGCTTAATCACAAGATGCGCATCGCACTCTGGACATTTTTCTTCTAACGGCTGGTCTGGTTTTACTGCCGCCAGTCCACCCGAACCAGAAATTACTTTTCGAGTGGTCTTACATTTAGGATAAGCTGTGCAAGCAAAAAATGGTCCCCACTGGCCTCGTTTAAGCACCATTGGTTTTCCGCAATTCTCACAAGGTTCCTTCTCAGCTTCATCTGCCAGTTCTTTTTCATTTTCAATTTCGCCTGTGTAGCTACATTCTGGATAACCGCTACAAGCCAAAAACATGCCGAACTTTCCTGGTTTTTCAAGCAACATCTTTTTGCAATCGGGACATTTGTCCCCTGTGGGTACTCCCCCACGAATATCTTTCATTTCATTCTTAACTCGTTCAATATCCTTGATTAGAGGCTCGTAGAAATTTGTCAAGACACTTGCATATTCCTCAGCACCATTTTCGATGTTGTCGAGTTTGCCTTCCATTTCTCGCGTGTAATCGACCTGAACAATTGCGTCATAATTTTCTATCAAAAGAGTCGTCACAACCCGCCCCAGTCGGCGCGGCTTCAAACGACCGTCGATTTTAAAGACGTAATCGCGTTCCTGAACTTTTCCAATGATAGACGCGTAGGTGCTTGGACGACCGATTCCGTTCTCTTCGAGTTCCTTAACGAGAGTCGCTTCTGTAAACCGCGGAGGGGGCTGGGTAAATTTTTGCTCTGGAATCAATTTCTTAACCGCTAGCACATCACCTTCACGAATGGTGGGTAACAATCCACTACCATCAGGAGATTCTTTTTCTAAAGAAGACTCATTTTTATCCGCATCTCCTTCAGAAGTATCTTTTTCATATATCGCCATCCAGCCACTAAATTGTGGCACCGATCCCTTGGCTCGCAATATGTAGTCACCAGCAGACACATCTATAGTTGTATCATCGAAAATTGCTGGCGGCATTTGTGAAGCAACGAACCGATTCCAGATTAAGCGGTAAAGATAATATTGGTCATTGGTCAGATGCCGTCGAACAGTTTCTGGATCATAAGCTGTTGAGGTCGGGCGAATCGCTTCATGAGCGTCCTGAGCATTTTTCTTAGCCTTATATCGATTGGGCTTTTCCGGAACAAACTTCTCACCGTACATTTTTTGAATAAGTTTACGCACATCTTCAATAGCCTGATCTGACACTCTCGTCGAGTCAGTTCGCATGTACGTAATGAGGCCAACCACTCCTGCACCCGGTATATCAATACCTTCGTACAGTTGCTGTGCTATCGACATAGTTTTTCGGACCGGTGATCGAGAGGCCTGCTGAAGCTTGCTTGTTATAAACGGTGGGGCCGGGGATTTTTTACGCTCTTTGGTCGAGACGGAAGCAGCAATGAATTCTGAAGTTTTAAGATCTTCCAAAATAGCATTTGCCTGTTCCTCATTTTCAATCTTGACAGCATTCTTGCCTTTCTTGGCAAGTTTGGCTTGAAATTCCGGTGGCAAACCACCCGCAAGTTGAGCAAACACATGCCAATACTCTTCAGATTGGAACGCATCAATCGCATCCTCACGGTCACATATCAGCCTTAGTGCTACCGATTGAACCCGACCCGCACTTAATCCACGTCTGACTTTGTTCCAGAATAGTTTGCTTAATTTGTAGCCAACAAGTCGATCTACGGCCCGACGGGCTTGTTGGGCGTCAACCATTCGACGATTAATCTCTCCAACGTTATCAAGCGCCTCTAAAACGGCTCTCTTAGTAATCTCATTAAAAATCAGGCGGCCGACTTTACGTTTTTTTCGTTTGGTCCCTAGTAGTTCGGCCAAGTGCCATGCAATCGCTTCACCTTCCCTATCAGGGTCTGTTGCGATATAAATTTCGTCGGCACTTTTTGCTTCGGCCTTCAATTCTTTTACGACTTTTTCATTGGTAGTCTCGTAATCCAGTATGAAACCGTCGTTGGTGGCGATACCCTCGTCCAGTCGATGGCCATCCTTAGAAACCTTCTTTGGAGACTTCGGTAAATCACGTACATGCCCCACCGAAGCGCTGACCTTATAGTCTTTACCGAGGTATTTACTAATCGTCTTTGCCTTTGCCGGCGACTCAACAATGACGAGCGTTTTTGCCATATCTTCCTTATCGTATATATCTACCCTAACACCATCCCCAACATTTCTTAAATCAACCTAGATCAAATATCGAGAACAAAATTCTTCTTTTTTTGCCCACAATATACACAAGGACGAACATGACGACCCATTTTTCTTTTATAAAAACTTTTACCTGAGAAACTTCCCAGTAAGAACGGACTCCTCTGAAAACCGATACTCTAAACGAAAATTACTTTAAAAACATTCGTTAAAATAAATATAAAAATCATATTAGAAACTAAAAAATAAATTTAAAATAATATGGAACTCCATTTAATGCAATGAGTTACATGGTTTCTGACTCTAATATCCTTGTCTTGCAATGTACTAACAGCTAAAGAATTATTTGTGAACAACTACCTGCCAGCCGTTTAGCTGCTTGCCGCCTACAGCAGGTGCTGATTATAGTGAGTACTAAATGTTTATCAGATACTTCACAATTGGCTGTTTAGGTCTTTTAGCCTTCTCAGTAATTGCCATAGCAGATGAAAGAGATTCTGCTAGGGCGCAGGTTGAATTCGGAATTGAGGTTGCTCAAAAAGGACTTTGGCGCGAAGCAATTTATCGCTGGGAACGGGCCGTAAGCATAGATCCAGACTATGCCGAAGCTTGGAACAACCTAGGGATCGCGTATGAGCTGGAAGGTCGATTTAATGAGTCTCGTGATGCATACGAGAAAGCGATGGATCTTGATCCTGGCAACTTTATGATCCAGCAAAACTATGATCTATTTAGAGAAATTAATGACCGTATTAACGAGATTAATTAGCAACTGTTTCTTAATAAGCCTTTTGACCGGCTGCGCGAACTATTATGAAATCCCGGTTGAAACACCACTACAGCCCAAGCTAGATATTTCAGATTTTCAGCGGGTAATGATAGCGGGTTTTGTAACTGGTGGCAGCGATGAAATAGATACTAATCTGGAAACAGCTCGCCTCTTGAGAAGTCAACTGAGAAACAGTTCAGAGTTTCAGATTGTTGATGCTGATGTCATTGATTTGACCAGTGTTGCTGCAGAACAGGGAGACGAAATACTTTTTAGCGATACAGTAAATGGCAGTCCGAAAACGGAAGATGATGCTTCAGTTCCCGGGAACACTGATCAAGAAAATAGCAATGAGAATCTCGGATACTCAGAGGACGACCTCGAACTACTAGAGCAAATCTTTGCCGACACTAGTTATTGGCGACAAATTGGAGAAGAATTTCAGGAACCGTTAATTATTACTGGTACCGTATATTTCACTCCTCATGAACGTTCTGGAATGGTTACAAGAACTCGTGAAATTTATGATGAATTCGGGCGGAGACAAGTCGCCCCGGTGCGTGCGTACCGAGACAGGAGAGGGTACATTTTAAGTCCAAAGTTCATTTTCATTGATGGCCGGACAGGGGCGACCCTATATACTGAGCGGCACCGTGAAGAAATATTGTACGACGCGGCACAAAACAGTCCGGCACTTTCTTCCTATTTTGAGTTGATGGACCGTCTAATTCCATCATTTCTGGGCACCTTGAGCGCTGAAACAATTAAAGGAACGCGAATTCTTCTTAAATGATCATTCATTTCTGAATCAATGCACTTTACAGTGTAGTAGACATCGTATTACGATTACTGTTTGTAAATTATGTCGTTATCGTCATATGCAATCATTCGGGCTGGTGGAAGACAACACCGAGCGGAACCTGGAGTCGAACTTTCCGTTGACTACCGTTCCATTAAGCCAGGTGAAAAAATAGTTTTTGATGAAGTCCTATTCGTATCCAGAGGGAATGGAGAATTTTCCGTCGGCACTCCAAATTTACCAAACACCAGAGTCATAGGTGTTTCACAAGGCGACGAACAGGGACCAAAAATAAGGGTTTTTAAGAAAAAACGGCGTAAAGGTATGCGTCGCACAACAGGACACCGTTCGCTTCTAACACGTGTGAAAATTACCGACATCGAGACGGGTTAGCTCTATGGCTCATAAAAAAGGACAAGGAAGTTCAAGAAACGGCCGCGATAGTCAGGCGCAAAGGCTGGGTGTTAAGCGCTTCGACGGAAACATTGTAAAAGGCGGAGCCATAATTGTTCGGCAACGAGGACTTCGCTTTAAACCTGGTATAAATGTTGGATTAGGAAAAGATGATACGTTGTTCGCAAAAAGTCCTGGTCGTGTTTCATTTAAAGACCATGGCTCACGTGGAAGAATCATCAGCGTCCTACCGCTCACACACACGCCGAGCAGTCCCGCATAGTTCGTTATCTTTATCTACACAAGGCGTGAATAAGCTCACTATATGTTCGTCGACGAAGTCGACATCGAGGTAAAGGCAGGAAACGGAGGAAACGGTTGCATAAGTTTTCGCCGAGAAAAGTTTGTGCCGAGAGGTGGACCCGATGGCGGAAACGGCGGAAATGGTGGCTCCATATTTCTTCGGGCCAGCACACACCATAATACGCTCATAAATTATCGGTTTAAGCGTCACTTTCAAGCGTCTCGTGGGGCGCATGGAGAAGGAAGTAGCCGGAGCGGTGTGTCTGGTAAAGATCTCACACTGGATGTTCCAATTGGAACGGTTGTTTACCTCAGAGAATTCAAAACTTTTAAGAAGTTTGCGGATCTTACAACAGCTAATCAATCAATCTGTGTGGCCAAAGGAGGACGAGGAGGTCGAGGGAACGAATCTTTTGCATCCTCCACGAACAGAGCTCCTTATCATGCTGACCTTGGAGATCAAGGTGAGTTCAATCAAATACGTCTTTCACTTAAACTACTCGCAGATGTCGGACTAGTTGGATTTCCTAATGTCGGAAAATCTACTTTGCTTTCCCATTTGTCGGCAGCTCGTCCAAAAATTGCAAACTATCCATTCACAACATTGGAACCAAATCTTGGCGTTGTAAAACTCGATGAGGAACGCAGTTTTGTGCTTGCGGATATTCCTGGCCTAATTGAAGGAGCTCACAAGGGACAGGGACTAGGCTTAAAATTTCTTAATCATCTCGAACGCACACGTGTCTTAGTACATATTGTTGATGTCTCTTCTGAGTCCGGACGAAATCCAATCGAAGATTTTAATATCGTCCTAAAAGAACTGTCTCTATATTCTGAAGATTACCCCGATCTCGAAAATGTAAGCCAACTTAATCTTGATAAAAAACCGCAAATAGTGGTCGCAAACAAAATAGACAGCCTTGATAATCCAAAACAACTTGAGAGCCTTAAAAATTTTCTTCGGGAAAAGTCAATTAAGATCTATTCTATTTCCGCTGTAACAGGAGAAGGAATCGGCTCTCTACAAGAAGCAATCTGGGCAGCCCTTAGCTCGACTGCTGATTCATTGAAAAACGAAATAAAGGACTAGCGTCTACGTGACACGCGAAAAAAAAATAGGGATACTTGGAGGAACTTTTGACCCTATTCATCTAGGGCACCTAGACGTAGCTCAAAAAGCAATCGAGGCCTGTGCTCTTGACGAGATAGTCATCTTGCCTGCCCGACACCCCCCTCATCGTTCCACCCCACCCTTGGCATCCATTCACCACCGTCTTGCAATGGCAGTAACGGTTTCACAATCTCACAATAATTTTTCGACGAGCACTATTGAATCTGATTCGCCTGCTCCTTCATTTACATTTCTAACCCTGCGACGAATTGAAGAATTAGGCCATTCCCGACAAAATATTTTTTTTATTACCGGAATTGACGCATTCTTAGAAATTAAAACGTGGCATAACTATCCAGCAGTAATCGATCAAAGCCATTTCATTGTAATTTCCAGAAATGGTCAATCCGTTCTTTCTTTGCGGAAAACATTTCCCGACTTAATTCAACGGATGCGAGACCCCTTGAAAAGCCCTCCCACAGGCAGTTCTCCTCTGTCGATATGGCTAGTCGATGGAGCGACTCGATCTATTTCTTCATCAGAAATCAGAAAAAAATTAAAAATCGGAGAAACAATTGAAGGATTAGTCCCAACCACGGTGAAACGCTATATTAACGATTATAATCTCTACAAAGACTAATTTATAAAGTAGACACAAACGGATTGACATTGCAAAACAGCGACGCTATCAAACACTTGCCGGCTGACATTCAAAAAGTTATTAATTCCGTTAAAAATAAAAAAGCCTTTGATGTCGTAATACTCTTTTTTGGAGATTCACCAGCATTTACTGATTATTTTATTTTATGCTCTTCAACTAATGTCAGACAGTCAAGAGCCATAGTAGATGAAGTTCGAAGTAAATTAGTCTCTTCAAATAACAGAACAGCTAAAATAGAGGGCTACGATCACGGAGAATGGGTGATTATGGATTTTTTTGACTTCGTCGTTCATGTATTTACTCCAGACACAAGACGTTTTTACGATTTAGAAAGACTTTGGGGAAGTGCAAAACGGATAACGGCAGAAGGGTTTTTAGAATCGAAATAATTGATTAACAGCTATCCGAGTGCCGAAATACTCGGAGTCGCTACTTGAATCACAGAGTCAGCAACTGTTTCAACATCGCCTGCCCCATTAACAGTCAACCATCCATGCTGCTTGGCCTGCCGTAGATAGCTTTTTCTCACCCTTTCCTGGAGCATTAGATCGGCCTCATAACGATCGCGATCAAGAGATTTTCTAGAAACAGCAATCTCAGGGGAAATATCTAGAAGAATAGTCACCTGAGGCTGTGGCAACGAACGCTGTATCTCATTCAGCCAACTTGCGTCTAGTCCTTGTGCCTCACCGTAAGCTATGCTCGATGCAATATAACGGTCAAATAGTAATGAAATATTGGCCTCACACCATCGGTTGAGATCTGGAAGGCGCTCGAAACGATTAGCCACATAAAGAAGCTGCATTACCTCAGGTCCATATTCTCTCTCACCTTGAAGAGCCCGGGCTATTTCTTCACCAATTGGAGTCCCGTAATCTGGAAACGATACAACTCTGGCTTTTGCACCTGAAGCACGCATGCGATCTCTAAGCAGACGTGCCTGGGTCTCTTTACCACTCTGATCCAAGCCTTCAAATGCGATCAACATAGAAAAATTAGTCCTCGAACTGCAGTATGTCTTCAATTGTTTGACGGCGGCGCACTATCCTCCAACCATCTTTTTCAATAATTACTTCTGCAGGAAGTGGATGACGGTTGTAATTTGACGCCATGGTAGCACCGTAAGCTCCTGCATCCATAATTGCAACGAGATCACCGACTTCCGGCAGAGGCATTACCCGTTCTACACCTAACACATCACTAGTTTCACAAATTGGACCAACTACGTCACAGCTTACAGGCTCCCTATCCCTAGGCTCAAGTAATTCAAGACGATGAAAGGCCCCGTAAAGTGCAGGGCGTAATAATTCACTCATTCCGGCATCCAGAACTACAAAATATCGATCTGAATCCTTAGGTTTTACGTCAACAACACGAGCTACTAAAATGCCAGTTGGACCAACAATCCATCGACCCGGTTCAGTTAACAAAATAAGGCCCGTAGAAGCAACAGAATCAATGACCGCAGCGGCATATTCGTCTACATCCAATGAATCCGAACCATCGTAGGCAATTCCAAGACCACCACCAACATCAATATGCTCCAAAGGACAACCACAATCCAAAAGTTCATTTGCCAATGACACAACAACAGAAAGCGCACTTCTTATCGGCTCTACTGATAATAATTGCGAACCAATGTGAACGTGTAAGCCAACCACCTTTACGCCGTCATACTGAAGTGCCTTTATACATGCATCCCGCGCTGTATCGACAGGAACACCAAACTTGTGCGCACGACCACCCGTAGAAATATTAGGATGAGTTCCGGCAATTACATCTGGGTTAACCCGAATGGCAATACTCGCTTGAACGCCTTTATCGGATGCGAATTGATCAATGCGCTCTAGTTCTCCGACACTTTCAACATTAATTACCTTGACCCCTAATTCAACCGCCCTGCGAAGCTCTAATTCTGTTTTTCCAACTCCTGTAAAAATAATTTCAGAAGGCTTAAAACCCGCACGAAGAGCAACATCAATTTCCCCACCAGAATTTGCATCAACACTGCCACCAAATTTTTTAATAATCCGTGCAATAGCAAGAGTGGAATTAGCTTTTAGAGCATAGTGGACTTGATGATTGTAGGCACCAAATGCGCGATCAAAGGCAGTAAAGCGTGAAGCCACCTGATCACCGTCGTATAAATAGAAAGGAGTTCCAACCCGACGAGCAATTTCGACGATCGATATGTCTTCACGGTGAGCGAACATTGATTCTTGAAGCACGTCAAAAAGTTAGAAAAGAAATCAGTTGAGGATTTTAAACTTAACAAATAAAGGGAATCTACATAGAAAATCTTTTACCACGAAAATCGTCACTCACGGTTAGTAGTCATATAGATATTGATATGGCTATTAAGCAAGAAGGATTCAGCCAGAAAAACATATCAACTCAAGTTAAACCCTATTTTCACTTGGTTTAGAAATGTTGCTTTCTCACTTCAACTACCTAGCGGCAGCAGTCCCCTTCACAGGAATTACCTGCGAATCAGGAACTTCGAAAGGCTCAACAGGTGAATCAACAAGATGCCAAGCATCCGTCTCCTCAAGCACAAGCTTGGCAAAGTTGGCGTGTAAAGCATGACCACCACGATGAACAACAAGATTACCAATAATAGGATACCCAATGAGAGACAGATCGCCTATTACGTCAAGGATTTTATGTCTTACAAATTCATTTTCAAGCCGTAATGAACTATTCAAAATACCTGTCTCACCTAAGACAATCGCATTATCGAGAGATCCTCCAAGTGCCAGTCCTTTTTGTCGCAACAACTCAACTTCCTTTAAAAATCCGAAGGTCCGTGCTGGTGCAATTTCATCAACAAATGACTCTTCGGTCAATTGAATCGTATGTGACTGATGTCTCAACAAAGGATGATCAAAATTAATGCTATACGTCACATTAAAATTCTCAGAAGGATACAACGCAATACGCTTATCTCCCTGGATAAATGAAATGGACCGTGAAACCTTTAAAAATTTTCGTGCCGCGGGTAAAGATTGAACACCGGCTTCATGCACTAAGTAGACAAACGAAGCCGCACTTCCATCCATAATGGGAACTTCAGCTTGGTTCAGTTCAACAATTACATTATCTACACCAAGTCCAACGAGTGCTGCAAGAAGGTGTTCTACGGTCTCAACCGATGCCGTGCTATTCGCCAATCCCGTTGCATAATTAATGCTCGAAAGGTGTTCAATCCTCGCCGGAATTTCCATGCCGCCAAGATCCAATCTTTTAAACACTATGCCGGTATCAGCCTTAGCAGGTCTTAGGCGCAGAATGCCTTTCTGACCAGAATGAAGACCGATGCCTGAACAAGAAACTGCCCGGCGAACAGTACGCTGCGTATGGCAAATTGCTTTCTTCACATCTAATTTACTAAGCAAAATTAATACCAAATAATTAAAACTAACGAGATTTTACGTAAGATACTATAAAAAAACAACTTATAGAAATATTAAGCTCCCATAAGAATTTGTAAAAAACTCTATTGTTGCTATTTAGCCACAGTCAAAAAGCTAAATAGCGTGTCATTTATGCAACACTTTAAAATTAATTATTAATTCAGCAAGGGAGAGCAGAGACATAATCATGACAGGGCAGCCCTAATAAAATGACCTGTATGGGACTCATGTACCGCAGCCACTTTTTCCGGAGTACCTTCAGCAATAATTAATCCTCCGTCATCTCCCCCTTCTGGACCAAGATCAATAATATGGTCAACAGCATTTATAATATCCAAATGGTGTTCAATGACTACAACAGTATTCCCATGATCTACTAGCTGATTAAGAACGTCTAACAGCTTTCTTGCATCCTCAAAATGTAACCCCGTGGTAGGTTCGTCCAAAATATAAAGAGTCCGACCCGTGCTATGCCTTGAGAGTTCCTTTGCCAACTTAACACGCTGAGCCTCACCACCACTCAAAGTTGAAGCCGACTGCCCTAACTTAAGATAACCCAAACCTACATCTTGTAATGTGGTCAATTTCCTGGCGATAGGAGGAAAATTTTCAAGAAGTGACATAGCTTGATCAACTGTAAGATCTAGAACATCTCCTACGGAGACCCCCCTATACATTATGTCAAGCGTCTCTCGATTATATCGACGCCCTTTACATTGCTCGCATGTTACATAAACGTCTGGCAAGAAATGCATTTCGATAGCCATAACGCCACCACCCTGACAGGCTTCACACCGACCACCTTTCACGTTAAACGAAAATCGACCCGGCCGATAACCCCTAGCGCGAGACTCAGGTAACATCGCAAATAATTCTCGAATAAAAGTGAATAACCCCGTGTATGTAGCAGGATTTGAACGCGGCGTTCGTCCTATTGGAGATTGATCAATCTGAATCACCTTGTCAATTAATTCAACGCCCTCGATTGATAGATGATCTCCGGCTTCATGCGAAGCTCGATGCAATAACTGGGCGAGTCGACGATAAAGGATTCCATTGACCAATGTTGACTTACCAGAACCGCTTACGCCGGTTACCGCTATCAACGCACCAACCGGGAATCTTGCGTCAATTCCCTTTAGGTTGTTTGCTGTGGCTTTTCGAACAACGATTTCCCCTTTATCTATCGGTCGACGCGAAGAAGGCCTAGGTATCTCAAGCTCTTTACGCAGATATTTCCCAGTAAGAGAGTTGCAGTCTTCACCTATTAGATCTGCAGGGGTTCCATCAAAAATAATCTTGCCACCGTGCTCACCTGCTCCAGACCCTAAATCAACAACGTAGTCAGCCGAACGAATAGTCTCTTCGTCATGCTCCACAACGATGACTGTATTTCCTTGATCTCTAAGCTTAGCCAAAGTCTCCAATAACAAACGATTGTCACGCTGATGTAACCCAATAGAAGGCTCGTCAAGAACGTAAAGGACACCACTCAAATTTGCACCAATTTGAGTCGCAAGTCGAATACGTTGCGCCTCTCCACCAGATAGTGTCTCAGAACCACGGGCAAGTGTTAAATATCCAACACCAACGTTTGTTAAAAAAGACAACCTTGAACGAATCTCATTAAGAACAAGATCGGCCAGCAAAGCCTCCCGCCCTTCAAATTTTAACTTTTCAAATAATTGTCGCGCTTCCTCAATAGGACGCCCAACATAATCCTCTAATGATCTTCCACCTACACGCACCGAACGACTTTCTGGACGCAGTCGTGAACCTCCACACTCTTGACATTTTCTAAACGAACGATAGAAATCGAGCTTCTCCTGCTGAGATAATGTTGCGTTTTGATAACGACGACAAAGATTTGGAATAATGCCCTCAAAAACGTTTCCAAAAGGATCTAAAACGGATTTGGCACGTGACTTTGTTTTGGTTCGGATATTCTTAATTCGTTTGGTAGGATTTTGACCGTAAAATAGTAATTTCCGCTTACCAACTGTCAATCTCTTAAAAGGCAGATCGAGATCTATTCCATGGTCTTTAGATAATCTTTCTAAAAACTTTGAAACCAACTGCCCATCACCACCAGCCCAAGGATGGACGGCCCCTTCGGCTAAAGATAGTGTGTCGTCAGGAACGATTAGCTTCGGGTCAAAACTTTCCAGAGAACCGAGACCTTGGCATTCGGGACAGGCGCCATATTTTGAATTAAAAGAAAAAGAACGCGGGGTAAGTTCGGGTATATTGACACCGCACTCTATACATGCCATACGCCTTGAAAACACCTGATCACCATTTTCAACTGTGTTCAGTATCAGGCAATCCTCTGCGAGGTTTAAAGCAAATTCAATAGATCTTATTAACCTTCGCTCAGCACCTTTCCGAACTATTAATCGATCAACTAATGCTTCTATGAAGTGATTTTTTCTTCGGTCAATATCAATGTTTTCATCAAGAGATCGAATTTCGCCGTCCAGCCTGATTTTTAGAATCCCTTTCGATCTCAGTGAAGCCAATTCTTTTTTGAAGGCTCCTTTACGTCCACGCACTACCGGCGCTAGAAGGTTTACCCTCTCAGCAGTAGGATTAGAAAGAATAGACTCGACTATCTGATCAAAGGACTGCGATGTAACAGGAGTATCACACGAAGGACAATAAACTGAGCCAATATTCGAAAAAAGCAGGCGTAAATAATCGTAGATTTCAGTAACCGTTCCCACTGTCGATCGCGGGTTTGAACCTGTTGTCCTTTGTTCTATAGATATAGCCGGTGAAAGTCCGTCTATCTGATCAACGTCAGGTTTTTCAACCTGCTCAAGAAATTGTCGCGCATAAGCCGAAAGAGATTCTACGTACCTCCTCTGCCCCTCAGCATAAATCGTGTCAAAAGCCAGCGAAGATTTTCCAGACCCGGAGAGGCCTGTAATCACTACAAACTTATTTCGAGGGATCTGTACGTCAAGATTCTTAAGGTTATGTACGCGAGCACCTCGTACATCAATACATTCATGAGACATTTATAGAGTATTGATTTCTTTCTAAATCAATAAACAGCCATGTTAACACGTATTAGCCAAAAGAATTTTCTAAGAATCCTGAGGAATCAACTCGATAAACACATTCACTTGAAGCAACCAAAACACTTCCGTCATTCTGATTAAACGCCAAACCAATCAGAGAATCTCCTGCAAGAACGCGAGCAATTGAACCGTCCGTCTCGACCCTGTAGACCCCACTCGAACCCGCCAATGCTTCCACCACATAAAGCACACCATTCGGATCAAATGCCAAACCTTGCGGCCGACCAAAACCCGAACATATTTCCTCTACACGAGATTCTTGGTCGATACGATAAACTTTATCGAATGTTGATAAAGTCGGAGCTGTAACATACAGCGCATTATCCGGCCCCCAAGCCAAGTGAAACGCAGCAATACTACTTGGCAATCTAGAAAATTCTTCGTTTTTTCCTGAACTTCCTATCCGAAACACCACGCCTGAGCGATCACCTACATACAACGTACCATCTGGGCTAAAGGCCAAACCGCACGCAATGCCAAGATCGGAAGCAAAAACTTCATATGATCCGTCCGATTGTATTTGATACACCTTACCTTCAAACCGACTTGATAAATATAATTTCCCATCTGGTCCAAAAGTCATAGAGGTAGGATTCGTAATTCCTGAAACAAATGGCTCACGAAAACCATCCGATCGCACTCGGTAGACCGAAACCGGCATGGACTCTCCCCTTGACCCACTAAACGTCAGATAAATAGAGCCATCTACTCCGATCGCCGGACTGTCAACTTGGTGCAAGCCCATGGCGACAGGAATTCCAACATCAACGAAAGCTGTTTCTCCCGTCATTCCAATTACTTTGATGGCCGTACGCCCACCACCTAAACCCTGAGGAACGACAACAGAAACTGAATTTTTTGACGCGTGCACTACTCTCGCAATCTTGGTTCCTAAATGCACTTCCGGAACAGATTTCACTTCACTCGAAAGATTAATTCCGTCAATCGTTATACGACCGCCTTCAACAGCACAGAAAGGACGAACTGAATTAATTGCACTCGGCGATGACAATTCCATAATTAATGAACTTAAACCGAAATTTAAGGAAAATTTTTTAGTTCCAGTACATATAGTGACGCCAACTCTCCGGAGCATCACCCATACCAATAGTAAAATGAAGAACGGGCAATCGAGTGGGTCGTCTCGGCTTTCGAATAACACGCATTCCGGCTTCTAATGGTGTTCGTCCACCTTTTGTCCGGTTGCATTTCACACAAGAAGTCACAATATTTTCCCAGTTTTTCCTTCCTCCCTGGGATACGGGTACCACATGATCAAATGTCAGCTCAGATACAGGAAACCTCTTTCGACAATACTGACAAGCGTAATCATCACGCGCATAAAGATTCGCACGGGAAAAAGAAACATAGTCAAATCGCTTCTGAATCTTTATATAACTAATCAAACGAATAACAGAAGGAAGTTTTAGGCTTAAAGTTACAGAATTTACTTTTCGATCATAAACGGAAACAACTTCTACCTTCCCTTGATACCAAAGAGTTATAGCCTTGCGCCAATCGACTACTTTTAATGGTTCATAAGTCGCATTTAATAGCAGTGTCTGTTCCATGACAGAATATTTCTATTTTTGTCTCGACTTTAGTTGGTGTCAAGCGCTCATACCCGGATAACGCTATAGCTATAAAGAGCAGGTAACAGGCCACTAACACCTAAAAAAACTTTCTATAAAACTTTAACATTGTTAAGTAATCACACGTCACGAAACATTCAGAAAGCTATCGGTCAGAAAATTTACTGCAAGCACTCAAAAATCAACGTGCTTAATAACCTTAATCTCGCTTCCAACTAACGGCTCCTCCTCCGACGAGTACCCATTGAGAATTGCCAGCGCTGCAGCGCCTACGACACTAGAATCCTGATCCTGTTGAATTCGCTGCCAAGTATCTCCTGATTGAACAACATACAAAGAAATTTTAGATGACTTCATCTTGTCTGCTCTTCGTTTATCCATCACTCTAAAAGATCTAAGACTATCTTCAATTTCTTTTTCATAAAATGAAAAAGAAGGAGAAACACCGTAGCCGACCAAAAAATATATGTTTTCCCCATGACTAATGTGCGCAACACGAGCGGCAATAACATCACCACCATTAAGCGTCTGACGATAAGACCCAACACAGGCTTTTAGTTCATTAATCTCGATTAACTCGTCTGCAAAAAACGTATAGCCTTCATTTTTCATGGTCTTTCGGGAAAGCGAGCAAAGCTCTTGATTCTTTTGTCTTTTTGTCAACTGTAGCAAGATGGAAACCTCCTGTTGCTCATCTTGCGCCAAGACAGCTTCGTCACTGTTTTGGATTAACCAACCTTCTGGAAAATCAAGTCTGAAAAGTAATATCGGATGCAAGAATGAATTACCTAGGACAAGACCCTTTTTAGGATCTTCTCCAAAGTCGAGTCCCTCTATACGACGTAGATATTCAAAACGGTCCACACTCAAATTGTTACTATCTTTTTTAGAAAGCAACTCTTTAATGTGAAGAGAGATATCTTGGACCCGACTTTGGGGA
>Ga0310344_10001104_pt1 | contig 20952 bp, 15 predicted proteins | sample HC15DNA20200_MG_FD_203801 | JGI IMG/M metagenome (GOLD analysis project Ga0310344, IMG submission 203801) | Marine microbial communities from station ALOHA, North Pacific Subtropical Gyre - HC15-DNA-20-200_MG | ecosystem: Environmental > Aquatic > Marine > Oceanic | place: Pacific Ocean: North... | reverse complement strand
ACGGGACGTCGTGGCGGTCGTCCAGCCAGGTGAGGAACCGGTCGACGTAGGTGCGCGCGGTCTTCGAGCTGCTGTGGCCTAAGCTGTCGTTGTCGATCGACGCCCGTTCGTGTAGCACCTCCATGCCTTGGTGCAGGTTGCTCAGCCGGCCAGTGAATGGCACCGACGAGGTGCCAAAGGTGGCGTAGCCCGCTCTGCGAAACGCCTCGGCGAGCGTCGTGGCGCTCGATGACAGCCGATCGGGTGGACCGAGGATGCCCGTGGACGTCGGGTAGACGCCGCTCATCAGCGACGGCACGGCCACCTTCGTCCAGGTGCCCGGTGAGATTGGGTCGGCAAAGCGGACCCCGTTCTCGGCGAGCGCCGTCAACGTCGGAGCCGTCTCCCGGCCATGCCCCCAGGCGTCGAGGTGGTCGTGGCGCAGGGTGTCGCCGAGGAAGATGATCACCCCCTGGGGCGCACGGGCGCCGCCGTCAGCGAGAGCCGCGCGCGCCGCGGTGATGTTGTCCGCATTCGGGACGAACTCGGCGCCGCTGTTGCGTACCACCGGCGTTCCCCAGTAGCCGACAAGCCCGTCTTCGGCGCCGTCGAGAGACAGCGTGAGCGTTATGTCCTGTCCATTGAATGCCGACAGATCGATCCGCTGCGGCTCCCATCGTCTCGGCAGGGTCACGGTGCGCTGCCAGATCGAAGCGTCGTCGACCCTGACGTCGAAGGTGACCGGATGGTCCTCGACCGTCCCGACCGCCAGATCGAGCCAGGGGGTGTCGGGCAGCGTGAGGTCGAGCGACACCGACTCCGGCGCGCGGCTCACGATCGTCTCCCGGAAGACGTTGTCGAGCCCCTGCCAGCCGGGCCCCGAGGGGATTGACCGCAGGTGCTCCTTCTGTGCGATCAGCCGGACCGATTCGATGGCGAACTCCGCATTGGCGACGTCAGTCGGCCGGATCAGGATGTTACGGGTGCCCCCGGCCGAGAACGACTGCCCGGGGTTCTCGAGTCGGTAGGTGTGAAACTCGTCGCCAGGTTCTAGATCGGCGTTCAGCGGATCCTCGGCCGACTCACGGACGCTTCGGAGGGTCCGCTCCTCGTCGAGCTCGCTGGCCCCGCTGAACCGCACGCCGAGCTGCGAGCCGGCCGATACCCGCATGCTGATCTCGACCGCATGCAGAATGTCGTTCTCGTCGAGTACGTTCTCTGGACGCACGGCGTGGAGGACCGGAAGCTCGCCGGTCGTGCCCACCAGTTGACCGTCGACGACCTCCAGGTCCTCGACGTCGTTCAGTGCCCGCCAGCCGAACGTGTCGGTCAGGTCTTCCGGTTCTTCGGCGTTCTCTTCCTCGTCGTCGTCCTCGGACGGCTCGGGAGGGTCTGGTAGCCCGATTGCGCCGTTGCCGTCGAACCGCCATGCGGTCGGTTCGCCGGGCGCGACGTCTACCGTACCGCTGACGGTGGCGTCGTCGAACACGTCGACGATCCTCAGTGCGATGCCGTCTGGCGCGGCGCCGCACGAGGCGAGAGCGATTGTGCCGAGGGCAGCGGTGAGGGCATGCAGCGCGCGCATCGGGCTTTCTCCTGATCCTTCAGCCGAGTGAGTTCCAATCATACAGGTCGTGTGGTGCGAGCTGAGGGTCGCAGCTCGAAGAACAAGAACCGAGTCGCGCCGCGTGGTCGGTCATACAATGGGCGTTCCTGGTGCTCATTGCTCATGAACACGCGCCGACGGGCCGTCTCGCTGCTGCCGAGGCGCTGCGACGGTTCGGGTTGTCGGAGGACACCGACGCCGCGTGAACGTGCAGGGGTCCGGCGGAAGTTCCGCATCTACGTGCCGCAGCTACTCGACAAGAGCCTGGCCGACCTGGACTAGGCGTGGCGCGACGCTCACTACTCACACCGGAGGAACACATCTATGTCGCTCGATCACTACGTAACGCTAGGCCGTTCAGGGCTTCGGGTAAGCCAGTTTTGTCTCGGTGCCATGACCTTCGGCGAAGACTGGGGCTGGGGCTCGAGCGTCGACGATTCCGAGGCCATCCTGACCAGGTTCGTTGATGCCGGAGGCAACTTCATTGACACTGCTAACGCCTACACCAAGGGACATTCGGAGCGGATCATCGGCGACTACATCCGAAGCCGCGACGTGCGACGTGACCAGCTGGTGATCGCGACCAAGTTCTTTGCCAACCTCTATCCGTCGGATCCGAACGGTGGCGGCGCGAACCGGAAGTCGGTGGTGGCCGCCTGCGAGCAGTCCCTTCGACGTCTTCAGACCGACTACATTGATCTGTACTGGATGCACCTGTGGGATCGCTTCACGCCGATCGAAGAGACGATGCGTGCACTCGACGATCTCGTGGCGGCGGGCAAAGTGCGCTATGTCGGTTTCTCTGACACGCCTGCCTGGAAGGTAGCGCAGGCGCAGGTCACCGCAAGCTTCCGCGGTTGGGCACCGTTGGTGGCGCTGCAGATCGAGTACTCGTTGATCGAACGCACCGTCGAGGGCGAGCTGATTCCGATGGCTCAGGAGCTCGGCCTGGGCGTCACGCCGTGGTCGCCGCTCCGCGGTGGCGTGTTGTCGGGCAAGTACACACGTGAGAACAAAGATACGGTCGACCCCGGTCGCGGCGAGCGGGTGAGGATGTTCCTGACCGAACGCACGTTTGGGATCATCGACGAGTTGATCCGGATTGCGGGCGAGCTCGGCACCAATCCGGCGGCGGTGGCGCTGGCGTGGGTACAGGCGCGCCCGGGCGTCGATGCCACTATCATCGGGGCGCGGACGCTGTCCCAGCTGGAAGGCAACCTGGCGGGTTTGGAGGTGACGCTCGACGAGGCCCAGATTGTGGCGCTCGACGATGCCTCGACGCCGACTCACAGCTTTCCCACGCCGTTCCTGCAGATGGCGCCGACCATCATGCACGCGGGTGCTACGGTCGACGGCGTGCCGTCGGAACCGTGGCCGATGGCGCCCAATAACGACGAGGAGCGGTACTAGTGCTAGGGCTGGTCGGTGGCGCCGAGCGGGACGTCGCGCAGTCGTTCCTGCACGGTTCCCGCGATTCCGAGACTGGTGTCGGCGCCGAGCCGCGCCAGCAACTCAGCGGTTTCCGGCCAGCTCTGGAACTGGAACGACTGCTTGGCGCCCTCCGCCATTCGGTAGGCGGTGCGGCCGCGGAAGTCGCGGGCATCGATGTCGGCACCCTGAGCGACGAGATACTCTACGACCTCATTCAGGCCACGAAAGGTCGCGCCGTGTAACGCCGTAAAGTCGGCCTCGTTGGTGGCGTTGACATCCGCCCCCGCCTCCAGCAGGAACGCCACGGCCGCTTCAGCACTACGCGCCCGCACCCCGCGTGGCTCGCGCGGCGTGTAGGTAGCCTTGCCCAGTCCGGCTGCCGCCATCAGTGGGGTGGTGCCGTCGTCAGTGGCTAGGGTGAGATTTGCGCCGCCGTCAATCAGGGCCTGCAGCACCTCGACGGTGCTCGACTGGAAGCTTGGGATCACGCTGTAGATCAGGCTAGGGGCGCCATTCATCTCGAAGGCGGCGACCCAGAGCGGCGTGGCGCCGCGTAGATCACCGGTACCCGGAGCAAACGGTTCGAAGGCGCCCTTTTTGGGATAGCCGATGTAGAACATCAGCATCGCCGAACTCGTGATCCGCGCGTTTGGCTCGGCGCCCCGGGAGAGCAGATCCTGGACGAGGCCAAGCCGGGCGTCGGCGCGAAGCCGACCGCCTCCGATCGGGCCGTGGCGCCGGGTCCACTCTGAGACCCAGGTCGACACCGAGCCGGCGGCTGCGTGGAGGGCGCTGAAGCCGCCCATCCAGCTGTTTGGGTCGGCGCCCTCTTCGAGCAGGAAGTGCGCGAATGGCGCTCGGCCTGCCGCGATCGCGAATGCCAGGGCGTGAGTGCCGTCCCTGCTGGGGGTGTTGACGTCGACGCCTGCCTCGAGGAGCGCTCGACCCATCTCGATGTCACCGGTGCGCGCGGCGAACATTAACGGCGTGAAGCCGGGGTTCGCCTCGACCGTGGGATCGGCGCCGCGTGCCAGCAGTAGATGCACGATCTTATGGTGGGGTGCCGCCAGCGCCCACATCAGCGCGGTGCTGTTGGTGTCGCGCGTTACCGCGTTCACCTGCGCCCGGTGGTCGAGCAGCAGCCGGACTAGCTCGACGTTGCCGGTGTGGGAGGCGGTCATCAGCGGCGTCAGTCCGCTGGTTTGCACCGCGGCAGCGTTGGCCCCAGCGTTGAGGAGCGTCGTGGCCATGGGCACGCTCGCGTTCTCGGCGGCCCGCTCCAGCGGGGTCACCCCGTGGTCATCGGCCAGATTTGGGTCGGCCCCGGCCGCCAGCAGGCCGGCTGCCGCGTCGAGAGCGTTCCAGTGTGCAGCCCAGAGCAACCCTGTAGTGCCGTCGGCGCGAGCGACGTCGGGGTTGCCCCCCTCGTCGAGCAACGCCTGCACCTCGGCCCATTGCTGGTCGGCGGCAAACTGGACGAGGTCGGGGGTCTGGGCCGTCACCGGCGTGGCTACCGTGACGACGGCGAGCGAGAGAAGCGCGGAAGGCAGGCGCGGCATGGGTCCCTCGTTACTGGTTGGAGCTTCCGGCACTATAGCGCAGACTCGCGCGCGGGGCACGCTGATCGGCACGGGCTGAGGTAACATACGCGAGCTACCTCGTCAATCTAGGGATAGGGAGCGCGATGCAACTGGTATGGCGAACGGCCGTGCGAAGCGTCGGGACGTTGGGTGTGGCGGCATGTGTCCTCGCAGCCGTCGCACCGGCGCGGGCGCAGCCGGCGACCTCTGATCGCCAGGGGCTCGTCCAGGACTACTGCGTTCGCTGCCACAATGATCGCCGACTCACGGGCGGACTGTCGCTTGAGGGGGTTCAGGCGGACGATCCAACCGCGCACGCGGAGATTTGGGAGAAGGTCCTCCGGAAGCTGCAGGCCCGCTCCATGCCGCCGGTCGGATCGCCTCGTCCAGACGAGGTCGTTTACGCCCAGGTGATCCGTGCGCTGGAGCTCGCGATCGATCGCGCGGCGGATGCCACCCCGCGCCCAGGTCGAACGGCCTCTTTCCATCGACTCAGTCGCACCGAGTATCAGCACGCTGTCCGCGATCTGCTGGATCTTGAGGTGGACGTGGGTGGCTGGTTGCCGGGAGACGACGCAGCCTATGGCTTCGACAACAACGGCGACGTGCTGTCGATGTCGCCCGTGCTGCTCGATGCGTATCTCACGGCGGCAAGCCGGATCAGCCGTCTGGCCGTTGGCGATATGTCGGCCGGCGCCGATGTCTCCAGCTATCGGTTCTCGAAGTCGCTCCTGCAAGAAAACCAGATCGAGGGGCTGCCGTTCGGTTCGCGTGGTGGGGGTGCCGTGCGCCATTACTTCCCGTTGAACGGGGAGTATGTGCTGAAACTCGATCTGGCCGGTCCGAGGACGCAGTCCGAGACCATCGAGATTCGCCTCGACGGCGTCAAAGTCGGCGAGGTTGCCTCCAACGCTCGGCCCCCCTTTGGCGGCGAGGCGATAGGCACTCAGGTGCGGATCCAGGTCGAGGCGGGCGCGCATACTCTGGGTGTTGTTTTCCTAAAGAGAATGCTCGCCCCTGAGGGCCGCTTCCCCGCCTACTTCCCGTGGGCCAACAGTGCGGTCTTCTCGACCACGTTTGGAGCCAAGACGTATCTCCATCTGGACGGGATCGAGATCACGGGGCCGTTTGAGCCGACCGGTCTCGGCGATACACCGAGCCGTCGCCGCATCTTCAGCTGTCGGCCCGGAGGCGACGTTCAAGCCGAGGTGTGCGCCCGCAGCATCTTCGAGCGGCTGGCCCGCCGCGCCTACCGACGCCCAGCGACTGAGGACGACCTCGAGGTGCTGCTCAGCTTCTACCGCGACGGGCGCGCCGAGGGCGGGAGCTTCGACGATGGCGTCCGTGTTGCCCTCAGCCGTCTTCTGGTCGACCCCGACTTCTTGTATCGGGCCGAGCTGGATCCGCCGGGCGTCACCGTGCCGTATCGGTTGTCCGATCTAGAACTGGCATCCCGGCTGTCGTTCTTCCTGTGGAGCAGCCTGCCGGATGACGAGCTGCTCTCAGTGGCTGAAGAGGGACGGCTGTCGTCGCCTGCGGAGTTGGCGACTCAGGTACGACGGATGCTGGCAGACGAACGGGCCACGGCACTCGTCTCCGATTTCGCCGCACAGTGGCTATTTCTGCGCAATCTGCGGATGGTCTCACCGGACCAGTTCCAGTTCCCGGAGTGGGACGACGACCTCCGGGCGGCGATGGCGCGTGAGACTGAGCTCTTCCTCAATCACCAGAGACGCGAGAATCGTCCGGTGGCCGAGCTGCTGATCGCCGACTACACGTTCGTCAATGAGCGCTTGGCTCGCCACTACGGGCTCGACGACATCTACGGCACGCAGTTCCGACAGGTGGAGCTCTCGAACCCGCGACGAGCTGGCCTGCTCGGGCACGCGAGCATCCTGACGGTAACGTCGATGCCGAACCGCACGTCGCCGGTCCTCAGGGGGAAGTGGCTGCTCGAGAATCTGCTGGGCATGCCGCCGCCCGCGCCGCCGCCTGATATACCCGAGCTGCCAGAGAACGAGCTGGGCGACGCGCCACGTTCGATTCGCGAGCGGCTCGAGCAGCATCGCGAGAACCCGGTCTGCGCGAGCTGCCACGCCACGATGGATCCGCTGGGCTTCGCGTTGGAGCCGTTCGACGCTATCGGACGTTGGCGCACGCGCGATGATGGTCTACCGGTGGATGCGCGAGGCGCACTGGTCGACGGCACGGAGATTGATGGCCCCCACGGACTGCGCGAGATGCTCGTCACCCGACAGGACGAGTTCGTCCGGACGTTCATCGAGAAGCTGATGACCTTCGCGCTTGGTCGTGGCGTCGAGTACTACGACATGCCGGCCGTCCGGAAGATCCTGCGCGAGACCGCCGATCAGGGTCACACGTGGGAGTCGGTGATTCTCGGCATCGCGAATAGCGTGCCGTTCAAGATGCGGGAGCGACGCGACGGTGCCATCCCGGTCAACTGACCGGAGCGAGTGGACACCCAGGGTCGGGTAGCTACAGGAGCCCCTCATGTACATCACTAGCAAGGCGTTGCCACGACGCACAGTGCTTCGTGGCCTGGGCGCCACCATCGGGCTGCCGCTCCTCAACAGCATGGTGCCGGCGATGACCGCTCTGGCGCGGACCGCCGCCGATCCGGTCAGGCGTTTCGCGACCGTGTATGTCGGTAATGGCGCCGCGGTTGGCTATTTCACCCCCGAGCAGGAGGGGGCCGGCTACGAGCTGACACCGATTCTTGAGCCGTTGGCACCGATGCGCGATCGGTCGCTGGTGCTCACCGGCATCGACAATCCACCCGCACTAGCCCTCGAGGGCGAGCCACGTGGTGGACATGGCCGGATCCCGTCTGCGTTCATGAGCGGCATTCACGCCAAGCCCACCATCGGCGCCGACTATCAGTCCGGCATCACGATCGATCAGATCGTTGCCAACCATCTTGGAGACGACACCCAGCTGCGGTCTCTCGAGCTGTCCATGGACTCGCCGGAGTTTGGCGGGACCTGCGACACGGGTTTTGCCTGCGTCTACACCAACACGCTGTCCTGGCGCGGACCGACCACGCCGCAGCCGATGCAGAACAACCCACGGCTGGTGTTCGAGCGGATGTTCGGCGAGGGTGGGACCACCGATCCTGCCGTGCGCCTGGCCCGCTGGCGGCAGCGGGCCAGCATTCTCGACTCGGTGCGAGACAAGGTCGACGGGTTGGGAGGCACCCTCGATCCGGAGGACCGAGCTAAGCTCGACGAGTATCTCGAGGCGATTCGCGACATTGAGCGGCGCATCCAGCTGGCCGAGGAGCAGAGCGACCGGGAGATTCCCGAGGTAATCCAGCCGGCCGGGGTGCCTGCGACTTTTGCCGAGCACGCGGAGCTGATGTTTGATCTCCAGGTGCTGGCCTTCCAGGCCGACCTCACGCGCGTTACCACGTTCATGCTCGCTCGCGAGCTGAGCGGCCGCGCCTACCCCGAGATCGGGGTGTCTGAGGGCTTCCATGCCATTTCGCATCACGGCAACAACCCGGAGAAGATCGCTGACCAGGCCAAGATCAACGCCTATCACACGGCTAAGGTCGTCTACTTCCTTGAGCGGCTGCAGTCTGTGCCTGACGGCGACGGGACGCTACTTGACAACAGTCTGGTGCTGTTCGGCAGCGGGATGGGGAACAGCAACGAGCACGATCCACGTCAGCTTCCGCTGGTCCTGGCCGGCGGGGTGGGCGGTCGTCTGAAGGGTGGACGCCACATTCGCTATCCGTCGGGTACGAGGCTGACCAACTTGCACATGACGTTGCTCGCCAAGCTCGGCGTCCCGGTCGAGTCGATCGGCGACAGCACCGGCCATCTCGAGGTGGGTCTGCTGTGAGCCGTCTGCGCACGAGACTGATCGCGTTAGCGCTGGCTGGGGTCGGTCTGGCCTCGGGTGCGCGAGCGGCTGTCGACGCGCCACTGGTCGAGGCCGCTTCTCGCGGCGATGCGGGGGCGGTCCGAGCGCTGCTCGACGAGGGAGCGGATCCGGACGAACGCCAGGGTGATGGCGCCACGGCGTTGCATTGGGCCGTCCACCGGGGCGATGTCTCGATGGTTGAGACGCTTCTGGCGACCGGCGCCACAGTAGACGCCGTCAACGAGCTGGCGGTGACGCCGCTGCTCCTCGCCGCGTCGAACGGGCAGGTCGCGGTGGTTGATCGACTACTGGCCGCCGGCGCAGACCCGGAGGGTGGCGCAACAGGCCGCGAGCGTCCCCTCATGCGCGCGGCGTGGGTCGGTAGCACGGCCGTGGTGCGGGCGCTGCTCGACGCTGGTGCCGATCCGAACGGGATGGAGCCGGCGCGTCAGCAAACTGCGCTCATGTGGGCCGTATCCGAGCGCCACCCCGACGTGGTCCAGCTCCTGCTCGATCGTGGCGCGGACGTCACCGCAACCACGGTGACGCATCGGACTGGGCGGGCGGCCACGCGTGACATCGTAGGTTACACGCCGTTGCTCTTCGCGGCGCGCGTAGGCGATGCCGAGTCACTGAGGCTACTGATGGATTTCGGGGCGGATCCCAACGCTGCGTCGAGCGACGGGATGAGCGCGCTGATTCTGGCCACCGTGCGCGGTTATCCGGATGTTGCCATGCAGCTTCTCGACGCCGGCGCCGATCCGAACGCGGCGGATCCTGGCTATTCGGCTCTGCACTGGGCGGCAGGTTGGTGGGAGACCACACTCACCACCACCGACTTCCGTCCGGACCGCGAAGGCAACGACGAGTGGAACAGTCTGCCCGGGTTGACCGAAGGGAAGGCCGAGCTGGTCGCGGCGCTCCTGGCTACGGGGGCCGATCCGAACTTGCCGATGGAGCGGACGCCACCCAGAGCGGGCGCCACCCGGAATCCCAGCATGCCCGAACTGCGCGGTGCCACCCCGTATCTGCTGGCCGCCGCGGCCGGCGACGCGGAGGTGATGCGGCTGCTGGCGGGTGCAGGGGCGGATCTGACGCTGACCACCGACGCCGGCGCCACCCCGTTGATGGCGGCGGCCGGTTTCGGCCGAATGCTCGGTGAGAACACCGTTGACGAGGAGCGTATCGTCGAGGCGGCTCGCCTTGCGCTCGAGCTCGGGGCCGACCTCAGCGCGACCGACGAAGTGGAGAACACGGCTTTGCACTACGCGGCGTATCATCGGCTGACGTCACTCGTCGGGCACCTGGTCGAGCAGGGGGCCTTGCTGGGGCAGCGGAATAAGTTCGGCGAAACGCCGCTCTGGTTGTCTGAGCTCGCGATTCAGTTTTACGGTGGCGGGACATACCAGATCGTGCCCACGGTGACCGGTGATCTCCTGCGTACCCTAGGCGCCGATCCCACGACGCCGTTCTACGATCGGGCCCGCCCTCGCGACTGGCCCGATCTCCAGCTTCAGTAGCTCATTCCGATGAGTCTCGTGCGTCCCTTGCTGCACGGCGTGCTGCATGTGGCCGCGCCAGTCGTGCTGGCCTTTGTCGCGTGGCGCTCGACCTGGCGTCGGGCCGCCGCAATCATGCTGACCACGCTCCTGGTCGATCTCGATCACTTGCTGGCCGATCCCATCTACGATTCGGACCGCTGCAGCATCGGGACCCACCTGCTGCACACTCCTCTGCCGATCGCTGCCTATGTCCTGCTGGCCGGCTGGCCGAAGACCCGTCTGGTTGGGGTCGGGCTGCTGCTTCATATGCTGCTCGACGGTGTTGACTGTTGGTGGATGGGGCACTGAGCCGCCCGCCCCTGCCTGTTCGGCACCGCTGATCGAGGGTGGCAGCCGGGGAGAGTGTCCACCATCGGTTGACACCGGTCACCGCTGCGCGAGAGCCTTCCGATGGCCGTGGACCAGACATCTCACGTCTCGCCGCTCACTCTGCCCAGGTTCACGCGGTTCTACGCCCCGCTGGCGGCTACCAGTCTGCTGCTGACGCTGACCAACCCGCTGCTGGCGAGCGCGCTCTCGCGCAACGTGAATCCGGCCATCGCCCTCGCCGGGTTTGGCGTCGCCTTCTCGTTGTGCGGCGTCCTCTACAGTCCATTGCTGGTAGGGCAGCAGGTGGCCGCGACGCGGCTCCTCGACGGGCACCGGTTTGGTCCGATCCTGGCGTTCTGGGTTCGGATTGGCGTACTGCTGTCGGTCGTGACGCTGTCGATCGGAACGACCCGCTTGGGCGATTGGGTGCTCGGCGGCCTAATCGGCGTTTCGGGCGACGTCTTCGAGGAGGCCAGCACCGCGCTCTTGCTGCTGTCGCCGGTCCCGGTGTTGACGGCGGTCCGGGCGGCTCACCAGGGACGACTGGTGGCCGGGCATCGGACCCAGCCGATTGCGGCGGCCACCGGAGTCCGTACCGCGGTCTTGGCGCTGGTGGCGGTCTCACTGACCCTGCTCACACCGGGTGGGGCCTGGGTGGGTGGCGCGGCGTTCTCGGTCGGGCTGCTGGTCGAGACGGTGCTGGTGGCATTGGCCCGGTCCGGGGTTGGCGCTCCGGCCGGTCCGGTGGCTTCCGAAGAGGGAGCCCTAGGGGTGAGCGAAGCGAGGCTACTCCGTTTTTCGACGCCGCTCGCGGTGAACACCCTGCTCTGGTGGAGCACGCCGCTCCTGATTAACAGCGTGCTCGCACGGTCTCCGTTCCCGGCCGAGGCGATCGCGGCGTTCATCGTGGTCGAAGCCGTGGCTTGGTTCCTGGTGGCGCCGGTGGGCCAACTGCAGCACGTGGGCATCGCGCTCGTCGACTGTAAGCCGGCCCACCGTGCGGTGCAGGTGTGGTCCCTTGCCCTGGCGATGGGGGTCGCGCTGCTGATTGCGGTGATCTCTACACCTCCGGTGCGGCGCATACTGCTCGGCGTGGTGTTTGGCCTCGACGCCGGCCTGCTCGGTGACATCGGGGCGGCGTTACCGTTTGCCGTGGCCTATCCGCTACTCTACGCCCACCGGCAGTACTACCAGGGGCTCTTCACCCGTTGCGGGCGTCCCGACGCTGTCGGATGGGGTGGGGCGCTCCGGGTGGTGACGGTCTTCCTGGTGGCGGTGGCGGCGCTCGGCCCGCTCGGCCACGTGGGAGCCACGCTGGGGGTTCTGGCCGCGGTCGCCGGCCTGGCCCTGGAAGGCGTGTTTCTTGAACGCACGGCGCGGCGGCAGGTGATGACGGTCCTCCCGGAGTCTGAACCGGCGGCCCGGCAGCCGCTGTCTGAGAGCGTGACATGAAGTTTTCCGAGGCCAATCGATCTTGCGGACGACGGTTCGTCGCGGTCGTGACCACCATGCTTGCGATCGGATGCGGAGCGCCGGCCTCCGTTCAGCCGACCGACAACACCGTCCAGAGCCATCTGCCCGACGGCTATGCGCTGCGTCTCGATCGGCCGAATCGCCAGCGCAGCGATTTCGGCGCCTCGTTCGAGGCGGGGCGTCTGGAGATCGAGACCGGGCCGGCCGGCATCCTGTATGAGCCCGACCGGGAGATCGAAGCGTCGAGTTTCCGGGTGGGGGCGACCTTTACCCAGCTCGCGGTGCCGATGGGGCATCGGGAGGGGTACGGGTTGTTTGTGGGAGGGCAGGATCTGGCCGGGCCAGATCAGCGTTATCTGTATTTCCTGGTGCGTGCCGATGGCCGGTATCTCGTGAAGCGTCGCGACGGGGAGCGCACCACCGAGCTTTCGGGCGGCTGGCAACCGTCAGAGGCGGTCGGTGTGCCAGCCGAACCGGGGGCCGAGGTCACGAACGACCTGGCGGTGGAGGCGACCGATGGACAGCTGCGACTGTTATGCAACGGCGAGACGGTGGCTGAGCTGGCGGTCGAACCGGCCGATGTGACCGGGGTGTTCGGGGTGCGAGTGAACCACAACCTACGGGTGCGTGTGGACGATTTCGGTACTCAATGAGTTGCCCGCCTCCCCGGTGTTGCGCCCGCTGGTGGCGGTATACTGAGACCCGACGGTACAACAGCAGGAGAACGCCATGCACGCGCGACTCGCGGTGATCGCGGCGGTGTCGGTGGCGGCCGGCCTCGTGGCGCCGGACGCCGGGTGGCTCGGGATCCAGGCCGCCGAACAGCCAGCCGTAGAGGTGCCCTCGCGCGCCCTCCTTGATCAGTACTGCGTCACCTGTCACAACGACCGCCTGCAGACCGCCGAGCTGTCGCTCGATGGCGTGGACGTCTCGGATCCGGCCGCGCATCGTGACGTGCTCGAACGGGTCGTACGGAAGCTCCGTAAAGGGCAGATGCCGCCCGAAGGCCGTCCGCGACCGCCGGCGGACCAGATCGAACAGTTCGTGAGCCGGCTCGAAGTGTCACTGGATCGGGTGGCCGAGTCGAGATCCGACCCGGGCCGCGTGGCGTCCCGCCGGCTCAATCGAGCCGAGTATGTCAGCGTCATCGAGGACCTGCTGGCGCTGGAGGTCAATGGCGAGGAGCTTCTGCCGTCCGACATGGCTGGCTTTGGGTTTGACAACAACGCCGAGGTGCTGTCGATCACGCCCGGGCTGATGTCGCGCTACATCGCCGCCGCCACGAAGATCAGCCGGGCGGCGATCGGGAGTCCGGACATCCGTCCGGTGATGCAGCTCTACGAATTGGGCTACGAGCGCCGCGACGTCCGGGCCGGCGAGGCTCTGCCGTTTGCGACCCATGGTGGTCTGGCCGTTCGGCATCACTTCCCGCTGGACGGGGAGTATCTGTTCGCCATCCGCCTGAAGCGGAACGAGACCATCGAGACGATCGACGGCATCGCCGAGGACGAGCATCAGATCGAGCTGCGCATCGACCACGCGCTGGTCGAGCAGTTCGCCATCGGCGGTCGCTATCCTGGACCGGATCCAGGGCAGCTCATCGCGGTGCCCGAGGATGACGTCGAGGGGCAGCGGCTCCATGAGTATCGGATGACGGCCGACCACGCGCTCGAACTCCGCGTTCCGGTCGAGGCGGGTACCCGGCTTGTGTCGGTGTCGTTCACCGATGCTGCGCCGTCACCTCATCCTAGCCCGCAGCTGCCAGGCATCGACAAGGTCTTCGTGTCGGGTCCCTTCGATGGCCGGGTTCCCGAGGACACGCCGAGTCGTCGTCGCATCTTTGTCTGCCAACCGGAATCGGCGGTCGACGAGGAGCCGTGCGCGCGACAGATCCTGGAGTCGCTCGCGCGGCGAGCCTATCGACGGCCGGTGCAGACCGAGGACATCGATCCGCTCCTGGGGCTCTATCGTGAGGGTCGTGTAGAGCGGGACTTCGAGTTTGGGATCGAGCGGGCCCTCGAGGCGCTGCTCGCGATGCCCGAGTTCCTCATGCGGATAGAGGAGCATCCTGTGGACACGGCGCCGGGTGGGGTCTATCCGGTCAGCGATTTAGAGCTAGCCACCCGCCTGTCTTTCTTCCTCTGGAAGAGTCTTCCGGACGAGGAGCTGCTCGGGCTGGCCGAGGAGGGCCGGCTGCGAGAGTCGGGGGTGCTCGCGGCGCAGGTGGCCCGGATGCTTGGGGACGAGCGGGCCACGCGGTTCATGCACGATTTCGCCGGTCAGTGGCTGCACCTCCGCAACATCGACGACCAGGCGCCCGACGGGGCGCTCTTTGCCGGGTTCAATGATTCGCTGCGGAAGGCCATGGTCACCGAGACCCAGCTGTTCTTCCGTAGCCAGGTGAGCGCCGATCGACCGGTCACCGAGCTCCTGTCAGCTGATTACACGTTCCTGAATGAGCAACTGGCCCGCCACTACGGTGTCGATGATTTGTATGGCAGCCACTTCCGCCGTCACGAGTGGCAGGACGATCGGCGTCATGGGCTCCTTGGCCAGGCCAGTCTGTTAACCGTGACCTCCTACGCCAACCGCACCTCGGTGGTGCTGCGCGGGCTGTGGGTGCTCGAGACGCTGCTGGGCGCCCCCCCCCCGCCGCCCCCGCCCAACGTGCCGCCGCTGCCTGAGAGCGACCGTCGAGCCCCCACGTCGCTGCGGGAACGGATGGAGCAGCACCGGGCGAGCCCCGTGTGCGCCTCCTGTCACACGCAGATGGATCCGCTCGGGTTCGCCCTCGAGCACTACGACGCGATCGGCCGATGGCGGGAGACCGACGGCGGAGCGCCGATCAACGCCACGATCACCTGGCAGGGAGACACCATCGACAGCCCGCGCGCGTTCCGGGAGATGCTGCTCGGATCCGGCGATGAAGTCGTGCGCACGATTACCGAGAAGCTGATGACCTATGCGCTCGGTCGCGGGGTGGATCAAGCCGATGCCCCCGCGGTGCGCCGGATCGTACGGGAGCTTGCCGCCTCTGATCACCGCTGGTCCGCTTTGGTGCTCGGGATTGTCAAGAGTGATCAGTTCCAGCGGCGCCGTGCCCCGGAAGCCGTCGACGCGACCGCCGCCCAGTAGTGTCGGCCGAAAGCAACAAGCCCAGAGTGCAACCATGTTCATCACCAAGACGCATTTGCCCCGCCGGACCGTACTTCGCGGACTCGGCGCCAGCCTCGCGCTGCCGCTGCTCGACGGCATGGTACCGGCGCTCACCGCTCAGAGCCGGACGGCCGCCGCACCGGTGAAACGGTTCGGCGTGTTCTACGTACCCAACGGCATGTCGATGCCCTACTGGTACCCGGCCACTGAGGGTCCGCTCGACGAGATGCCGCCGATCTTGCGGTCGCTCGAGCCGTTTCGCGACCGGGTGTTGATCTGCGGCGGGCTCGACGACGAATCGGCAAACCTGGTGAAGGGAGGCGGCGACCACGCGCGGTCGGCCGGAACGTTCCTTACGTGCGTGCCTTACAAGATCACGGCCGGCGCCGACGTCTCGGCGGCGGTATCGATGGACCAGCTCGCCGCGCGAGAGCTGGCTAAGGAGACCCAGATCTCTTCGCTCGAACTGGGGATCGAGTCGAACGCCATGGTTGGCAACTGCGATGGTGGGGCGAGCTGCGCCTACACCAACACCATCGCCTGGCGGACGCCCACCACCCCGCTGCCGATAGAGAACGACCCACGAGCCGTGTTCGAGCGTTTGTTCGGGACGACCGGGAGCACGGATCCGGCTGCGAGACAGGCGCGCCTGGAGCGCGACCGTAGCATTCTCGATCTGGTGAACGAGGAGCTTGCTGGACTGGAACGCGTGATCGGGCCAGGAGATCGGCTGAAGCTCGACGAGTACCTGGAGTCGGTGCGGGACATCGAACGTCGCATCTCAATGGCCGAGGAGCAGAGTGCCCGCGAGCTACCGGTGGTCGACCAACCCGTCGGAGTGCCCGGTGACTACGCTGAGCACGCGAAACTGCAGATGGACCTGCTGGCGCTGGCGTATCAGACCGACCTGACCCGGGTCAGCACCTTCATGCTGGCGCGTGAGGTCAGCGGCCGTGCCTATCCTGAGATTGGGGTGCCCGATTCCCACCACCCGCTCTCACACCATCAAGACGAGCCGGCGAAGCTGGAACGGTTGCACAAGATCAACGAGTTCCATCTGCAGCAATTTGCCTATCTGGTGGAGAAGATGGACACCCTGCCGGAAGGTGACGGAAGCCTCCTGGACTCGACCCTCTTCATGTACGGCACCGGTATCAGCGACAGCAACACGCATTTCCACGACGATCTTCCGATCGCCCTGGTGGGTGGGCGCTCGGCCGGCATCCGGGGCGGGCGCTACATCCGCTACGCGGAGGACACCCCGCTCGCGAATCTCCACGTGTCGATCCTGGAGATGTTGGGGGTTCCGGTCGAGGCGCTTGGCGACAGCACCGGGAAACTGGATCGACTGACGAATTTATGATCGCCGTCCGCCGTGTCGGCGCGCTGCTCGTTGCGGGGCTGGGGTTGGCCGCGGCGGCGGGCGCCCAGACCGCCTATCCGATCTTTACTCCGGACCATCTCGACGCGACGATGAAGACGCTGGGGCCGAATGTGGCCGGAGTGCACGCGGCGATCAGGGCTGACGACATGACATTGGCCAAGGAGCGGGCCATCCGCAGCCGAGAGCAACTCGCGACCACCATCACGTTCTGGCGTGATCGGGGCCGTGATGATGCGGTCCGGATTCTGCGAGTCACGTTGCGGGCGTTCGACACACTCGATACCGCGTTGTCCCAAACGCCGGCCGACCCGGCCGCGGTGGATGCCGCCAACGGAACCGTCGGTGTCGGGTGTACCGCTTGCCACGCGATCTACAGGCAGGGTGAAGATGGAGATTATCGGCTGAACGAGGCCGCGCTACGATGACGGGGATGGCGATGAGACTACAGATTGGGTTCGTGCTTCTGGCGCTGGCCGTGGGATGTGCTCCGGCGGACGACGTCGCAACCGACGACGGGGCGATGGCGGAGACCGCCGACGGGGCGCCGGTGGATCCGGTCTCGGTCCGGCCGTTCATAATCGACGTGCCCCAGATGGTGCTCGACGACCTCCAGACCAGGCTCGAACAGACGCGGCTGCCTGACCAGCTCGACGGTGCGGGGTGGGACTATGGAACCGAGCTCGATTACTTCACCGAGTTCCTGACCTACTGGCGCGACGAGTTCGACTGGCGCGCCGCTGAGGCCCGGTTGAATGAGTTCGATCAGTTTAAGACGGTACTGGACGGGCTCGATACTCACTTCATCCATCAGCGGTCGCCCGAGCCGGATGCCATGCCGGTCATCATCACTCACGGGTGGCCTGGGTCGATCGCCGAGTTCACGAAAATCATCGGTCCGCTGACCGACCCGGTGGCTCACGGTGGCGATGCGGCCGACGCGTTTCACGTCGTCGCGCCGTCGATGCCGGGCTACGGGTTCTCGGACAAGCCGACCCAGCGCGGCTTTGGCCCCGAGCAGATCGCCGAGGTGGGCGCCGCATTGATGGAACGGTTGGGATACGACCGCTACGGAATCCAGGGCGGCGACTGGGGCTCGATCGTTAGCCGGTGGCACGCATTCAACTATCCGGACCGGGCGCTCGGTCTCCACCTGAACATGCTGGTGGGCGGACGCCCGCCGGAAGGCGAAGATCCGTCGAGTCCCGAAGAGATCGAGCGGTCGCGGTCGCGTTCGTCGTTCTACCTGGGTGCTGTCGGCGTCCCAAACACGGCGGAGAACGCGTACGCGCAGATCCAGAGCACGAAGCCCCAGACGGTCGGCTATGCCCTGCACGATTCGCCGTCTGGCCAAGCGGCCTGGATCGTCGAGAAGTTCAGGGCCTGGTGTGATTGTGACGGTGACGCCGAGTCGGTCTTCACCCGTGACGAGCTGCTGACCAACATCATGATCTACTGGGTGACCGGCACCGCCACCTCGTCGGCCCGCCTCTACTACGAGAGCGGGAGCGCCCCGACATCTCGCCCGATGGGGTACATCGAGGTGCCGACTGGCGCGGCCATCTTCCCCTACGAGCTCTTCATCACTCCCCGCGCCTGGGCCGAGACTGCCTACAACATCGTGCACTGGACCGAGATGGAGCGCGGAGGCCACTTTGCGGCCATGGAGCAGCCCGAGGCGTTCGTGGAGGACCTCCGCACGTTCTTCCGGCCGCTACGAGACTGAGGGTGCGCGATGACGATGAGCCGATCACCGAAGGTGCACGATAGCCACGGCGTTTCCCGGCGGGTCTTTCTCGGGGCGCTCGGCGCCGCGGCGGTGGCGCCGCGTGGGTTCGCACAGGGTGGGCCTCCGATTCCGGTCACGTCGATCAACCACATGACGATTAACGTCACCGATCCCGCGCGGTCGCTCAAGTGGTATCAGGGGCTCTTCGGGACGCCGATCGCGGCGCGCCAGGCCGACACCGTGGTCTTGCGAGTGGGTGACGGGCCGCAGTTTCTCGCGATCGGTGGTGGCGCGAGCGACAACCCGCGTATCAACCATTTGTGTTTGGAGACGCCAGGGTTCGATGCGGATCGGATAGTGGGCATTCTCGAAGATCACGGCGTGTCGTCCGAGCGGACGTCTGGCCCGATGTCGGTGCGGGTGCGGATGCGTGGCGCCGAGTTCGGGGGTGCTCCCGAAGGTACGCCGGAGCTCTACTTCGGTGATCCGGATGGGCTGGTGATCCAGTTGCAGGATTCGACCTACTGTGGCGGGGCCGGCGTGATGGGCGAGGAATGCCTCTCGACGCCCGAGCTGGCGCCGACTGCCGGATTACTCTCGCTTGGCGAGTACAACCATTTCACGCTGTTCGTGACTGATGCCGAGCGTTCGATTGCGCTTTATCAGCGGCTGTTTGGCATGCCGATTGACACCTACCAGGGCGCACTTCCGGTGCTGCGGGTCGGGCAAGGCCGGCAGTTTCTCGCGCTGGCTGGTGCCGGCCGTGGTCCGACCGGGCCGATCATCCACCACGCTAGCCTGAGCGTGGCGGACTTCGACGTCGACCGGATCTTCGGCGTGTTGGAGGACTACGGGCTTGAGGTTCTGGGTGAGGGTGGGACTGCGAGTGGTCCGTTACAGACGTACGTGACGATGCGGGGGCCGGAGCGAGGCGGCGCCGAGGGTGGCACGCCCGAGCTGTATTTCACCGATCCTGACGGGATCCTGATTCAGCTCCAGGATCCCAGCTACTGCGGTGGGAATGGTTATCTCGGCGAGGACTGCGGCACGGTCGAGAGCCCGACCGGTCGCAACGCGTGAGCACCGGGGTGGGAACGACGGTCGCCGGCGGGGAGAGGATGAGGCGATGACGGTGCCGTTCGGTGGACTAGCGGGATGGGCGTTCTGGTTGGCTGCGGCCGGCGCCGTCCTGGTGATAGGCGGGCCGGTCTTGCATCGGCTTGGTGTCTTGGGACTCGGCCCGGCGTTGCTGGCCGTGCCGCTCGGGGGGGTCCTGTCGTTGCTGGCCGTGATCCTCACGGCGTTCATCTTCGTTGGCGGGCGCCCGATGCCGGCTGGTCGGACGCCGACCCTCGCGGCCGCCGGGCTCGCCATCCTCACCGGCGTCGTGCCCTTGATGCTGGTGGTGCCCGGTTTCGGCGTGCCGCAGATCCATGACATTACGACCGACCCGGACGATCCCCCGCGGTTCCTGGCGGTGATGCCGCTCCGGGGTGAGACCGCCAACTCTCTCGATTACCCGCCCGAGACGGCTCGCGCTCAGCGTGAGGGCTATTCCGACCTGAGCACGGTTACGATGCCTGGCGAGCCGGCGGCCCTGGTCGAGCGCTCGCGTGAGGTTGCTGCCGAACTCGGGTGGGACATCGTCGATGTCGACCCGGACGGAGGGCGCCTTGAGGCGTCAGAGACGACCTTCTGGTTCGGGTTCATCGACGATGTCGTGGTTCGTATCCGTCCCGCTGGCGGGGGAAGCGAAATCGACGTCAGATCAGTTTCCAGGGTCGGTGTCAGCGACCTTGGTGCTAACGCGGCCAGAATCCGCCGCTTTATCAACCGTCTCCAGTCCAGCTCCTAGTACTCCCATGGGGCTTCGCCCCAAACCCCACGCGGCGCTAACGGGCGGAACGTTCGACCGCGCGTGCCTCTCGCAGGATGTCCTGCAACCCCCGGTTTCCCTCATGACGGGCGAACCGGTTGCGTTGTCTGGGGAGCGGCATTGTGCTCCCGAGGTGACGGGCTATCCCCCGGGGGTGATTCCGGGGCAGAATAGCGGACCGAACACGAGCTTTCGCATGCGATGCAGTGACGAGCGGGTCGAAGGGGATGTCGTGGTCCTGTCGTTGGCGGTCCAGGGGCTGGGTGACTTGGCGGCTGGCGTCACAGAGCGGGTGCGGGATCTCGCCTCTGACGGCCATCGCCGGTTCGTGTTGAATCTCGACGGGCTGGCGGGGCTGGACAGCCATGCGCTTGGCGATCTGGTGGCCAGCCAGCAGGCGGCTGAGACGGTGGGTGCCCGGGTGGCGCTCTGTAACGTCCATCCCTATGTGTCCGAGCCGCTGGCGATCATGAACGTGGCTTCGCTCTTCGACACCTTCGAGACGGTGCAGGACGCCGTCCGCGGTCTTTCCTGACCACCTGGCGTCCGGCGATGTCCTTTCCAGACCTGCGCGCGTTTCTCGACCAACTCCGCCGTGACGGCGATCTCGTCGAGGTGGGGGCCGAGGTCGATCCCGTCCAGGAGGCGGCCGAGATCCATCGCCGGGTAGTGGCGGCTGGCGGGCCGGCGTTGCTGTTTACCCGTCCCTCCGGTGCGGACTTCCCGCTGGTCACCAACCTGTTCGGCACGGCTCGGCGAGCTGAGCTCGCGTTCGGCGAGCGGCCACAGCGGTTCATCCGGCGACTGGTCGAGACGGTCGAGACGGCGCTACCACCAACCATCGGGAGTCTCTGGGGTGCGCGGGACGTCGCGGCCCAGGTGCTGAAGGTCGGCCTCCGCCGAGGCCGGCGAGGACCGGTGACCGAAGTAGTCACCGACGACGTGCGGCTGGACCGTCTGCCGGCGTTGACGACGTGGCCCGAGG
>Ga0310344_10001103_pt1 | contig 20958 bp, 18 predicted proteins | sample HC15DNA20200_MG_FD_203801 | JGI IMG/M metagenome (GOLD analysis project Ga0310344, IMG submission 203801) | Marine microbial communities from station ALOHA, North Pacific Subtropical Gyre - HC15-DNA-20-200_MG | ecosystem: Environmental > Aquatic > Marine > Oceanic | place: Pacific Ocean: North... | reverse complement strand
CTCGTTAGCTCCAACACCAGTTGAGTTCGCTGGATTTGCTCCTAGAAAACTAGGCAAAAGACGTATTTCGCCACCAACTACGAGTAGGCTAACGGAGACATGATGCCCACCGAAACGCCACCCCCAGGGCTCTATCCCTGGTGTACCAAAGACGGACACTTGATAACGGTTCGGGTCGCGCGTACGTATCGTATCGGGGTCGTGATCGAAGTCAATGAAGCCTTCGCTACCGGCAAGTATGTTCTCAAGCCCCATGATCGTTGCGGCAGTTCTGTAAAAGCCTGCGCTCATCGTTGCAGAAAGTAAGCGCATAGCTGTTGATTGCTGACGGGGAGTCATCGCACTGAAGCTAAGCCCACCGTGATCGGTAGGTGTGTAGAAGACGCGTGTTCGTTCCCCTTCTTCGGTAAAAGGGTACGTCGCTACTTTTAGTTGTGTTGGTTCCAATTCTTCGAGAAAGTCGTGCGCGGCAGTAGCAATATCATTGGTAGTGTCGATTGTGGTTTTGGCAGTCATACCAGTCTCCTTGGTACTTAGGCCAGACTAAGCGTCAAATCGTTGTGCTCGCAACGATTGTGCCTAGTTTTGTTCCACCAGCTATGCTCCAGTGGGCTCAAGAGAGGCAATCAATGCGTGAACCAGACGGCTCGGCGCTTGGCCATATTCGGATCTGTGATTTCACCGGACAACTAGCTGGTGCAGGGGCCACGAAATTTCTAGCAGCGTTTGGTGCGCAAGTCATCCGCATAGAAGATCCGAGTAATGAAGGGCGTTGGGATATCTTACGCGGCGGCACTCCTTACAAGGACGAGCGTCGCGGAATTAACCTTGGTGGGTCATTCAATAATCATAATGTTGAGAAACTTGGAGTCACACTGAATCTCCGGATGAAGCGTGGCAAGGAATTACTACATCAGCTGATTGAGATTTCGGATGTTATTACTGAAAATTTTGCTGCAGGCGTTTTCGAAAGATTGGGACTCAGCTATCAGGAATTGCAAGAAATCCGTGAAGATATTATCTACGTTTCCAACTGTGGTTTCGGTCATTCAGGACCCTACGCTAAGTACAAGACTTGGGGGCCGATTGTTCAGGCCGTGTCGGGGCTGACATTTTCGTCCGGATTACCGAACGAGCCTTCGGCTGGGTGGGGTTATAGCTACATGGATCATACCGGTGCCTACTATATGGCGATGGCGATTTTGATGGCTATTCACCATCGGAATGTAACTGGAGATGGGCAATGGGTAGATATGAGCTGTACGGAAGCCGGAGCAAGTCTGAATGGACCCGCAATCCTCGATTACACAGTCAACGGACGACCATTACGAAGACCGATGAGTCCCAATAGTAATCGCAGTCAATCTCCACAAATGGTTCCGCATGGTATTTATCCAGCTGACGGTGCAGATAATTGGATAGCGATCGCATGCCGAAATGAAAGAGATTGGGCTGCTATCTGCAGCATTGCTGCTGATAGCGGTATTACAGATTGGACGGTGGATCCCAGATTCGATTCGCTGTCCGGTCGAATTAAGCATCAAGACGATCTTGATGTGGCAGTCAGCGTCTGGACTGGTAAGTATGAACGCTTCGCACTTGCTGCAAGATTGCAAGCTGCTGGTGTGGCTGCAACAGCGGTACAGAAACCTGGAGAACGAGTTGATAATGATGCCGATACTTCGGCATGGGGGCTATGGCCGACAGTCCATCATACGGAGATGGGTGAAGTCCGCGTTGATGGAATACCTGTTCATCTCTCTGAGACTGATTGGCGGATTGAGCGTGGTGCCCCATGTCTTGGAGAAGACAACGAATACGTTTTTGGTGAATTACTAGGACTCGACGCAACTGAAATTGCTTCATTGAAGGAAGAAGGGGTCCTGTGACCGCACTCACTGGCCTCCGGGTGGTTGAGCTATCGAATGAACGGTGTGCATTTGCCGGGAAATTGCTTGCGGACATGGGCGCCGAGGTGATTCTTGTCGAACCACCTGGTGGCGATATAACTCGGGGTTTCGAACCATTCTTGGATGACATATCTGGACCTGAACGAAGCTTGAGCTTCTGGCATTACAACACTAGTAAACGAGGGCTCGTGCTGAACCTTGATACGGAATTGGGGCGCAATGTACTGCGCCGGATTGTCGCGAGCGCAGATGTGCTGCTCGAGAGTGAATCTCCAACGCGGCTAGACTCGCTTGGGATAGCGCCGAGATCACTGCGAGTCGGACACGAAGAATTAATTACTATTTCCATGGCTCCATTTATGCGAGAAGGTCCACGTGCCGATGAAGAGGCAACAGATCTGACATTATTGGCAGGTGGAGGACCGGCTTGGAGTTGTGGGTATGATGATCACTCATTGCCGCCGATTCGCGGCGGAGGGAATCAGGGTTATCACACCGGTTGTCACTATGCTGTGATGGCGCTGTTAGTTGCGCTCGTCAGTCGCGATGAGACTGGGGTAGGTCAGCATATCGATGTTGATATGCACGCAGCGCAGAACGTCACCACTGAAGCTGGAAGTTATCAGTGGTTGGTTGCAGAAGAGACCGTCCAGCGTCAGACGGGTCGTCATGCCGGAGTGAATCCGACACCACCGACCCAAGTCCAGTGTTCAGACGGACGTTGGGTTAACACAGGTGTTCCTGCCCGTCGGGGTAGCGATTACCAACGGGTGATGGATTGGCTCGAAGAAGTCGGACTAGCCGGTGAGTTCTCAGAAATGATACTGCTTCAAATGGGAGCTGAGCACGACCATCTCGGGATAGATCAAGTCACTACTGATTCAGTGATCCGAGAGATATTTCAAGCTGCTCGAGATGCGATTGTTCTACTCGCTGCTAGCATGCCAGCCGATGAATTCTTCCATAGTGCGCAGGAACGAGGTTTTCAGGTCGGGATTATTTATTCACCTGAGGAAGTGATGGAAGATCCTCATTTCAAAGCCCGTGGTTTTCCTACCGAAGTCCAGCATCCTGAACTCGATCGGTCGTTCACCTATTCAGGTGCGCCATATCGATTCAGTTCAACGCCATGGGCAATTTCGAGTCGCGCCCCGCTACTTGGTGAGCATGCAGATGAGATTTTGTCGAAAGTGGATTATGGCGATGACGAGATTGCGAATCTACGTGAAGAAGGAGTGATCTAGGGAGCATTCGCTATGTGCTGAGCATTAATTTTGCTCAGTAGCTCATTCACTACAACGGTTTCGCCCTAGTTATCAACGTCCGAGATCGGGATTTTCTTGAGTTGCTCGTGTTCGAACTGTGTAGACAGAATCTCCGGAAAGAATGCCTCCACGTCCGAAGAGTCGACCGAACTGCCAGTTTGATAAACCGAGCTCAGGTCGATTGAGCGCGTATTGGCCATCAACCCATCTCGTCATCCCATTTCCAACAAAAGGAGAGTCGATCAGGTCAAAAAAACGCTGATGCTCAGAGGCACTTTCGGAGATCAGAGAGGCAGCGAACCGAGGGCTTTGCTCGTTGAACAAATTGATAGCAGTCTCAAAATTGGGAACGATTGTCAGAGTGACTTCTGGGCTTCTTTCCCATTCCCATTCCTCACCGAGGCGATCGCCTGAAATTAGTTCAGTTTGCTGCTCGACTACTTCACCCTCAGCACGGCTGATCGCACGTTCTTCAAACCACTCATCTGGGATCAATTTTTGATGCCCCTCTACGACGTGTAACTTCACTGAGACATCCTGGCGATCTTGGATTTGCTGTAAAGCGTCGAGAAAGGCGGGTATTAGTTCGTTTTGACGAGTCGCTACGATTGCGCAAGTATTCAGCGTGTTACATGTCTTTCGATCCAATGAGTTCACTACAGAAGCCGTGAATTTCTCTGTATCTGCAGTTTCAGCAGCGATGATCCAGGCGCCACCAGTACCGTGAAGACTAACCGGTAGTCCTGCTTGTCGTGCTACAGCACCAAGCTGAGCGACAGCAGCACCGGAACCTCTTGCGACTGCGAGGCCAAGTCTGGAATCGGAAAACATCGCCCATCCTGCTGCCCTTGATGCAGTTGCGACGAGTGAAACGGCGCCGACAGGCAGGCCCGCATCCCTGATTGCCGGATTAAGTGCATGCTCGACGATTGCCTTCGCAGTCAGCAGCGCATCAGATCCGATTCTGAAGACTACTGTATTACCGTGGCGAATCACACCACAGGCATCGGCAAACACATTCGGACGACCTTCGAAGACGAATCCGACAGGTCCTAAACCGGTACGCACTTGATCAACTCGCCAGCCAACATGTTCCACTGTTTCTACGATCTTGCCTCGTTCACTTGAAGTATCGCGCCACATCCGTAGTCCGGCGATCATGTCTTTGCGCATTCCGTCGTCGAGCAGAAGCCTGGTTGTCGAGCGTCCTCGCTCCTTCGCATTCGCGACGTCAGATGCATTATTCGCGGCGATAGGTGCGAAGGAAGCTTCTGCTTCGAGGTTCCGTGCGAAAGTCTCGTAGAAGGTAGAGATCTGATCGTCTGTGACATCACCCATAAACGCGAATGCGTTGGCGGCGGCTGCTACGGCATCCTGAGCGATCTGCCATACGTTTTCAGGCACATGTAGGAGATCACCGGTAGTTTGATCGACGATGAGACGGTCACCTTGGGAGAACGAATCCGCAAGTATCTTGCTAACAGTGGTGACGCGGTTACCACCGTAGACGATTGGCATGCCGGCTTTGAGTTGTTCAAGCTGTTTCATCAGGTAAACAGGGTAGCGCTCACTCGTGGAACGGTTCCAATTCTCGACCAATGTTGCACTGCGATTGGAGCTCAGTTACGACACTATAGGGAGGTGATGCATGATCGAGTGATACGGCATGAGTCACCTGAGTTTCGGTATTTATTAAGATGTTTAGTGGTAGTTAATCAGTTAATTCCTTCCGGTATTCATTCGCGATCATGATTGATATTGGATGCGTATCAAGGGTTTGCCTCCCTATAGGTAGACTTTGCTCGTATCATTCGCCGATGCAGGATGTTGTTCAAGCCGCACGTCGTCTCGCATCACTGATTCGAGGTGCGTCTGATCAGATCGAGATTGAACGGCGACTCCCTCCGGAGTTGGTAACCGCTATTTCTGAAGCGAAGTTGGTAAGATTGTTGACTCCTTCAGCATATGGAGGAGCCGAAGTTGAACCAGTTACAGCGATGAGCGCGGTTGAGCAACTAGGGATGGCTGACGGTTCGACTGGTTGGCTGGCTACTAACAGCTCCTACGAAGCTTCCCTTCTCGCTTGGCTTTCGGCAGTGACGATAGAAGAGATGCAATCGTCCGGTGATCAATTGTGGATGGCAGGAGCGATTCAGCCACAAGGGACCGCTTATGCTGTCGAAGGCGGGTATCGAGTATCCGGTCACTGGGATTTTGTGAGCGGAATTGTGCACGCAAATTGGGTGAGCGTTGGCGTCATCCTGCTGGATGGCGCTGGCGGAGAACCTCTCAATAATTCTCGAGGGGAACCAGCTTCGAAAATTATTTTTGCTCCTCGTGATCGAGGGCGCATCGTTGAAGCATGGAACACAATGGGCATGTTAGGAACTGGGAGTCATGACTTTATTCTTGACAATGAATTTGTCCCAGAGCGCCGGGCGATAAACCTAGAGGAGAATTCAGCCTTTACCAGTCCGCGTTATCAACAGCCATTCGTTCAAACTTGGGGCTGGTGTTCGCATGGCGCGAATGCTCTCGGGATTGCTCGTGGTGCACTTAGAGACTTAACTGAGCTATCCCAAGAGCGCTCTTCAAAGGTGACAGACACACTCCTTCGTGACAGGCCACAAGTCCAACTAGCAGTCGCTGAAGCAGAGGCGATCGTGCGTTCAGCTCGGTCCTTCCTATTCGAAGCTGTTGAAATTGCTTGGGTTGCTGCATGCGAGGACGATTCTGAGGCAGAGCGATTGAATTGGGACGCACGGCTAGCACTGACTCACGCAGTCTACGAAGCTACGCGAGCCGTCGGCTTGCTCTACGACGCTGTTGGAACTCCTGCTATCTTTCGTGCGAACCGACTTGAACGAGCCTTTAGAGATCTTAATGTAGCTAAGCACCACGTTGCCGCTTCACGTCGTCATTTCGAGACTGTTGGGTCAGTTCTGTTGAGGAGCCGGGGTCCGTAGGTCACCAGAGTATGGTTGACTACCCCGCGATAATATGGAGGTTTCGATGTCAGAACTCTGGTCTCTGTCAGCCACCGCCGTAAGCGAACTTGTTCAACGTCGTGAAGTGTCTGCAGTTGAGGTCACTCGGAGCGTCCTTGCTCGTATTAGCGCAGTGAATCCGGCGATTAATGCCGTCGTTCAGGAATTCCCGGATGCAGCACTGGAAGATGCTGCCCTTGTCGACAAGGCTATAGCTCGAGGTGAAACCTTAGGACCACTGACTGGCGTACCAATAACGATAAAGGTGGTTGTTGATCAGGCTGGATATGCGACGACGAACGGACTCTTAACTCGGGAAAATCTTATTGCCGAAGTTGATAATCCCGTGGTGGAGAATCTTCGCAAGTCCGGCGCGATCATTGTTGGTCGAACCAATACGCCTGCATTCTCATTGCACTGGTTCACTCGTAACAGAGTTCATGGGCATACGCGCAACCCTAGAAACCCAATGCTTACACCGGGTGGCTCATCCGGCGGAGCAGCAGCGGCAGTTGCGGCAGGTATCGGTGCGATTGGTCATGGTAGTGATATTGCAGGTTCGATCCGTTATCCCGCGTACGCTTGTGGAGTGCATGGTCTCCGTCCGACATTGGGGCGTGTGCCTGCGATGAATGCAACAGCCGGTGATCGGAATATCGGTGCTCAGTTAATGGCCGTTTCAGGGCCGATAGCACGCACGATAGATGATTTGCGACTCGGCTTTACTGCCATGGCAGTTGAAGATTTACGCGACCCATGGTGGAGCCCAGTCCCACTTGAACTACCACTCGGTGAGAAACGAGTAGCCATGTGTTTAACGCCTGAAGGTTTGGAAGTTGTTCCGGAAGTTGAGGCTGCTGTGCGTGCCGCAGCACGCAAATTCGAGTCCGATGGCTGGATTGTTGAAGAAGTAGATATTCCGCCATTGCGTCAGGCGGCGGACCTGCAGGCACGACTCTGGCTGGGTGAATATCGTCAAGGTGACTATGGTGAGATTGCGCGTGAGAACGATCCTGATGCCAACTTTGTTTTCGCACAGATGGAAGCTCGCAGTCCTGCGCCTGATATATCTCAGATGATGGAAGCGCTCAGGCTGCAGGCTACACTCACCAGGCAATGGCGTTTGTTTCTCAATGAATACCCTATCTTGCTGTGTCCTGTTTCCTCAGAACTTCCATTCCGCGATTTGCTTATAGTTGAATCTCCAGAAGCTTTTGACCAGGTGATGGAGGCGCAGCTCTTTCAGATTGGGATTCCGTTTATGGGACTGCCTGCGTTGACTGTAAGTACAGGTATGGTCGGAGAGTCACCGGTCGGAGTGCAATTAGTCGCTGATCGATACCACGAGGCTCGCCTTTTGAGAGCGGGTGCGGTGCTCGAGCACCCCGATCAACCACCAAGGCCAGTTGATCCCCGAAACGAGTTGAACTCCCTCTAGGTATCGCATTGTTAACGGATTTGGGTCATCAACGAGCTTCAAGATGAAGAGCACAATAAGATTTGCGCTATGCGACCAAACGAGTCGCCATGCCATTCGACTGAAAGGATCAAGGCAATGAGTTACGAACCAATGGATTTGAGTGAGAAAGTTGCACTAGTGACCGGTGGAAATAGTGGTATTGGACTAGGTATGGCTCATGCACTTGCTGAATCTGGCGCGAGCGTTTGTATCTGGGGCACCAATCCTGACAAAAACGAATCGGCTCTGACTCAGCTCAAAGCAACAGGAGCGAATGTAGCGGCAATGATTTGCGATGTCTCAGATGAAGCTGCTGTCGAAGCATCATTCGCTGAGACCGTAAAGACGTTCGGTAAGGTCGATGGAGTTTATGCGAATGCTGGAGTGAGTGGTGGAGGAATCCCATTTATTGAGATTTCTACCGAAGAGTGGCGACGAGTGTTGAGTGTCAATTTGGACGGTGTCTTTTGGACTTTCCGTGAAGCTGCGAAGCATATGGTCGAGAGAGGTGAAGGTGGACGACTCATTGGTACGTCAAGCTTGTCAGCGATTCATGGCGCCCCTCGTTCAGAACCATATGCATCGACCAAGGGTGCGATGATTGCCATGGTGCGAGGTCTGTCGGTGGAATTAGCACGCTACGGCATCACGGCAAATACGATCATCCCTGGTTGGATTGAAACTCCAATGACCGAACGTAGTTTTGGTAACGAACGGTTCGAGGCGGCAGTCTTGAAGCGCGTACCAGAAAGACGCTGGGGTACTGGCGCCGACTTTGGAGGCCTTGCGGTCTATCTTATGAGTGATTCGAGTGCTTACCACACAGGTGATCAATTTGTTATAGATGGCGGGTACTCTCGGTTCTAGCAAAAATCCGGAGTTTATGGTGTGGGAAAGTGCAATCGAATTAGCTGATTCGCTGGTTAATGGTAAGCGTTCAGCCGTGGATGTGATGGGGGAGACCTACGATCGCATCAACTCCATAAATCCACGACTGAACGCGATCGTGAATTTGTTACCCCAGTCAGAGGCGTTGTCACGAGCTAAAGCTGCGGATCGTGTTCCGATAGAACAAAGGGGGCTGCTCCACGGTATACCGATAGCGATCAAAGACTTAACTGATGCGGCGGGATTTCCAACGACCAGCGGTTTCATGCCTTTTCGCGATCGAGTACCTGTTACTGATGCGACGATGCCGGCGCGTCTTCGAGCCCAAGGTGCGTTGATTATCGGTAAGACCAATACTCCGGAGTTTGGTTTGGGCTCGAATACCTTCAACAGTCTCTTTGGATCGACTCTAAATCCCTACGATCCTGCACGAACCCCGGGCGGCAGCAGTGGAGGAGCGGCAGTTGCAGTAGCGACAGGGATGCTTGCGATAGCCGATGGTAGTGATATGGGTGGATCTTTAAGGAATCCAGCTTCTTTTTGCAACGTAGTTGGATTCCGTCCATCCATAGGTCGTGTACCTCCAAATGGAATGGGGACTTGGTCAGGTCGGATTTCAACTGCAGGTCCGATTGGTAGAACCGTGGCCGATGCTGCACTGTTGCTGTCGGTACAGGCAGGTCCTGATCCTAGTGATCCATTGACATTGCCAGAACCTGGATCAAATTTCCGGAATATAAGATCTGCATCGTTCGACCTCGCCAAGTCTGGCGAACCTCGGCGGATTGCGTATAGCCCGAATTTGCATGGCCTTCCGGTCGAAGATGAGGTTGCGCGGGTAATTGCGAAAACACCACAGGTTTTCGAGGAACTTGGATGGGAGATAGACGAAGTCGCACCTGACTTATCTAGGGCAATGGAAGTGTTTCAGGTACAGCGAGCAGCCGGGCTTACGAACCTTGGACGGGCGCTCAATGCAGAAGTCCCTGACTGGCGATCACATGCGAAGCAGACTGCCGTCTGGAACATTGAACGTGGCTTTGCGTTGACTTCAGAAGAGATTATGAAGTCGGAGATCTTACGAGCGCAGATTTACGCTGGTGTCGTGAAGTTTTTTGAGAAATATGACGCACTCATTCTCCCTGCGGCACAAGTAGAACCGTTCAGTATTGAAACCGAATGGATCGATGAGATCGATGGAGTGAAGCTCACAACGTACATCGACTGGATGACAGTATGTTGCGCAATTTCGATCACTGGACTACCTGCGATTTCAGTACCAGCAGGATTCACTTCGAATGGTTTGCCAGTAGGACTCCAAATCGTTGGTAAGCCGCGCGGTGATCTTGGTTTGCTGCAGATCGCGCATATATTTGAGCAAGCGACGCGCCACTATCTGCGCGTGCCATTGGCATACACATAGAAAGGGCTTTCGTGGCACAGATCGAAGTTCGCTGGGCTATTCCCGACGATGCCTCCACCATCGTCCACTTTATTCGTGGACTCGCTGAGTTCGAGCGTGAACCAATGTCTAGCGTGAAAGTGACCGAAGACGACATCATTCGTGATGGTTTCGGTGCGACGCCGTCCTTTGAAGCTCTGATCGCCGAGCGTGATATGAAACCTGTGGGGTTTGCGCTGTTTTTTATGAACTATTCAACATGGGAAGGTACGGCTGGAATCTATATTGAAGACTTATTCGTGATAGAAGACGCACGAGATTGTGGAGTAGGGCACGCTTTGATGGCAGCGGCTGCCAACATTGCAGCAGAGCGTAAATGCCCACGTCTCGAACTTTCGGTTTTGGACTGGAACCCGGCTCGCTCATTCTATGAGCATCTTGGGATGATTCGTCAGGAGAGTTGGCTGCCATACCGTCTTGACGCATCAGGAATCGAGAGATTGGTAAGTACTTTGGATGACTCGAACTGAAATCACTTATGACCGGTGCCTCGGCATTTATTTTGATTCTTGGGTTATTGTTCAGCGCTGCATGTCGAACCGACCCGAGTTCAGATTCAGTTGTGGTTAAGGATGCGACTGTTGCTGCAACATCCAGCATTAGCTCGACCGGAGTTAGTTCATTAGACCAACCGCTTGCTAGCGTGTCGCCCAGTCCAATTCCGTCGATAGATCCGAAAACGAATGAACCGATTCGTGTGGTCTCAACAGACTCATTCGAGACTCGCTTTCCGGTGGCAGCGCAGCTTATCGAAGATGCCACCGAGCGTGTTTCCGTGACGGTTATCACTTCAGATGGAAGGACATACGAGGCTGGAGACAACGGGACGTTCGCACTCGCGAGTGTGCTTAAGGTCCCGTTGATGATTGCAACGTTGGAGCAGGCTCGACGTGATGAACGTCCATTGACTACTAAGGAAATAATTCTTGTTCGAGAGATGATTACTACGAGTGATAACCTCGCGACTGCTTCGCTCTGGGAATCGATCGGTGGTGGAGAAAGAGTTGCAAGTCTCCTTGAGGCAGTTGGTCTTACAGGAGTTGATTATGCAGGAGACCATCAGTGGGGCGATTCACGATCGACGTCAATCGTGATTGCAAAGATGGTCGCTCAATTGTTCGATGAAACGTCTTTGTTGTCTGGTGAGATTCGTGATGAAGCACTTAGGTTGATGAGGGTTGTAGTTGAAGATCAGCGCTGGGGAGCATCAGCTGGAGTTGATTTTTCCAGTGATATGACAGCCACTCTTGCGATCAAAAATGGTTGGTATCCGGCAGTGGATGGCTGGTTCCTGAATAGCGTTGCGGCGATCGATATACCGAGCAACGATTATGAGGGCGCGGGAGTACATACGATTGTCGTGTTTTCAGAAGGAGCTCGTACCGCGACCAAAGGTGTTCGTATGATCGAGTTGATAGCTGCGGCTATCAATCACGAGATCGTTTCTCCAGCACTAGTAATGACTCCTCAGCTCCGGATATTTCCAACTATTCCATTACCTTCTGCTCCGAACACTGCTCCGGTCGTTTCGTTAGAGCCCACAGTGGTGCCAGTTCGCACCGAAGAAGCACCCGTTGAACCGACGAAAGAGGCAGTCAATTCTGATTTACTCATAATTCTGGAGTTGACCACTGATGTATTGGTTCCTTTAGAAACGGGCTTAGTTGGGCGTAGCAAAACTAACAATGAATTGACGCTCTGGTACGAGATTGGAACAGCTGATGCGGCTGCGTTGCATGCAATCTATGCGGCGTCTATGTCTACTCTCGGATGGAAAGAGATTACTGCTCCATCCGCGATAATTCTTTCTAAGAAAAGTCCAGAACGTTGGGTTGGGTTCTCGGTTTTTCCTGCTAGAGCAGGGTTCCAGCTAGTCCAGTTGAAAATATCACCGCCGCCGAACGCTCTGCAGGCTCTAGAAGGGCACCCTTAGCTAAATTCGTTATGCGGTGGTGAAACGTCTGGCGTCTTCAGCCGCGTAACCAGCGACTGTGTGGTCGGCTACCGCAGTATTAGCGATTCGTTCAATGAGCGAATTGATTTTGTTGCCAGGTACAGCGCAGGTCATCTCAGAGTTCGACATGCCTGTCCGAACACGGCTTAGTTGGCATCCCACGGACGCTGCTATTTCACCTTGTTCCTTAGCAATAGCGACAATGTGACATTGCGGTTTGCCTTCAACACGTAATTCAGGGATGGCATCCATGAGAACCATAAGCTGTCGTCCGGAAAGACGTAGCAGCACGACGTCAGGATCGAAGGTCGCTTCACTGAGTGGCTCGTATGTAATAGCTGCAGGTTTTCTGCTTACTACTGGAATTTGAGGCACGATATCCTCTGTGACCCAGCCGCTTTCGAGAAGAGCAGCAACATCTGCATTGCCAGCAACTTCTTCCATGGTTTTCATACCGTGTGTCATTGAACCAACAGAGCAGTTCCCGTGGTCTTCCGGAACTGTCGTGAACCCTGTCGAGGTCGATCGCATCCAGAACACGCAACCTGCTGGTACTCTTCCGGTGCGTCCGTCGGCGGTAGGTGCCGGCATTGGGTCGTCGAATGCTGCTGGTGACGAAGGGATTTCGTCATGGAATGTGATAGCAATAGGAGGTATGTCTGTACCTAGCTGGCTACGAATTTCTGCTGATATTTCATTCCAGTTGTGTGTTGTCGTCATAGTAGGTTCGCCTCACGCTACTGATATTTGTAACAGCGCGCCGGAAGTATGCCCCTGTTAGTGTTAAATATACATTAGCAATTAATCGTTTATCACGATCGCTTTGCCGATCACTTCACGATTAATGATGTGTGTGAGTGCATCTCCAGCTCGTGATAATGGAACCCTGTGCGATATATAAGGATTGATCCTTCCGAACGCTAACCAGTTCATTAGTACTTGATGGTTCCTTTCTAACCACTCAGGATTGTGACGAGCCAGACCTCCGATCGTGTACCCAATTACTTCAGCATCTTTTATCAGCAGGTGGTTAGTCTTCGCGAGTGCAAAACGACCGCCTGTGAAGCCAACGATGAGGATCCGGCCGAACGGTGCTACGCAGCGCATTGACTCATCGAAAACATCACCGCCTACAGGATCGTAGATGACGTCTGCACCACGTCCATCGGTGAGTTCCTTTACCTGTTCACGAAAACCATCCGAGTAGTTAATGACGTGGTCAGCACCGACTTGCTCGACAATTTTTAGTTTCTCGTCATTGCCTGCTGTAGCGATGACCGTCGCACCCATCAGCTTCCCAACATCGACTGCAGCTAGTCCGACACCACCAGCAGCACCGTGAACCAATAGCGTTTCACCTGCGCGCAGCCGACCACGTTGCATACCGTATAGGGCAGTTTGGTAGTTACTTCGGAACGCTGCCGCTGCTTCGATATCAGTTCCTTCAGGGATAAGAGTTAGGGAGTCAGAGTCTAAAACGGCTTCTTCTACGCAGCCTGCTGATGTGAGTACAGCGTCACCGATCTTGAAGTTTTCGACATCCTTCCCAATCTCAGTGATATATCCGGTAGCTTCGCTACCGAAGATAAAAGGTAGATCAGGCTTAACGTGATATTCGCCAGCGACTAAGAGTACATCTTGAAACGAAATACCACGGGCTTCGATGGCAACACGGACTTGGCCATCTGTAACCTTGTCAGGAGGGTCGATGTCACGGATGGCCAGACTCTCAGGCCCTCCGAGTTTCTCCACGAAGATTGCTTTCAAGTTTTAGTTCCTCCGAAATATTTCCCCATTATGGATTGATCGATCTCAATCCAGCTGCTCCCGAGGTGGCGGTCGGAACGGCCTCAGCGAGTGGAATCGAGCTATCACCCCTGAGGGTTTGGCTGTGGTGGAGATGAGGGGATTCGAACCCCTGACCTCCGCATTGCGAACGCGGCGCTCTCCCAACTGAGCTACACCCCCAGCGCATTACGAAGGAGAAGTATACGAACGCCTACGACACTGATCGACTGAGTTCATTACGCAGGCTAGTTTTCTAGCATTCCGGGTAAAGGATTTATTGTCATCTGACCTGTTTCTAGGTCGACTGCCGAAATAACATCAGCGATTGCCGGAATCAATGTGTCTTTCTTATTTGGGCGCTTGATCAAATAAACGTCGTTTGCTCCGGTCGTGAGAACTTCTTTCAGGATTCCGATCGTGACGCCATCAGTTGTCAGAACAGACAGACCGCAAAGGTCATCGACGTAATACTCACCTTGAGGGAGTTCTGGTAGCTCGTCGGCTTCTATCTGGATTAATTTGCCACGGAGTTTTTCTGCAGCGCTACGGTCGTTGATCCCCGCGAAGCGGATTATGGGGTAACCCTGAGGTGTGATGACATCCATGATCTCGCGGCGTTCCCCTGCAACGATCAATTTCGCACCTTGGATTAACCGTGTGTCATTCGAAGTGAGAGCTGTGACCTTAACATGCCCTTTCAGGCCCCAAGTAGCGTTGATCCGTCCGACTGTTATTCGCTCACGGACCTGTGGTTCAGTTTCGTTCTTGTTGGAGCTAAAGTTGGGAGCAGGATCGGGCGCGGGCATAATCTATCGAAGTCTTAACGGTTCATTAGATTTTAATCGATGTCGAGTGATGCTCGGACCCCGGCACGAACTGCAGCGACATGTATTAGCGATCGAATCGCATTAGCGCAGCGGCCGTCACGACCGATCATTCGACCTTTGTCTTCGTCGGCAACGTGTAAGTGGATGAGAACTCGATCGCCACGATGTTCTTCTAGGACTTCGACTTCCTCTGGTTTAGTGGCGAGTGAACGAGCGATGTATTCGATGAGCGCCTTCATGAGTTAAAACCTTCGATTGTGTTTACTGGCGGTTAGCTGTTTCCATCAGAGTTTTCGTTATCCGTAGTATTTTGATCTCCGTCGTCGTTGTCGGTTATCTCGGTTTCCTCTGCTATATCATCATCAGATGCAGTATCGGCCGTGGGTTCTTCGATGGCCGCAGTTGCTTCAGCGGCCTCACGTTCGGCTCGACTTGGTTTTGTCACTCGTTTCGGCGGCTCAGTTTCGATGAGCCCGGCTTTGTGGAGGATCCTGTGCACCGTCTCTGATGGTTGCGCTCCCACAGAAAGCCAGTGCTTCGTTCGTTCTTCTTTCAAGACGATTGTCGAGGGTTGAGTGCGAGGGTTGTAATGCCCAATTACTTCGACAAAATCTCCGTCACGAGGTGCTCGTTGATCGGCAACCACCACTCGATAGTGTGGTTGCTTTTTTTTACCAGTTCGGCGCAATCGTATTCGTAGCAACTATTCCTCCGTGAATGTTTGCTGCAGATAACAGTAGGCGATTCAAATCAGGATCAATCGACGATAAGCGATCAAAGGCGGATAGCCAATTGCTTCGCAGGTCGAACGGTTATGCCGAACCGCTTATCGATCACTAATAGGATAGCGAACTATCTCATTCAATTAACGTTAATTTCTGGTTTTATTTTAGATATCTCTAAGAGTTTCGAATAGGCACTCGATCTGAGAATGCATTATTCATGGTCAGAGGTCGATATCTGAAAATTAACGTTCGAATGATTGTCACTCGATAGGTCAAACGCCGCAGGTTGATTAGAACCCGAGTAGCTTGCCTAGACCACCGGCCCCCTTACCGCTTGTCATCGCCTGCATCAATCTTTTCGCGTCCTTAAACTGATTGAGCAAACGGTTCACTTCGGTCAGAGATGTACCTGCACCCTTCGCAATTCTCCTTCGTCGTGAGCCGTTTAGGATATCCGGGTTACGTCGTTCTTCAGGTGTCATCGATAGGACGATGGCCTCACTTTGTGCGAAGAAGGACTCATCGAGATTCACTCCAGTCATTTGTTTCGCCATTTGCCCACCACCGGGTAGCATTTCTAGCAATCCACTCAATGGCCCCATGTTTTTCATCTGCTGCATCTGTACGAGAAAATCTTCAAGGTTGAACTGACCACTTTTCATCCTCTGAGTAACATTCTTCATGTCACGTTCGCTGACTACTTCTTTTGCCTTCTCAACCAGCGATACGACATCTCCCATACCAAGAATCCGTGACGCTATACGATCGGGATGGAAATCCTCGATTGCTTCAAGGTTTTCCCCAGTGGTGATCAATTTGATTGGTAACCCTGTCACTTCCCTTACAGAGAGCATTGCACCACCGCGGGTGTCTGAGTCAGTCTTTGTAACGACGATCCCGGTGCCCTCGATCTCTTGATCGAACTTGCTCGCGAGGGTTACCGCCTCCTGACCTGTCATTGCATCAACAGCTATTAGTACTTCAGTGGGATCGATTTCATCAGCCAAGGCAGCCAACTCGTCGGCGAGCGAGTCTTCCAATGTGAGAGTGCCAACCGTGTCTACGATTACTACGTTTGCGCCCGAACGTGTCGCTTCTGTGAGCGCGCGGTCGGCGATTTCGGCAGCTGGGGCCTGAGTTTCTTCGACCCAAACAGGGACATCAATCGAATCGCCAAGTACCTGCAATTGCTCGCTAGCAGCTACGCGTTCGAAGTCGGTAGACACCAATAGCGGTTGTCGACCTTCGTTCTTGTATTTCAGAGCTAGACGTGCACATAGTGTTGTTTTCCCCGCACCTTTCCCGCCGACGACCATGATCTTCGTTGGATCGGTATCAGCTCGGAGCAAGGTTTCTGCGCTACTGCCGAGGATTTCTACAAGTTGTTGATTGACGATCCCAATCACCTGCTGTGACGGGGTAATTGACTGCATTACTGCCTGTCCAACAGCGCGTTCGCGTACTTGCGCGATAAATTCGCGAGCGACCTTAAAATTGACATCAGCTTCGAGTAGTGCGACTCGCACCTCGCGCAGCGCTACATCTAAATCGGCTTCCGTGATCTTTCCGGAGGAACCTAGGCGCCGAAAAGTGCCTTGCAGTCGTTCGGACAGAGATTCGAGCATGATGTCAACTATATAGTGCTAGTGGTAATTGCTACCCGTTATTTTCTGATAGTTTGCTTCTGGCGTCAGATTAGCTTCTACCAGGTCTGGCCATCTTCGAATATCACGGCCAAGTTTGTTTTTGAAGGTAAGACGAACGATACGAAGAGTTGTTCGGGCAATCAGAAAATTCCTTTTTACGATTAGCCATTTGTGTCGGGTTAAATGAGCGTTCGCTACTAGCTGAGGCCGCGCTCGGCAAGAAGAGCTACGACATCAGTGAGACGACAACTATATCCCCACTCGTTGTCGTACCACTCGATTGTCTTTGTCATACCACCGTCGACCAGCATTGTTGCTGGTGAATCGAAGATCGCGGAGGCTGGGTTTGCCTTGAAGTCGGTTGAAACTAGTTCTTCATGTTCGTAGGCCAAGTAACCCTTCAGTGACTGATCGGCTGCTGTGAGGAAAGCTTCATTAATCTCGTCTACGGTGGGAGTGTCATGTAGGTTCGTTGTCAAATCAACAAGTGACACGGTCGGTGTTGGCACACGGAACGCGATGCCATCAAATTTTCCTGCAAGCTCTGGAATTAATTTCCCGACAGCACTTGATGCGCCGGAACTTGTAGGGACGATATTTAATGCAGCAGCTCGTGCTCTGCGCAGATCCTTATGTGAGTTATCGACCAAGTTTTGATCGCCGGTATAGGCGTGGATTGTGCTCATGAAGCCATGCTCGATGGTGAAGGCATCGTGTAAAACCTTCACGGCCAGCATGACACAGTTAGTTGTGCATGAACCCGCTGAGATAACGTGGTGGTCTGCTGGTCGGTAGTCTGCGTCGTTCACTCCCATGATTACCGTCCAGTCTTCACCTTTTGCTGGGGAGGAAATGATTACTTTCTTTACTCCATCATCAAGATGTGCTGACGCGTCTTCACCAGTGCGATATTGGCCAGTTGACTCGATTACCACGTCGACATCTGCTGAGCCCCATGGAATGTTTCTAGGTTCGTTTTCATTGAAGACTGCGACCTCATGGTCATCGACTCTAAATGAATCAGTGCCGTCGATGATTTCAGCCGGGAATCGTCCGTAATCAGAGTCGTGCCTGAGAAGATGAGTACGAATGTTTACGGGGCCTCGATTAATTGCCACGATTTCGAAGTCATTGCGACGATTTTCCCACCAGGCGCGGAATGCCGCCCGTCCTGTCCGTCCGAATCCGTTGATTCCCACTCGCAGTGTCATTACCGTTCTCCTGCTTACCCCTCCCGAGGTTGCGGGAGTTCGCTATCGGATCGAGTGAGCGGACTAACTCGTCCAGCATTACTCAGCTGATCTTGTTTCTGATCCTAAAGGTCAGTGGTTCAAGCTGCATCAGAATGTTTCGAAAAGTTCTTTTGCATGCGGGTAGAGGCTCTTTTCAACTAACAGGGGAAGATGAGGTCTAAACAGCTCACGAAAGAGAATTGTCGAACAATTTTCCCATCTTCGATGGAGATAGTGAAAGATTGCTTTAGAGCAAAACGCGCTTTCCCTGATCTGACGGTTGTCGGCGGAACCCCGTTAGGAGCAAACGTTTTCGCCCATCTACATCTTTATATTCTTCTACTCTGCATCGTCGGGCATCTGCGAGCTGTTGTGCCACAGCCTGCACATGCGTGTTTGTTTGTTCACGGAGTGAACTTGTGGCGGGAAAGAGCGATTCCAGATGAAGCGCTAGGTGGAGCTGTCGATTGTTTGTCAGGAGTAGCCATCCCAGGATTAATTCCGCCCAACCGACATGGAACGTCTGATCACCGAAGATCAATGGGTAACGTTCGTGGTTTGCTTCATTGGCAGCGAATAGGGCGCTTGGTCCGAAATTCGGACGTCCAAAATCTGAGGCAGCACGATATGCGACTCTTAGATCGGGATCAGCCGCGATTGTTTCTCCCGAGAAGTAATGACCGACTGTCTGCTCAACAGCTCTTGCGCGATCATTTCGAGCGTACGCTTCGTGTGTCCATCGGCGCCATTCATCTAGTTCATTAGTGAGCCCTATTTGTGCGGACACAAGTTCGATTGTTTGTCGCGCTAGCGGTACGGCACTTTGGTATGCTCCGCGACGCACGAGTCCGACAGCGTCCGAAGTTGTCAGTAGTGAGCGGCTCCATAATGTTGCGAACCCGGCCATAGTCATGTTTCGAGAGCTCGGCTTGTAGCCGCTCGCAGCAAATCGCGCTTGGATGTCGAGTCCATCGCTGATAAGTCTGAGGTCTTGTGTGAGATTGAAACCAGCTTGTCGCCAAGCATCCTCGGCAGCCGAGTCTAATCTGTCTGGCTTACCAGGTAGCTGCCAACCATCGTTTGGTACGCGCATTCCCGAAATGCGCTGAGGTGATTCGGCGATCTGTAGATAATTCTTCGCAGTGTCAAAATTTTCTTCGTCGCGACTATTGTTAGGTTTCTTCGGCATTTCCGTGGAGTTTGTGCTAGACATAAAGCTGATTATGCATCGTATGCAAAGAGTGAGCTGCCAGGGTAGATTGCGGTAGCCCCCAGATCCTCCTCGATTCGAAGGAGTTCATTGTATTTCGACGTGCGATCCGTTCTTGCTGTCGCACCAGCCTTGATTTGGCCGACACCCGTTGCGACAGCGAGGTGAGCGATAAATGTATCCTCGGTTTCTCCAGATCTATGTGAAATCACAGCGTTCCAATTTGCCTCTTGAGCCATCCGAATAGCACTAAACGTTTCAGTTAGTGTCCCTATCTGATTGAGCTTGATGAGTATTGCATTTGCAGCATTTTCGTTGATTCCACGCTTCAGCCGCTCCGTGTTTGTTACCAACAGGTCATCTCCTACTAGTTGGACACGGTCACCGATTTCTTGCGTGAGTTGTATCCAACCAGCCCAGTCTTCTTCAGCCATACCATCCTCGATTGAGACTATTGGATAATCACGTATCCATTCGCTCCACAGAGCTCCTAGTTCTGATGAGGTCACTACGCGACCCTCACGTTCGAGGTTGTAAGACCCTCTTCCGGTTTGATTCCTGTTCGCGTCCAAGGTGTAGAGCTCGGTGGTTGCCGGATCGAGTGCAATTGCGATGTCCTCTCCTGGTCGATGGCCGGAAGCTTCGATTGCCTCGATTAGCAAATCGACCGCTTCTCGATTAGTCGACAGAGGAGGTGCAAATCCACCTTCGTCACCCACGTTCGTGCTTAATCCGCGCTTGGTAAGGATGTGTTTTAGATGCTGGTAACACTCTGATATGTGTTGTATTCCTGCGCGGAAAGTTGGAGCACCTATGGGCATGAACATGAACTCTTGGAAGTCCGTTGAATCTGCCGCATGAGCACCACCGTTTAGGACATTGCACATCGGAACCGGTAATGTTTGGATTTTGGTCTCTGGTGCGTAGAGTTCACCCAGATAACGGTATAGAGGCTGTTTCCTTGTTGCGGCGGACGCTCTGGCCAGTGCTAGTGAAACACCTAGGATAGCGTTTGCACCCAATCGGCCCTTGTTCGGTGTGCCATCTAAATCGCACATTGCCTGATCGATATTGTTCTGATCGTCGGAATCTCGGTTAGTTACTAGTTCACGAAGCTCACTCTGGACATGCGTGATTGCTTTCAGTACTCCTTTGCCGAAATAGCGGGCAGTATCTCCATCTCGCAATTCGACAGCCTCGTATGCTCCGGTACTTGCTCCACTTGGAACGATTGCTCGACCGAATGTGCCGTTTACCAATTCTACTTCCACTTCGAGAGTGGGGTTTCCTCGTGAGTCAAGAAGCTCTCGTGCGCGGATGTCTTTTATTCGCACGGTTCCTCCTCGTATGAAAATGGCATAGCTTCGCGATGCCGATAATCGCGGATGCGCAGTGAGTGATCCAATGGCCTGTCCACGGTCACTGCTCGTTTTGCGTAAGGTTACAGCTACTGATGCATATTTACGCATCGCTTGGTTAGGGGAATGGTCATCTAAACACTGTTAATTCTTCTACTGGAAGTTACTCAACTTTTGGGTGCGGTAGGTTGCTAACTTCAGTGCTAGAACGACCGACGATCACGCGCGGGGATGAATGCTTTCGTAA
>Ga0310344_10001102_pt1 | contig 20964 bp, 19 predicted proteins | sample HC15DNA20200_MG_FD_203801 | JGI IMG/M metagenome (GOLD analysis project Ga0310344, IMG submission 203801) | Marine microbial communities from station ALOHA, North Pacific Subtropical Gyre - HC15-DNA-20-200_MG | ecosystem: Environmental > Aquatic > Marine > Oceanic | place: Pacific Ocean: North... | reverse complement strand
TATCGACGTGATCCCAGGCCCCAGCGCTGTGCCCGCCGCACTGGTGGCTTCGGGCCTTCCCACTCATCAGTTCACTTTCGTTGGATTCGCACCTCGCAAGGTTGGCGAGCGTAGACGCTTTCTTCAAGCACTACGGGCCGAACCGAGGACACTAGTTTTCTTCGAGGCTCCGCACCGCTTGAAGGCCATGCTTGAAGACATGCTATCCGCCTTTGGCCAGCGGCGAATTGGGGTGTGCCGCGAGTTAACAAAGCTCCACCAGGAGATCTTTCACGGTTCTCTAGGAGAGGCGGTTGCGCACTTCGGAATGCCCCGCGGAGAGTTCACCCTGGTGGTCGAGGGAGCCCCAAGAACATCAGATCGTCCTATAGCTGAGGCCAAGCAAGCCCTAGCTGAACTAGCTGCTGCCGGCGTTTCAGGAAAGGAAGCAATCGCAAACGTAGTCCAGGGATTCACCATGCCGCATAGAGAAATCTACTCACTCTGGCTCGAGGCTAAGGAGAAAGCTAGAGGAATGAGCGGCGACGACTAAACGTCTTCACCACTCCCCCCACCCCGTCGAGCGGGACGCTTGCGCCGACGGCCACGAGTGGGCGTCCTCTTATTGCCAACCCAGAGATCTTTGAAGTACTCCTCGTCCAAGAAGTGGCGATCGTCCGCCGCGTTAGCTAACTCCCAAGCAAGATTGCTCGGGAATGCAGCCACTTCTAAGTGCTTGCCGAGGCTCTTTACTGTACTAACTGCATAAGTGAAGTCGGCGTCTCCTGAAACCAATATCGCGACGTCATACATGTCCTCCCAGGCATAGCGCAGAAGGTCGGTTGCCAACATGATGTCGACACCTTTCTCAACGAACTGATCGCCTCTCATCTTTTGTGTGCCCAGACGCAGCTCCATCCTCGGCACAGCGTACAGACTGGCTAGAAACTTCTGCTGTTCCTTGTGCTGGTCAGGCTTCCGATCAGCGTCTTGAGCAATATTGTAATAATACGTACGGAAGAGGGGACGCCCTCCCGCTAACTTATAGGCAAACAGCTCGAAATCTAAATCTGCACGACGGCAGTTTTCTTCCAAGCTATGGTACAGATTGCTCCCGTCTATAAAAACGACCACTCTATGTTGGTCCGTCATGGGTACTTTCCCGTTCTGATTATTCACGGCTAACCTCTCTTTATGGTTGCGCGTCATATCCATTCAATGCATCAATATGAGGGTCCGGGTCAACAGCAGGCAACAAGGCAACCCTTCCCCATCTTTAGCCCGATGTCGGCCAAGGTCAAATCCCTTCCCTGTAGTTATTATCCTTCCTTGACTGCTTTCACAAGCCAGATTTAGTATGGACTAGTGGGCGAATACTGGGACATACCCCTGAGGAGGTAACGAATGTTTAGGAGTTTCGGACCGGTGGAGATTCTCCTGATCTTGGGAGTGGTCCTTCTGGTGTTCGGCGCATCCCGCCTGCCTCAGATGGGTCTCTCGCTGGGTAAAGGTCTTCGCCAATTCAAGCGCGGCATAACCACTGGTGAAGATGACGAGCAGCCTAAAATAACTGCCAAAACTGATTCTACGAAAGAATCCGTCACCGAGTCGACTCCAAGTCAACATTAGTCAACCTTAGCAATAGGTATAAAGGGCAACCCCCTGGGTTGTCCTTTTTCTTTTTCCCCGATCTAGGAATCAGCATCCGCGAAAGGCACTCCGCTCCGTTTGACTCGATTGACAGCGATTTTAGATAACAAAATGCCCACTTCGTACAGAACTATAAACGGTGCGGCCACTAGAACTTGGTTGATTGGATCTAAGGTTGGCGTGATCAGAGCGCCAAGAACAAACGAGATCACCAACCAAATGCGACGCTGGCGAGCATAGAACCCAGGGGTCACGATCCCAAATCTAGCTAGAAAATACATTAGGAACGGGGTTTCGAAAGCAACCCCCATCCAGAACAACAAGGCAACCACTGTATTGATGTAGCTGTCCAGCGTGACAATAGGTTCAGCGCCAATATCTAGCCCGAAATTGAGCAGGAAGTCCACAATCGGCGGAATTAGAATGAAATAGGCAAAGCAGAGGCCCCCAGCAAAGGCGAACATTACCCCGGGAAGCATTGTGAGCAAGTATCGTCTTTCCGAACGCGTCATCCCGGGCGCCAGGAACCGAGCCGCTTGATATACGACGACCGGCAGTGCCACGATCACGCCACCCAGAAGCGCCACTTTCATGGTGGGCCCGATCGCTCCCGTTAATGTTGTAAAGAAGAGTTCGATCTCCCGTCCGTCGCTTTTGCCAGGTCGGAGCAGGATGTCGAAGATGAAATCTCGATAGATGAATGAAGCGATAATGCCGCCGATGACGGCCACCGCAGTAATGATCAGCCTAGTTCGCAGCTCGGCAAGGTGGCCGGTAATGGGCATCTCGCCTCGGGCCTTGGGCGAGTCAGTCACTAAGCAGGGGACCTCTCAGAACCCTCCGGGTACGGGGAGTTGTCCCGCTCCAAATTGCTCGTTCCGTCACCGCCTGCTGAGCCCCCCCCCGGCCTGGTCGCCCACACCTTCGGCTTCCCCCGAATCAGGCCCATCACCTCTCGCGTCCGCACCCCGGGAAACCATCGGTGGCTCAATCACTGAGCCTCTAAGCGGCATTTCGTCATCAACCTCAACCAAGGTCTTTCTAGCTTCCGCTACCTGCCGCCTGGCATGGTGAATCATCACCCCCAACTTTTCGGCCATTCGGGGGAGGCGCTTGGGTCCTAGTGCTATAAGAGCAACGACCAGAACCATGAGGAGTTCCATCGTCCCAATGCCAAAGAAATTCACTTGCCTTCTCCCAGTGCCCTTCAAGCAGAATAGCACACGGCTCAGAGCAAAACATGGGGGAAATAAAAGGAGCGGGGCCCATGACAAGCCCCGCTCCTTTTACTCTCGACTAAGAAGACCCTGCGTCAGAGACCAAGTCGTTTCCAGAACGATTTGCTATCTTTTTCGAGGCCTGTTCCAGATTCAACCTTCAGGGCTTCGCGGACTTTCGTAGCTGGAGATCCCACCGCTGGGCTGGAAGCTAGGGCGTCTATCCCATTAGCTCCATTGCCGTTATGCCCATTATCTCTCCCGTTCTTCGAACTAGGCCTGTCTCCCGACCAGTCTTCGTCCCACTGCTCCATTGCATTAATCACACCAGCGAGGCCACGTCCCTTATCGGTAAGCGTGTACTCCACACGCACGGGAACCTCAGCAAAGAGCTTCCTCTGGATAATCCCTCTTCCCTCAAGTTCCTTGAGCCTTTGAGACAGTACCTTGTCGTTTATCCTGCCCAGATCACCCAGAAGTTCTCGGAATCGACGCGGTCCGCCAATGAGATCCTGGACGATAAGTGCTGACCAGCGCTTGCCTAGAAGGTCAAATGACGTTTGCTCAACCTTGGTGGCCATAGCTCTCCCCTTGGTGCTGAGCGCCTTACAAGGCGCCCCGTTAGGTTTTGGCAATGCTACTTGGCTTTTGCCGAAATGGCAAGCCTTCTAACCACAAGTTATAGCAGCTATAGACCCTTGGCTGTCACTATATTGTGCTTAAGGTTTCTTACCCTTGGTCATGCAACTACGGGTTAGTGGCGTAGAAGGAAAGCAGGAGCCCGACAATCCCAATACCCAAATATACGCCTGATTGTTGGCACCATCGAAAGCAACAGGCCAAGTACAATCCGACGGAAGGCAACACCTAAGTCCCGCTGACTGGTGCCGCATCCTGCGAAGAACCCTCGCCAACCAAGTGAGACCAAGGTACCTGTGCTTCTTGATCAATAGGCTCCCATAACCTGGCCTGGTCGAACCCAACTCTGGAGCAGGCGATATTCCAAGCGGCCAAGTCAATGTTCCCCTGGCGGCTGTCGTAAAGAAAATGTTCCCCGCTTGCAGCCAGCAGCACTTTACTCGCGTCGCGGGCTGCGCGGCAGATCACCGCTTCTATAAGTGCGACATCTGGATCGGAACTCGACCCATGTACGCCGAGCTTCCTGAGTTGTTTCTTAAGCTTGGCAGCTTGGTCCCGGGCACGTTCCGTATCGACGGCCCCTAAGCGTTCGTCTCCACTCCCAGGGCGAGGAACAAACGGAACGATCTCCACACGGACTCGAGGCCGACGTCCAATGAGTCGTTGCCCCACCTCCATTATGTGTCTTACCACTTTGAGCACCGATACTCGATCCTCCCTGGGTTGGGTGTGCCCCACCACAATCATCGCAGTGATTCCTATCCATCCCGCCTTGAAGGCAACCTCAGCGGCAGCAGTGACAACAGCGGCCTGCCTCTCCTCCATCCCTTCGATACACCCTGCGTCTAGCGGCGGCAGGCTTAGCAGCAGGTCGTTTGATGGGTCATCCCTAAGAATTGTTTCGGCTGCGACAGCTGCCTGCGCATAGTCTGTTGTGGCTGGGCCCAAGAGACGCACTTTTTGATAGCCGCAGGACCGGGCAACTTCGATGGCAGCATGCGCGGCTTCTTCACCAGTCTCACACTGTGTAAGGTCAACAAGTCCGCCTTCTCGTTCTAGTTCAGCGTGGGGAACGACCTGAGCGGCGATAAAAGGCAGTGCCTCCGTACGCAGCCGCCGAAGCTCCGGTGCCTCTCCGGGACCAACGTAGCAAATGGCCCCGTCGCCGGGTCCTCTTAATTCGAAAAATGAAGGAACATATACTCCTGGCAATCGGTTGATTTGGCAGAGGATATCGTGACGCCCAGCGGAACCTTTCGGAATCGACTCGCAAACAGCACGGACCGAAACATCAGGGGCCCCTAGCAGCGCCGCATCCAAGAAGTCTCCTACTGGCTCCCAATTAACAATAGCAGCGCCCGCCCCTATGACTATGGGCCCGTTGCTTTCCCGGTCGGCAGCCAAAGGTTCTAGTCCCGCCATTCTCAACATCTCAACGACGTTGAGGAAATGTGCCTCACGGCCAGCAAGTAAGACTACGACGTCGAAGGCATACAGAGGACGTTGGCTCTCCAGTGCGTACAAAGCCCGATTCTCTCCCCTGAGTCGAACGGACATGTCCGCTCCAGGCAGGAAGGCTCTTTCCGTCCGAATTCCCGGGTTATCATTGAGGTTTCGATAAAGCCATTGAAGCTCACGGCTCGCCATGCCAGACTCATACCCCTCCAAAGAACACAACGCGACTTGCAACAAGCCTTGCTCTGGTGGTCCAGAGAGCGCGTTCCACTCGCCACCGACATACCGCGATGGCTTCTGAACACCTCTCAGGATCACATCAAACTCGATGTCGGGCATGGGAAAACCCCTCTGACCACTCTGGGGCACTCTATTATATATGGGCCCCCTTAGCGTAATCCCAGCAGCCTGAACTTTCGTTGGTTGCGCGTCGGCCAACAAAAACGCATCCGGGAGGACTACCATCACTCGATCCTTTCGCGCGGCACAACCTTCGATCGTGCTTATCTTCATCACGGCGGTTATTTTTTTGGCCGCGGCATGTAGCGGTTCCTCGAGTGGACCCAAGCCTATGAGTGATTCTCCAACCGAGGGCCAATCATCTGATCAAGTTCAGGTTCGCACAGCTTCGTCGGATATAACGGTTGGCCCCAATCGCCTTCTTTTCACTATTCTGGACGAAATGGGACGCCCGCTGAATACCGAAGACGTAACCCTCCGATTTTTTCGCACCGAAGGGGACAACACAGACCTTCCCATAGCAGAGACGACTGGCCAACATCTGGGGGCCGGGGAAGCTGCTGCCCAGGGGCTCTACGTCGTTCGCCTAGATCTCCCTGAGCCAGGAGGATACCTCGTAGAGGCCACACTTCGGCGGGCGGGACGCGCGCCTACATCCGCTACCACAGGATTCCGTGCGAAAGTAAACTACGACGTACCCGGGATCGGTGAGTCGGCGCCCGCAAGTGCCCATCCAACATCCAGTTCGACCCCCATAGAGTGGCTTACTTCTGCTCGGCCTGTCGGCGATCCTGAGTTCTACCGACTCACCATCGGAGAAGCCCTCGCAGAGAAAAAGCCCCTGGTCGTTATCTTCTCAACGCCGGCTTTCTGCCAGACTCGGCGCTGTGGTCCACAATTACACATCGCGGAGAGCCTACGGCCAGTCTACGCCAACCGCATAAATTTCATCCACATCGAGATTCTGGAGCGACCGGATCTCGTCCTTGCTGGGGAAGCTCAACCCAAAGTTAGAGACATTGTTCGAGAGTGGCGCCTACCGACAGAGCCCTGGGTCTTTCTCATCGATGAAAACGGGCTGATATTCGACCGGTTTGAGGGATTTTCGCCAAGAGCAGAAATGGAAGCTTCGATTCAGAGGCTGCTCAGCGCCGCATGACCCCCGTCTAGTCGTGAATTGTTGTTGCGACCAGGAAGCCGTTCTGGGCCTTGTACTCTACCGTGACCGGCGTCCCGAGGATCATGTGTTCACGTAGGTGTGAGGCTCTCCAGTGACGCAAATCGATGGACGGCCCACGGAAGAACTTAATCTCGACGCCTTCATCTGACCTGACAATGATACTCTCCCACTGAATGAGGTCGTCAGCACTGACTTCGACAACTAGCCCCCGCACCGAAAGGGTTGTGGATCCACAGGCTGCGAACACAAAAGCCGACACCAAGATAACAATCGTAAGAATCGAACCGATGAAGGCTAACCTCCTCACCTGTACGCGAGGTCACCCTTCATCTTCGACATCGTCGGCATCGGAAGGTGTGCCGTTTCCCACTTTGACCATGGCTGGCCGGATGACGCGGTCATGGAACCGATAGCCCTTCTGTAGCTCCCCCACCACGACGCCTTCTTCGCCCGCCGCCTGCATAACAGCTTCGTGCAGGGTAGGATCAAACCGCTCGCCGACCGTGCTGATGGAACTCAGTCCTTGCCCTTCGAGCGTCGAGACGAGCTTTCGATACACAAGTTTGAGCCCTTCCACCCACGTCAACCCAGCAAGGTTCGTGTCGAGCGAATCGAAAGCCCGCTCCATATCGTCAAGTATGGGCAGAAGAGACGAAACAAGCATTGCGTTGGCAAAGGTACTGACCCCTTGGCGTTCTTGCTCGGTCTTCTTCTTGAAATTGACTAGGTCCGCTTCCGCTCGCTTCCAATTCTCAAGGTATTGTTCCGCTTGAGCAGCTCGGCCCTCGATCGTCTCCTCTGCTGAGGAGTCCACTTCCTTTTCTTCTTTTTCTGGCTCTTCTTGCAACATACGAACTACCTAAAGCGTGTTCATCCAACCACCGTAATTGTGTACGACACGACAGTTAACCAAGCCCCATCCAGAGTAGAGCACAGGTTCACCCGAGATCAGCAACCATGCCTCCCATGAGGTCCGATACCAGACGAACGGAGGCCATCGATCGCCCATAGTCCATACGAGTTGGGCCCAAGGCCGCTACAACTCCCCCCACTCCCTCGGGATCCCCGTAGCGAGCTAAAACGACGCTGCAATCCTGCATTTCCTTAGTCTCATTCTCTTGGCCAATGACCACACGTCGTTCCCTGCCCTCGATCGCTGCAGAGATGATCGTCCGAACCACCTGTCGATCCTCCAGAAAGCCAATGATCGTACCTGCACGGGCCCCTTCGGCAAACTCCGGCTGCCCGACGAGGTGGCGGATACCACAAATATATGGCTCCTCAAGGCGATCCACCTCCTCTTCAATAAGAAGCCCTCTCGCCACGTCCAGGACCTGACGCTCAACAGCCCCTGATTCAGAGGCCGCATCAACAGCATGATATGTGGCTCCTCCGTAGACGGTGCTCAGGCGGTTCGACATCTCGTTGAGCTCATCCTTCGTCGTCAGCTCAGACAATGAGACTATACGTTGTCGCGTCTTTGCCTCCTGCAGCACCAGGATTAGCATGACCACAAAGCCGTGCAGGGGCACTAGCTCTAGACGACGGATCTTCCCTTGGGCCGCTTTGGGTGGCGTAACCAACGCCATGTTCCCGATGAGCCCGGCCAGTGCTTCAGCCGCCAACTCTGCCCAATGCTCCACATCCTCGCTCACCCCTTCCAAATGATGCCGCACGCTTGTCGCATCGCTCACTGGCAGGGAAGGATCCCTTGGAAGCGCTTCAACGTAGAAGCGATACCCTTTATCAAGAGGGATGCCCCCCGATGAAACGTGGGGCCGACGGATAAACCCTTCGTCGGCCAACTCCGCCATCTCATTACGGGCCGTCGCAGAACTTAGCCGGAACGACGGGCTCTTGGCCACGGCGTGACTGGATACGGGAGTCGCCTGATTAACGTACTCCCCTACGATGAACTTAAGTATTTCTTCCTGTCGATCAGTCAGCATACCTGTCCACCCTTGAGAGGGGCCCCATTATACGTCACCATCGGTCCCGCGGAAGGGCACCTGCGGACCGTCCGTCCCAAGGAACCACCAAGTTCCTTGACCGACATTCGCTCCCCTCCTTATACTCCACTCAACAACAGTCGGTCGTGAACGAGTTCAAAAGATGGAAATCTCCCGCTACGGCCCTCGCTCCTTCTACTTCGTGGCTTCAGCCCTCTCCGTCATCACCGACCCCCCCGATGACGTTGGCTCACTCTCGGTAGATGTCGTCATCTCTAGTACCGAACCCGACGAATCGTCAGAATCGTCGCAGGAACTAGCAAACCGACGTCTAATCCAGGGTCCAGGTGAATACGAGATCGCCGATGTTTTTATCCACGGCATACGTACTTATCGGGACACAGAGAAAGGGGCCACCCACGGACGCAACACCGCTTATTCCCTGACCATGGATAGTGTGAGGCTCTGCTATCTCGGCCACATTGGACACCCCCCAACATCAGACAACGCCTCTTCAATCGGGGATGTCGACGTCTTACTAGTCCCGTTTGGTCAAGCAGCGCTCGACACCGCAGCCGTAGCGGAGACAGTCGGGATCTTAGAGCCTCGCCTCATACTCCCCATCGGTGAGCCCACCCAAGCCGACCTAGAAGCCCTGGCCAAGGAACTGGGCGTTCCACTCCAGCCCCCCTCAGACAAGCTTAGTCTCACCCATTCCACGCTTCCCCCCGAGCCTCAAGTCACCATCCTGACCACGTGACCACCTCGGCACTGGCCCCTTCCCTATCCCGCTAGGGCACACCTTTTTACACGCAGCCTCCGCGTGTTCCCGTTATCCAACCTGTCGCACATTCATTCATCAAGCGCCGACAGAGCCATCACCTGACCTAGGGCTCAGATCATCCACCCTGCTGCCCTAGTGCGTCCGCAGAAAGCCCATTATTAATCGCCGCTGGGCAATTCGCGCCTATTTCTCAGTGATTCAGCCCACAAAAGAAAAGCGCCCCGCCAATGGCGGGGCGCCTTTTTGTCCTTAAGAGGTCGTGCTTGACTTACTTTTTCGGGGCCATTAAGACGTTGGCGCCTACCCCAACAACAGCAACGATCGCAATGATCAAGGCTATAAGGGCAAGGGTCGAACTGGCATCTTCGCCGTCCGCACCGTTAGCACCGTCCGCACCGTTAGCACCGTTAGTGCCTGCCGGCCCGGTTGCACCAGTTGCACCAGCGGCACCAGGGGCACCAGCAGCGCCCGTGGAACCTTTAGCACCTGCGGCACCAGTGCCACCTGCGGCGCCATCAGCACCAGCCGGTCCACGCGGTCCTGGCGGTCCACCGGGACCAACGGCCCCAGCAGCTCCATCAGCACCAGCCGGTCCTGCCGGTCCTGCCGGTCCTGCTACTCCAGCAACAACGGGAGCCGCAGTGTCTGTCTCAATGTCCTGGGTTATTACCACGTTGGAACCGAACGTAACCGTTACGGCACCCGCCGCAGGAACCCAAGTCTCACCCGATTTGACCTGCAGGTCCAGTGTGGCGCCGATCAAAGCACTGCCAGCGCCAAACGTGACGTCCATCCGATACTGCTGCGGATTGAACCCCTGAAGGCCAGTAGTCGTCTCAGCCACCACGGCGCCGTCAGCGTCGACAGCACGTACGGACGTCCCAGCATCGGCATTTACGCCGTTGAACGTCACGTTACCCGAGATGACCGTAACACCTTGAGCCGCAACCGTCGCCGGGGCGACGAGCAGCCCTACTACCAGGGCTATCGCAGTAAGGACTCCTGCGAGTCGGAGTTTTCTCATGTTCTGTCTCCTTCTCTCTTTGCGGTTCTGGCTTCTGCGGATGGGGCCGGTGAAGGCCCCATCCGCCTTATAGCCGTACTACGCGTCCTTACTTTTCTTTATGAAACCACTTCGATTGTTACTGACGAACCCACCGCGAAGAACGTCGGGGTGTCAGCCGCTACCGCTACCGCGGTCTGGCCGCTCACCGAAACGCTCGCTGCCTCGCTGAGGTTGAGGATTAGCACGCCGAACGGCTGCACCTCTGTCAGCGTATCGCCAGGTAGGTCTGGCACGAATGCGCCGAAGCTTGTGCCGCCCGGAGGCGACGCACTTGCCAGGGTCAGGATGCCCGCATTTGTCAGCGCTTGGAACGCTGTCGCAGGTATCACCGCTGAACCAGCAGCAGTTGCACTCGTGACCGTCAGTTGGGCCGTTCCTGTGAACGATCCGCCGGTCGGCGCGGTCACAGTCACTGTGTACGCACCCGGGTTAAGAGCCGGGATGGTAACAGAGGTCGTGAACCCACCGAGAGCATCGGTGATCGGGTTAGGTGTAGGCGCCTGGTTGACCGCGCCGACGTTAATCGTGCCAACGGTGCTGTAAGCGCTGAAGCCGGTACCCGTGATGCTAATCGTGTCACCAGCCTTACCAGTGGCGGGCGAGATCGTTATGCCCGGACTGGGGATGGTGAACGAGGTCGTTCCGGAGATGTTCGAAACGGTGGCCTTAATGACCAGGGAGCCTGGGACCAGGGATCCACCAGCAGCTGCCGCAGGAACCGTGATGCTTACTGTGAAGGCACCAGTGGTGTCCGTCGCCGGCGCTGGGATCGGCAAGGCGCTAGCCGCACCGAAGGTCAGGCCCGAAAGGTTGGTCTGGCTTGGGAAGTTGCTGCCGGTAATCGTTACCAGGGTTCCAGTGGAGCCCGAGGTTGGGGATACCGTAACGGTCCCCGCGGTTATCGACAGAGTCTTCGTCTTCGTCTTGTTCGCGGTAAACCCATTGGTTCCAGCCGCGCCATTGTTGTCAGTCGCCGTGATGGTGACGGTCTCCACCTTGGCGGCAACCGGGATGGTCACCGAGCCGGTGAATTCACCAGTCGCGGTAATCGGGTACGGGCCAGACGAGCCTGTAAAGGCACCTGACACCGAGCCGCTCATCGTAAGAGTGACCTGGGAGCTGACTCCGCCATTGGTCTTCTTACCGAACCCTGCACCGGTCACCGTAATGATCGATCCAGGTCCGCCTGTGCTTGGGCTGAGAACCAAGCTACGAGACTGGATGCTGAAGCCAGACGACGTGCCAACCAAGTAGCCCGTGTCGGTGGCTGTCCAGGTCTTGGTTCCACCCGCTGCGGTCACTGTATCCGAGAACGGTACCGTGCCCGTGTAGAGGAACGTCCCGTCGGTGGCCAGGCTGATCGGCGTACCAGCTGTAACCACATCGACCGAAGCCGTGGAGGTGTTCAGCGTGATGCTCGTCGTGGCCGTGCCAGCCGAACTCTTCGTGAAGCCACTACCGGAGATTGTTACCGCCTGCCCGGGAACGGCCGACGTTGGCGTAACAGTGATCGTCCGGTTGACAACAGTCAGGAGGAATGAAGCCGTTTTGGCCGATGCGTCACGGACGACAACAGTCTTCGTTCCTGTCGACGTGCCATTTGGCAACGTGAACGTGTACGCAGCGGTGGATCCACCAAGCGTGTTGGTGGAATACCCTGCGGCCGGTTCAGTGTTAGCCACTAAGGCAGTCGTGGAGGTGATCGCCGAGGACGCATTGAAGTCCGAGAGCGTCACCGAGACGGCCGACCCTGGGGTCGCTTCCGTGGACGCCGGTGTCGCGCTAGCTTTCTGAGTGTAGCTCTTCGATACAGAAAGCGTGCCGTCACCTTGGTCCTGAACGAAAAGGAATCCTTGCGTGGCGCCTTTGTTCGTCACAGAGCCTGCAACGAAGCTACCTGTCAAGTTACCGCTCGCGTCCACCGTGAACGATCCACCAGTAGAAGAACCAGTGGCGATCCCAACGGTAGTACTACCGATGAAGATCGTGCCTGCAGTGCTGCCTGTGTAGCCAGCACCCGATATTGATACGGTGGCGCCCCGCTTCGCCGAAGCCGGCGAAACTACGAACGTCTGTACGATTGTGTAACTACCGGTCGTGCCGGCAACTTCCGCACTCGATGCTACCGATAGGGTCTTGGCTCCGATGTACGCCTTCGCGGACGGGTTTGTAATCCCCGCCGTAGTCGAGAAGATGATCGTCGAAGAACCGTTGTCTATCGCAATCGGACTAATGAGCGTAACCGCGCGCCCAGCAACTGTCGGGGCGAGGTTAAGAACCTTAGTCGTCGGAGTTGAGCTCACCTGCGAGACCGAGATCGCCGACGCCACGATGGACGACGGTACCGTGGTCCCTAGAGGGAACGTTACTGTAAGCGTGCCCCCTATTGGCACGTCGGCTAGATGGTTCATGCCGATCGTGTACTGAGCTACTTTGCCCGCACTTGTGGTACTCAGTGTTACCGAGCCCACGTCGACGGCACCGGCTGCCTTGGTTACAGGAACCAAAGAGCCAGCGATGGCCGTTACAAGGGCAACGACCAGGAAGAGTCTTAGGAATCGAGAGGATGCGCGTTTCATTTACACCCTTGCTCCTTTCTTAGATTGCCTCAGGTTTTTTAAATGAGAGAAGCCGCAAGGGCTTGTTCTTGTTAATGTTTTGCCCCACCACCTGAGTACTAATCGCCGGTCCATAGGCCCGGCTTCCCACGGCATCTTGGAGCCATCGTGTCCTCCTTCTTCGGACTTCGCCCTTCTTATGTGATGTGTACTAAACATCTCCGCCCTTGGAACGAGTCCACGTTTCACAACCGTACTGAACACCTTAGTATTCGGGGTAATTAAATCTGTTGACATACAGGAAATAGGGCCCCGCATCTGCGGGACTCCGGCCATAGTAGCACGGGATTCAATTGAGTACAACAGGTTCATAAAACACTGATTCTCGGCACTCCAGCTACTCGCCGGCGCACTCTGTTGCTTTCCACTTTTCATTTTGGTTCAAAACTAACTTCGAAATGATTCTAGACTGCTCCTGTTAAGCCTGTCAAGTCCCTCTCCCCCATTTTCCACGGCCCTTCCTTATTACGCACCTAAACGCCAGCTTTTCCGAGTGCCCCCAGGAACTGCTCATTCGTTTTGGTTTTGCCCATCAGCTCTAGCACCTTCTCAGTCGCTTCAGTTTCCCGTTGGGAGTCAGCAGTGACCGTCGCCACCATTCGCCGTAACGTCCAGACCTGTTTCAAAACGGCTTCGCTCAACAAGAGTTCCTCGCGCCGTGTGCCACTCCGCTGGATATCAAGCGAGGGGTAGATGCGCTTCTCCGCAAGCCGACGGTCTAGATGTAACTCCATGTTGCCAGTGCCTTTGAACTCTTCGTAAATCACATCATCCATACGACTTCCTGTATCAATCAGACAAGTGGCTATAACTGTGAGGCTTCCACCCCCCTCACAGTTACGCGCCGCTCCGAAAAACCGCTTCGGCGGGTAGAGGGCGATTGGGTCAATGCCGCCTGAGAGCGTGCGCCCACTCGTCGGAACCGCCAGATTGTATGCCCTCGTAAGCCTCGTGATGCTGTCTAGCAGCACAACCACGTCCTTACCGCCCTCGACCAGTCGCTTCGATCGTTCAAGCACTAGCTCCGCGACTCGAGTGTGATCCTCTACCGGCTCGTCAAAGGTCGAACTGAAGACTTCCCCCTCGACGGAGCGCTCCATATCCGTGACCTCTTCAGGCCTTTCCCCAACAAGCGCAACCATCAGGACGACCTCGGGAGTATTCTTGGAAACCCCCTGCGCAATATTCTTAAGCAGAATCGTCTTGCCGGCCTTCGGCGGAGACACTATCAGACCTCTCTGGCCTCGGCCTACTGGCGAGAGCAGGTCTATAAGGCGGTTCGAGAGGTTCTTGGGGTCCGTTTCCAACATAAGCTGTTCATCTGGGAAAACCGGCGTCAGGCGGTCAAATGTTGGCCTGCCCCTGGCCGTATCGGGGTCGAGGCCGTTAACGCCTTCTACTCGGAGGAGGCCAAAGTACTTCTCTCCTTCTTTTGGAGGACGAACCAAACCCAGGACAAGGTCGCCAGTTCGTAGCGCAAATCTTCGAATCTGTGAGGGTGAGACATAGACGTCACCCGGGCTGGGTCGAAGCGCGTGTTTCCGAAGGAATCCATACCCGTCGCCAATGACTTCCAGAACGCCGGTCGCGATCTCGTGGCCCTGCTCTCGCGCCTTGATCTGGAGAAGCTCCTCCACAAGACGACTCTTTTTCATCCGGGCAACACCATCGATGCCGAGTTCGCCAGCGACGCCGACGAGTTCATCTCGCGGCTTTGAGTCCAGCACTGCCATCGTGGCCGCGAGGTCAGTCACGGGCTTCGTGTCGACCTCAGGCTCTTTGTCCCGCATCATCCCGCCGCCACGGTTCCCCTGGCGCCGGCCACCTCGCCCTCTCGAGCCTCCTCGCTGACCGGACCTGCGACCGTCTTCTCTCAACACTTTTCCCTCTTCCGCTCCACAAGCGGCCTCCTTATGTATCTCGCCTAGGTGATGGGCAGCTTGTGCTGCCCCCCTTCTCTAAGTACGCCCTTGGCACTCCCAATAAATGCCCCGAATAGCGGGTGAGGCCGGTTGGGCCGGGATCTGAACTCCGGATGGAACTGAGTGCCCACCATGAAAGGATGATCCCTGAGCTCCGCGATCTCGACCAGTGCTCCATCAGGCGACAATCCGCTGGGCGTGAGGCCGGCATCACTCAATTGCTCTCGATACTGATTATTGAACTCGTAGCGGTGGCGGTGCCTTTCGGCAACAGTGCTCGCGTTATAGGCATTCCCTGCCCGGGTTTCCGCCACCAAATCGCAGGGGTAATTACCTAACCTCATCGTTCCGCCCATACCGTCCACTTCTCGCTGCCCAGGCATAAGTGCAATGACGGGGTATGGCGTCTCGAGGTCAAACTCAGTGGAGTTGGCTTCGTTTGTACCGAAAACCGAGCGGGCAAACTCAATCACCATGATCTGCATACCAAGACAGAGCCCGAGATACGGGATCTCGAACTCGCGAGCATAGCGGGCCGCCCGAACCATCCCTTCAATTCCTCGCTCGCCAAAACCGCCGGGCACCACGATTCCGCTAGCTCCTGCGAGGCCCTGCTCCCATCCATCTTGCTCCAGATCTTCCGCCGAGATCCACGTGAGCTCTACCGCCCTTTCGTGGTGAATGCCTGCGTGCTGCAACGATTCCCGCACGGATATATATGAGTCGTGAAGATCTACGTACTTACCTACTACGGCAATGGGAAGCGGGTCATGCTCCTCTGTCATCTTCTCGACCATGATCCGCCAATCCACGAGGTCCGTCGACAGCGCTTGGAGCCTAAGCGATTCTATGACCTGCTCGCCAAAGTTTGCTTCCTCTAACGTGGACGGCACCTCGTAGATATTTTCTGCGGTCTCTAGCGGAATAACAGCTTCAGGCTTCACGTCGCAGAAGAGCGCGATCTTGGCACGGGCACTCTCGGGTATTTCGTAGTCGCTGCGGCATAGGATGACATCGGGCTGAATACCAATGCTTCGCAGCTCCTTCACCGAATGCTGCGTCGGCTTCGTCTTCAGTTCACGAGTCGCCATGATGTAAGGCAGATAGGTCACGTGCACATAAAGCACGTCGTCTTTGCCAACCTCGTTTCGCATCTGGCGAATAGCCTCGAGGAACGGAAGCCCTTCAATGTCGCCGACGGTTCCCCCCACTTCAACGATGATGACATCAGCATGGCTCTTCTCAGCCAAATTGAGTATCCGCCCTCTAATTTCGTTAGTAACGTGAGGTATAACCTGGGTCGTCCCGCCGAGATAATCCCCTCTCCTCTCTTTGGCTATCACGGAACTGTAGATGTCACCAGCAGTCACGTTGCAGTCGCGAGACAACTCAACGTCTATAAAGCGTTCGTAGTGGCCTAGATCCAAATCCGTCTCACAGCCGTCGGCTGTCACAAACACCTCGCCATGCTGGTAGGGGGACATAGTTCCCGGATCGACATTTAGATACGGATCGAGTTTTTGTACCGAGACAGTTTGCCCTCTGCTTTTAAGGATCCGCCCAATGGACGCTACGGCGATACCCTTACCGACGGAGCTGACAACTCCGCCTGTTACAAAGATGAACTTCGCTGTCGGTTTCACAGGTATTTGCTCTTCATCGAGCGCTCACACTCAGACTCGGGGCACCTTCTCAGATCACAGCACGTATGAACCGAGATAAGCATTAGGGCTTCGTGGAAACCTGTGGGAGGAGGGGGTGCCCTTCCTCTTGGAAGCTACTTACCCTTGCCCGGCAAGCCCGTCGACTGACTTCGAGGGCCCGAGCCTCCGTATCCGGTGCGATTATGGAGCTCCCAAAAGAAGCTGTCAATCCCTTGTTTCTCTGTGTTGCGGCATCAAAGCCTCTCAATCCGCAGCCCAAGTTATAGGAGTTGAATTCCGGTAAATCTTTCCGTTGTTAGAAGAAAGTGTTTCCCCCAACCACATATTTGTGGATTCCCATGTCCTCCCATGATTATAATGTCGTCCGCCCATCGCCCCTGGAGCCCTAACTTGGCACTTACCCTCAAAGAGGTTGTTCATATCGCAAGCCTGGTCCGTATAGGAATGTCCGAGCAGGATCTCGAGAGTTTCCGTGATGAGCTCTCGAAAATCCTGGACCAATTCGAGGTTCTCAAAACCATCGATACAGAGAACGTAGCCCCAACGGCGCATCCCGTCGACATCAATAACGTCTTCAAAGACGACATCGCAACCGAACCCCTAGATTCTGAGGCGGTCCTGTCCAATGCCCCTCGTCGAGAGGACCTCTACTTCCGGGTCAAGGCGGTCCTCGAAGAATAGCCCCTGGGGGCTCCCCATGAATGAGCTGTACACGCTGACAGCCCATGAGGCAGCCGACCTCCTCCGAGATCGGAAAATCTCTTCCGTCGAATTGACGAAGGTGCACCTTGAGCGGATTGGAGCCGTTGAATCCGACGTCCAGTCCTTCGTATCGATTACCGAAGACGTGGCACTGGCGGACGCCGCCGCCGCGGACAAACGCATAGCTATGGGCGACGGTGGACCCCTCACAGGGATTCCGATGCAACTCAAGGACAACATCGTGACCTGTGGCGTGAAGACTACCTGCTCCTCACGCATGCTTGAGAACTTCATACCACCCTATGACGCAACGGTTACCCTACGGCTTAAAGAGGCCGGGGCTGTGCTCCTAGGTAAAGGCAACATGGATGAGTTCGCCATGGGCTCCTCTACCGAGAATTCCGCTTTCCATCCAACTCGAAACCCTTGGCTCCTCGACTGCGTCCCTGGGGGTAGTTCAGGTGGACCCGCTGCTGCAGTCGCAGCAGGTGAAGCCCTCTATGCACTCGGCTCGGACACAGGCGGCAGCATTCGCCAGCCCGCCTCATTTTGTGGCGTCGTTGGAGTCAAACCCACGTATGGACTCGTTAGCCGCTTCGGACTCGTTGCTTTCGGCAGTTCACTAGATCAGATTGGTCCTCTGACAAAAGACGTTCAAGATGCGGCTGAAGTATTAGCGGCCACTGCAGGCTACGACCCGAACGATTCGACGTCCATCGACCGGCAAGTAGACAACTTCTCACAAAATCTCAGAGGTGAGATCAAAGGGATGCGTCTCGGCGTACCCCGGGAGTACCTCGACGGACTGGACGAGCAGGTAGAGGGGGTATTGCAGCGCGCAATTAACAAGCTCCAAGAGCTTGGCGCATCCATCGACTACGAAGTCTCGTTACCTAGTACTTCGCATGCCCTGGCCGTCTACTACATCGTCGCTCCATCTGAGGCTTCGGCCAATCTGGCTCGTTACGATGGTGTGAGGTACGGACTTCAAGTGCCAGACGCGGAAAGCATCTGGGATGCGATGGAGAAGGCTCGGCAGCGTGGGTTCGGTACAGAAGTCAAGAGACGAATCATGCTAGGAGCATATGCCCTCTCGGCAGGTTACTACGATGCCTACTACCTCAAGGCAGCCAAAGTGAGGACACTTATCCGACATGAATTTGATGAAGCCTTCAAGAAACTAGACGCATTGGTCACGCCCACGTCCCCCACTTTGCCATTCAGGTTCGGCGAGCGGAGTACCGATCCAGTGTCTATGTATCGCAGCGACGTCGCTACAATCCCCGTCAACATCGCAGGCATTCCCGCGTTGTCGATTCCCGCTGGCTTTGTCGAAGGGTTGCCGGTCGGCATGCAGATCATCGGACCCGCCTTGAGTGAGCCCAAGCTATTCCAGATTGCCCATGCTTATGAGCAAGCAACGGGCTGGCACAAGCTGCGCGCCCCGGTAAACTGATACCAGCCCCTCGTGGGCTCAGCCCCAGCCGACTCCGGAGTTTATTCATGGAAGAAATCCTCAAGATCCTAGAGGCGAATGCCCGTACACCTCACGATACGATCGCGACCATGACAGGTCTCGCAGTCGACGAAGTAGATCGTATCGTTCAGGAAGCCGAGGCGAACCGTACCATCGTCAAGTACCGCACACTAGTAGATTGGCAAAGGCTTGGACGGCACGAGGTTTGGGCACTGATCGAAGTAAAGATCGTTCCTGAGCGCGATGTGGGCTTCGACTCGATCGCGGAGCGTATCTATAGGTTCCCCGAGGCACGCTCTGTGTACCTTGTATCAGGAGCCTACGATCTAGCAGTGATCGTTACAGCTTCCGATATCTATGAAGTCTCCAGCTTCGTCTCCGACAAGCTCTCCACAATCGATGGGGTCACCGGGACAATGACTCATTTCCTCCTCAAGCGTTACAAAGAAGATCATGAGGTCCTCGTGGGCCAGGACGACGACCGCCGACAACCCGTGACCCCCTAGTCATCCTCGCTAGCTTTTCTTGTTCCCTGTTCCCTCGAGGAACTAGAATGAGATCAGTAGGTCGCTCCGCCGACCGCCAGGTGAGCCTTTGACCAGTACTACACGTCGCACCATCTCCCAGCGAGTTCAAGCCGTCTCTCCTTCAGGCATCCGGCATTTCTTCGACATGATAATGTCGATGGACGATGTCATATCACTCGGCGTGGGAGAACCCGATTTCTCCACCCCTTGGCACATCCGTGAGGCCGCGATCCACTCTGTACAACGTGGACACACTCACTACTCATCTAACCAGGGCATCTTAGAGCTCCGCCGCCGAGTGTCCGATGATCTAAAGCAACGCTACGGTCTTGATTATGACCCCACCAACGAAGTACTCATAACCGTCGGCGTCAGCGAAGGTCTAGACCTGGCGATGCGGGCAATCATCGACACAGGAGACGAGGTGATCATCCCAGAGCCCAGTTACGTCTCGTACGGGCCTTGCGTAGTTCTGGCAGGGGGCACAGTTGTCCCAATTCCCACGTCCGAGGACTCAGGTTTTCGTGTTACCGCCCAGCAGATCGAGTCCGCGATCACTCCGAAAACCAAAGTCCTTGTCCTTTCGTACCCGTGTAACCCTACTGGAGCCATCCTTCCCAAAGACCAGTTGCTTGCAATTGCAGAGGTCGCCAGCCGCCATGACCTCTTCGTGATCTCCGATGAAGTCTACGACAGGCTCGTCTATGATCAGCCTCACACAACCGTTCCCTCATTGCCCGGAATGCGGGAACGCACAGTGTTACTAGGAGGCTTTTCCAAGAACTACGCGATGACTGGCTGGCGGGTCGGGTATGCCACGGCTCCAGTCAATGTCCTCAGCGCCATGGCAAAGATCCATCAATACACAATGCTCTGCGCTCCAGGCCCCAGCCAGGAGGCCGCTATAGAGGCCCTCAAGACCGACGATCGCATCGTCCATGACATGGTGACGGCCTACAACCATAGGCGCCGGTTACTAGTCAAAGGTCTGAACGAGCTTGGGCTTAGTTGTTTCGAGCCTGAAGGGGCCTTCTATGCTTTCCCGTCGATCAAGTCCACGGGTTTGAGCTCGAACGATTTCGCTGAGATGCTGCTCAATGAGGCCCGGGTGGCGGTAGTGCCAGGATCGGCGTTCGGCGCCGCTGGCGAGGGCTACATTCGCTGTTGTTACGCTGTCTCCACTGGAGAGATAGAAGAGGCTCTCGACCGCATCAGGGGGTTCGTATCCAAACGCCTCGGCTGAACCCCATCGTTAGATACGGAAGCCCCAACCCCTGCACCAATCCATCGGGCACTCCGGCCACTAGTCGTTCGGAGTAAGTTCGGCTTCGCGCCAAGCTAGGCCTGTAGTTGCCTGGAGAAACTCTTCCTTCAACGCATCGTTGGCCACAATAATGCTCGGACTGTCGATCGAAATGGGGGCGCCGCTGCGATCAGTCACCACAGCTCCGGCTTCTTCAGCAATCACCACCCCCGCAGCAATATCCCATGGAGCAAGGCTGTGGTGAAAGTAAACGTCCGTCCTGCCGGCTGCCGCGTAAGCCAGACCCAGGGCTGCCGACCCCATTATGCGAATAGCCTGCATGCCCGGCCACAAGCGATCGAGCAGCTGGAGTGCGAAGCCCGCCATCGCATCGTTGTAGCCCATGTCGGTGGCAATAGTGGCCATACTCAAGCTGGACCTTTCCGATACCCGCAACGAGTGGCCGTTCATCGTCGCCCCTGCCCCCCGCCGACCTTCGAATAGCTCGTTGCGGCAAGGGTCATAGGTTATCCCGTAGATCACCTTTCCGGCATGAGCCAGAGCAATCGTTGTCGAGAAGTACGGAACACCAAGCGCATAGTTCCTGGTGCCATCAACGGGATCCACGATCCAAACGTACGGCGAGTCACCC
>Ga0310344_10001101_pt1 | contig 20978 bp, 13 predicted proteins | sample HC15DNA20200_MG_FD_203801 | JGI IMG/M metagenome (GOLD analysis project Ga0310344, IMG submission 203801) | Marine microbial communities from station ALOHA, North Pacific Subtropical Gyre - HC15-DNA-20-200_MG | ecosystem: Environmental > Aquatic > Marine > Oceanic | place: Pacific Ocean: North... | reverse complement strand
GGCATTTCGAGTGCGAGAATTGGGCCGCTGTGAAGAGCGACTATCAAAAACACATTCCACAACAGCAAACGAAACACGGTTGAACAGAAAAGACTTATTTTCTTATTTCGGAGCCATGATTCGGACAGCATGGTGCGATCCCATAACGCGTGCTCAAAACTGTAGTGCCTTTGAAATGAATATATTTTCATCTCTGCAAACTAAGTCATGGTGTGCATCATAGCAGACAGTCGATAGTGGCAGAAAAGGTTTTTATGCCTGTTCGGGTGAAGCGATCCGGTACTAGAGTTGCTCTCATCGGAAACTTTACGTCTATCAACACGGTACCTTGGTATCCGTCAAATCTCATTTGTCTGAATCAGGTTCGGTGCCACGATCGGGCGAAGTTATTGTGACTCGTTGTAAGTTCATGATTGAAAATGCGGCGATTCGATTGTATATCTATGCGGGTGCTTCTGTAATCGAATTCGGGCTATGACACGGTCGGTTTTGCGGTGTGCTTTGTTGTGCCGGGTGTGCCAAGAGCCGTGGTATTTCGATGGTTTAGAACAGTTTTTTTGTGGAGTATATGCGATGAAGTCTTGTCCTGAGTTTTTTCTTTTCCAAGGAACCAAAGGAATTTCCAGAAGGTCTTTTTTACGACAGGCTGCCACTGGCATTGGTGCACTGACACTTCCTTCTGCGATTTTCGGGACGTCGGTTGCACAAGCCACTCGCCATCGATCCCATCAGCATTATGACATTGTAGACGTCCGTCGGACGACCGTTCGGGTACCATATCGTGAGATTCCTGGTCGTAATATGGCGCGAGAACTGCCTCATTGGATGTATTCAGAAATTTTTGAGGTAGAGCTCAAGTCCGGTGAAATTGGAATAGGTGAAACACTCCTATACTACACTTGGGGAGCGACCGATGATGAAGATGTACGGAGGGTTGAGAAAAAAAACGCAGTGGAAATGATGTGGGATGATTCATTGGGGGCGGGGTTGCAAATGGCGTTGTTTGATGCGACTGCCCGAACTGCAGAAGTGCCTGTTCATGCCTTGTTAGGACAAAAGCAGAATCAGCGCACACCCTTATCCTGGTGGAATATTGATACGTCAGCTGAAGACATGGCCATCGAATGCAAGGAGGCCTATCAGCAGGGATACATGGCCTACAAGACCAAAGGCCGTCCGTGGATTGATGTCTGGGCTCAAGTGGAAGTGTCGGCAAAGGAAGTGCCCGAGTCTTTCAAAATAGATATGGATTTTAATGATACGCTGCTCGATGCGCAGCGCGCGATTCCTATTCTCCAGGATCTTGAAAAACACCCACAGGTCGGAATTTATGAGTCTCCTATTTTTCAGTCTGACATCGAAGGAAATAAGGCAATCCGGGCAGCGACACGGGTGCCAGTAGCGATGCATTATGGAAACCCTCAACCACTGGTAGCACTGAGAGAAGATGTTTGTGATGGATTTGTAATTGGTGGAGGCGCTCGTCGTGTCATGGAGCAAGGGGCGGTTTCGGCGATGGCGGATAAGCCATTCTGGTTGCAGTTGGTGGGAACGAGTATTACCGCTTCGTTTTCGTTGCACCTGGGTGGTGTTTTGAGTCATGCGACCTGGCCTGCCGTGAATTGTCACCAACTGTATACGCATACAATGTTGACCAAACCGATTCAGGTGTCAGAAGGGTTCGCGACCGTTCCGGATGAACCGGGGCTGGGCTATGAACTGGATCGGGACGCGTTGGAGGCATTGCGAATTACAAAACCCGTAAGACGTCCTGATCCGGCCCGGTTAATCGAGACGACCTGGACGGACGGAAGAACGATGTATTTTGGAAATACCGGTGGTGTAAATTTTGTCTTGAATCCATCGCGTGAGGGAAAAGTTCCCTTTTTCGAACGTGGTGTTAAGACTCGATTGGTTCCAAATGACGGAAGTTCGAAGTGGCGAGATCTTTATGAGCGAGCCAGCAAGGCCCCGTTTATGGTAGGGGATTAAGTCAAGAGGCTTTCCAGGGTGTTTCCAAAGTCCGCTTCCAATCCAATCGGAAGGATTTCGGATTGGGTCTCCAGCTAAGTTCTCGGGAGGACGACTCGGGCTTTTCGACGCTTGGTACATGAATGCCCACTTCGAGGGATTCTTAATCAGACGGATGCCTGTAATCCTTGTGAAAAATCGTTAAGAATCGAAGCCTTGGAAACCCAAGGTGTCGTTGTTTCAGGCGGTACCGGCGAATGCTTGTTTCGACAAGGTGATATGGATGACAACGCTTCAGCGACTACGTGTTGCCACCGATGTTGGAGGTACTTTTACGGATGTCGTTTCCCTGAATATCGGTGCCGGTGGAGAACAGGTGATACGAACGGCAAAGTCGAACACCACCCCTCCGGATTTTGAACGCGGTGTTCTGGAGGTGCTGGCGAAGAGCGGATTGGACATCCCCGCGATTTCCAGTATGGCACATGGTACAACAGTGGTTATTAATGCCATTACCGAACGAAAAGGGGTCAAGACAGGACTTATTACGACTCAGGGATTTCGGGATGTTCTTGAAATAGCACGTGGTAATCGTCCTGATTTTTTCAATCTGCGTTATGCGAAACCGACTCCGTTTGTGCCGAGGTATCTCCGTCGGGAGGTAGCGGGACGGATGAGTTACCGAGGTGAGGAAAGAGAACTTCTAGATCGTTCTTCTCTGGCTCTGATCCTAGAAGATTTTTGTCGTGAAGGTGTTGAGGCAATTGCAATATGCCTGCTGCATTCCTATGCCAACGATGCGCATGAGAAGTCAGTGTATGAAGATGTAAAGAAATTGTGGCCGGATGTCTCGGTCGTCGCTTCACACCAGATCACAAGAGAGTGGCGAGAGTATGAACGCTCTAGTACCACCGTGCTGTCGGCCTATGTGCAGCCGATTGCCGAACGCTATCTCAGTCGTCTAGAAGATCAATTAGCAGGTAAGGGATTTGACGGAAGCTTTTATGTGATGCAATCCAATGGAGGTGTTGATCATGTTGATCAGGTAAAGGAAATTCCGATAACAATGGTTGAATCGGGGCCGGCAAGTGGCATGTTGGCTGCGGCCCGATTAGGACGTCAGATAGATCATCCTAATGTTCTCGCTCTGGATATTGGAGGAACAACGGCCAAGTGTTCCCTTATCGAGGGAGGAGAAGTGAAAATTGTGTCGGATTACTGGATTGAAAGGACTAAATCCAATGCTGGTTATCCGGTTATGGTTCCGGTTGTCGATATCGTAGAAATCGGTAATGGTGGCGGATCGATTGCATGGGTCGACCATTTTGGAAAACTCCGTGTTGGGCCACATTCAGCAGGTGCTAATCCAGGACCTGTGTCCTATGGCCTGGGAGGCACCGAGGTTACCACTACGGATGCAAACCTTGCGCTGGGTCGTATCAATCCCACCTATTTCTGCGATGGTGAGGTGACAGCTGACATGATCGCGGTAAAGGATCAGATAAAAGATCTAGGCGTGAAGCTGGATATGGAAATTCCAGATGTGGCCCGTGGCATTATTCGAATTGCAAACAATAATATGGTCAATGCACTCAAACTGGTTTCAGTTAATCGTGGTTATGATCCACGTGACTTTACACTTGTTGCCTTTGGCGGAGGGGGAGGACTTCATGCTGTAGCACTAGCCACAGAACTGGGGGTTCCCAAAGTAGTGATTCCTCAAGCAGCAGCTGTTTTTTCTGCATGGGGAATGATAATGTCGGATTTGAGGCGTGATTATTTTGTAACACGTTTAATTCAAATTACAGATGGTGTTGTTGGAAAACTAAGTAACCTTCTGGAGTCTGTGGAGTCACGGGCTATCGATCAATATCAATCAGAGGGAATCGAACTGGAGAGTCTGGGTTTTCTCCGTTTTGCAAAGATGCGTTATCAAAACCAGGAACATGCTGTGGAGGTTCCTCTTTGTTCAATGATTGAAGAAGACGATGTCTCTGTTCTGGTGGACATGTTTCACAGACAATATGAGCGGGAATATACTTATCGATTGGACACTCCGGTACAGATTGTAGGAGTCCATGTGGTCGTCAGTGCCGAATTGGAACAAATGACGATAACGGAATCACGAGCAAACGGCGATCCCTTGAAACGGGCACGAAAAGGGTCTCGAAAAGTCGATTTCGCTCTCGATGGAAGTCATGAAACGGAAATTTATGACGGTGGTAGACTGCAATCAGGAATGAGTTTCATGGGACCGGCCGTCATTGAGGATTCCGGATCAACAACGCTCGTTCATCCGAATAATCGCGTCGAGATCGATCGATATAGGAATATTCACATCTCACTGATTTCAACGTAGGAACGAGTCAGATGGATCACCAAGATCCCGTAAGTTTAGAGATTATTCAAAGTTCGCTTCAGGCGATCAGTGATGAGATGTTTGCTGCGATGCGTAAAACAGCCATGAGTGCAATCATTTATGAAGTACTCGATATGGGAACCGGAATTACGGATGCCGAGGGTGAAATAGCCAGTTCTGGAGCGGGGATACCAGCATTTATCGGAGTTTTGGATAAGGCCGTAAGAAAGATTATTGAACTGCACGATAGTCCTGGCGACATAGAACCGGGTGATGTGTTTGCTACGAATGATCCCTATTACGGGGGAGTGACTCATTTAAGTGATATTGTTTTGGCGATGCCTGTTTTTGCACAAGGGGAACTGATTGCATGGACAGCGAATATTGCCCACTGGAATGATATCGGCGGTATGGTACCTGGATCGATGTCTACTGAAGCCCAGGAAATCTTTCAAGAAGGATTGCGCGTTCCGTGCGTTAAACTGATCGCACGCGGTACACCGATTCGGTCTGTCATGGATATTTTCCGAGTCAATTCTCGTCTTCCAGATTTTCTGACAGGGGATCTTTGGGCAGGAATTGCCGCTGTCAGAATTGGCGAGCGCCGTATTTTGGAGTTGGTTCAGAAATATGGAGTAGCGGTTTTCAGAGAAGCCATGCAGGATTATATGAACTATGGTGAACAGGTTTCATTGGAAGCGCTGAAAACATTGCCTCAAGGCCGTTTTAGTTTGTCCGAAGTTCAGGATAATGGTCTGATTTACAAGGTGGTTATTGAGATTCAGGATGAGCATTTCATTGTGGATTTATGTGACAATCCTGATCAGGACAAAGGACCAAACAATGCCAGTTATGATGGTGTTCTGGTAGCCGTGCAGATGTTATTTAAATCAGTTACGGATCCTCACTCTGTTTGTAATTCTGGCACGTTCCGTCCGCTGACACTTCGGACTCGCAAGGGAAGTGTCTTTGATGCACGCGAACCTGCGGCATTAGGTTTCTATTTTGAAGTGGAAGTAAGAGTGTATGATCTGATCTGGAGGTGTTTGGCCCCTCATATGACAGAACGGCTGGGAAGTGGACATTTTGCTTCCATTTGCGGGACAATCATCGGTGGACCGCATCCGGATACTGGGCAGTTTTACACCATTGTTGAACCGGAAGTCGGCGGGTGGGGTGGCAATGTCGGCAGGGACGGTAACTCAGCCGTATTTTCTGGTTTTCATGGCGAGACTTTCAATTGTCCGGCTGAAATATCGGAAGCGCGTAATGGTCTATACGTGGATTCGATTGCGTTGAATGATGCACCAGGAGGGGAGGGAAAATGGAGGGGCGGCAAGGGGGTTTGTATTGATTACCGTGTGCGTTCAGATGGATGTTTCTTAACGTGCGCCTATACCCGATCGTCAACCAGACCCTGGGGCCTGTCCGGGGGCCAGGAGGGGAGTTCTAATTATGTGGATATCATACGTAGTGATGGTGCTACGGAACGATATTCCTTTGTGACGGGTCTTACGGTGAATACAAATGATGTTATCCGAGTGACGACGGGGTGTGGGGGAGGTTTTGGAGATCCTGGAGAAAGGGATCGTCTGGCGATCGAAAACGACATCCGTGATGGGTATGTCACATCGGATCGTGCTCGAGAACTTTATGGTTTTGATGCCAGTACGGATAAGTAATAAAAGGGAGTCCGATGAAGGAGACGGTGTTCCATTTAAGGGAGTGCTGCCGCTGTGCTCAGGGCGGATTACAACTTAATATGAGGTATCGTATTCGCGAGGATTCAAGATCATGGCAACTCTGTATGCATGCAGAAAATCATGGGCAATGGTTTGTATAGAGGCCGTTGCACAGTACTATAGTTGGTGTCGTTAGTGGAAATCGGGGACAGGTGATGTACCAATCCCTTTCCATAGATGTTCAAGTTATGGAGCGATGAATGAGTCTCATGATAAACCGTAGGGCATTTGTTCAAAAAGCGGCTACCGTTGTCAGTGCTGGGAGCATGGCCGTTGCCGATACCGGTGAGTGTGGTTCTCTGGATGCCGTTCCGTTCAGGCAACAGATGAAAAAAGCCGTGAAGTTCGGCATGATTCGCACTTCGGGAACTGTCGAGGAAAAGTTTAGTCTTTTAAAGAAACTTGGATACGACGGAGTGGAGGTAGACAGTCCAACCGATCTTGACCGGGATGAAGTCTTGGCAGCGCGTGATTCTGTCGGGATTGAAATTCATGGAGTTGTTGATTCCGCCCATTGGCGACAACCTTTGTCCGACCCTGATCTAAAGGTCCGAAAAACCGGTATTAAGGCACTCCAAACTGCACTGCATGATGCCAAATATTATCGGGCTTCGACCGTCCTGCTTGTTCCTGCGGTTGTGTCGAAAAAGGTCTCTTATTCGGAAGCGTACAAGAGGTCGCAGGAAGCCATACATGAGGTATTACCTTTAGCATCTGAGCTGGGTGTCAAAATAGCTATCGAGAATGTCTGGAATCAGTTTCTGTTGAGTCCGTTGGAGTTTGCACGCTATCTGGATGAATTTGAAAATGATGCAATTGGTGCATATTTCGATGTTGGGAATATTGTCAATTACGGTTGGCCGGAACATTGGATTGCTGCTTTAGGGCATCGGATTCTGAAATTGGATATTAAAGAGTACAGTCGATCACGTCGCGATAATGAAGGCCTTTGGAAGGGATTCCAGGTCAAGATAGGAGATGGGGATTGTGACTGGCCAGCAGTGCGTCGGGCGCTCAAGACGATTGACTATCATGGTTGGGCAACAGCAGAGGTTCCCGGTGGTGATCAATTACGTCTTCAGGAAGTAGCCGAACGCATGAATAAGGTGTTGGCGTTGACCTGATAATAAGGTGCCTGTACCAGCAATAAGAATGGTGTAGTGGTTAGGTTCTGCGGGTTCACTCTCGCTGGAAGATCGGAGGCCATTACCATAACTGCATGGAGTTCTCAAAGAGTTGAACAAGATCTTCTTTCGTCGCAGAGCGCGGTGAGAGTTTGGTAACGCGATGTTGTGGCAACGTGCCTTCTGCAAGTGCATCGGCATCATGATCGGTGAACCCAAGTTGTTTAAGGCCATTGGGTAATCCGAGGATCTGCATGAACTGAACAAGCCGATCAGCAAGGATAACTCCTGCTTCGTCAAGCTGAGAATCATCAGCTTCTGCTCCCAGAAGCTGCGCAATTCGAAGATGTCTTGCCGGGCATGCTGGCGCCGTAAATCGAAATACCGCAGGTGCATTCAGTACCACTGATATCCCGTGTGGTACGAAGGCATGGTCGTCAGGATATCCTGGAGGATGAAAGTCGGGAACACGTGAACTGACGGGATAGGACATCCCGTGGCAGAGGTGGACACCGGCGTTTCCAAAACCCATTCCGGCATAGGTGCTTGCTAGGAGCATGTGCATGCGCGCTTCATCGTCATCTGGACTGTCCGTTGCACGAACCAGATATCGGGCGACCAGTTTGATCGCTTGTTCCGACCAGATATCACTGATCGGATTGGAACCTTGATAAGCAGGTCGTAGTACCGGTTTTTCAGGGTGCGGTCGGGAATCATAGGGAATTGCTGTGTAGGATTCAGCCGCGTGGCATAAAACGTCAAGTCCAGTAGAAGCGGCTACAGCAGGTGGCATGGTTCGAGTGTTGTCGGGGTCGACTATTCCAAGTGTGGGTTTCAAACGTCGATGGGCGATTCCTGTTTTGGCCCGCATCTGTGTAAGATCAAAGATAGCAACTCCCGTTGTTTCACTGCCGGTTCCTGCTGTTGTTGGAACTGCAATCAAGGGTTTCAGAGGTCCAGGAATCGGTTTTCCCTGACCTAGAGGAGCATTGACGTAGGTGAGGAGGTCTGCTGGGTAACAGGAAAAAAGATTAGCTACTTTTGCCGTATCGATGCTGGAGCCTCCACCCACAGCAACGAAGGCGTCGAATTGTCCTTCCTGGGCAACACGAATTGCTTCCATCATGGAAGTATCACTTGGTTCAACACGGACCTGATCGAATACTTCGAATTCAATGGATTCACGAGTAAGAGAATCACATGTGATTTCAATGGGCGCCAGTTGTGATATGACCGGATCGGTAATGACTAGCACACGTTTCATACCCCATTCCGAGAGATCCATTCCGACTTCATGTGTGATTCCTGGTCCAAAACGAATTGTGGAAGTGGCCATTTCAAATGCACGGTCCATCTCAAAAGAGGCTTCCATGTCAGCTCCATTACACAATAAGGTGAGATTTGGATGGGGGAACCGGATTAAGGTAACGGGTGTTGCGGTACGGGATCTGTCCAAGCCGCCCGTGGCGCGGCAAAAGGAGAGGATTTCCCGACCGGACAAATCACGTTACCATGGTCAGGCAGTATATTCGAGACCGAAAACAGGATAAGGAAATGGGCGTATCCGATATGGAACTATCCCAAAAACGCAAACGCTGTAATATCGAGTGGAAAGCGCGGTGTTCTGATCTGGAGAACGTGCAATCCAGAGCGATCAAAATTGGAGCAGAGTTTCGAGGGATCTTACAGCAGCGGGATACTTATTTTACGGTTGCAACGGGACGTTTGAAGCTAAGAGAGACCGAGCAAGAGCCGGCACAACTCGTCTGGTACAAGCGATCGAACGAATCAGTTGCACGGCCCAGCCACTATATTTTGGTTCCCGTTGATGATGCGAGTTTGCTTAAGATGGCGCTGGAAGCATCGCTTGGAATTCGAGCAGTTGTTGAAAAGGAACGTAGGTTACTGATGTACAGGAACGTACGTATTCACCTGGATCGTGTTGTTAACCTCGGGACATTTTTGGAATTAGAGGCAGTGGTGTTGACGGATAAAGATCACATGGAGGCGCACGGAATGCTTTCGGATTTGCGTCGGTCATTAAAGATAGAGGAATCGGATCTGTTGCCTTTGTCCTATAGTGAAATGATCTTGTCCCTTTCAGAGTAGAAAACGTAGTGACTTACGGAAAATATAAATGTAATCGTTGTTGATAGACAGGAATCGCTCATGCGTGATTGCAGTTGCCAAGACAAGAAACTTGAGAGTCTTTCGCAGACCGTTAACAAAGGACTGTTACTTTTGTTCGTAGTGTTGACGAACTCGTGTTTTGGACAGTCTGAAGTATCTGACGACTGGCCCCAAATACATGGTCCTGGTCGTGATGGAAAGTATTGGGGCGCTCCTTTGAACACCAATTGGCCAAATACGGGACCTCCGGTTGTGTGGAAACGGAAAATTGGAGAAGGATTCAGTGGTCCCATAGCGAGTCAAGGCCGAGTGATTCTTTTTCATCGAATTGCGAATGAAGAAATCATGGAATGTTTGGAAGCTGCTTCCGGAAAAACACTCTGGTCTTACGCCTATCCCACTAGCTACCGTGATTCTTTTGGATTTGATAACGGTCCACGTGCGACACCGGTTGTTCAAGATGGCCGCGTTTATTGTTTTGGGGCCGAAGGCAATCTGCATTGCCTCAATTTCAATACTGGAAAAGTGATCTGGAAGGTTCCGGTACACGAACAATTTGTTGTGAGAAAAGGTTTTTTTGGTGCTTCCTGTAGCCCACTGGTTTCTGGTCTTCAGATCATCGTTAATGTAGGTAGTCGGGACAACGCGGGAATTGTAGCTTTTGATAAAAGGGATGGAAAATTCCTGTGGAAAGCCACTGATCATGAGGCTAGTTACGCATCTCCCGTCGAAACACGAATTTCCGGTCAGCGTCATACATTCGTGTTTACCCGTAGAGGGCTTGTTGATTTAAATCCATTAACCGGACAGGTAAGGTCGGAAGTTCGGTGGAGATCCAGGAGTAGTGCATCGGTCAATGCAGCTACTCCGCTGGTTGTAGGCAACCTTGTTTTTCTGTCGGCGAGTTATCGTACAGGCGCTAACTTGATACGCATACAGGATGGAGAATGGAGTTCTATTTGGTCTTCGGATGAAGTGCTTTCCAATCACTATGCCACCAGTGTTCACGAAAAAGGGTATCTCTACGGTTTTCATGGCAGACAGGACGTGCCTCCGGGGCCCAGCTTACGTTGTGTGGAATTACGTTCTGGCAAGGTCCAGTGGAGTCAGGATCGTTTTGGAGCCGGAACGCTTCTTGTTGCCGGGCGCCACTTGATAATTATGCATGAAAACGGAGAACTGATTCTTGCTGATTTGTCGCATCAGGCATTTCGGGAATTGCAGCGATTCAGAGTTTTATCAGGTGTCGTACGTGCGTATCCGGCGCTTTCTAGAGGAAGATTTTTTGTTCGTAACGAAGGGATATTGGCGTGTGTGGATTTACGTCCTGAATAGTGGTGTGAATCAATCACAAATTTAAGAAAATCGCGTCAGAAGAAGTATTTGAAAACTGTTTGAGATAAGCTTGCCGTCACGTCAGGAATCGTGAAAGCGATTTTAGGGAAGGAAGTTGAGGTTTCGGAAAACACGAATCGAGATGATAGGATGGAGGGGGTTAAAACAGAAAGGACATCCGCGTGATCCTCTTTTTTTCCTGAGCGTTGCTATGACTGGAGATGCGTTTCACATTCGCTTGCCTGGTGATCAGGATGAATCCCCATATTCTGTTGTACTGGTTACAATAGACAACAGCGACTGCGTTTAAAGCTCCTCGCCATGGCTGAATTCTAACGGACGGTTGATAGGTAGTTCCGTCCTTGATAAGGAATTCGATGGACGAGTCATTGGCGATTGCGGTTTTTGCGCGGAGTGAGAAAGTTTGGTTTTTAAAGAGGTGAGGGCATCTAAAGCCTTCTTGCCATAATCATGTCTGAATCATTTGGTTTTGTACGTGTTGCGACATCTGCTCCGCCGCTGCGCGTTGCAAACCCTGAGTTTAATTCGGAACAGACGGTACAGGTTGTCCGTGAGGCATATCGGCAGGGAGCACAGCTGCTGCTTTTCCCCGAGTTGGGATTAACTGGTTATACCTGTGGTGAACTATTTCTACAGGATACGCTACTAGCGGATGCCCTGCACGCATTGAGTCACGTTTGTCAGGTGACAGAGACAACTACTGGCCTGGTGGTTCTTGTGGGGCTTCCCTTGGTTGTTGAAGATCGACTGTATAACGTACAGGCAGTGGTTCAAAACGGAGAGATAAAAGGTCTTGTTCCAAAAACATACCGCCCGGAACAGGGTGAATTTATGGAGTCCCACTGGTTTGCATCGAGCATCCATTATGCCGGTCACGAAGAAATCGATCTTTTTGGTTTAAGTGTTCCTTTTGGTGCGAATCTGATTTTCCGGGTTCCCGATGTTCCGAATTTTGTTTTTGGTGTCTCAATTTGTGAGGATGACTGGGTTCCGATTCCTCGAGCGGCGTGGTTAAGTATTGCCGGAGCCAGGATCATCTGTAATGCGTCGGCAAGTAATGAACTGGTTGCTAAAGCGGACTATCGACGTGAGGTACTTGTCCGAGGCCATGCCCAGACATGCCTGGCTGCGTATGTCTATGCGTCTGCAGGTCCCTGGGAGTCAACTACCAATACGGTATTTGGAGGACATTGTCTGATTGCCGAAAACAGTGAAATTTTAGGTGAAAGTACTCGATTTGAGAAAAAAGGATCCTGGTTGGTTCGCGATGTTGATGTTGATCGGATTGGGCAGGAAAGGAGACGGTCCAGTGGCTTTCGTGAGGCAACTATGGAGCTGAGGGAAAGGCCGTTTCGACAGGTCATTATGGAGCCGTCAGGGGATTCATCTCGATCTGAACAGAGGTTTTCAAATTTACAGAGAGAGGTCTGCGATACGCCTTTTGTACCGCAGGATATTGATGCTCGCGAAGCGGTTTGCGAAGAGATCTTTCGTATTCAAACGACCGCTTTATGGCGAAGACTAATGCATGTAAACACGGGGCGTATGGTGCTTGGAATTTCCGGTGGACTGGACTCTACGCATGCTGCGCTGGTGCTGCGCCGAACGTTCGATACGATTGACCATAACACAAAAGAACTTCATCTGATTACGATGCCGGGGTTTGGAACCAGTGAACGAACCCTGTGCAATGCGATAGCTTTAGGACGTGCGTTAACCGGACGTGAAGTGGAAGTGATTGATATTCGACCAGCATGTTTACAGCATTTTCGCGATATTGGGCACCCCGCGGCGATACTGGAAAAAGAGGAGTTCGAATCGCTACAGGAATCGCAACAGCGTGAAGTAGCAGATCTTGTTTTTCAGAATGTTCAGGCTCGAGAACGCAAACAGATTCTATTGGATCGTGCCGGCATGATTGGGGCAATCGAAATAGGTACCAGTGATCTTACGGAACTTGCCCTGGGATGGTGCACTTTTAATGGAGATCACATCAGCAATTATCATATTAATGCCGGTATTCCCAAAACGCTGATCCGTTATCTGATTGAATATGTAGCGGAAACACAATTTGATGATCCTGTAAAATCCGTGTTAAAGGATATTTTACGAACGCCAATTTCTCCGGAGTTGCTTCCCCCATGCAACGGTGATATCAGTCAAAAGACCGAGGAACAGCTGGGACCGTTTGTGGTCCATGATTTTTTTCTACATTGTTTTTGCAGGGGAGGTTATGGACCGGAAAAATCATTGTTCCTGGCATCTCAGGCATTTGAGAATCGTTTTTCAGATGCGCAATTGAAGGGGTGGTTGTTGATTTTTCTAAAGAGATTCTTTTCAAGTCAGTTCAAAAGCAACTGCCTTCCCGATGGTCCGAAGGTCGGAACGATCAGTTTTGATCCAAGGAGTGACTGGCGAATGCCCAGTGATGCTGACGTACATGCCTGGATTTCCGACTTACAGACTGTTGGCTGAAGTTCTGTGAAACATCTTTTGGAGGCTGGTCCAGGGGCATCGAATGACACCATATATATATGGATAACGGAACCTTAACACGTGTCTATCGACGGTTACGGATCCACTCCATGTTTTGAACGGACCTTCCTCCCATACCAACGAGCAAGACGGTCAGGTGAAACTCCTAGAAAATACCCAATAATACAGCATTGGTTAATCAGGGTCGTATACAGGACACCGTGTTTTTTCCAGCGGCGTGCCGAGGTGATAGCAGGGACGGGCAGAGTGGTAAGAGTTCCCTTTCGACGTAAACGACGAATCAGCTCTACGTCTTCCATGATGGGCAGCGGTTCGAACCCACTTATTTCATGAAAAAGATGGGCTGTTACAAATAAGCCCTGATCCCCATAGGGTAATCCCAGAAAGTGGCTACGAAGATTGGCGAAGTGGGCAATCCATCGGAAAATAAGTCTTGGGTCATCAATAGCGAGACGAAAGGCACCGGCAACAAAAGAAGGTTGTTTCACTGTACGCAGGATCTGGCTGACGAAGTCTTCGGGTAGGCGAGTGTCTGCGTGAACAAACAACAGAACTGGTGCTCGGTGTACCTGGGACCCTTGATTCATTTGCTGAGCACGTCCCAGCGGAGCTGAGATTACGTTAGCACCACAGGTCTCGCATAAACGAATGGTTGCGTCTCGACTTCCGCCGTCAACGACAATCACTTCGCACTGTTTTTCGCTTTGCAGCTGTCCCAGAAGTGGTAGTATCTTCCCTGCTTCATTATAGGTCGGGATAATCACGGATATTTCGGGAGTATTCTTGGAGTCAGAAAATTGTGAAACAGGTATGTTTTCAGATTTTTTAGTAGCGTTATGGATACCATTGTCCATCGAGAGGGTGGGCTGCGATATTTTCAAATAAACCAAATCTTCCGGTCGGTCGATATCGTGGTATGGGGGCAGCAGCCGAACAGAAAGTCTCTGATCAGCTGCTCGACGAATCGTCTGTTCCAGGACCTGATTCGTTCCCCAATCAACATTGGAAAACAGATGAGGTACGGGATGTCGCATTCCGATCAGGTAATACCCACCGTCGTAGGCAGGCCCAAGTACCACGTCGTGGAGATTGAGATGATCAAAAGCCAGTTCAATGGTCTCGGGAGTGATATCCGGACAATCCGTTCCAATGACCAGGACGTGTTCCATATGTTTTTGGTAACTGGCATTTGTCGCTGTTCTGATTCGCTCTCCGAGGTTTCCGAGAGACTGGTGTTGGTAGGAAAAGTCGTTTCCAAAACGTTGTGCCATGGTTTCTTCGGATCCACCCGTGAAGTGAACTTCTACTCGGGTCGAAAAACGATGTTGGCAGTTCCTGAGGGTATTCAGTGTGTGATGAATCAGAGATTCGTGGAGCTGTGCAGCACCTTTTGCTCCGAGTCGAGGAATAAGGCGTGTTTTTGTTTTACCGGGTTCAGGATTACGGGTAAAGACAAGCACTTGCCTGCAGTCGTTCTGGATTGGAAGAGGCTCTCGCACGTGATTATCACAAAGAAGGATGGTAAGGAGGTGTGGATGTCAGACGGATTCTTCTCGATAGAGAATCTTTTGAGACGCTGCCTTTTGTTAAACAAGAACGCCTCGGCAGCTTGATCCGCTTCCGGCTGTGCAGCCATAACAGTGTTGTCCGGTACGAATAGTACGGTTAATTAATGACTGTGCATCGAAGTTGTGGATGGAACAGGATTCTTTGGTTCGGATCGGGAGTTCGAGCATCTGATTGAAATCACAATCGTATAAAGTACCATCCCATCCGACAGAAAGCGTTTGCCGGCACATGACCTTTTGCGTTGCCTGAGGACTGTAAGATTCGATGAGTGTCTGCATATAGGTATCATATTGGTCATTTTGAAGAAGATCGTCCAGAAATCGATGAATCGGCATGTTGGTGATCGTAAAGAGGTGATTAAAAACAATGTTATATCGACTCCGGAGTTCTTTGCGATATGTTGCTTCCAGCATTGCCTGGTCTCCAGGAAGCTGAGCGCCGACGGGGTTGTAAACCAGGTTTAGCATGAGCGGTGTTTCTGGATTTCCATAACCCAGTTGGTTGAGATGCTGCAGTGCTGAAATGGATTTATCGAAAACCCCTGATCCCCTCTGAGAGTCCGTATTTTCCGCCATATAACAGGGGAGGGAGGCAACGATTTCAACTTCGTGCTCTTTGAGGAAAACCGGCAGGTCTTCATAGCCACGGGCAAGGAGAATGGTGAGATTACATCGGTCAATAATATGGCAACCGCGCTGAGATGCTTCGCTGACCAGGTATTTAAAATGGGGATTCATTTCGGGTGCACCGCCTGTGATGTCAACCGTATGAAAGATTCCTGAATCAAGTGCTTTGATACAAGCTTTTATAGTCTTGCGATCCATGCTTTCACGGCGATCCGGGCCTGCGTCCACGTGGCAGTGACGGCAGGTCTGGTTACACCGTTTTCCGACATTGATCTGAAGGGTGTCAATCGATTCAGCACGCAGTGGCCAGAATTGATGTTCTTTAAGAGAGTCAGCGAATCGTTTGTGTTTATTCGAATCAAGAATGTGACGCTGGTGATCAGGATCTGACAGTGGATTTCCCAAGTGTATCAGCGTAGGCATGATCGAAGTTCCGGAGATCAAAATAATAGTGGCTTTCACGATAATACGGGAAAGACTGTAAAACCCGTCGATCGGGAACAGGGTTGAAGATTTTACAGCGAGGCCCATGAGTTACCGTTAGATTAACAGGCGTACGCTCTGGGGGGCAGTGCTAATTAAGGCTGTCCCAGAAGCGAAGCAGGTAATTTGGTTAATGGAGGAATCGTCAGTACGGAAACAAGGCCTGTCAATGGGCCAATCGTGCCATGATGCGGTTACGAAATACTTCCGGAACAACTTGTCATCAGGGTAGAGGGATACGATTACTGCGTAGACAGATTGCGGGCAATCAATTAGGTTATTAATAGGCGCACTAATTGCGTGTGACTATGTGTTTCCTTTCAGAAGTATGAGGGCGGTTGGTCGTTCGTCCGTTGGGCTAGAGAACCACGCCCGTGCTGTTCCAACCTCAAGAATATGCTGGCCCATTTATTACGGGTGGTTCCCTTCCGGAGTCGGCCGGCTTTTCAATTCCACCTGGTGTACAATGTAGGCCGTGGCGTTTTTGGGGCACTCTTACCATTGAGTCTGGTAATCCTCAAAGGTAATTTAAACGCCCCCTTATGGCATCTTTCTGTCATGGGCTCGATCTGGGGCGGTGCCGGGTTGCTTTCCCCGTTGTTTGCTTACCTGTGTCGTCGTCTGGATCCCCGCCTGCTTGTTGTTTGGCCTAATGTTGCCACAGGTCTTTGCATGATTGTTGTGCCGCTTCTGAATTCTGCGGCAAGTTTCTTAATCGTTCTGGTAGCCGCTTTTCTATTGGGATTTCCTACGCGTGTAGTTGAAATGAGTGTTTACCGACTGGTGTTTCCTCCCTCGCATCTGGCACGTGCTGTTGGCTGGATGAAAAGTATGTCGTTTGTTGTGGCTGCCCTTACAGGCTGTCTGGGTACGTACCTTATTGATGTGAGCAATGGGTTTCCCTGGTACTCGCTTTTGTTTGTGCTCTGTGGTGTTCTGTTGTTTTTTGGAGCTCGAGACTACGGTCGAATTCCCCTTCCAGCTTCGGAAGCGTTTCGCAAAGAATCCAGTCTTCCGATTCACGCGATTTTTTTCGAATCACTGGTCAGACTTTCAGCGGATAAACGTTTTTTGATCTTTCAGGTTGCGTTCATGGCATCTGGATTTGCCAACCATTTGTCGATGTTTCTTATTGTGGAAGTAATGAATGAAGATCTTCAGACTACGGTATGGATCACCGGCACAGTGTTTGTTCTGATTCCACAGTTTCTCAAAGCATTGATGGCTCCGTTGTGGGGATTGGTTCTAGATCGCATTACCCCCATGGCTGGACGCGCTATTTTCAGTGGTTTCATGATGGCGGCTTACGGGATGTTCTGTTACGGAGGACTAACCGGTCAGATTGCCCCTTTTTTTCTGGGATCGTTTCTACAGGGAATAAGCCAGAGTGGGAATCAGATAAACTGGGAGACGGGAAGCCTCTATTTTGCCCGTCGCGATCAAGTTCCTCTCTATAACAGTGTCCATGTGACGTTGACAGGTTTACGTGGTCTGATTGCTCCGTTTGTTGGACTGTTGCTGTTTGAGAACTTGGGTTGGGGGTCCTGGGTATTTGGTAGTTCTGTGGTGCTGTCAGCAGTAGGGATGATCTTCATGATTTATCTCGTGCAAACGGACAGTGGGCCTCGAGAAGATTCGTTACCGTCCCCCGCCGTGTCTTCTGTGAAAACAAAGTAAAAGTACGTCTTGCTAATAGGTCGTTCGAGTTGGTTTGTAACCGAACAGAACAACACCGATCTTATTTTTCGTCCTGCTGTCAATTTTATGACGTCGACCAAATTCGAAGAAAGAAGCCGATTGTGATATAAATCAGACATGACGACGATGAGGCTGAATTCCCGGTAATAGACAAAGAGGTATACAACCCGATGATTGTTTTTGATGCCCATCTGGATCTCGCATGGAATGCGATTGATTGGAATCGTGATTTGAAAAAAACGGTTTGGGATATTCGCAAAGATGAGTCCGGAATGTCCGGTCGATGCCGTGGGAACGCAACGGTTTCTTTACCTCAAATGCGGGAAGGGAAAGTTGCTCTCGCAATTGCAACCTTGCTTCCTAAGCTTATTCGGGAAGTGCAACCGCCTCTTCAGTTTTTTCAGAGTCGTGAAGCGGCCTACGCGTCAGCCAGAGGGCAGTTGGCGTACTATCGTGCGCTCGAAGAAAGTGACCGGGTTCGATTGCTGACGACGGCCGATGAACTGAATGCTCACACTACGGAGTGGTTGACAGATGAAAGTGGAGATCATCCCCTCGGCTTTGTTCTCAGTATGGAGGGAGCCGATGCTTTCATCACTGCAGATCAGGCGGAACACTGGTATGACCTGGGTTTGCGCATTGTTGGACCAGCTCACTACGGATTAAACGCGTATGCAAATGGAACGGGAAGTCCGGGTGGTTTTACCTCAGAAGGAAAGGATTTGTTGAGGCAGATGCAAAAAGCAGGACTGTTACTGGATGTGACACATCTTGCCGATGACGCGTTTTGGGAGGCTATGGATATTTACGATGGTCCTGTACTTGCCAGTCATCATAATTGTCGCAGTCTGGTGTCCGGAGACCGTCAGCTGACTGATGAACAAATAAGAGTTCTGCTTGATCGCGACGCGGTAATCGGTTCAGCGTTTGACTGCTGGATGCTGGATCCAAACTGGATTCGAGGTCAGGAAGAATGGGCTACGGTAGGGATGGAAGTGGTAGTGGATCATATGGATCACATCTGTCAGATTGCGGGAAATAGTAAGCATGTTGCCTTGGGGACGGACCTCGATGGAGGTTTTGGGAAAGAGCAGTCTCCTGCGGATATGGACACCATTGCTGATTTGCAGAAGTTAAGTGAATTACTTCAGGCCCGTGGATATTCCCCCGAGGATATCAAAGGAATCATGTATCGAAATTGGGTTGATTTTTTCAATCGTGTCTGGAGTTAGCAACCGAGATGGCTTCGATACCTCCGCTTCTGCTATGCATGCCAGCAAGGTACAGACGTGATATGAAAATCGGGTATGGGAATCGGTCTGAAACTGAAAAGCAGAATCAAAAACCAAGCTCCGCATCTTGAACCAGTTCGCCACCGTTTCGTGTCATGGCACGTTCCAGGACAATGCGGTCGATCGTATTAGAAAGCGACCGTACGGTTGTGTCAGCAAAGAGAAAATTAACAACATCACCGTGATTGCTGTCCCAGTAAATGCGCAGATCGCTGTTACCCGGTTTCCAACCGATTTCACGATGCCGTAACGTGCGTACACAACAGTGTTCTCCGTCTGGCCAGTAGCCTATGACGGATTCTCCCATTGCAATGGTGTGCGAGACCCCATCTGGAATATCGGCAGTACCCAATGTGACCGCGCTGTTAAGAAAATGCAGGCCATTATTAAAGATGCCGTATTGGAGGGTCTGTTCCGGAGAGGGTGCCTGAGGTGCATTGTTTTTGAGTCCAGACGCCATGTTGAAACGATAGTTTGACCTTCCACGATAGTACAAGACGCCTCCGGCGGCACCCGCCTCGGGATCGCTGTAAACAGGTTCTGCTATCGAATCGCTTGACGTTGAAGGGCACAGGAACAGCTCAATACCAACCCCCGTTACTGTGAAGTTGGCCGGATGCGTAGGAGCCACTCGGAAATTCGGTTTCACATTGGTCTGTTCAATATAGGGCAGTAGCAGGGATAGTCCCCCCCATTGATTCCTGCTGGAACGGTAGGGAAGAGCTTCATAGATTCCCAGTTCTCTGTTGGGATCGGATCCCATGACCTGTCTGTTCCATCCGGCGAGCCATCCCGGTGGTAGACAACGTAGTGCATCGTGGTACAGGGTCATCGCCGTACCGAGTTGCCTGAGTCGACTGGAGCATTGTAAACGCCGAGCTCTTTCACGGGCGCGTTGTACCGCTGGAAGAAGCAGTGCGGCCAGAACTCCGATGATAGCGATTACCACGAGCAGTTCGATAAGGGTGAAACCGCTTCGGCCTTTTACTGGTCTTTGTATCATCGGTGTGCTCCATTTGGTCAAAAACACCAGGCCCATACCTTGTAGCTTACCGGTATTGCCCGTACCACTGCAACGGAACTACGGCAACGTACTTGATCAGGGTAACAGAATATGCCATTTCCCGGCTTGGGAAGGGAGCTGAGCAGTAAAGTTGGTTTTTCGGTTTGCACCCGATTCTTGGATCTTTTAAACGGTCGTTGTCAATTGGCTAAAGGTCTGCAGACTATAGAAAAATTTAATCGCCAAAGAAGTCCAAAATTTCAGTATCCAGATTCTTCCGGACGTTCCGGAGTCAGACATTTTATCTTTCAATTTTTCGTGGTGGCCTAGTGATTACAACGCGTCCACTACCAGGTCGCCGACTTCACTGGTGGAGTATCCCATTTTTCCGGCGGACATGCTTTCCATTTTGGTGCCCGTTACAACCTTGATGGCTTCGATTATCTTTTGACCGGATTCAGGCTGGTTCGTTTGTTCCAAAAGCATAGCCATGGCGGCAATGGCTGCAATCGGATTGATGACGTTCTGACCGGTATACTTGGGGGCACTGCCTCCCATGCATTCGAACATGCTAGTTCCGCCTGGATCAGGATTAATGTTGCCACCTGCTGCGACCCCCATCCCTCCCTGAACCATAGCGCCAAGGTCGGTGATGATATCTCCAAACATGTTGGTCGTCACAATAACGTCGTAATACTCGGGATTTTTCACCATCCACATGCAGCATGCATCAACATGATTATAATCCGCCTCCACATCCGAGTAGTCCTTTGCGACTTCCTGGTAGGTCCGCCAAAGCAGATCATGACCAAAAGTCAACACATTGGTTTTGGCGACAAGTGTCAACCGTTTTCCCTTTGGGTTGTCACGCTTGCGCGTGTATTCAAAGGCGTAGCGAATAATACGTTCACAACCTTTACGGGTATAAATGGCTGTCTGGGAAGCCACTTCATCTGGAGTGCCTTTTTTGAGGAATCCGCCGATTCCGCAGTACATGTCTTCTGTGTTTTCACGAACGACTACAAAGTTAATATCATCCGGACCTTTGCCGGCAAGGGGGGTTTCCACACCCGGGTAGAGCGTTACCGGGCGAAGATTGACGTACTGATCGAGGGCAAAACGGAGACTT
>Ga0310344_10001098_pt1 | contig 21005 bp, 23 predicted proteins | sample HC15DNA20200_MG_FD_203801 | JGI IMG/M metagenome (GOLD analysis project Ga0310344, IMG submission 203801) | Marine microbial communities from station ALOHA, North Pacific Subtropical Gyre - HC15-DNA-20-200_MG | ecosystem: Environmental > Aquatic > Marine > Oceanic | place: Pacific Ocean: North... | reverse complement strand
GGTTTGGCAGGGTGCTTATTCAGAATGGTATTTCACGCCCGCCCTGTGGCCTGATTTTGACGAAGATAAGCTGCGCGAAGCACTTGTGTTTTTCAGTAAGCGTGAGCGTCGCTTTGGGTTAGTGTCGGAACAAGTGGAGTAATGCTGCGCCAGCGATTACTAATCGCAGTTGTTCTGGTGCCAGTTTTTCTTTGGGTTGTTCAACTGGGCGGATGGTTTTACATTGGTTTGGTGATGGTGATGCTGACTATCTGCACATGGGAATTTAGGCGTATTGCCCGTCTTGCAGATATACGACAGTCAATGTGGATAAGTTTTGTCGGTGTGTGGGCATTAGCAGGTGCAGTAGTCCTTAACAATGGTCACTGGATGATCCCTATTGTAGTAGTGCTTTTGCTATGTGCTACTGCATGGCATGTTTTCGCATTTGAGACTGGATCGCGCACGCCCCTGCAGGATTGGGCTATGACTCTTGCAGTACCTATCTATTTGGGTGGACTAGGCGGGCACTTGTTAGCGCTGCGTTTGCTGCCTAATGGAGTATGGTGGACTCTTATCGTGCTGCCTGCTATGTGGATTTCCGATACCGGTGCATATGCCATCGGCAGTTGGCTAGGTAGGCGCCAAATGGCACCCCGTACAAGTCCCAATAAAACTTGGGAAGGTTTCATTGGCGGCGTGCTTGCGGGAGTAATTTTCGGGGCGGTGTTGGCTGAAATCTGGCGTCGCGTTGGTGGCGTGTCTCCGGAAGTTATTGGGTGGCGCGAAGGTGTTTTTATTGGTGTGCTAGTTGCACTGGCTGGTCCGGTGGGAGACTTAGGTGTTTCAATGTTAAAGCGTCAGGTTGGAATCAAGGACAGCGGCAGTTTGTTGTCTGCTCATGGCGGTGTTCTGGATCGAATTGATTCGTGGCTGCCGGCCTGTGCAGTCAGCTATTATTATATTTTCTGGATCGTTCTCTCCTGATATTTCATTGTTGTCGAGAAAGAATGAGGCTATTGTGCCGGTGATATCCACAAATGGAATTGCGGTGAGTTGTACTGTGTTGGTTGAGTTTCGGTGTTGAATGACTTTTTTCAAGAAGGGAGAGAGAGTAGATGGAAAGGTCTAATCCGGTAGGTAATCTTGCACTACAACTAGTGCAGGTGACTGAAGCAGCTGCACTAGCGGCCGGGCGTTTTATGGGTCGCAATGATAAGAATGGTAGTGATGCCGCAGCAGTAGAGGCAATGCGGCTTATGCTGAATAGTATAGATATGGATGGGACTGTCATTATAGGAGAGGGAGAAAAGGATGATGCCCCAATGCTCTTTAACGGTGAACGCTTAGGGACAGGTCGTTCTCCAGAAGTTGACATAGCTGTAGATCCCATAGATGGTACTCGGTTGCTTGCTCTCGGTCGTGCAAATGCTCTAGCTACTGTGGCAGTGTCTGACCGTGGTAGTATGTTTGACCCAGGACCCTTTGTGTACATGCAGAAAATAGCTGTTGGTCCGGTTGGAAAAGGCGTTATCGATGTCGAGCTTTCCCCGATGGAAAACTTGAGTCGTATTGCTGAAGCTAAGGGATGTGATGTAGCTGATCTTACAGTCGTCGTGCTCGATCGTCCACGTCACGAGCAGTTGATTTTGGAACTCCGTGCTACAAAGGCTCGCATACGTATGATAACGGATGGCGACGTCGCGGGTGCTGTGATGACTGCTTGGCCTGACTCAGGCATAGATGTGTTGATGGGAGTTGGAGGCACTCCGGAAGGAGTTATCTCTGCTTGTGCGCTCCGTTGCATGGGTGGAGAATTGCAGGGCAAGCTATGGCCACGCAACAATGACGAAATTGAGCGTGGCAGAGCCATGGGATTCGATTTCGATGTGGTATTGAGTATGGATGATTTGGTGCGAAGCGAAAACTGCTTCTTTGCAGCCACGGGAATTACCGATGGCGAGTTAGTGGATGGAGTCAAATACTATGGTAACGGTGCTCGTACTCATTCGCTCGTCATGCGCTCTGCATCTGGTACGGTGCGTGAAATAGCAACTCGGCACCGATGGGAAAAACTAATGCGTTTCTCGAATATTGCAAACGGCAAGGAATAAGATATGGATATTGCAAGACTTGAAAAAAAGAAGCTGGAAGAATTACGCCAGATGGCTCGGGACATGGAGGTATCGGGTCACAATCGACTGAAAAAAGATAAGTTAGTTCTAGCCCTCTTACGTGCGAATGCTGAAAAGAAAGGCTTGATGCTTCGCGGAGGTGTGTTAGAAATTGTCGATGATGGTATCGGATTTCTACGCTCTGGACATCTGTTACCAGGTCGAGACGATGTGTATGTTAGTCAATCGCAAATCAGGCGGTTCGGCATGCGTACAGGTGATATGGTCATTGGGCAGGTACGTTCTCCTAAGGATAGCGAGAAATACCACGGTTTGATTAGGGTAGAAGCTGTAAATGGCATGGATCCGGAAGAGGCTAAGGGACGTCCGATTTTCGAAACTCTTACCCCTATATTTCCTGAGGAAAGATTTGATCTTGAAACAGAACGGCATGCGCTCGCAACCCGTCTTATTAATCTAGTAGCGCCAATTGGGAAAGGTCAGCGTGGTCTGATAGTCTCCCCGCCCAAGGCTGGCAAGACCACTGTACTTAAGCAGGTCGCTAACGCAATTTCTCTAAAGTATCCTCAAGTGCATCTGATGGTAACCTTGATTGGTGAGCGTCCGGAGGAGGTTACTGACATGGATCGCTCAGTGGATGCTGAGGTTCTGGCTAGTACTTTTGATGAGCCGGTCACATCTCATGTGAAGGTTGCTGAAATGGCGCTCTCGCGTGCTCGGAGGTTGGTGGAGGGCGGTCGGGATGTGGCGATTTTACTAGATTCAATTACGCGCCTTTCGCGTGCATATAATTTGATAGTTACGCCTTCCGGACGCACACTCTCCGGTGGTCTTGACCCTGCAGCTCTTTATCCGCCAAAACGGTTTTTTGGCGCGGCTCGCAACATTGAGGATGGCGGTTCCTTAACAATTGTGGCCACTTGTTTGGTGGACACGGGCTCACGCATGGACGACATGGTTTATGAGGAGTTCAAAGGAACCGGGAACATGGAGCTACATCTGTCGCGAAAATTGCAGGAACGTCGTATTTTCCCGGCTTTAGACATTGATCGCTCATCTACACGTAGGGAGGAATTGTTGCTTGGGCCTGATATCACTCAGCGTGTATGGCTTATGCGCCGAATGTACAACCAGATGATTGCGCCACCACCTAACGGAGCTGGCATGGATGTGGGAGCTGCCACCGAGGCCGTTAATCAACAGATTAGACAGACAGAAGATAATTTTGAGTTTTTGGAGCAACTGGGAAAAACGGAAGAGTAAGGCAGAGGCTGAAAGGGTTTCTAGACTTCGCATGGTGGACCTGGAGTACACACTCATCAGACATCGATTCGAGGGCAACGAACTCCGTTGAATCGTTACCGTCATCACCTCTCGTTGGTTGGATTGATAGTCATAATGGTGATTTTCTATCGATTAAATCTACTTGGGATGCTTGCGACTAAGCCTAATTTCCAGTTTATCTCGTTGCAGCATCAGACCATACCTGCAAGTGGGGCGAGTATCCCTGAAGTATTAGCGAAATCCGGAGTCTATGAAATGGTGCAGGCCCCACAGCTCAAGATGCGTGTCAACCCACATACGCTTATCCCTAGTCGACCGCGGCAGGAGGTTATTGTCTATACTGTTCGCTCGGGGGACACTCTTTTCGGCATTTCGGAGAAATATGGCATTACTCCGGAAACAGTGTTGTGGGGCAATCCGGTACTCAAAGATGACCCGCACTTGCTAAGTGCAGGACAGGAACTTCTTATTTCCCCTGTTACTGGTGTGTTGCGCGTGGTTCACAGTGACGACACAATTGAAGGCCTGGCGGCGGCATATCGTGCCAATGTAGATGACATCGTCAACTGGCCGGGAAACAACCTTGATTTTGACAATCCGGTGTTGGTTGAGGGAAGTGTCCTGGTGGTTCCGGGTGGAGAACGTGATTTCGTACAATGGACGGTTCCACGCATTGCTCGGGCGCAGCGCAATCCATTGCCTACTGGGGCAGGCCCCGGCGCGTGTGCCGGTGGTTATGCAGGTGGTGCTGTGGGATCAGGCGCCTTCATTTGGCCAGCGGCAAATCGCTATCTGTCTGGATATAACTATAGTTCCTACCATCGTGGTATTGATATCGCTACTCCACTTGGTGCACCCATATATGCTGCTGATAGCGGTGTAGTCATGTTCGCGGGTTGGAGCAACTGGGGATATGGATATATGGTAGTTCTTGACCACGGTAACGGCTGGCAGACGCTATACTCACATCTCTCGCAATGGAATGTTGATTGCGGTCAGTCTGTATATCAGGGAAACGTTGTCGGGCTTGCCGGCAGTACCGGGAACTCCACCGGACCCCATCTGCATTTTGAAATGAACTTCCAGGGGTCGCGCCCCAACCCCTGGAATTATCTTCCCTGAATTGTCCCTCTGATGAAACTTTCAGTGATTATCCCAGTGTTCAATGAGGTGGATACCATCCTCGAGATAGTGGAACGTGTACGCCGAGTGCCAATTGAAAAGGAACTGGTGTTGGTGGATGACTCATCATCTGATGGTTCCGGAGAAATCCTCTCGCATTTAGGTTCTGATGCCGATACTACCGTGCTGACTCATCCAGTCAATAGCGGCAAGGGGGCTGCAATAGCCAGTGGGCTTAGAGCAGCGATAGGGGATGTCGTTGTGATTCAGGATGCTGATCTTGAGTACGATCCAAATGACTTCTTGAAGCTCATCGACCCGATTGAAAAGGGAGTGTCAGATGTTGTGTATGGTGTTCGAGACTTGAGTAGCCAACGAATGATAATGCGTGCAGGTAACCGATTGTTGACCTGGATTGCAGGTATGCTATTTGGTGTGCGATTGCAGGATATGGAGACTTGTTATAAGATGATGACACGGTCGGTTTACCAGTTGCTTGCCTTAGAGTGCCGTCGTTTCGATGTGGAGGCTGAGATTACCGCGAAAATCCTGCGGTCGGGTTTCAGTATTTATGAGTGTCCCATTCAGTATAATGCACGTTACGATAATAAGAAGCTCTCGCCGTTAGATGGATTGCCAACGCTAATTGCTCTCATGAAGTACCGCTTTTTCTCTTGACTGAATCCGACCTGTTCGATCACGTACTAGAACAAAGAATTGCTGCGGAAGCGCCGTTAGCTGCTCGAATGCGCCCGCGCAGTTTCGATGAGTTCGTTGGTCAGCAGGATATTGTAGGTCCGGGACGACTTTTGCGGCGTGCTATTGAGGCTGACAGGCTGTTTTCCTCCATCTTATTGTGGGGTCCTCCAGGTACTGGAAAAACAACTCTGGCTACAATCATAGCCAATTCCACCGAATCATATTTCACCACCCTTAGTGCTGTGCTGGCCGGGGTGCGCGAGCTTCGCGTCGTAATAGAGGCAGCTCTGGAAAGACGCAAACTGCACGGCGCAAGAACCATATTGTTTGTGGACGAAGTCCATCGTTGGAATAAAGCACAACAGGACGCACTACTACCACATGTGGAACGCGGAGTGATTGTTCTAATAAGTGCAACCACTGAAAACCCTTATTTTGAAGTTATTAGTCCATTGATGTCCAGGTCTCGTGTTTTCCAGTTCCGTGCGCTTGCGGATCATGAGGTGCTCCGCGTGTTGAAAGAGGCTATGGAAGATCCCGCACGTGGTTATGGAGGAATGCGAACGGAGATTTCTCAGGAAGCTTTGCGACATCTAGTCAGGGTTGCTGGTGGCGATGCGCGTAACGCACTCAATGCGCTTGAGCTTGCAGTTGAATCCACTCCTCCAAATGAGCACGGTGCGATAGATATTAGTCTGAGTGTCGCCCAGGAGTCGATTCAAAAGCGGGCAGTGCTTTACGATCGAGATGGTGACGCGCATTACGATACTATCAGTGCATTTATTAAATCAGTGCGTGGATCTGACCCTGATGCTGCCCTTTACTGGTTGGCAAAAATGCTCCACGCTGGTGAATCTCCGCGCTTTATTCTCCGTCGCTTGTTAATTCTAGCAGGTGAAGATATAGGCTTGGCCGACCCTCTCGGGATAGTCGTGACCAATGCGGCCGCTCAGGCGTTTGAGTATGTAGGGATGCCGGAGGGAGTGTATCCATTGGTGGAGGCGACGCTTTATTTGTCTACAGCCCCGAAATCTAACAGCACCCGTAGTTTTTTTCAGGCGCAAAAAATCTTAGAAGAAGAGGGTTTTACAGATGTACCCATGCATCTAAAAGATGCGCACAGGGATGGGAAAGTTCTTGGTCACGGCGAGGGATACATGTATCCGCATGGCCAACCTGGACATTATGCTGGGCAGCAGTATATGCCGACTGCGCTTCTTGGAAGTTATTTCTACCAACCTTCTGACCAGGGCTATGAAGCTGAAGTGGAGCAGCGTCTTAGTCGGTGGAGGACTGCGCAACGTAATGCGTTGGGAATAGAGCAAACCCATCAGTATCAAATTTTGAGCGAAGAAGAAATAATTAGGCTAAAGGCCGCAAAGGCGGGTAAATGAGGCCATACTTTTTCTTGGGGGGTGTCACCACTTAAGGTCTAGTTTACGGTTGGCAATCGGAAATATCTTCCTTACTATGGCTGACTGTAATTTTTTTGGTATTCCTCGAGTATATCACTTAAGCGCTTGACCATTTTCCCCGGAATCCCTTTTCCAATAACCGTTTTATCAACTCTTGTCACAGGAACAATGTTCCTGGTCGAAGATGTAATAAACACTTCGTTGATTTTGGGCAGGTCTGCAAGTTTGATTGTTCTCTCTTCTACTGCAATTCCGTGCTTCGGTGCTATTTCCATAACCACCTTGCGGGTGATGCCGTCAAGGATAGTTCCATTGATTGGTGGTGTGATAACTTTATCATTTCCATCAACAGCAAACAAACTAAAGGTTGTGCCCTCTAATATTGTTTGACTATCACTTGTGGCAACGAACAGTGCTTCATTTGCGTCATACTCCTTGACTACTGTTTGATGGGCAAGCACTCCGCCGACATAGTTGAGTAGTTTGACATTTGCCCATTGCCTTTCATATGGAAAGCTCGCGAGCGAAATGCCCTTTATATACCATTCATCGGGCGGAGGCGTAAATGGAAAAACAATGACATAAACGTGAGCGGGACCTTCAGGAGCTACTCCAGAAGGAGCGGCTTTTCCTCCACTATACATTATTTCCAATAGGAGATCGCCATGGTGCCTATTTTTTTCCACCACGTTATTGATCAGCCCCCTGAGTCCTTCACGATTGTGTGGGAGTTTCATGGCGAGTTCTTCTGCAGATCGGAACAGACGTTCAATGTGATCCTCCAGACGAAACACCTTTCCTTGATTAAGGGTGCGGCATGCGGAAAAAATGCGATAACCTCGAAAGGTACCAACCATATCGCCTGATACATTAATGCTTACTGTCTCGGTCGGGATATAATTCCCGTTAGCATAAGAAAGTATGGAATTTTCACTCATGGGATTTGAGAAATATTTTTCTTGCTCACTACTCACATTATGTTACTTGTTGATGCGATGCAACGTCTAAAGTCCAGTATACGCGAATTGTATCATCTGGTCGAATGGTAGAATAACATTAATGGCACGTATTCTGCTTATACGGCACGCAGAGAATGCATTCACTGAAGCAGGTAGATTAGCTGGTTGGAAGCCGGGAGTGTATCTCAATAAAGTCGGCAAGAAGCAAGCTTCCCAGTTGGCAGAGCAACTGTCAGGTGCTCACATCAAGGAGGTCTATTCCAGTCCGCTCGCGCGTGCCTTACAGACCGCTAAGCCGATTGCCGAAACTAGGAAGTTGCGCGTGCGTCGCTGTGCCGGTTTAGGAGAGGTGCGTTACGGAGATTGGGAGGGTAAAAGTGTGCAATCTCTTCGTCAGAGGAAGCTGTGGCGCGTAATCAAACATAGGCCGTCTGCAGTCACCTTTCCCAATGGAGAGTCAATACGTGATGTGCAAGTTCGAGCAGTGGCTGCTATAGAGGAGTTGGTGGCACGTCATTCGAATGACTGCATTGCTGTGGTTTCGCATGGTGACGTCATCAAAATGATCATCACTTTTTATCTTGGTATCGCCCTTGATTTGTATCAGCGCATTAACATTAGTACTGCGTCAATCTCTGAGCTCGAGTTTTTCTGTGATGAAGTACATGTGTTACGGGTTAATCAGACGCTAGCGTTTCCGCCAGGGACATAAACTATGGGGACAACAGTTGAAATGAAGCCTGCGGATTACATTTCCGCGGGATGTGTAGGCAAGATAGGTAACCGAACCTTTTTTATACAGGCTCGAAAAGGTGTGGATGTTATAACCTTGTTGTGCGAGAAATTCCAGGTGCAGCAACTCGCTTCCGGAATTCGCGAGTTTACTGAGGAATTACAGCAGAACAATCCTGATTTGTCACCTTTAGAGTTAAATTACGTGGAAACCGATATGGAGTTGCAAGAACCATTGGAACCATTGTTCCGTGTGGGACAGATGGGTGTTGGCTATGATGAGGACGGTGACCTTGTTGTGCTGTTTGCACAGGAAATAACAAATGATGGTGAGGACGCAACTGAAGTAGCTGCAGCTCGTATTTGGGCAACTCGCTCTCAGATGATGGCAATGGGTATTCATGGCGAAGAAGTAGCTTCTCGCGGTCGTCAAGTATGCGGTAATTGTCTGCAACCAATGGATCCAGAGGGGCACTTCTGTCCGAAGCGCAATGGCCACCGATAAAACTGAGGCGCTGCAACAAACGTCGACTGGGACACCTACGGATTCACTCACTATTCTTAGGTCTGGAGCATTGACCCTGCATGGCATCTTTCGCGCTGGTTCGAACTATACTTTTCTGGCTGACGTCACTCTAGGAAAGTGTCATATTGAGGCAGTGTATAAGCCTACCGAAGGTGAGCAGCCGCTATGGGACTTTCCGCATGGGAGCCTGGCGAAGAGGGAGGAGGCCGCTTATCTGGTTAGCCACGCGCTTGGCTGGGGATTGGTGCCCCCAACAGTTTATCGAGATGGACCTCACGGACCCGGTTCTTTGCAGCAATTTGTTGAGTTTGATGATGCGGATCACTATTTCAATTTCACTACGGAGGAAAAGGCCGCTTGTAAGCGCGTGGCAGTCTTCGATTATCTGATTAATAATGCGGATAGGAAAGGCAGTCATGTTGTCCGCGGCATTGATGGAAAAATGTGGTTAATTGATCACGGCCTGTCTTTTCACAGTAAAAACAAATTACGTACTGTTATCTGGGATTATGCTGGAAAAAAGATGCCTGCTGAACTAGGTTCTGACCTTAAGAAATTTGTAGATAATTCACAAGCTGCCAAGAATCTTGCATATGATTTGAGTTATTTGCTGACTAAGGATGAAATCGCTGCTTTCTTCGCGCGTGTACAACATATGGTGATAACTGCTCGTCTGCCACAACCTGGGCAGGAGCGCAGTTATCCTTGGCCGCCATTATGATTGAACATGCGATGTGCCTAATGTACTAATTCAAATTAAAGGTGATGAAAGGACTGATTTTTGATTTCGGAGGTGTATTAATGCGCACCGTGGATATGACGCCACGTCGCTTATGGGAGGCGCGTTTTGGGTTGCCTGAGTGGGGTCTAGCTAAGCTGGTTTTCGACAATCCGGTGGCCCGGAAAGCAACAGTAGGGATGGCAGAAAAGTCAGATGTATGGAACTTTGTTGGTGCTAAATTGCGTCTTTCAGATAAGGAATTGGTGGCTCTGCAACGTGATTTCTGGTCTGGGGATCAGATAGATGTTGCATTGACCCAGTTCGTGGGCAAGCAGCTTGGGCGATGTCGGACGGCGCTGCTTAGCAACGCTTGGCCTGGAGCACGAGAGTTCTTCCAGTCGTTTTCAGAACTGTCAGTGTTTGAAACTATGGTCGTTTCTGCAGAGGAATGTGTTGCTAAGCCTAATTCAGAGATTTATCTACGCACGTTGGCAAGGATTGGGGTCACGTCGGATCAAACTATGTTTGTCGATGATGTAGCGGAAAATGTCCTGGCGGCTCGATCATTGGGAATGGAAGGTCTGGTTTTTGAAAGTACGGAGCAGACGCTAATAGCTCTCTGCGAATGGTTGGATGGGTCGGTGACGACATAGTCGCACGGCAATTAGAGCGGTAACTTGAGACGTTGACATAGTGTCCGTCACCCATATAATCTTTTCAACTTTAATGAATGGCTTCGTTAACGTCGATGTTCTGGCTATGTTCGTAATAAACAACTATCGCTGTTTTGCAGGTGTTTGCGTTGAGGAACGCAATGGCTGAAATTACACTAGGCGTGGTTGCTGATTCACATATTCCGGAACGGATGCAGCACATTCCAGAGGGTGCCCTGACTTGTTTTCGCAGTGCACGTGTAAGTGCCATTCTGCATGCTGGAGATATGAGTCATCCGCGAGTTTTAGATCAGTTTGAGCAGATTGCTCCGGTAATTGCTGTACGTGGTAACCGCGACATCTGGACGCGGGCGGGGCGGAAGTTGCCACTGTATGAGGTTATGGAATTTGGTGGGATCAGCATTGGGTTAACGCATGGGCATGGAGGCTTGTGGGAGTACTTGTGGGAAAAGATGCTCTATTATACGGTAGGGTTTTCCCTGACGCGATACCTACATAAATTGCCAATCAAGTTTCCTAAGGATGTTAGCGTCATTGTTTTTGGCCACACCCACCGGATCGCAAACGAGTGGATGGACGGGAGATTACTATTCAATCCGGGTTCATTAGGACCTGCATATTACAGCCCTGCTGGGGCGGCTGTAGGGCTGCTGCACATAAGGAGCGGGAGCGTTTCAGCTGAGGTAGTGCCTGTGGACGCATTATTTGACCAATCAGCATCTGTGTGATAATATCGCGCTTATGAGCGTCAATACTATCGTCATTCATCATTATCATTGGAGCGGATCTACCTGATTGGACTTGGCGGGATTAGTATACGATTCTAGATTTTTGCATCTACACCCACCCCAAAGTCCGGGGCGGGTGTTTTTTTTGGAGAGCATATGAACCGAAAAGACATACGATTGGGATTACCTAGTAAAGGAAGATTGGAGACCGGTGCTCTTGATTTTTTGGCTAGTTGCGGTCTTAAGGTGAGAAAGCCGAATCCACGTCAATATCAAGCTACGATCCCTGCCATGCCGGGTTTGAAAGTAATTTTTCAGCGTGCAGGTGATATTGTATTCGGGGTGCGCAGCGGCAGCATCGATTTTGGCATTACCGGGCTTGACATCGTGGAGGAATACTGCTCCGATTCTAGCGAGGTGATGATTCTGCATGATGAACTTGGTTTTGGGCGCTGCAGGCTAGAGCTCGCAGTGCCTGAGGGTTGGGACACTGTGCATTCTCTGGGTGATTTGGCTGCTAAAGTGCAAGTGATGTCAGGCCCGTTACGGGTGGCTACTAAGTTTCCTGACCTGACCAGAGATTACTTGGACGCAAATGGTTTGACCGGATGCAAGATGGTTAGCGCGGAAGGCACACTTGAGGTGGCTCCGACACTTGGTTATGCTGACATTATCGCTGACTTGGTTTCATCTGGTCAGACTCTGCGAGACAATCGTCTGCGCACTCTTTCTGACGGATGTATTATGAGGTCACAGGCGGTCCTGATTGGTAATCGTGCCAGCTTGGTTGAGAGGGAGGCGGTGCTCTCATCTGCGCGACAACTCTTGGAGTTTGCCGAGGCGCACCTGCGTGCGCAGGGGTACTTCGTTCTTGTAGCTAACATGCGTGAGTCATCTGCACAGGTGGTGGCAGATCGAATGTTCGCCGAGACTGAACTGGGAGGACTTCAAGGTCCCACCGTATCACGGGTCGTCACGCGCAAGGGGGAAGAGGACATGTGCGCGGTGGAGGTGGTTGTTCCTAAAGAGAGGTTGGGACAGGCCGTGAACGAGATGCGCTCTATCGGTGGTAGCGGGGTTGTCGTTTCTCCCGTTAATTATATTTTTGAAGAAGAGCCTGAACGTTACGCAGCGTTGTTGCTCGCACTGGGGATGCGTGAAAAATGATTCGTATCATAGATGATCTGGACCTGGCGCAAAGCACAGTGCTGTCGCGCTCCACGGATAATATGGAATATCCTAGCGAGATCCTGAATGCAGTGGAGAGTATTTTTGGTGAACGACTTTTGCCACCTGTCGCTGTGCTGCGTGTGCTGGAAGACGTTCGCTCACGAGGTGATGCTGCTTTAGTCGAGTGGTCACTACGTATCGATGCCAGTGTACCTGATCCAATACAGATGCCGGAAAGCACATTGGCTGCGTCTATGGATGAAATTCCTGCTAATGTGGCGCAGGCTTTACATCTTGCTGCTGACCGCATCCGTGCTTTCCACGCACTGCAGCCAGCTAGTAGCTGGGATACCACGGATTTGGGTGGTGTGATGGGACAGAGGATGATTCCTTTGAAACGGGTGGGCATTTACGTTCCTGGAGGTACAGCTCCACTACCGTCTTCATTGCTGATGGGAGCTATTCCAGCCCAGGTTGCGGGGGTAAGAGAGATTGTTGTCTGTACACCTCCAGGACGAGATAGTGCTTCTATTCCTGCGGTAATCCTTGCTGCCGCGCATATCCTGGGTATTGAGAAAGTTTTTCAACTGGGTGGTGCGCAGGCTGTGGCTGCAATGGCATATGGTACTGAAACTGTCCCGCGGGTTGACAAGGTTGTTGGGCCCGGCAATCTGTTTGTCACTCTTGCCAAAAAAGAGGTATTTGGTGAGGTGGGCATAGATGGATTTGCGGGTCCTACGGAGACAGTCATTGTTGCTGACGATACGGCGAATCCCGACTGGGTGGCAGCAGATCTATTGGCGCAAGCTGAGCACGATGTTCTCGCCACGGCGATTTTGCTCACACCTTCGAAATCACTGGCGTTGGCGGTGCAGTCGGCTGTTGGACGGCAGATGGAAATGCTTAGTCGTACTGATATTTTTAAGAAATCCCTAAATGATCGTGGTGGCATCGTACTTGTTCCAAATTTGGAAACTGCGCTCGAGATTGCCGACGAGTTTGCACCAGAGCATCTTTGCCTGTCGGTTGCGCAGCCGGAAAGATGGTCTCAGAAGGTAGCAAATGCTGGATGTCTTTTCTTGGGCGAGCGTTCTTGCGAAGTTCTTGGAGATTACATTTGCGGTCCGAATCATATTTTGCCAACTGGTGGTACGGCTCGTTTTGCGTCACCACTCAACGTCCTTGACTTTGTGCGTATTATGAGTGTAGTAAACCTAGATGATCAAACTTCGACCATTCTCAGTTCGCCAGCGGCACATCTGGCGCGGGCCGAGCAATTGGATGGACATGCGAGTGCTGCGGAGGCCCGAGCGCTAAATCCGCAGGATTAAGGGCTGTTACCCTATGAATATGCAGATGCCCATGCCGAGTTTCGATCCAGAAAGACTGTTGCGTAGTAATGTGTACTCCCTGGAACCATATGCTCCTATTGTGCCCTTCGAAGTGCTCTCTGAGCAGCTAGGACGACAGATTGATGACATTGTCAAGTTAGATGCTAATGAGAATCCTTATGGTCCGTCCCGTGGCGTGCATACTGCCCTGTCTGAGATTGACTTTTTGCATATATATCCGGACCCGGAAAACCGCGCTCTGTGCTCAGCTTTGGGAGATTATACTGGCATCCCCTCTGAGAATATCTTTGCAGGCTCTGGTGCTGATGAACTGCTTGACCTGACAATGCGCTTGTTTCTTGACCCTGGCGATAAGATCATCGATTGCCCACCCACTTTTGGGATGTACAACTTTGATGCTTCTATAAATGCTGCTGAAACGATTTCAGTGCCCCGCAGGGAAGATTTTTCACTGGATATTTCAGCAATTGAAACAGCTGTTGATGAACATTCACCTAAGCTCTTGTTTCTTGCTTCTCCCAACAATCCGGACGGAAGCAATCTTCCGGGGAATGATTTGAGTCGTTTGTTGGAATTGCAATTGATTGTGGTTGTCGATGAGGCCTACATAGAATTCGCAGGACTGCAGCACTCTTGGATTGACTGGGTTATGCAAAATCCTAATTTAATTGTTTTGCGTACTTTCAGTAAATGGGCAGGTTTGGCAGGCTTGAGGGTTGGTTACGGTGTGTTTCCCTCGGAGTTGATGCCGCATCTTTGGAGGATCAAGCAGCCATACAATGTCAACGTTGCTGCCACTATGGCTGCACTTGCGTCGTTGCAGGACAAGGAACGGCAACTCGATATTGTAGCGAGGATAGTGCGCGAACGTGGTCGCCTAGAGGGCCTACTAGATGAGATTCGATTCTTACATCGCTATCCAAGTGGGGCAAATTTTGTGCTCTGTCGTGTGAAAGGTAGAAGTGCTCGGGAATTACAGCATACTCTAGAGGGAGAGGGTATCTTGGTGCGTCATTTCGACAAGCCACGACTCCGTGATCATATTCGTATTTCGGTAGGTCTACCAAAGCACACAGATGCTCTGGTAGCGGCACTAATGAAACTGGAGAGTCACTGAACAAATTGTCAAATTGGCAATAGGTAGTCTGTAATCAATACGGGATTTGGAGGTAAAAAATGCGCGAAACTAAAGTAGAACGAACTACGGATGAGACGGAAATCGAGGTCACCCTGATTATCGATGGAAACGGAGCAAATGATATTTCCACCGGCATAGGGTTTTTAGACCATATGCTCAAGCAGATTGCCGTGCACGGGTTGTTTGACATGAATGTGCGTACAAGGGGTGATTTGCACATTGACGCGCACCACACAATAGAGGACACAGCACTGTCTCTGGGTAAGGCATTTGACCAGGCTCTGGGAGACCGAAAAGGAATCGTGCGCATGGGAGTTGGTTGTGTTCCAATGGATGAAGCTCTTGCCCATGTGGCGGTGGACCTTGCTGGCCGGCCATATGCGGTGATGAATGCTCAGTGGCACACGAGTGCAATTGGGAATTTCCCCACACGTTTGGTGGCGCACTTTTTCGAATCGTTGGCGGTGACCATGCGCGCAAACCTCCATGCACGTGTGCTTTACGGGAGCGATGACCATCATCAAGCTGAAGCACTTTTCAAGGCTCTGGCACGCGCGCTAGATGCTGCTACGCAGCGTGACCCGCGTCGTGGCGATGTGATTCCAAGTACGAAAGGCATGCTGTAATCTAATAAGGTGCTGAGAAAATATTGTGAACTTGAGTCTACGAAATGTGTGGGCACAAAATATTTTTTAACTCTTTGGGTATGATGTGCCGGATTGCCGGTAGTGCCTAGCAAAAAATTGCCCGACGAGATAGTCAGTGCAAAACGAAATGCATGTGAGCATGGTGTGTGGCTCCAACGCTTTGTGGAGATAATGCTTGCCTCTGGATTTGCAGTCGTTTGAGGGACTAATGTTGACAAACTATCTGGTTGTTTGGTTTCTTTGAAGTTTGATGGTCTGTGTTGAAAATATATGGGTGAGCACCGACCAATTGCACACTAAACTACAGGGACGGGTATCTAATGAAGCTGTCATTGTATTTTGCTCGAGAAGAGACAATGTTATTGAAAGGATTGGTAACCTTGGTTAAGGTTCATGTAAGATGACCAACCATGTCGCTTTGATTGATCACGGGGTAGGCAACTTGCGTTCCGTGGAAAAGGCTCTGGAGGCTGTCGGAGCAAATGTAGTCCTTACTCGCGACGCGCACACCATTATCTCTGCCGAAAAGATTGTGCTGCCGGGGGTAGGAGCGTTTGGTGATTGTATGCAAGGGATGCGGTCCAGTGGTACCCTAGAATTGGTCGCCCGCTTGGCTAGGGAGCGTCCTTTTCTGGGAATCTGTGTTGGTATGCAAATGTTGTTTGAATCTAGTGATGAGATGGGTTTTCATTCTGGGCTGGGTTTGTTACAAGGGGATGTCACCCGGTTCACTGCAGACGACATTCGCATTCCACACACTGGCTGGAATCAGCTGGACATTACAGGGGAACATCCTCTGCTACATGGCATTCCTGCTGGTAGTTATGCGTATTTTAACCATAGTTATTGCTGCAGGCTGAGGAATTCCTCTGATGCCCTAGCATATACGGACTATGGAGGCCGATTTGCTTCTGTGGTAGGGCAAGGACGCATGTACGGTATCCAATGCCATCCAGAAAAAAGCCAGCAGGTCGGGTTGAAAATATTGCGCAATTTTGTGGAGCATGGATGAGTAAAATTACTGATTTTGTTGTCTATCCGGCGATTGACCTGCGGAATGGGGAGGTAGTGCGTTTAAGGCAGGGTGATCCCGAGCAACAGACGACTTATTCTAGCGATCCAAGGGATTCCGCTGAGCGTTGGCTGGCGGCAGGTGCGGAGTGGCTGCATGTGGTTAGTCTTGATGGTGCATTTGGCGAAGCCTCCGAAGCCAATGAGAAAGCCTTGATTAAGGTTTTGGAAACTGGCGCGAACGTACAGTTCGGTGGTGGTTTGCGTTCCTTGGATGCCATAGAGCATGTGTTGGATCTTGGTGTTAGCCGGGTTGTTCTCGGGACCGTGGCTGTGATGCAGCCAGAGGTAGTGGATGCAGCTTTGGCGATCTATTCACCGGAACAGGTTGCAGTTGGCGTTGACGCTCGTGGGGAAATGGTCTATGTGAAAGGTTGGCAGGAAGGTTCGGCATACACCATTACGGAGTTGGGTGAGAGACTGCAATTACAGGGTGTGAGTAGGGTGATTTTCACGGATATTAATCGTGATGGTGTGGGCAGCGGACTAAATATGGCTGCCACCGTTAAGGTGGCCGAACAGATGGGTTTACATGTGATTGCCTCTGGTGGGGTTCATAGTAATGCAGACGTGCTGGCCGCGCGTGATGCAGGCTTGGATGGAGTCATTGTAGGGCGGTCACTGTATGAGGGCACGATTGATCTTGCCCGTTTATTGGCAAAGATTATGGAAGATTCAAATTAGATGTTGGCGAAACGGATCATACCTTGTCTGGACATAAAGGATGGCCGTGTGGTCAAGGGTGTAAATTTTGTTGACTTGCGCGATGCTGGCGACCCAGTGGAGCAGGCAAAACTTTATGACCAAATGGGTGCTGATGAACTAGTTTTTCTAGATATTTCGGCAACTCATCGTGGACATGATACTGTGATTGATGTAGTCAGGCGGGTGGCCGATCAGGTTTTTATGCCGCTTACGGTTGGTGGTGGTATCCGCACAGTGGAAGATATGCGTGGCATCTTGCTGGCCGGTGCAGATAAAATCAGTATTAATTCGGCCGCGGTGCTAGATCCGGATTTGCTCACGCGCGGATCGGAGCGCTTTGGCAGTCAGTGTATTGTCCTTGCCATCGATGTAAAAAAGACCGCAGATGGTGAGTGGGAGGTGTATACCAGCGGCGGTCGTCAGTCTACTGGGATTGACGCTTTGCGATGGGCGGAGCGTGGAGTTTCGCTTGGTGCAGGTGAGATTCTGCTTACCAGCATGGATACTGATGGAGTGATGGACGGTTTTGCCATGTCTCTGACTCGCGCGGTTGCCGATGTAGTTAATGTTCCCGTGATTGCTAGTGGTGGTGCAGGTCGGCCTAATCACTTCGCAGATATATTGGCGGAGGGTGGTGCTGCTGCTGCTCTTGCAGCTTCTGTGTTCCACGACAAAGTGTTGACTATAAATCAAGTTAAACAATATGTCGCCCAACGCGGTGTGCCAGTGAGGTTACAATGATGGAAGAAATTAAGTTCGATGGCAACGGTCTAATTACGGCAGTCTTACAGGATGCATCCAATAACGAGGTACTAATGGTGGCTTGGATGAACGCCGAAGCGTTGCGCCTTACGCAGATGACCGGTGAGGCACACTTTTGGAGTCGCAGTCGTCGGGAATTATGGCACAAGGGATTCACTTCTGGAAATGTGATGCGTGTGCGAGAACTACGTATTGATTGTGACCGGGATACCTTGCTATTGAAAGTAATTCCTAATGGACCGGCTTGCCACACTGGTGAGCAGTCATGTTTCTTGGCGGAATTGGATTAATGAGAATCCAATTAATGCCGATTAATCGCCAGCGCTTCTGGCGCGATTTATTTGTGATTCAAATTGGTTTCGCGATGTTCGCTTTTGCAATCGCTATTGTGATTCGTGCAAACTTGGGTGCTTCTTCGTGGGCTGTGTTGGAAGTGGCGCTAGCCCAGATTTTTCGCATTACACCTGGCGCAGCGGCAGTTCTGGTGGGAGCGCTTGTGCTGCTCATTGCTCTTGGTCTACGCGAGCCAATTGGTTGGGGAACTGTAGTGAACATTCTTAGCATAGGGCCGTGGGAGGATTTCTTCCTATGGCTGCTCCCTACTGTTGAAGGAAACCTTTTTATGCAACTACTCTATCTTACGGTAGGATTGATTGCCATGAGCATCGGCAGTGCAATTTATATCGGTATCAATGCCGGCGCAGGCCCGCGTGACAGCTTGATGATGGCGGTGGCTCGTACTACTCCATTGGATGTACGCTCAGCGCGGATTATCATTGAAACAACAGTTGTCGCGGTGGGATGGATATTTGGAGGTCCTCTGGGGGTCGGTACTGTCCTTTTTGCTCTACTGATTGGACCTGGGGTGCAGGTTGCGTTCAGGACGTTTCGTATGGAAACGTATTCGCGGACTCGAGCTGTCTCGGCGGCGGCCTCAAATACATTAGGTAACTAAAATGAGCTTTTTACACACACTACAACAAATAATTGCGGATCGCAAGGAGCACCCCGTGCCGGAATCTTACACTGCTAGCTTGTTCGCGGCCGGGGAAGATGAGATTATCAAAAAAATTGGTGAGGAGGCCATGGAGGTCATTTTGGCTGCTAAGGGACAGGGAAACGAGCGGGTCATTTCTGAAACAGCAGACCTCTTATACCATGTACTGGTGATGCTTGCCGACCGCAACCTGAGTCTAATACAGGTGGAATCTGAATTGGAGAATCGCCATAGGTGAGTCAAAGCGTATATCTTCTTGATGTCGACGGTGTTTTGCTATACCCAGGAGGGTATCGGGAGGCCTTGAGGCGAACCATCAATTATTTTTCTTCTGCTATGGGTTGGGGTGATTGTTCGCTGAAGGACGAAACAGCGTTGATTTTCGAGGCTCATGGTATTACCAACGAATGGGACATGAGCGCTATTTGTCTCGCTAGCTTGTTCGTGGAGGCTTGGAAGTATGTGCCCGGGATACGATTGCCAGAATTGGTTCCGGATGCTCTAATGGCTGTCCGAAAGGACGGTGTTCCCCGTCAAATTGTGGATTTTGCCAAAACGGCCAGGAATGTTGCATCTGAGATGGGGGCCGGAGAATATGCGTCTCTGGCGGCGCCCCGTGTTTTCGCCCGAGATTTGAAAGCGTATCCGAGAGACGATAGTCAAAGAGCGTTGACTGTTTTGCTGAACGAGATATTACTCAACACCCGTGATATTAACCGTTCTCAAACGCTTCTAGTACTTCAGACTTTCGCACTTGGCAGCACCCTGTTTGAGGAGACTTATTCCGTGCCAGCACCTTTTGACACAGGTTCATCGATTGTGGATAATGACCGTCGGGTGATTTCACAGGCAAACTGCGAATACTTGTTGCAAGCTTCGAAATCAGGTGAAATCAAATCGGCGGTATTTACAGCAAGGCCTTCACTGCCTCCACTTGGTGTTACTGATGCTACCGATTATTATTCTCCCGAAGCTGAGTTAGCGGTTCAAATGTTGGGGATAGAGGCACTTCCTTTGATAGGATATGGAAGAATACAATGGTTGGCGCGCGAGTTCGGTCAGGACCCAAATTTTTGGATCAAACCTTCACCTATACATGCTCTGGCTGCTATCGGCGCGGCGGTGTCAGGTGACGAAAAAACGAGTTTAATAGGGGCACACGCTTTGGTGGAAGAAGGAATAATTCAGGTTCCGTTCTTGGATTTCGCCAACGATATGTTGAATGTAACTGTATTTGAAGATTCAGCTAGTGGTGTCCAATCTACAAAGTTGGGATTAGATATCCTCCGCGATGCTGGGGTGAAGTGTCAGCTTGTTTCCAAAGGTATCGGTGTGCATCCGGAGAAGAGCAAGAATCTCAAAAAGGTGGGCGCACGCGTTTTTGCGGATGTGAATGCAGCTCTTAGTGCGTGACATCAGGAAAGACAATGGGCCTCATCTTGTACAAAGGGATTTAGGCCTTAATGCCTGCGATTGGCCAAAGTCGTAGGGTTCATTTTCGTTGGTATTCATATGGTTGTTTGTAAAATGGTTGTTTGTAAAAACCTTCCTAGCATGCTATTATCGGCTGATTTAACAGGGAGTGTATGTCGAGTTGGCATCTAGTTCTCTCGTCATCTGTTGATTGATTTTCAACCTCGCATAATATTAGGAGGATAACTTCATTGTCTGATCCATACGATTCATCTTCTAACAAGAGTGTTTCCTCTGGCCAAGTGCGTAGTCTGGCGGCCATATGGGTTGTACTGACTCTTGTCGTGGGGGCGGGAACATTCGTTGGGCTTTTCTGGGTCCTGGGTGGTTTCGATAACAACGAAGTGGAGATGGCTAAAGGTCATGACTCCCCACAATCTGCCGAGCAACTTGCGCGGGGAATGATTGCGTCAGACGAATTGGCCGTTACGGAATCGCTACCGATGTCAGAGCCAGCTGTGGCGGAAATTACTGTAGATCCTACCGAGCAGCTAGTGGATTCTACAGCAATTGCACCTGTGGTCTCTGCAACAGATACAATGGTACCTGTACCTACCCCTACTTTGGCTGTAGTCGAGTCTAATGAGGAAGACGTAGTTGATACCCCTGAGCCTACTGTTACTACTGCGCCGGTTGTCAGTGGATCTACTCAGTTCAGTTTAGGTGGCCAAGTGATTCACGGGGGTCTACTAGCGATTGACAAAATGCAGGCCATG
>Ga0310344_10001097_pt1 | contig 21007 bp, 15 predicted proteins | sample HC15DNA20200_MG_FD_203801 | JGI IMG/M metagenome (GOLD analysis project Ga0310344, IMG submission 203801) | Marine microbial communities from station ALOHA, North Pacific Subtropical Gyre - HC15-DNA-20-200_MG | ecosystem: Environmental > Aquatic > Marine > Oceanic | place: Pacific Ocean: North... | reverse complement strand
TAAACACGGTACTTATACCTACGCCGAAATGCGCCAATTCTCCAACGCTATAGCGGTTGCTTTGCAAACCGGGGGTATGGAAGATTTGGCCGGTATCGCAGTTTATTCTCCGAACTGCTCGGATGCCTTTGCGTGTGTCATTGCCACGTTGCGAGCTGGTGGGACTTGGGTACCGATCAATGCCAAGAACGCGATTGACGCCAATGTCGATTTTATGAATCTGACTGACTGCGAATGGTTGTTTTACCACAGCTCATTCGCTCAATTTATTCCGGCTATTCGCCGTCAAGTCACAAACCTTAAATATCTGGTGTGTATCGATAAGGACGATCAAGCTTACCCGTCGTTACAGGCTTTTGCCGAAGACTCATACGGAAGAGTTCCCGCGGAGATTGGATATGACACTCACCGAAGAAGCACAGTTCTTGGCAGTGGAGGCACTACCGGGCGCTCCAAAGGCATCCTGTGGGACAATTTAACGTGGGCGACGTTGATCGCTGAAACCAGTATTACAATGCCGAGCGCTCGGCCACCCGTGCATCTTTGTGCTGCACCGATGACGCATGGAGCTGGAATTCTAACTTTTATGTTGACACCACAGACACCGACAAATGTCATCGTAGATAAAATCGATCCACTGGAGTTAATGAAATCAATTGAAAAACATAGGGTAACCCATATCTTTCTTCCTCCCACTGTACTTTATGCGATGCTGGCCCATCCTCGTGTCCGTGAGTTCGACTACTCGTCCTTAACACACTTTCTGATCGCGGCATCGCCGGTTGCGCCAGACAAACTAGTAGAGGCGATAGATGTTTTTGGTCCCTGTATGTGTCAATGCTACGGCCAAGTCGAGGCGCCGATGTTAATTACATATCTGCCACAAGCGGATCTAGTCGAAGCTTTAGGTGATGAGAGTTTGCGTCATCGACTTAAGAGTTGCGGTAAGCCATGCTCACAAACCCGGGTGGCTATCATGGACGACAAGGGTAAAATTCTTCCTCGAGGCGAACGCGGCGAGATCGTTGTTCAGGGGAACTTGGTTGCGCCGTGTTATTACCTCAATCCCGAGGCGACGGACGAAGCTCGTCGATATGGGTGGCACCATACCGGCGATATTGGCTATTGGGATGAGGATGGTTATGTATACATCGTCGATCGTGCAAAGGATATGATCATCACGGGTGGCTTTAATGTTTTTTCTGCTGAGGTAGAAAATGCCATTAACGGCCACGCCGCAGTAGAAAACTGCGCTGTTGTAGGTACTCCTGACGAGAAGTGGGGCGAGATGGTTACCGCCATTGTCGTACTACGACCCAATCAAAGTGTCACCGTAGAAGAACTCATCGCATTCACGAAAGAACGTATTGGAAGTGTCAAAGCACCTAAAAATATCGAGTTTTGGGATGATATGCCACGATCAGCCGTCGGCAAGATACTCAAGAACGAGATCCGGAAAACGTTCTGGGAAGGTAGCGAACGAGCGGTGAATTGATGGAATATCTTCCAGCCGCAAGCTTCGCAATTAATCTACTCCAATAACACCGATTGTCTATCCTACTACTCGCAAGTGAGTGCACTAGTAGTTATCGGTTAAGACTGCGGCGCGATCTAATCGAGGGCTTCTCGGGCCGTTATCCCGGCGGGTTCAGTGTCGTCGATCATTTTCCAATGATTGTCAAACAAACCACGGCTTCTTCTACCCCAGAGATGCCGCCGCCATTTTGAGCTATAGCATGGCGTGCACCTTCGACTTGACGTTCTCCGGCTTCATTGCGTAATTGAGTCATGAGTTCGTAGATTTGTCCAAGTCCGGTCGCGCCGATCGGGTGGCCTTTTGATTCTAAACCGCCGGAGACATTGATTGGGATACGCCCACCAAGTGTTGTTTCACCTCTTTCGGCGATCACCCCACCTTCGCCAATCGCGCAAAAGCCAAGCGCTTCGGATTCGATTACTTCGCCGCTTGCGCTAGCATCGTGGACTTCTGCAATATCCATATCTTCTGGGCCAAGATTTGCTTGTTCATAGGCTTGCTGCGAGCCGATACGACTGCAGTGCTGCTCTAGGTAAGTCGCGGGGCGGTTGCTACCAGTACGGATAACACTTGCAAGCACGCGCATCGCCCGCGCTTTGGCATCCTTTAGTTTTTTCAGACCCGTCGCGTTGCATACGATAGCGGCCGCCGCACCATCGCTGATCGGTGAGCACATCGGTATCGTTAATGGGAACGTCACCGGGGCCGCACTAAGTACTTCATCGATAGTGAAATCTTTGGTGTATTGCGACAATGGATTCATTGTTGAATGACCGTGGTTCTTCGACGCAATTGCGGCGAGTTGTCTTTGTGTCGTGCCGAACTCGCGCATGTGCATCCGTGAAAAACCGGCGTAGACATCCATGAATACGCTATACGGTCGTGGTGATGTCGTTCCTTCAGGCACTTCCACGCCTTTACCCATGTTGCTCCATTGTTCCACGATGTTGTCGACATCGTGCACGTCCCAAGCCCCATCAAAGGCGCTGAACATCTTCGCCTTATCTTCGGAGTACATCTTCTCGACTCCGAGCGCCAGTGCAACGTCTGCCGCTCCGGCTTTCACGTAGTTGACCGCTAGATGAAATGCAGTGCTCGCGGTCGCGCAGGCATTCTCTACATTGACGATTGGGATGCCTTCGACACCGAGCGAGCGCAGTGCGACTTCGCCCCGGATCATATCCTGGCCCTCCATGTGGCCTTGCACGCAGTTGCCAAAAAAAGCGGCTTCGATACTGTCTGTCCCACAGCCGGCGTCATTTAACACTCCTGCGAGCGCCTCGGCAGTGAGATCTTTCAGGGTTCGCTCCAGATGCTTGCCGAAATGGGTCATGCTCACACCAGCTACGTATATTTCACTCATTTTATGCTCCGGATGATGCAATTTAGGTTGGTTAAGCTCGTACTCGAACGTTTTCGGGGATCGCATAGTAGCGTTATTGGGAATGTCGGTCGATCTTAAGGCACTCTAGCAATCGGCAGCCCGATTGATGAGATAACGAATCTTGGTACGATAGTGCTGGACTTAAGGAGATTCACGATGTGGTGTGTGGGATTTTTTGTCATCGTATTAAACGCGATTGAAATTGCGCATCTCTCAACCAATGGATAACTTTAGTACTGCCTTGGATCAAATCGCCTGTCCGGTGTGTGGGAACGATGAATTCGAAGAATTGTTCTCGAAGCACGATGAAATTTTTGCCAGCTGTAATGTTTGTACGTTTATATTGATCAATCCGCCGCCCAATTTGGAAACAATTACCGCGACCTACGACGCAGATTATAGTCAGACGTATATCCGTAAAGCGGACAAAAAGTTAAAACGATGTTCGGGGTGGGTAGCTCGGGTACAGAGGCGATTTGTCACCTCTGGGCGTTGGTTAGATGTTGGCTGTTCGGCTGGTTTTGTTGTTCGAGCAGCTGCTGATCGAGGATTTGAAGCCCACGGCGTAGAGGTGGAATCTGCGGCGATTCAGTATGGTCGGGAAGTGCTACAGCTTGAGAATCTTCGCTGTGGGTTTTTGGAGGATCAGGGTTACCCCGATAGTTATTTCGATGTAATATCGCTGTACGATGTGATCGAGCACGTTCCAAATCTAAACCGTCTTATCACAGAAGTAGGTCGGATCCTGACACCGGGCGGGGTGGTTGAAATCCGTACGCCGAATGTAGATCATTGGTCGACGCCACGTGACCTTTCAACCTGGAAGGAGATTAAACCTTCCGAACACCTTTACTACTTCAGCTTTCCCACGCTAAAAACGTTATTAGAGAACCACGGTTTTAATGTTCGTTATAAGCGTTTGATGTTGAAATCCGCGCTGAACGTTTATTTCGAGAAGCCCACTACCCCTACGTAATAGCAATTAAACGTTCGCATTAAGTCCGTCTAGGATCGAGATATCTGCCAATAACGGATCGGTATCGACAGCAATTTCGTTGTCGATCAAATGACCACAGCCGGGACAGAAAAATTGCCGAAATGTCACAGCGTCATCGATGAATCGATCTGGCTCGCCAATTAACGGATTCGATTCCGATACCGGATTGTTTTCGCGGATGCAGAAGTCCTTGTAATTTTCTGTCGTTGTACCGAGTTCGGTTGAACAACTGGAGCAGGCCCAGTATTGGCCACCGCCGTCACTCATTGCGTTGAGGCAACTACCGACTTCAAATAACACGGTCCCGTTTCGGATCTTTGATTTACGACCATCCTGCTGTACACGTGCGGTCCGAATTTCCGCTCGTAGTTTCGCCGTCGCTTCCACGTCTACGGTCGTGTCATCACTTAATACTGCACCGTAGACCTTGCGTGCTGTGTCTGCGGTTATAGAGTAATTCTCGAGGTCTTGTGCGATGTCAGCAGGCGAGCGATTCATTGGGTCGCCAAATCCGCCGCCACCAGTCCAACGCACCGCGTACACATCACTCGCGCTTTGCTGAAAATTCTCTTCACGTAACTGCAAAGTGACGGGGTCACCGCGTAATTCGGAGGTATCGTCCGGCATCTTGGATGCTGCGATGTTATCGAAGATGTCACTATTGCGAATAAATGTATAGGCATTGGTCGTTGACGGGTAACCACCCATCATGCCCGACGAGGTAGGGGTAGCGTTACCCGAGGACAAGGTGTCTTGGGTAATAACATCAGTATTGTGCGGAATAAAGCAGCTTTCTGCCGAGAGTCCGCCGCGGTATTGGCCAGCGCCGCCTGAATCCGGTAACTCTTTGCGGTATAGGAAGAGTATGGGGAAGTTTTGTTCGGTGTGTTCGATATTCGGAAGTTGGCAAATCGGGGTTCGCGATTGGCCGCCGGTATTAATCCCATCGGCCATGGTAAAGGCGCCAATTGCGCCGCCAATGGGGTCGATTAATAGGTAGCCGTAACGTTCGCCCCATTGGTCGATACCTCGAAACAAGGTTGCCGGCCATTGACTAGTACCTCCGATACACATTATATCTTTGCGCATTTCGGTATCAGGATAGATCATCTTCGAGAGTACGTTATAGGCCGGGTACAGAGATATCTCCATCGACTGGATTGGCGCGGTCGATACCGAAGCAGGGAAGTGGGCGCAGTTAAATGTCCCCGGTGTTGGATCAAATTCAATATGTCTGAGTGCACCACCGGGTGCGAAGTACTGATCCCAGCATAAGAGTTCGTTGACTGCGACCATGATCGAACCGCGCCAACCGGAGTAAGTCGCGTTCATCGCACCATCTTGAGGGGCGGAGCCATCGTTCGTGAACAGGAGTTTGTTCCCTTCTTTACGCAATCCGAGCATCACGCGGTGGGTGCGGCGATCGCCAGGTCGGCAGGCCTCGACATAAGTGCGATCTTGCCAGTAGCCGTCTGGAATACGCGCCATCTTTTCGAGATAGGCTTTCTCGGAATTATCGATAACTCGCTTCATGACGCCCTTGACGATGCCCACTCCGTAACGTTTTATGAGATCGAGTATGCGTTCACGCGCAGTTGTATTTCCGGCCATTTGCGCCCGAAAATCGAGAGCAACCAGGTCGGGTTTGCGTGAGGAGCGAAGGTAAACCGCTTCGATGTCTTTGCGTACCTTAAAGTTTTCGATGATCTTCAACGGCGGTAGCAAGATTCCTTCATCGTAGGCGGATTCCGCGGCAGGACAAAAACTACCGGGGGTGATTCCACCGATATCGTATTGGTGTAGGCAATTGGTCACCCAACAAAACAATTCACCTTCCCAGAATACCGGGCACAACAGCATCACGTCTTGTTGGTGGGCTGCACCGACCCATGGATCATTGGCGATGAACATATCGCCTTCATTAATTCCGGGATTCTCGCTGCGGAACTCGAGCGTCCACTTCACCTGTGTATCGGTGACTCCTGACATGTATTGCATATAGGGACCGAAATATACGAACTCGGCGTCTTCAGTCAGTATTGATGGGTTGAGATCGAGTGCATACATGGCTACAGGTGATCCCGAAATGCGTTGAATGGTTGCGCCGTGTTCTTCATTGATTTGCCACAGGTTGTGCCGGATCACCTCGTAGGTAACGGGATCGATCTCCCGATCCCAATTCGTATGCAGCTTCAGGTTATCGGATATGGTAAGGACTTTGGGTGGTACGTAGGGTTGGTCTACCCCGTTAAAATCGACATCGGTCATTTCGCTGATTCTCGGCATATTCACTTTCCTTCAGATCGCGTGGACAGGTAGTCTGTTAGGCAGGGTTGGGGTCGATAACAAAGTTGCCGAACGCGTCGACATTCACCGACTGGTGCGGATGAATCACCATCGATGTTGTCGCAGTTTCCACAACACATGGTCCGTCGAGCGAGTTGCCGGGCTTTAGCTTATAGCCATCAAATATTCGGGTCGCGGACTTTCGTCCGCTTTCAGCCCAGTATATCTCGCGGCTATCGCTCTGCGCCGCGGGATCAACCTCGGTAATCAATTCGATCGTTTTGACTAATTTTGGTTTACGAGACAGAGCCGTGGCACGGCAGCGGTATGTCACAATCTCAAGGCGGGCGTCGGGAAGCGCGGCACCGCGGCCGTATAGACGCTCGTAGCGTTCGACGAACCTGGCGCGTAACCTATCTATATCGCTATCTGAGAGCACACCCGAATCGAGGTCAACTTCGACTTCGTTTATCTGCCCTCTGTGGCGCATATCTAGCGACAGCGCGAACTGATGGCGCTCCGGATCGACCTGATCGTCCATGAGCTGTTTTCGCCCGCGACTTTCAAGTTGCTCGAGTAGTTTATTTACCTTTTCGAGATCAAAAGGGGAAGACATAATATTGACTTGCTCGTTGACATGTAAGATGTCAGCCGAGGCGGCCCCGAAAGCGCACCACACAGCCGCAGTATCACCCTGAGGTACGATCACTTTCTGTACCCCCAGCTCTCTGGCGGCGACGCCCATGTGTACCGGTCCTGCGCCGCCAAATGCGAACACCACGAATTCTCGTGGATCGAGTCCTTTCTGCACGGTCACCTTACGAATAAGGTCGGCCATCTGAAACTCGGCGATTTGGGCGACGCCGCTTGAAAGCTCGAACAATCCCATATCCAGCTCGTCGGCGAGTGCTTGCAGCGCCTGCACGGCCGCATCGCGGTTGAGTTGCATGGTGCCACCGGCAAAATTTTCCGGATCGAGATATCCGAGCACAAGATCGGCATCGGTTATAGTTGGTATCGTGCCGCCGCGACCGTAGCATACCGGTCCAGGATCGGCGCCAGCACTTTCGGGTCCTACTCTTAACGTGCGTGTGGTTTTATCGATCCAAACTTTACTACCACCGCCGGTGCCGAGTGTTTGTACGTCGACCTTGGGCAGAAAATATTCGTATTGGTGCACGATACTACGATAGGACACTACTGGTCGTCCTTCGTGAATTACTCCGACGTCAAAGGACGTGCCGCCGAGATCAGAGGTGATCACGTTCGGGAACCCCATCAGTCCGCCAAGGTAGAGTGACCCTGTGACGCCCGATACCGGTCCTGAGTCGAGCGTGAGTAACGGCGCCGCGGTTGCTTTGTTGACTGATATTGTGCCGCCCGCACACTGCGTGATTTGGAGCGGCGGTTCATAGCCCATGTTGGTCAACTGTTCGTCTAGCCTGGTGATATAGCCAACCGTTGTTGGTCCGATGTAGCCATTTAATGCGACCGCGGTAGTACGTTCGTATTCACCCCATTTTGGTGCGAGTTCGGAAGAACAGGTGACATAAAGTTCAGGCGCGAGTTCCTGTGCCAGTTCTTTTATGCGTTTCTCGTGAGTTGGATCGAGGAAACTCCATAGCAAGCAAATAGCAAGTGCTTCACAACCTGCGTCACGTAACTCGATTATTGCAGCGCGGGCTTCGTCCTCGTTCAGCTTGACTACTACTTTACCGAAACAATCGATGCGTTCTGATACCCCTCGGATCATGCGCTTGGGAATGATGGGATCAGGTTTGCTACTTTCGGGGATATGTACGATCAACTTGATATCTTGTCCACTCAATCCGCGCGATCCGCGCATAATATGGATTACATCGTTATGCCCTTTAGTGGTGACTAGCCCAACTTTGGCCCCGTGCCTTTGAATGACTGCGTTAGTACCTACCGTAGTCCCGTGGGCGAGTACTACAATCGATTCGAGAAGGTCAGGCAATTCGAGACCGATCTTGACTGCGGCTCGGTTAACCGCCTCCATGACACCCTCTGCGAAATTATCTGGGGTTGAAGGCGCTTTTGCGATGGTTAGTGCGCCGCTGTCGTCGATCAACACGCAGTCAGTGAAGGTGCCGCCGATATCGAGGCCGCATAAATATGATGACATAGGTCGTATCCTTATCGCGCGTGGATAATCCCAATGTAGTGGCAGCACACGCGCGCCCACGAGTACTTTTGATATTTGAACGCTCGTTCAAAATTATACGATCATTCGGTGCTTTTCAAGTAACATTAACCTGATGGGTGTTCACGATTGTGAGTTATCGACGCAAGACCGGATTTTAAATGCGTCCGAAAGCTTGTTCGCCGATTTTGGCTTCGATGGGGTGTCTCTGCGAAGGATCACCCAGCACGCTGGGGTCGAGTTAGCCCTCGCCAACTATCATTTCGGGCCAAAAAAAGATCTATTTCTGGCCGTCATACGACGGCGTGCGGATGAACTCAACCGAGCTCGTGTAAGGGCTCTCGACGCGCTCGAGCCCGATGCCGAAGTGGCCGAAGTTATAGACGCTTTTACTCGGCCATTTTTGGAGAAAAGCGTACGCGGCGGTCCGGGATGGAAGAGTTATGCGCGATTGATAGCACAGATTGCAAACTCGCCGCGTTGGACGGAGGTCGTCATGGCCAGTCAATTTGACGCGGTAGCGACCAAATTTATCGAACGCACGAAGCTTGCCTTGCCGCACAGTGCTGATCGCAATATCTACTGGGCTTTCCACTTTCTACTCGGTACGATGATGATGACATTCGCCGAGACAGAGCGTATTGATAGCCTTTCTGGTGGGCGTTGCCGGTCTTCGGATCTCGATACCATTCATGCCAAGATGATCCCATTCCTTGCTGCCGGATTTCTGGCACTATGCGGTATCGATGGCGTTAGCGATTAGCCGCGCATCCCAGCATCCACGATTGGTACAATGGGAAATTAGTCATTAATTAAGAGGGATTCGAAAAACAATGTCAGTTGTTCTTAGTACTATCGATGAGCGCGGCGTTGCGACGGTGACCTTAAACCGACCGGAAGTTAATAACGCTTACAATGCTGAAGTCGTTGCCGGGCTACTGCAAACTTTTCAGAGGCTTAGTGTTGATGACACGGTAAGAGTGATCGTGATCCGAGGTAACGGCAAGCATTTTCAAGCCGGTGCAGATCTGAAATGGTTGGCAAAAATTGGCGCGATGGACGCGGCGGCTAACCTGGCGACTTCACAACGTACTGCTACGGCTGTCCGGGCACTTAACGAGCTCAAGGTACCAACGATTGCTCTCGTGCATGGTGCCTGTATTGGCGGAGGTACGGGAATCATCGCCGCCGCCGACATTGTGATCGCTTCTAGCGACGCTATGTTTGCGATAAGTGAGGCGCGCTGGGGTGTTTTTGCGAGTGTGATATTTCCGCAATTGAATGCGGCAATAGGTGCAAGACAACTACGTCGGTACGCAGTCACTTGCGAACGATTCGATGCTGAACGAGCCAAGGTTCTTGGGCTCGTGCACGAGGTTTGCAAACCTGGAGAACTCGATCAGGCGTTGGTACCACTGATAGAAGGTATTCTTAAGGCTGGTCCCAACGCTGTGCGCAACACCAAGCGAAGTGTTATGGAGTGTGCCGAGGAATTCATGTCCGACGATTTATACGATTATATCGTTCAGCAACATGCCGATGCTCGCCAGACTGTCGAAGCGAAAGAAGGATTCAATAGTTTCATAGAAAAACGTGACCCGAGTTGGTACCCGAGAGCAAGTGATTAGGTTTCCGCACCGGTTCGGTCAATTACGTTATGCAAAATCATTTGTCGGAGGAGCAACATGAGTGGTGCGTTTAGGCCATGCGGGGTCATCACAATAACGACCGATTTTGGCCACCGAGGACCATTCGCTGGAATAATGAAAGGAGTCATACTGGATCGGTTTGCGGACGCGACGATCATCGATTTAACCCATGAAGCGTTTGTCCATTGGCCCGCCGAAGCTGGGTTCTGGCTAGAGCGCTCGTTTCGTTACTTCCCAACTGGAACCGTACATCTTGCGGTTGTTGATCCTGGGGTTGGTACGGATCGTTCTGTCCTATTCGTAGTGGCAGAGGGGCACGCTTTTTTGGCACCGGATAATGGGTTATTGGGTGGTGTCATAAACGCGGTAGATGCGACGGTTTTTAAAGTGGATAAGGAACAAATTGCTCGACTTGCGTTGGATAATGTGAGCGCGACCTTCCATGGTCGAGATATTTTGGCCCCGATTGCGGGTGAGATAGCGTCGGGCAGTGTAGCAGCTCAAGAATTAGGTCGGGAGGCGCAAGATTTCATACCTACGCTTATAGATCCTCCAGAAATGCGTGGTTGTGAGTTGAGCGGAATCGTTATTACATCTGACCATTTTGGTAATCTGATAACAAACATTGAGGAAAAAATGTTACAACCCTTCAAACAACCGATCGTGCGCGCAGGCGGTTGTAGCATTCCGGTATGTCGAACCTATGCAGACGTCTCGCCAGGTGATTTGTTGGCGCTTGTCAATTCTTTAAATGTTGTTGAAATTGCCCGTGCAGAGCATAGTGCGGCTGAACTTTTGGGTTTAGGGCGGGGTGCACCGGTTGTGATTGTAGAGGGGATCTAAACATGAAAATCTCTGGGTTGTCAGACTTTAAGCGGTCAAATTATCTTAAAATCGTTACAGCCTGCCGATGAGCGTTCTCGGTTGGATAATCGCGTTTAGCGTATTCGGGAGTCTCTTGAGTATTGTTACGGCTGCGGGTTATCTCCTATTGCCAGAGCGCACTCGGGCGCAGAGCCTTACGTTTTTAGTAAGCTTTGCCACCGGTGTTTTGTTAGGAGTGGCGTTTATTCATCTATTGCCCCATGCGCTTCACGACGCGTCTCCCCATGGTTCGAATGCAATTATGGTCACAGTCCTCTTGGGTATTTTTGTATTTTTTATTCTTGAGAAAGCGCTGATTTGGCGCCATGCACACCACCACGGACATGATGTGTCGTCTGAACATCGTGGCGACCAATCGGCTGGATCTTTGATTGTCGTTGGCGATACGTTTCACAACTTTCTCGACGGTATTTTATTAACTGCGGCGTTTGTTACCGACGTGCATCTTGGCATAGCCACGGGGTTTGCGTTGATCGCTCACGAGATCCCGCAAGAATTGGGCGATTTCGCAATTTTGATCAACTCCGGCATGTCGCGTTTCCGCGCGTTTATACTAAATGGCGTTACCAGTCTTGCGATGGTACTAGGCGCGTTGGTTGCGTGGTGGGGTATCCAGCATGTACAAGCCGCATTACCCTATATCCTCGCGTTCACCGCCGCCAGCTTTATTTATATTGCGGTGGCGGATCTGATCCCTAGCCTACATCGGGGAGTACGTCTAAGGGATACTATTGCGCAAATGGTCCTGATAGCTGCTGGGATACTGCTAATTGCTGCATTCCACTCCACCGAAATTGTTTAATGGTGCCTACGAAATTTGCTAATTTTGAATCTCCTTTATGGGCATTGATGATCTAAAAATAAAACAATTGAGGCTTCGAAGCGGTCAAAAATGGAGGCATTATCCAGCAGATGTCTTACCGGCGTGGGTCGCGGACATGGATTTTGAAATTGCTCAGCCGATTCGAACAGCGCTTGACCAGTGTGTCTCGATTTCAGATTGTGGGTACCCGGTCGCGTATACGCAAACAGGTCTACCAGAGATTTTTACCGCTCGGGTACAGCAACGCTTTGACTGGAATATTTCGCCGAGTCAGGTCGACATATTCAACGACGTGGTACAAGCAATCTATTTTGGATTAATGGCGTTGTCTGCCAAAGGCGACGGCGTGATCATCCAAACACCTATATATCCGCCATTTATTGACGCGGTGGATGTCACGCAAAGACGATTTATCTTGTGCCCGCTTCGCCCCGAGCCACATGGTTATGAGATCGATTTTGATCAGATGCGTAGCGCCGTTACGGGTACTACTCGAGTTTTGTTGTTATGTAACCCGCATAACCCAACCGGTCGTTGTTTCTCGCGGAGCGAGCTTGAGGGTTTGGCCGATATCGCATTGACTAATAATCTTTCGATAATTTCAGACGAGATACATGCGGATTTAGTCTTCGCGCCGTGTTCGCATATTCCAATTGCGAGCTTGTCACCCGAAATTGCCGAACGGACCGTCACACTTATGTCTGCGAGCAAAGCATTTAATATAGCTGGGATTTGTATGGCATTCGCGGTATTTGGTAGTGATTCTTTGCGGAGAAAGTTTAATAAAATCCCGCGTCACCTGCGGGGTGGGTTATCGGCGCTGAGTGTCGTCGCAGTCACCGCGGCTCTGACTGAAGCACAGCCCTGGTTGGATGAAGTACTAGATTATATGCACGGTAATCGGGACTATTTAAGCGAACACGTGCGAGATAGATGGCCGAGTGTTGGCTACTATCCACCGGAGGCGACTTATCTTGGTTGGCTTGACTTTCGCGCTCACGGGTTGATCCCTAGCCCGCACGATTTCTTTCTCAAGCATGCTAAGGTAGCTTTAGGAGATGGAGCTCGATTTGGGGATCCAGGCCATGGATTTATACGTATAAATTTCGCAACCTCGCGCAAGATCTTGAAGCAAATAATAAATCGAATGGACCTAGCACTCGACGAAGTCCCGATTAAAGCGACGTAATAGAAACTTTCAAAAGGCTTGCGATCCCGCAACCGGCTTTACGGATATCCGTGAAGCAGCTGGTTATTGATCGTGTACCCACTGAAGCACTGCATTTTGAACTTCGAGGCCGGGTCGTTTATGCACGTCATCGTGATTAAGTAACACGACTACGGAATAAGTTGTGCCACTCCTTGCGAGAACATACCCGGCGATTGTTGCTACATCGTCTAAACGCCCAGTTTTTAGATGCATTCGACCACGCTCCGGCTGTGCCTGAAATCGCCGGCGCACGGTCCCATCAATACCATTGATTGACATTGAGGCGATGAATTCGGGCATATAGGGATCACGATAGGCGTGACGCAACAGACTATTCATAAAGTTCGCGGTGGTCCGAGTGGTGCGGGACAATCCCGATCCGTTATCGAGAATTAGGAGCGAGTCGTCTAGATTGTTTTCGCGTAAATAGTCGCGCAGCACCTCGATACCATGTTCCTTAGTGACCGGAGGGTTGAATTTCGCGGTCGCCAATGTGTACAAGAGTAGGCGAGACATCACGTTGTTACTCCATTTATTCGTTGCGCGAATAATTTCAGCCAATGGCGGGGAGTGTGAGACGATCAACGGTCTTTCTTTAAGCGGTGACAATCCTTTGCGAGAGCCGCCGGTAATTTTGCCCCCCCAATGACCCCAAAGCTGCTGAAATGCGCCGAACGCATAAGATTCTGGTTGCAACACACTGCGATATAAAGGGTACGACCGACATGCGGACGGGAACTCCCCGGAAAAAACCACATGGTCTGCTGTTATTCGGTCTGGTATGTCCATCTTTATGTTTAGGTGGGGTCCTTTGCAGGGTGCTTTTTTTATTCGTAGACGATTGGTTATTCTTAAATTGGGTAGTTCCGGTTGCATGTCAATGCGAACATTTTCCCCATCATCATCTGAATTAAGTCGAAACTCGACCGACTTGAAGTTTACTAACATGGCGTTCGGGACAACGTTATATGGTTGATCAGGTTCGCGGTCGAACGCACCTGGGTCAATGTCGGGAATGATGAAGTGAGAATCATCGATTACCAGGTCACCGTGGATCGTTTCGATTCCCCGGTTGTGCAACCCCCCTAGCATCTTCCAGAATTCCTCAATCGTTAGATACGGGTTGCCAGATCCTTTCAAGAAAAGATCGCCATGTAACACACCGTTTTCAATCGGGCCGAGTGCGTAGATTTTCGTTGGCCACGTGTAACTTGGACCAAGGACGTCTAGAGCGACAAAGGTAGTAACTAGTTTTATCACCGACGCGGGGTTATACGGCAAATCGGCGTTTACGCTGATCAGGGGTGCGGTTGAATTTACATCTTGGACTAGGATACCGATAGCGCTAGCGGGGATCTTGTGCGTGCGAACAACTTTCTGCACGGATTCCGGTACTTGATTTGCTTTAGCGGTGATCACCCATCCAACTGAAAGTAACAGGATGGTCAATAGGGTCTTTTTTAACATGACCAAATAGTTTAAGTCTGTCGGTCAACGCATTAACGATGCATTCCGTGATATTCCTTATTCGGTTGCATATCGACGGCACTAGCGACCCGATTTGTCATATTATAAAAGCCGGCAATATTCGCAATGTCCCAAATATCTTTTTCGGTGAAGCCATTGTCTCGTAACCGTTGTCGGTCGGACTCGCTGATTTCATGCGTGGCGCGCGTAAGTTTATCGGCAAAGTCCAACATCGCGCGATGCCGTGGCTCGAGGTCGGCGGATCGATAATTCTGGACCATTAACTCGCCAAGTACCGGATTCTCCGAGTATTCCCGCACATTGCAACCGTGTGCCGTTAGGCAGTAGAAGCAGTGATTAGCACACGACACAACTACTGCAATCATCTCCTTTTCGAGATTACTGAGCCCAGACTTGCCGAACATCAACGCATTATAGAATCGAGAGAAAGTTCGCAACTGCTCATCGTCATGGCTATAGGCCGAAAGCACATTTGGGATTAAACCGAGTTTTTCACGGCAAATACTAAAAAATTTTTGTAGATCTTCGGGCAAATCAGATTCATCAGGAAGTGGAATGTTCAGGGCTATTATGTGGTCAGGTTGATTCATCTCAGATCCCCAATTGTTTTAGAGTAGGCAAGGTCAAAGCCAAAGCGATGCTTGTAGCCTATCACGCCGGAGTCAACGCGCAATAACAATCTGGCAGCATCACAATATCGCGTATTCCATACGCAAACAAAATGATCGAATTCGTCATCCAAAGATAAAGTTAACTGGGAAACTGACTTAGATATCGGTTTAAATGGGAAAGTCGAAAGTGCTCCAATACCCACACTTCATCTGTAAGGCGATTTTTATACGCGTCGGCGATTACATAGGTATAGGCCATTGCGCTTGCAGCATCCGCATGGGAAATTTCAACTACACTTCGTTCATATAAGTTCGATTCGAACGCATCTAGGCGCCGCCAGGCCGGCGCGTCGATACCCCAATACACAGACCCTTGGGTTGATGAGCCAGTGCGTTGGGTGATTGCAGGATAATCTGCATGCCTAACTTGACGACAGATATACCCTTCTAGAACCGCCGGATTTCCTTCAATCCGGCGTCCAATCACCGATTGCAGCAACTCTGGCGCCCGCAGCGTGCCGTACGCGAATAAGCAATCGATCATATCAGCTGCAATCTAGTAGCTTTTAAATAATCCCGATGTCTCGGAGTTCGGATTGTTCGTCGTCGGATAAATTCAGCAAATCAGAGAAGATTTCATCGTTATGCGATCCCACCTGTGGTCCTGGCCACTGTGTCCTACCGGGGGTTTGCGATAAATGTGGAATGATCGCAGGGATGGTGAGCGGTTCGCCATCAACTGTTACCTGTTGAAGTAAACCTCGTGCGGCATATTGCGGATCCTCAAAAATGTCTTTGACACTATAGATTGGTCCGGCAGCGACGCCATTGGCGTCAAGTGCGCTTAATGCTGCAGCAGCGGGCGTTGACGCAGCCCACGCGGCGATTTTCCCATCTATTTCCTCTTGGTGATCAACTCGTTTGTTGTTATCGGTAAATCTCGTATCGGTGGCCATGCCCGGGTCGTCCATTACATCGGCAAGGCGTTTGAACATCGAATCGGTATTCGCTCCGATAACAATAAGCTTGCCGTCCTCGCACCGATATGTGTTGGATGGAACGATGCCAGTGATCGTTGATCCTGAAGGCTCACGGATGATACCGGCGCCATCATACTCCGGAACAACCCCTTCAAGTAGGTTAAATACGGCCTCAAAAATCGCAACATCAACGATTTGTCCCTCGCCGTCGTTCACGCGGTTTATATATGCAAGCAGGATTCCAAATGCCGCGTGAATGCCAGCTAAAGTATCACCGATGCTAAGATTCGGCCTTACAGGTGCTTCATCTGGAAATCCATTCACGTAACGAAAACCTCCGAACCCTTCACAAACCGATGCGAATCCTGGTTTAGGTGCTGAGGGGCCTGTTTGGCCGTAACCCGAAATTCGGGTATAGATAAGTCCCGGGTTTGAATCCTTAAACTCTTCAGGGCCAAGGCCCCATTTTTCCATTGTTCCCGGCTTGAAGTTCTCGACAATAACGTCCGCCGTATTGACTAACTGTCGCATTAGCGCGCGCCCCCGATCGTCTTTTAGGTCGATTGTGACGCACTTTTTGTTGCGACCAAGGCTCGACCACCACAACGATTGCCCATTTCTAAGTTTTCGCCAGCGGCGGATCGGATCACCCGTCACCGGCGGCTCAACCTTGATTACCTCGGCGCCAAAATACCCGAGCATTGTGCCAGCAAAGGGACCCGCCAGCAGTTGCCCTACTTCTATTACGCGTAGTCCTTCCAAGGGTCTTGGTGTGGAGTTGGTGTTTGTCATAATATTATCAAAACTCATTAAATACGTTGGTTTCGCCAAGCTATTGTGGTTCGAAAAAGAACAGCAATAGGCACTATCTGCGCCTTATATTTTGCGCGGCCTGAACGCTAGGATCCAGTCGTCACTGAAAGTGTGGTCCGGGCAACTGTAGCACCGGTCGAGGACTGGCTTTAGATCTTGGTAATCTTAGTCGCTTGGTATGGTGGTGACATTACGTGGTGTCTTGGCCTTAACTAGGTAATTATGGTGTTGATCTGCTGCGGACTCATGTGGGTATTGTTCCTTCTGGGCGCGATCCCTAAAAGGGTGGGTAGGCTAATCAATCAACCACGTGGGGCACGCTACTCGTTAGAATGAAATTAGAGACGGAATGAGGTCCTTTTGAGAGCAGAGTTTACTTAACTCGCATTCCAATAGCTCGCGGCAATGCCAAAGAACACCACTGAGCCGTACCAGTTATTGTTCATAAAGGCCTTAAAGCATTTTGCCGGGTTTCGTTGGTAGATCAATGTCTGTTGGTAGGCGGCCAGTCCGCCACATATGATTAACGCGATGGTATAAGGCCAACCGAGGTGTGCTTCGCGACCGATCAACCAAAGCCCCAACAACATCATGATTTGGAACGTGCCGAGGAAGCTGCGGTCCAATTCACCAAACAAGATTGCGGTTGATTTTAAGCCCAGACTGATATCGCTCTCTCGATCAACCATGGCATATTCGGTGTCGTAAATTATTGCCCAGAGCACACCTGTGGCCATTACTACCCATGCCAGATTAGGTACTGAGTTTGTTTGCGCCGCAAATGCCATCGGAACACCCCAACTGAAAGCGCAGCCAAGGAAAATTTGTGGGATATAAACATATCGTTTCGTAAAAGGATAAATTATCGCTAACACCACGCCTAAAAACGAGAGGTATATAGTCAGATTATTCATCGTCGCGACTAGCGAAGCAGAGATTACAACCAGCACTAAAAATAGTATCAACGCTTCTTTCACCGACACGGCGTTGGTTGCAAATGGACGGTCTCGTGTCCGTTCCACATGTGCGTCGATGTTACGATCGGCGAAATCATTGATCACGCAACCCGCCGAACGCATTGTAAATGTGCCTAAGATGAAGACTAGTAAAACTTTAGTGTCTGGCACTCCTCCCGATGCGATCCACAGACTCCACAACACCGGCCATAAAAGCAGCAAGGTTCCAATCGGCCGGTGCAGTCGCATTAAGCGCCCGTAGATGCTAACGCGATCTTTCAGTTGATCCCAGTCCATCGATCGTGTCGAAAAGTTAGACGTTGACGTATTCTATCCGATTCGTTAACCAACGTTCGACGATTCGTTCAACTATATTCGGTTCAGAGTCCATGAGTTCGTCTGCCGTACGTTGCACCAATGGAAGCATCTTGTAGTCTCGCATAATGTTAGCAATGCGATATTCTGGAGATCCCGTTTGCTTAGTGCCTAGTACCTCGCCCGGGCCGCGGAGTTGTAAATCACGTTCGGCGATCACAAAGCCGTCGCTGGTTTCACGAATAGCCTGGAGTCGATGTTTAGCCGTTTCACTCAGTGGTGTTTTATATAGCAACAAGCAATCGGATGTTGCAGCACCGCGACCGACCCGCCCACGCAACTGGTGAAGCTGTGATAGTCCTAAACGCTCAGCATTTTCGATTACCATGAGGCTTGCATTAGGGATGTCGACCCCAACCTCAATAACTGTAGTAGCAACTAATAGATCTAGTTCATTCGTTGAAAACGAGTGCATAACGGCAGATTTTTCCTTCTCTGACATGCGTCCGTGTATGAGTGCAATACGCAATTGTGGTAGTGCATCATTCAGCAAGATTAACGTATCGGTTGCAGCCGTCGCCTCAAGGAAATCCGATTCATCTATTAACGGGCACACCCAATATACTTGGCGGGAGTCAGCGCAGGCGAGAGCAATGCGTTCAATTACCTCGCCTCGACGAGCGTCAGGGATAACCGCTGTGCGTGATGGTCTCCTATTCGGTGGCAACTCATCCAATACGGACACGTCGAGGTCGGCATAGGCAGTCATCGCTAATGTCCGAGGGATCGGTGTTGCCGTCATAATCAGTTGATGCGGCTGAGATCCTCGGAGAACGCCCTTGTCTCGCAACGCCAGACGTTGATGAACGCCAAATCGGTGTTGTTCGTCAACGACGACGAGACCGAGTTTCGGATAGGCTACATCGTTTTGAAAGAGCGCGTGTGTTCCGACGACCAGACAAGGTTTGCCAACTGCGATTTGGCTAATTATCGACTTACGTTTTTTCTGGGTTAGACGTCCCGTAAGCATTAGCACGGGCAGATTTAGTTCTGCGAACCAATTTTCGAAATTTCGCCTATGCTGATCAGCGAGAAGCTCCGTCGGTGCCATCAAGGCGACCTGGTAACCAGCGATAATTGCAGTTAGTGATGCCGCGGCCGCAACAGCTGTTTTCCCCGATCCAACGTCTCCTTGCAATAGCCGGAGCATCGGGACCGCTTGCATAAGGTCTGAATCAATCTCATTGATGACTCGGCATTGCGCTCCGGTCAGATCGAAATCCAAGCCTGCTAGGAATCGTCGCCTAATCGACTCATCTGAGACCATCCGCGGTGCGGTGTGAGCCTGAATTTGACTACGGTGTTGTTTGAGTTTGAGTTGGTGGGCTAATAGCTCCTCAAAAGCGAGCCTGCGTTGACTAGCGTGGGTGCCGTCAAGTAACTCGTGCATAGGGGCGTTCGCCGGCGGCCGATGTATGTAAGCCAAGGCGGATCCAAGCGATGGTAATTTAAGCTGATCTCGTATCTGGAGAGGAATGAAATCTGGTATACCAATAACGTTCGCCGAGTCGAGTAACGGTATGCATTGATCGATAAGTTTTTGCAACCTTGGCTGTTGTAAACCGTCGGTGCTGGGGTAGATCGGGGTTAGGCGATCGACAAGTGGGACTGGTGATTCGGGATCAATTATTTGACATTCTGGATGGATCATTTCTAGAGATTTTGACCCGCGCCTCACCTCACCGTAACAGCGAAAGCGCCGATCTTTGGCAAAGCGGTTTTGTTGCGAGCGATTGAAGTGAAAAAACCGAAGGAGAATCGATCCTGTCCCATCGCTGATCTGCACGATGAGTGTCCGGCGACGGCCATATGAAATATTGGCAATGTCTACTGATCCTTCGACGACAACCTCGGTGCGTGGTAATACGCTACCGATCGGTGTTTTACGCGTTCGGTCTTGGTATCGCACCGGCAAATGAAACAAGAGGTCGCGGATGTATATAATATGTAGGCGCCGAAGCTTATCGGCAAGACTCGGACCGACACCGCGTAACGAGATGACAGTATCGTTGAGATCGAGCGTCATCCGCGCCGGGCTTAAACGCTAGGCCTTCTTGCGCATCACACGGACGACGGTCTTAATCCTGCGCAGTTTGCGAATGAGATCTGCTAGGTGTTTCCGATCTTTCAACGCTACAATTAAGCGCATGTGAGCGTATTTTTCGTCACGCTCACTTAGTACTACGTCTTCTATGTTACCGTTCTCCTCCGCAACGGCAGCGGCAATCGTCGCGAGCACGCCTCGTTTGTTAACAACATCAAGCGAGAGCTCGACGTTAAATTCTTGGTCGATACCGTGCGCCCACTCGACATTGACCCATTTGTCTTTATTGTCCCGTCCGTCGACAACGTTAGCGCACGAGGGTTGATGTATCACAATCCCGCGCCCGGCGGTGAGTATGCCGATAATTGGGTCGCCTGGTATTGGATAGCAACATTTTGGAAAACTGACCACCATGCCTTCGGTACCGTGAATTAGCAGCGGATTAGGGACCGTACTTCTTCGCAATAATCTACGGCGGCGTTTTGGTTTTGGGAGCTCTTCTTGTACGCCGGCAAGCGAACGAGCCACCAACGGAGCTGGTCGATCGCCCAGGCCGATCTCTGTGAGTAGGTCGTCGACGGTATTGAGTTTGAAATTTCCTAATGTTGTGTCGAAGCGATCCTTTGGTAGTGTACCTAGTGATAATGAAAAGTATTCGAGTTCACGTTCCAACATTCGTCTACCCAGCGTCTGTGCTTCGTCTGCTTTTAGGTTCTTTAAAAAATGTCGGATCATCGCCCGCGCCTTCCCGGTTATGACGAAAGTCAGCCAAGCCGGATTTGGCCTAGCGCCGGGAGCTGTGACG
>Ga0310344_10001095_pt1 | contig 21009 bp, 20 predicted proteins | sample HC15DNA20200_MG_FD_203801 | JGI IMG/M metagenome (GOLD analysis project Ga0310344, IMG submission 203801) | Marine microbial communities from station ALOHA, North Pacific Subtropical Gyre - HC15-DNA-20-200_MG | ecosystem: Environmental > Aquatic > Marine > Oceanic | place: Pacific Ocean: North... | reverse complement strand
CTTGACTATTGTCGCATTTTTACAAAACAAGATTTTAACTTTTGTTCTATTTATTCTTCTTGCTGCTATTGGCTCGGTACTACGTTGGACCTTGCAAAATTCCCGTAAATGGGCCAAATCATCAGGGACTTTTATCGCTAATATCATTGCTTCATTTCTCTTGGGAGTTCTTCTAGGAGGATCTCCTTCAGGTGAAGAAGTAACAATCATAGGGTCAGGGTTCTTGGGTTCTTTTTCTACATTCTCAACTGTGATGATGGAAGTAAACGATGAACTAGAAAAAGAAAAAAGGGTTCTAGCAAGCACATACCTTGCTGCATCGATTATTACCGGCGTGGCAGCTGCTTTTCTAGGATTAGAGGTCGGAGGGAGATGATCTATTAGCATTAAAGGTATGCATGATCCTATTTCGCTAGTTGTCTGGTCAGATTTCTTATGACCATGGTGTTACGTCGGGACAGTTCGTCTTGAAGATGTAGAGCAGCACTTCGGCAATCAGATCCAAATAACCTGGAAAAGTTTTCTCTTAAAGCCTGAGACAAAGACCCCAAACCGTGAGAAGTTTGAGAACTATTCCCAAGGCTGGAAAATGATTCAGAATCAGGAACCTAGGGCGAAATTTCAACCTTGGGAAGGTAATTCCACCCCTCCTACTGGAAGCCTCCCAGCACAAATAGCGCACAAGCTGGTGTCGGATCTTTGGCCTCAGATGGCTATGCCTATGCATCACCGTCTACTTGAAGCTTATTTTTCAGAGAATAGAACAATATCTGACTGGACAGTACTTGCTGATTTAGTGTCTGAAATAGGTGAGGATTCTTCTCTCTTTCTTCAGAAACTTGAAGAGCAGAAGAGCGACCTCGCTGATCAGGTCATAGCCGACCACAACGAAGCAGTAGGTCAGGGGATCACAGCGGTACCTACAACTCTAATCAATCATGTTCTTCCAGTTCCTGGGGCGCAGGAAAGCGAGACATACATCAACTGGATTGAACGTATCATTGAGCGCTCTGAATCTTCCTAGTAAGGAGACGCTACCTATCTTCGTGTGTCCGGAGTTTTAGACGGTCAATCTTGTCAGATGCATTTCTAGGCAATCTGTCCGTGATACGGATTGCTTCGGGCAATTTGTAGGAAGCCAATAGCTTATGAGAATGTTCTCTAATATCCTCAAGAGTCGGCGGGTCATTCATATCTTTAGGTACGATAACTGCGACACCTATTTCTCCCATGATTTCATCTTTCCTCGGTATGACAGCAACCTCCGAAACGTTGCTATGCGTCGATATGGCCCTTTCAATTTCTAAAGGGAAAATGTTATAACCGCCTCGGATAAACATTTCACTAGTTCTTCCAGCTAAATGAAAACAACCTCTGGTGTCTTGAAACGCTAAATCGCCAGTTCTAAGCCATCCTTCGACAATGGTTTCCTCTGTTGATGAAGGGTCATTCCAGTAACGACTCATCACAGCATTAGAACGTATCCATATCTCGCCGATATCACCGGCGGGGGCTGGTCTCCCATCTTCATCCCTGATACTTGCCTCAATTCCTGGGCGAGGTCGTCCAACCGTATATAAGGCTTCCTCATCATCAGCATCTAGTGACGTTCCTAACCCCACTCCTCCGGATTCTGTAGAGCTATAACGGATTGACCATGGAGCACCAAAGAACTCTCGACCTGCCTTCACTAGTTCAGGAGAGGCTAGAGCTCCGCCAGTGACAATCGCTTTCACACAATCAAAATCGAATCTATCTAGTTCATTTACCTGAAGCATCAAAGCAATCTGAGGAGCTATCGCACTAACTGCAGAAATACGGTGGTCATGTATCAATTGTAAAACAGGTTCAGCCTTCCACTTCTCTATTAGGTGGGTGGTTCCCCCACTTGCCAGCAACCATGGCAACTTGGTCATAACGCCAACGTGTGCAAATTCTGTACTTGCATAGCGGTGGCCGGCACCACCCCAAGCACCTCCAGTGTCGATAGTGCTTATCGCTTGAAGTTGACGATTTGTAAATAAAGCACCTTTGGGGATTCCGGTACTTCCAGAGGTGAAACAGATACAAACAGCTCTATCAAGATTGAACGGAAGAAAACTAAGTTCCTCACTCTGTACTCTATTACTTCTCATGAAGAAACCAGAATCTGAAGAGGTCTCAACCAGCTCAACTTGAGCATTCCCTAATTCTGGGCCGTCAATACTCTGGGACGTTAGGACCAAGTCGGGTCTAAGAGTCTCTAAAACTCTTAGCTGTTCAGGTTCGGTAAATCTTGGATTGATTCCTGCGGTAACAGCACCCAACTTTGCCGCAGCTAGATAACTAAGAATATATTCGATTCCGCTGGGAAGGCATAAGGCGACTACTGACCCTTCGCTTAATCCTTTCGTTCGCATCCATGCTGCTACTTCGTCAGAGAACTGATCTAGTTCTCTGTAAGTGATTGTCTTACCTTCATGGGAAACATACGCCACTGTTTCGCTAAATTTTTTACCGGTTTGACGGATGGCCTCAGGAAGCATAGCTAAAGTTTTACATGAGTTTTCCCGAGTTTCACCCCTAAGTCGGTATTTACCGCATGCGAAGATTAAATGCTTAGGGTTAATTCCATATGATGAGGTTCCTCTGCGGATAGTCTCAATGGAGTGATTGATTTACGAAAACTTCGCGAAGACGAAGATTACCGAACTGGAATAACCCATAAAGGTGTTGATCCAGAAATATTGGATGAGCTTCTTGAATTGGATGCGGCCTGTCGAGCTTTGCAAGGTGAAGTAGAGCAATTGCGTTCAGAGCAAAACCGTGCTTCGAAAGACATTGGCAGAGCATCCCCCGAAGAACGCGAAGGGAAAATAAACATCGCTGCCACTATCAAAAGTAAACTTCAAGAAGTCGAAGCAGAATATGGGCGAGCTTCTGAATCCCTAAGTGAAATTGCAATAACAATACCAAATCCAGCTGATCCTCGATGCCCAACTGGTGGAGAAGACGACTATGAGGTTATCGAAATTGTCGGGGAGAAAACTGAACCCCCTCCTATGGACCATGCCGAATATGGAGAGTACATGGGGTGGATAGAAATCGAAAAAGCGGCTGAAAACATGGGTAGCCGGTTCGCCTATTTAATGGGTGAAGCAGTCCTTATCGAATTTGCCCTCGTTCAGTTCACCCTCTCAAAGTTAGTAAGTCATGGCTTTACACCAGTCGTTCCACCTGTCCTCGTCCGAGAACAGATGATGTTGGATGCTGGTTTTTTCCCTACAGATAGACAGCAGGTCTATGAACTGGCAGAAGATGATCTGTTTCTTACTGGTACTAGCGAAGTAGCTCTCGCCGGCCTTCACCGGGGGGATCTCCTTGATGCCGAAGATTTACCTATTAGATTCGGTGGCTTCTCCTCATGTTTCCGAAGAGAGGCCGGTACTTACGGAAAAGATACAAGTGGAATTTTCCGAGTCCATCAATTCGATAAAGTGGAAATGTTCTCCTTCTGCGACCCCCTCAATAGTTGGGATGAACTGGAGAATCTTCGCAATTTAGAGCAAGAGATCCTAAATGAACTCGAACTGCCGTACAGAGTTATTCTAGTAGCCGCAGGGGACCTCGGTGCTCCTGCAGCTTTGAAGTATGACTGTGAAGTGTGGTTACCTTCAGAGGGGAGATACAGAGAACTTACAAGCTGTTCCAATTACCTCGATTACAGTGCTCGGCGGATGATGACACGAGTTCGGGGTGACGATGGTAACCCGCTCATCCATACCTTGAATGGAACAGCTTGCGCTATTGGAAGAACACTTGTTTTTCTTATGGAACATTGCCAGCAGCACGATGGAAGTTTCAAAGTTCCCAAAGTACTTCAACCCTTCTGCGGGCTTGATGTAATTCCACCCCCGACTACCTGAATTAGTCAAGATTTGTTGGAACTTTAGAGTCTTCAACTTTTGGTTCAACTAGGACCATCTCTGGCTGATTTCTTCTGCTCCATTGAAAGAACCGTGCTGCTATCCATACCCATAGATATATGCTTCCTACAAGTTTCATGACTAACCCTGCGAGTTGCTGATCTGTAGTGATATCTATCCCCCAAAGCCTGACTTGGTGGTCATACGCATCATAGAGAGCGCCTCCAGCGAACGTTAAAAAACCTGCTGGAACTGTAGGTACGACGGACATCAAGAAGAGGTACACCATTTGGGTAGGGAGGCTAATCCGAAATTCTTTCATTGGGTTGATAATTGGAAGCCACATCCAGAGGGAAGATATAAAGACCGCGAGATGCAGAAAGTAGTGAAATGAGCCACTCTCAATCGAGTAATTAACTGCAAATGGCAAATGGGTAACAATCACGACCAAGTTGTAGCAAATACCCGCTGCGATCGGATTTGAGATTCGCTTTGTAAAGGTTCTATCACCACCGAAAGTACTAAATATTGCCTTTGTTAGCCATACAGGAAGTGCAGAAAGAAATAGGGGTGGGACAATGAGTGAAATGATCATATGTTGAACCATATGAACCGAATACAGGTATTCTTCTGAAATATCGTGCATAGGCCAGTCAGAAGCAAACCAGAGGGCAAAGAGCGCCAGCCAAAATGCATAGAAATTCTTGCGTGTGTAGATTTCTTCATTTGGCGGAACCAAATTTGGTGCCACCACCTTAACGGAGTAACGGGCTAAAAGAAGAATACCTGCTATGAGAATCCACACCTCAGGGTGAAACTGGAATCTCCATATTTGGGGGTCGGCTGCAAATACCACTACTTCTAGCCTGCCATGTTTCTCACACAAAATAGCAAGTTTTTGGTTAACTTATTTGGGGTTTGGCTTTGTATCTTTGCAAGATTTTAATGGTGCCCGCCGGTTCCACCTTTGAATGAATACCCCAACCAAAATCCGGTTATCGCTGGTGGGACAAGAAGGAACATTACTTTAAGAATGGGATTCCAATCAGGTAGAAAACCGAATGCAAACGCCATCACAAAGTAGACAGGCCATGCGATACACAAGCCCAGGACCATCATTTTGGTGAAGATCGCATTGTCATCGCGCAGATGCATAAAGATTGCGGCGACAAGGAAGAACTTTATAACCATAAGAAATGACAGAGTGAGAACTAGAAGCCACTCCGGAGCTTGATGAACTGATTCAAAATAGGTGAAGACCTCAATCGCTGTAAAGACAGCGAGCACAATAGCGGTCTTAATGTAGATCCAGTCTTCTTGAACCCAAGAAACATTTTCTTCGGCGCTTTCGGTTAATTGGTCAGTTGTTGCCATCTGGTTTCTCCTATTGTGGGAAAAGGTAGACGATAGTAAATATAACAATCCATACAACGTCCACGAAGTGCCAATAGAGGCCTATGATCTCAAGTTTTTCTTCGTTTGCCGAAGTCAACTTTCCTCGCATCGACTGTATGTACATGGACATGAGCATAATGATTCCTACTGAAACGTGCACTCCATGGAAACCGGTAAGGGTAAAGAATGATGTACCAAACAGATTGGTGGTATAACCGAGTCCCTCACGATAGAAAACAGTGAATTCATAAACTTGACCACCGACAAAAATCGCTCCGAGAATAGCGGTTGAAAGTAGCCATATCCTACAACGGCGGATGTCATTTCGCCGAAGTGCAGTAATCGCTAGAACAACTGTAAGAGAGCTCATCAGTAGGACAAATGAGCTGACAGAGGTGAAGGGAATATCAAACATCTCCTCGGGGCCTAGATCATCAGGGCCTATTCGGTCCTTGTACAGCATGTAGGTGGAAATAAGCCCACCAAAGAGTAAACAATCGGAACCTAGGAAGACCCACATCCCTAACTTGTCATTTGATACCCCAAGCGTAGACACGTGATCTTCGCTGTGATCGTTAGATGTTTCGGTAGTTGCTGTTTCAGTCAACGGAAACCTCCTCAGAACTATTTTCATCTACTTCTTCAGCTCCTGTTTCTTCCGAGGTTCCATGAGCTTCATGGTCATGATGCCCATCAGCATTTGGATCATCGACGGGTTCAAAGACCCAGCCGTATAACCCGCCGAGAACAAACAGGCCTCCAACTACACACAGCCATAAATTGTAGATAAGTCCATAACCAATAATCGGTAGTCCTAGAGCTGCGACGATAGGCCAATAAGATGGCGAGGGGAGGTGTACGTTCGTGTTACTTCCGTCATGGGCAACCTCTTCTGCTGTTGCTCTTCTGACTACACGACCTGTTTCGTCTTTACCCCACTTTCTATGCCAGAACTCATCTTGGCGTTCAACTTCAATTGTTTCATCGAAGTTGTGCTCTGGTACTGGCGAAGCAGTCATCCATTCAAGGGATCGTGCGTCCCATGGATCGGGTCCCGGTGCAGGAGTCTTTCCTGCTCGGTGAGCACGCCAGCTTATGAAGACATTCGCAATGAACATAGCGGTCGCGACTGCAATCAAGAAAGCACCAATTGTTGCTACAAGATTCCACAGATCAAAGCCCTGACCTTCTGAGTAGGTTTGAATTCGACGGCTCATTCCCTGCAACCCAAGAATATGCATAGGCCCGAAGGTTAGGTTAAAACCAATGACCATAACCCAAAAGCTCGATTTCCCTATCTTTTCCGATAAGAAATATCCGAACATTTTTGGCCACCAGAAATAAAATCCCCCAAAGAATCCAAGAATGATCCCGCCGAAAATAACATAGTGAAAATGCGCCACGATGTAATAGGTGTCGGTCTGTTGCGTGTCAGCAGCAGCTAGAGAGTGAGTGACACCCGAAAGACCACCGATGGTGAACATAGCTACGACTGATGTCGCATACAGCATTGGGGTTGTAAAACGTATTCGTCCACCCCACATAGTTGCAAGCCAATTTAATATCTTTACGCCGGTCGGGACGGCAATAAACATTGTTGAAACTGAGAATGCTGCTACAGCAACAGGCCCGATTCCTGAAGCAAACATATGGTGTGCCCATACTCCCCAACCCATAAATCCAATGGCTATTCCTGAGAAGATCATAAACGGGTATCCAAATATTGGTTTCCTACTGAATGTTGGGATGATCTCTGAAATAACGCCGAAGCTTGGAAGAATAAGGATATACACCTCTGGATGGCCGAAAATCCAGAACAGGTGCTGCCAGAGTAATGGGTCAGCCCCTTGTGCCACATTGAAGAAGTTCGCATCGAATAGTCGATCAAATGTGAGAAGAAATAGAGCCACAGAAATAACAGGCATTGCGAATAGAAGAAGCAGCTGCACGATGAACAGCATCCAAGTAAGCACTGGCATCTTCATTAATGTCATTCCAGGCGAACGCATGTTGAGTACAGTGACGATTAGGTTAATAGCGCCAACGAGGGAAGCTATACCCGTTATCTGAAGTCCGATTGCGAAAAAATCTATACCTTTACTTGGGGAAAAGAGCACTCCTGTATTTGGGGAATAGGCGAACCATCCACCATCCGGTGCGTTCTCCCACCAGCCTCCAATAAACATAGAGGTGAGAAGGAAAAGTCCTCCGCCTAGGAAAACCCAGAAGCTAAAAGCATTCAATCTTGGAAATGCAACATCTCGAGCTCCTATTTGGAGAGGAATAAGATAGTTAGAAAATGCTGCGCCTAGGGGAATCGCAGCGAGGAAGATCATCACTACTCCATGCATCGTGAAAACTTGATTGTATGTTTCCGCTGAAAGAATGGAATTATTGGGACGAGCAAGCTGCAACCTCATGAACAGAGCGTAAATACCGCCAATGATGAAGAAAAGCAGGCCAGCCGCTCCATACATAATGCCGATTTTCTTATGGTCGACGGTAAACAGCCAGCTCCGCCAGCCGCCTCCACCGCCGGGCCTTGTGAAAGCACCGAGGGGACGTTCAGTAATCTGATCTTCGCCTGATTCTAATTCCAGTGGAGCTTGTTCTTGTTCAACAACTGCCATAGGAACTCCCTTTTTTCTTCCAAATATTTTTCATAGTTAATCCAGTGAAATTAGATAGTCGACGAGTAAATCAATGTCTGCCTCACTCAAATTCAAGTTAGGCATACCTCTAGCCTGTTCAGGCTGAGCGTTCGGTTTTTCCTTCGGAGAATTCCGCAACCACGCTTCGAGTGTTCCCCTTGCATAGTCACTTCCTGCAAGCTCGAGGTAGTTTCCAGCATCGGCCATCTCTTGTGCATCAGGGTACAGCTGGAAGAATGAACCCGCATAGCTACTTCTTGTAGCAAAGTGGGTGAGATTCGGAGCCGCTCCTGCCGTTAAGTTCTCAGGTCCGGTGTATTTTCCTTGTGAAAGCGTTCCATCGGCATGATTTCTATACTCTTCTATATTTCCGTACAAAGCCATAGTGTCTAATTCGACACTTCCGGAAAGATCTCGCGAAGTAACACCATTTATAACATGGCATCGTGCGCAATTTAAAAGGAACACTTGCTCCCCTTCATAGTTCTCATCACCTTCTTGGAGAGGTTCTCGGGTTCTCATTTGATTATCCGTCCAGGTCTGGAAATCTTCCTGAGTAAGAGATACAGCATACATGCGCATGTAAGCATGGCTTAAACCGCAAAACTCGGTGCATTGACCTGCAAATCTCCCAATTTCATTTGATTGGAGTACCCATGGAGATGTTCTTCCAGGAACAGAGTCTTTCTTTCCGTTCAGGCGTGGAATCCAAAAACTGTGAAGAACGTCTCGGGAGGTGGTGTGGATCCTTATATCTTGTCCAACAGGGATAACAATTTCATTTGCAGTAACGAAATCTGGTTGTTCTGCCCCATCAACACCATCAAGGTAGTACTGGAATTCCCACCACCACTGTTGTCCGACAACAAGCACTTCCATTTCTGGATATACGGCTTCGTCAGGGGCTGCGTCAACGTCATCAAGGTTAAGCAGAGCTCCTACACTGAATATTGCTATTGCTGCCATAAGGATAGTTGGCCCAATCGTCCAACCAATTTCTGCAGCAAAGTGACCGTGGACTTGTTCCGGGAATTCTTCATCTGGGTATCCACCATCAAAGGACTCTTCGCCTTCTTTGGGTTCACGCACTTTGAATTTCCATCCGAGGTAGAGAACGGCTCCCTGAATAATGACAAAGACAATTCCTGCAATAACGAAGATCGGATTGATGAGATTATTTATGTCGTTTGATTTTCGCCCTGCAGGGTCAAGGGTGTCCAGTGGAGCATTGCTTGCACATCCAGTTATAAACAAAACAGCAATGACAGCAAGAAGCATGACAACCCAGCGGTGATTTCGTTTTAGACCCACTTTATGACCAGTAGATTCTCTAAGGCCGGCGAGGTCATAATTATCTCTAGTCTTCATCATTTGTCGTGTCCTTCTCCACCATGGTCATCACTGTGTCCTCCACCATGGTCATCACTGTGTCCTCCACCATGGTCATCACTGTGTTCTCCAACATGATGGTGAGAAATTTCGCGCTCCCCTACGGTTGCTGAGACTATACCGGTCGTAAGCAATGCGATCGCCCCAAAAGCCAGGACACTCGCCACAAGATTTCGGTTTACTTTTTCAGCTAAGGCAAAAGCCAAGGCGCCGAGAAAAACAACTGCGGAAAGAATCACAGCTATCCAAATCGCCCATGATTTTGAGACAGTTAAGAAAATTCTTGAGAAGCAAAGAACTGCGACAGCTATTCCTATAGTTCCTAGTACTGGAACCTCTATCGGTTTCATGATCTGGTTTCGAAGCTCAGCATTTGCTACTGGATCACTTGTTGCCCTATCTGCCCATGCGCTCATCATTAGCTCGAAGGTTGTTGCAATAATGATGAGTAGCCCTACAACGAATATAGCTGTATGAGTAACAAGCCCTATGAGTAAAGTGCCAAATCCGAATGCTCCGATTACAGGCCAAAAGTTATAACTCACTGGTCCTTGAGCCGGCGGGAGTTGACCTCCATTGAGTTCTGCCACAGCTTCGGGGTCAGCATCACGGAAAGCTGTAAGCATAATAGCCAGCCAAGCGGAACAGATAAACAGCATCACTAGGATGATGTAGCCAACATGGTCACCTATGCCACCTTTCCATCCGAGGCTTACCGCTCCTGTCCAGCTTTCGGCATCAAGGAACCCTAGATAGTCTGCTCCTCCACCATCGCCGCTCACTACGCCATAAAAGAAAGCAGCGACAAGGCCGAAACCAGCAAATCCCATAAAGATTCGGAATCCTGGAGAAAACATTAGAAAATACCTACTATCACGTGACGCTCATTTCGCTATAAAGACGGCTATCCAAATAATGAAATATATGAACACTAAACAATACCAATATAAAGACGCAGCAACGATGCCATCTGTCTGGCGACTACTATATTGTCCGGCGAGGGCTCGGAATCCCATAAGGGCTACGAAAATCATGCCAATTACGAATGCAACCATATAGCTTCCAACTATGGTGTAGATCAAAGTCGCTGCTGTGGTGGGCCCTTCGTCAGCTACTAAGTTCATTTGAGACAACTGCCACCCATGCTGGACTAGTACCATTGCTCCCATCGCAAGCGTAGTACCTACAGCTAAAAGGGCATGCTGGCGGTCGTCACGTTTGATTGAGTAGACGGCCCACTGCATAACGGCTATCGAGATTAGCAATGTCCAGATGATCATCCCTGGAGGAGTTAATTCGATGTGTGCCTTATCGGGTATCCATGATCCGCCGACAGATCGGACTTGTGATCGTTCACGGAGGTAGACGCCGAAAAGCCCGCCGAAGTACATCAGAACTGCTGCTATACCAAATCCTACTGAGACTAGAAGGTTTCTGGATCTTGCTGGTGGTGCAGCTGGGAGGTTAGTTGTAGCCATATTCATTGTTCATCTCCTCCAGTTGCGGCAGGAAACAATAGAGGTCGTTCATTATCAACTACTGGGGCATCAGTGAAGTTTCCTGTTGGAGGGGGAGAATCTGTTGCCCATTCCAAGGTATGTCCACCCCATGGGTCTTTTACATTCTCGTCATTGCCCTTTCTTAGGATCACGGAAATTGTTAAGTCAAGTATGACAAGCCCTATACCCGCTAGGAGAAGAATACTTCCTATCGCACCAACAATATTGAAGAATTCAACTGCGTTAGAATCCCAAACTCCTTCATATGCTGATGAATGGTACACCTCGTCGCCTTCGTCGAGAATACCGTTTATGATGTTGCTCCCTCCAGATAGTGCAAGACCCCCTAGGAGTGTCAAGGCAGAGAGAATTCCGACATTACGGTTCAACTGATATCCAAATATTTTAGGCGCCCAGTAGTAAAGCCCAGCGATAATTCCAATGACGGAAGCTATGAGGACGTGTTCCATCACCGCTGTTGCCAATACAGTTCCTTGTACATCTCGTAGCCACGAGATTAAACCGTCCAACCAACTGTCATTAATTTCTTGAATAGCGCCTATTGCTGGTCCAGAAACATGGAACGCAGAAGCTACAGCCGCCACAAGTAGGGCGAGGACTCCAACCACTGAAAGAATCAGATGAGCAGATATCGAGAGATTACCTCTAATTGATGTATCTGCTAGTCCACCGAGAAATACCAAAATAGGTAGAATGATAAGTATCCCCATTACAACAAATACTGCCTGGTTGGCTACATCAGGATTGAAGAATGGCTGGACAAAGGCTCCGAACGACAATGCTCCCATAGCCCCTATCGCAATCTGCTGAACTCTGTATTGACGTTGGGGAACTCCTGAAGAAACGGGGATAACATCTCCAGCTATTCCGAGCACAGGAATGGCAAAGGCGAAAATCATAGGTTGGGACCATAACCAGGACAGCTGGTCCCATATGTTCTCGACGGCTCCGTACCGGAGAGCATCTGCTCCTTGGAAATCAACCCAGGAAATAGCGAGATTTGATAGCCACACTGGTAATGCCAGAACCCAGATACCCCCAGCAATAAGCATCGACCAACTGAACAATGGAAGTTCAAATAATGTCATTCCTTGAGGCCGTTGAGAGATGATTGTCGCTAGCACACAAACGGTTCCGAGTAGCAAAGCAAAAACGACCATAGCTATCGAAAGCATGGAGAGCTCTGTGGCTTCTGGATCCATTCCTTGGGCAAACTGTGATATTGGATCTGGTTCTCCTAAACCTCCATCAGTAAACACAGTAACCACATGAATCATGATTCCAATGACCCATGCCCAAAAAGCTAAGGCGGCGGCGCGAGGGAAAGAAAGAGAAGGCGCTCCAACCTGGAGAGGAACGATATAGCTTGCCAAACCTATAAGGAGGGGTAACACACAAAAGAACAACAAAGTAGTTCGGGACAAGCTCCATGTTTGGAAGAATTGATTTGATGATCCGAAATCTAGAACACCCACAGATCCGATATTGATCCGTTCAAATCTCACAAGGATATTTAGAATAAGAGCCAGCAACCCTCCTGATAAACCAAAGAAGATATATAAACGGCCGATATTTTTATGGTCGCTTGTTCCAAATACACCCGCAAGCCCACCAATATCTAGCGAGCCAGACGCTGATTCAGCTGCGTTTGAGCCAGTTTCCGTTTGATTTTCCGTCACAGTTTTTCTTTTTTTTCATTGTTAATACTGACAAGGAGAAGCTCCAAAAGTCAGCACATAACATGCTAGACAATCCTGTCCATTAAGGAATGGATTCTGTAATGATCGTAGCCGTCTGAGGGCACACTAGCCGAACTCTACGGAGACATTCAGATAATCAATTTTTTGTTAGTTTTTGTCTTTTTAGTTAGAAACCACTTCTTACTAATTCATCAATAGCAATGATCAGGAAAAGGAGGGTCAGGTATGTGATAGAAAAACCAAAAAGTCGCATTGCTGATTGTTCGGTTTTATGGCGACGAACTTGTAAAGAAAGATAGACAAATGCGGCTCCCAGTATTAGCGCACCACAGAGATATATAGCGCCCATTCCTGCTACCGGAGCGAAGATGATGGAAGTGGCCCATACTTCAAGGGAATATAGAACCATTTTGGTGCCAGTAAATTCTGGTCCTGCTATCACAGGAAGCATAGGAATTTTTGCAGAGTGGTAGTCTTTCCTGTAGCGGATCGCAAGAGCCCAGAAGTGAGGAGGGGTCCATAGAAAAATAAGGGCGAAAAGGATAAATGGAGGCCAATCTAAAGAATTCTCAACTGCGGTCCAGCCAATCAAAACTGGAGCAGCTCCGGCAGCCCCGCCGATTACGATGTTGCTTGTCGAGGTTCTCTTAAGCCACAAACTATAAATGAACACATAGAAGAGGCAGGCGCCGACAGCTAAAAAGGCACTCAGAAGATTCACAGTGAGCCATAACCAGAGAAATGCAAGAGCTTCAATCGAGATAGCAAAGGTTAGCGCTTCACTTGGACTTAGAACTCCGGTAACAAGTGGCCTGTTCTTTGTTCTTTCCATTAGAGGGTCAATATCGCGATCAATGTACATATTGATCGCGTTAGCACCACCCGCAGAAAGCGTGCCTCCGAGCAAGGTAGCTAGAATAAGAAGTATCGAAGGTAAGCCCTCTTCGGCAACGATCATCGTTGGGACGGTTGTCACGAGAAGTAACTCGACAACGCGAAGTTTCATAAGAGTAATGAAGCCCTTGACTTTTTCCCCTATTGAAGCTTTCCGCAGAGAAGTTGCACCCACAAGTGTGAGGCTAGAGCGTAAGTAGGGTTATCACCAAACTTCAAATAGTTTCTATGAACAAAGTAAAAATTACCGAACTAAAAATCGTAGGAAAATAATCGGCTGTTGAAGTGTCGAAGCGAAAACTCTGTGGTGGACTATGCATATGTTCGATAAATTTCGTTTAACGCCTGCGAAATACCAGCGAATAACCTATATCTCAGTACTACTTCTATCTTTAATTATCGTTACTGGGGCAGCAGTTCGACTGACCGGGTCAGGCCTAGGGTGTTCCGACTGGCCTACATGCGAAGATGACCAGCTTGTAGCAGAAATAGATGATCTGCATGCAATGGTTGAATTTGTAAATCGGGTGATCACGGGAATCGTCTCTTTAGCGGTAATGCTCGCTGTTCTGGGTTCTATATTTAGAGAGCCACGACGCAAAGACCTGACGTGGTGGTCTCTGGGCTTAGTTGCTGGGGTGATTATCCAAATACTTGTGGGAGCGTTAGTTGTTCGAGAGCACCTTCCACCTAGTCTTGTCATCACTCATTTTCTTATTTCCATGGTCCTTGTTTGGAATGCTGTTGAATTACATCATCGAGCGAAATTCTCTGTCAGTGCCCTCCCTCAACCAATACGGACGCCTCTGCGTTCTCTATCTTCATTACTTGTTGTGCTTGGATCAGGAGTCTTAGTTACTGGAACATTAGTGACTGGAAGTGGACCACATAGTGGAGCAGAAACAACACAAACAAAAGAAGCTCTAGAAAATTTGCAAGAAGGTGCACTCCGTTTAGATTCAGAAAGTTTTGAAGTTAAGCGGCTTCCATTTGATGTCCCAGACGTAGCGAGAATTCATGCCATAACAATGATCGTATTTCTTATAGTAATGACATATGTGGTTTTTCGAATTAGCCAATCAGCAAAAAACAAGTATGTCTTTTCTCAAGCTCAGAATTTACTGACAGTTACAGTCCTTCAGGGAGCAATAGGCTACACACAGTACTTCACAGACGTGCCGGCACTACTTGTGGGTTTCCATATTGCTGGTGCGGTGGCCGTATGGATCATGACCTTGAGGCTATACCTAGCATTTCGACTGCCAGTAGAACCAAATACAAAGCAATTAACAACCTAAATAGTATGAAGATGCTCTATATCAGACTCTCGAAGCCTCTGATCAATTGATGAAAGGCCGTAGTAATTTAACAGTGAAACAGCCGACCCCTCCTGATTCACAATTTCCACGGCTGATTCAGGAATTAAAGCCGGATGCGTGATACCGATAGAATGACAGAGGCGAAGAATTTCGCTTTGTAACGCGTGAACGTAGTTCATAACTCGGACACTTTTATCAGTTGGGTCTAATCCTCTTGAAAGCCACGAAGATTGTGTAGCGACTCCAGTGGGACAATGACCTGTATGGCAACGTTGAGCTTGAATGCATCCAATAGCCATCATGGCTTCCCGACCTACATTAACCATGTCACAACCGAGAGCGAATGCCGCCAGCGCGGTATCTGGATAACCAAGTTTCCCAGACCCAACAAAAGTAATCTCGGTGTGAAGCCCGCGTGTGTAGAAAATATCAAAAACCTTCGCGAAGCCAATCCGGAATGGGTAGGCAACACTATCGGAAAATACTAAAGGAGCCGCACCAGTTCCTCCTTCTCCTCCATCGATAGCAATAAAATCAGGTCCTTTCCGAGTTGCTTGCATTCGATCAGCGAGGTCAACCCAAAAATTAATCTGGCCAACAGCGGCTTTAATGCCCACTGGAAGCCCTGTCTCACATGCAATCAACTCAACAAACTCTATGAGGCCATTGACGTCATCAAAACTGGTGTGCTTTGAAGGACTCTGTACCATCACTCCTTTAGGGATTCCTCGAGTTGCAGCGATCTCACTAGTTACTTTCTTTGCCGGGAGAACTCCCCCAATACCAGGTTTAGCCCCTTGACTTAACTTGACTTCTATAGCTTTCACTGGTGTCTCAGAGATAGTTTCAAGCAAGGCATCCATGGAAAAATTCCCTATCGAGTCTCGACTACCAAACAACCCAGTTCCAATTTGGTAGACCAGATCACCACCATGTCGGTGATACGTAGAGATTCCTCCTTCACCAGTGTTATGTAGGCATCCCGCCAGAAGAGAACCTTTATTCAATGCCTCGATAGCTGGCCCTGAAAGAGAACCAAAGCTCATTCCAGCAATGTTGACAAGAGAATTAGGGCGAAAGGCCTTAGGTCGATTCCCCCAAGATCCTAATATCTTTGGCGAAGGAAGAATACCCTCAGCTGGGCGGGACTCTGCGGGAAAGGTGGAGTGTTTGATGATGATGCTTCCAGGAAGATCAACATCATTATCTGTTCCAAACCCAAAGTACGGATTCTCTTTTTTTGCGGTCGCATAAACCCATCTTCTCTGGTCTCTATTAAACGGACGCTCTTCGTCATTATCAGCAACAATGTACTGTCGAAGCTCAGGGCCGATCTTTTCTAGGAAATACCTTAAATGCCCTACTATTGGGAAATTCCTTAATATGGCATGTCTAACTTGAAATAGGTCATAAATTCCAACGAGGAGAAACAGACCTGCCACAATGACAATAACTAGAAGTCCGGTGTTTCCCATGACACCCCCATATCTACCATCTTCCCTACCTCTAGATGAACTTAAGGATTAAGCTCTAAATTTAAACTCGTTGCTCTTTGTCCTATGTTGTCACAAAAGAAAAGAAGAGGTAAGTGATGAAGCGAGAAACAACAACAAGAGGAGGCACTCTCGGTACTTCAACTATTTCACCTGATTTAGAAACGGCTGATTCTATAGACATACAGAATCCATGGGTAGTGATTGTTTGGAATGATCCAATAAATCTCATGAGTTACGTTTCTTTCGTTTTTCAAAAACTATTCGGATATTCAAAAGAAAAGGCAAACAAGTTAATGCTTGAAGTTCACAATAACGGTCGCGCTGTCGTATCTTCAGGCTCACGCGAAAAAGCAGAATTTGATGTTTTTCTTCTCCATAAGCATGGCTTATGGGCGACACTCCAGCAGGATTGAGACTGATGATAATTACACCAATAGACAGTGGATCATTCAAAATTGATATTCCTGATTGGCAAATTCAGATTTTCCATAATTTAGCTGAAGAACTGCAGGCCATTATCTCAAATGGGAACAACCATTTAACTAGCCGGCTATTTCCAGTTGCATACCAAAGTGATACTTCAGCTAACGCAGAATATGAATTATTAACACATGATGATCTTCGCCAATCTCACCTATCTTCCTTAAAATTACTCGCAGAGATTTCTACCTATAGTGAAGTTTCTGAGATGATGCTCATCGAGATCATGCAAGGCATTAATATTCTTCGATTGGTTTTGGCTGCTCGGCTAGAAATAGACGACGATAGTAATGAGAATCCACCAGAAATGAACGAAGACGACCCTGATTATAACTTATGGCTCATTTTTCATCTCTTAGGAGAGACCCTCTCGATTATCATCGATTCTATTAATCCCTAGTTCGCTCATCTTTTTATAATCTTCCATATTATTTATGCGATCTGACCCACAATTTGCTATCGTGACGGAACCCCCTTGTGGGTGACCCTGCCCCGTTCGTCCAGCGGCCTAGGACGCCGGCCTTTCACGCCGGTAACACGGGTTCAAATCCCGTACGGGGTACAAAAAAATACGGTAAATACCAACTGTTAATTGGTGAATGCCGCACAATAGCGTAGAGTGACCTCTTGGTTCCTATGAACCAATCGTGACTTAAATGGAGCGAACAGTATCTTTAGATGCTGTGAATCAGGTCCCGTGGTGCAGTTTGGAGTGCACGCCGCCCTGTCAAGGCGGAGGTCGCGGGTTCAAATCCCGTCGGGACCGCCACACTTTCCTTCTCAACCGAGAAGGAAGTTTGTGTGGGGTCGGGTAGCTCAGTTGGCAGAGCGGCCGCCTGAAAAGCGGTAGGTCACCGGATCGACGCCGGTCCCGACCACAAAATTGTTGGGCTAGTGGGAAACTACTGGCCCAACAATTTTTTTGGCTTAACTATTCCTGTTCTCTCTTCTCTTAACAAGATAATTTATAAGGCTGAAAACCAAACCGATTAGAATTCCTCTTTCGATTCTTGGTGAAGTTGCAAGTGTTGCTACTAGGGTTCCTACCCCAACAACTGCATCTCCAAAATTGCTTCGAATTAATTTAAACAAGTCTTTCGGCTTAATTAGCCGGATTACTGCTCCAATGACGGTTGCCCCGAGAATTGAACTAGGGAGATGCTCTAATAGGAATGTAAATGGAAGAGCCAAAAGGACAAATGCACCAGTTATTGCTCCTGCCCATGTCGATGTCGCCCCTGCAAAGCGATTTAACGCGCTTCGACCAAATGAACCTCCCACAGGAAAAGCTTGAGAAATAGCCGAAGCAAGATTAGCAATACCTTGGCTTACCATTTCCTTGTTCGGGTCCCATCTAGTTTCCTCCTCAACGGCAAAGGTCCGAGCTATTGCCGCTGGCTCTGCGAAACCTACAATTGCAATTACAAAAGACGGAATTATAAGTTCAGGCAGTGATGCCCATGCAAAATTAAAATCGAGAGATATAAACCCTCCATTGAGTTCGCCAACAACTTCTCCGGAATAGCTTGAGGACCAGCTGATAAGAATGCCAACAACTACCGCAAGAAGCACACCAGGAAAGAGTCGATGTAATCGGCGTCCTCCGAACATGAGAAAAATAGTTCCGATAGAAAAGAGGATGGCCAAGCCATGCCACTGGGTTGGGTGAACAAGTGCATGAAGTCCATTTCCGATTACACCTCCGTTTGGAGTTTCAACACCAAGTGCTTTTGGAAGCTGCGAAAAGACAATTAGTATCGCCGCTCCAGAAGTAAAACCTAGAATAAGAGGGTCGGTTAATAAATTAGCTATTTTTCCAAGGCGTAAAACTCCAAACCCTAACCTAATAGCGCCCACTAGAAGGGCGAGCAGAGCAGCAAGTTCAACATATTCTGAGGTCTGAGGTTCTGCTATGCCTTGCAGCGCACCAAATGTTAGTAGAGCAGTGACAGCAACAGGTCCTGTTTGTAAATAAGGAGAGGAGGCGAATAGAGCTGCCAGCAGACATGGTAATGCGGCAGCATACAGGCCATACTCTGCTGGTAGTCCTGCTAACTCGGCATATGCTAATCCTTGCGGGAGGGCAAGGAGAGCTACAGAAATCCCTGCAACTATATCTCCCGAAGTTGGACGAGTCATACTATCCAGCTCCCTCCCTCTCTAATTCCTCATTACCTTTGCAAACAAATAAAAGGATTGCACTTTCCAAGGTAGCGGGGATACCGAAATAAGACGGGAAAGTTAGCCTCTGGATTGAAATCGTTTGCAAGGTCCTTTTTAGAGCTCACTATGGCAAGGAGCGATATTAAGAAAATATTTTAAAGAAATTTCCTCATTCTTGTAACAAAAGTAGCTGTCTCTACGATTACCTCTTTGACGGTGTAAATAGCACCGCATTTGAGTAAGGAAAAAAATAATATGAGTGCATTAGGAATCGCAGTCGTTCCTTTAACTAAGGCAGTTGCTTCATTTGTTATGGCAACTTCTGTTGGCATAGCTGGCGTTGGAGATGCCCTTCCAGCGAAAAAAATAGATCCGCTTCCAGTTAATGAACGTCCTGCAATAGAAACAATACGTGCAGAAAGTCCGAAGCCTATCAAGGTAGATAATTCTGTAATTTCAATAAATAAAAAGCTCGACCATGATCATCATGTAGATATGGTGATTCCGGGTTGCCCTCACTGTATGGCAAATATGCTGGCCCCACATCCTGACTGGCTTCCAAATCTTGTTCGTTCCGGCGAGAACGAATCTGGTCGGATCCTTTCAGTAAAGGACAACAAAGGCGACATTATCGATCTGAAGTTTAAGGATCGGCCCCTGCGACTTCCTCCAGTAACGTCGTTACAGCCACTCCCTCTTCCAAAAGAAAAACCAAGTGGAAGCATTTCTAAGGTGCCAAGCATCTCTCAGCCAATCAAAGTAGATTCAGTACCTGTGAAAGAAAAAATAGGAAGAGTGGAACATCTTAACCGATCCTTTTTAAGGAGTAGCTCTTGAAAATCCGGATTGAATTGTTGGAATCACTATTTGTGTCGCTATTCAAAAACTCTGAAAGTACACAAAAGTAATGAGTGATGGCTAGAAAACCCCCAATAGCTGCCCTTCAAGCCGGCGATGAGTCGGCTTGGAGGTGGTTTTGTGAGGAATTTAACCATTCAATAACTGCATACGCTAAAGGCAAGGGTGCTCGAGATGCAGAAAATTTATCAGGAAACGTTATGGAAGCAGTAGCAAGATCAGTACATAAATTCAAAGGGAATCACAGATCTTTTCGTTCTTGGGTTTTTTCTATAGCTCATAATCACATTGTTGATGATCTACGCCGCCAAGGGAGAGGGCCTGAAACACCTACCGCAAGCATTGAAGAATATATGGGGAGTTATGAAGCATCTTTTGACTCAGGATTTGACCCAGATTTGATGCATGCAATCGATAATTTGAATCGCGACCAACGCGAAGCTCTTACTTTGCGTTATTCCTGGGATTTATCTTGTAAGGAAGTCGCAAAACATATTGGTAGAAGTGAATCATCTACTCGAGTCATGTTACATCGGTCTCTGAAACAGATTCGAGAGAAGTTAATTGACCCCATATCAGAAAATGAAGACCTATTTATCCCGAATGGAAGTAAATAATTATGAAGATCTCTTTACGTTCGATTGTTGATAGGTTCAAGAAGCTGAGTCGAGCTTCAGTAGAACAGGACAGACTAGATGAGAAAGCTACCCAACTAGCGTCTCTTGCTAGAGCCAGTCAACCAGCTGTGGAGAGTAAAGATCATCATCATGTTGGAAGAGCTATCGGTTTTTTAGGAGCGATGGGAATCGCTGGTTGGATGGTAACTGGAGTAGCAGCCGCAACAGTTACAGTTAGTACTCTTGTAGCGACTAATTCCCTGCCAGGTCCTATTCAAGAATTTAGTGCGGATGTCCTTGAAATTGTTGGGATAGATGCTCCACGTCCAAAAGAAAAAACTGTTAGAGATGTTGAAAGCCCAACCGAAGAGAAACCTGACACCAAACCAGAAGAAAAACCTGACACCAAACCAGAAGAAAAACCTGACACCAAACCAGAAGAAAAACCTGACACCAAACCAGAAGAAAAACCTGACACCAAACCAGAAGAAAAACCTGACACCAAACGCTAATTAGGCAGCATCACCTGCAGTTTGGCAGCTAAATTCCTAAGTATTATCCCCTATCAACCACTACTTTCTACTCAAACCTGTACATTTGTGAAAGTGATACCACTATCAAA
>Ga0310344_10001094_pt1 | contig 21022 bp, 16 predicted proteins | sample HC15DNA20200_MG_FD_203801 | JGI IMG/M metagenome (GOLD analysis project Ga0310344, IMG submission 203801) | Marine microbial communities from station ALOHA, North Pacific Subtropical Gyre - HC15-DNA-20-200_MG | ecosystem: Environmental > Aquatic > Marine > Oceanic | place: Pacific Ocean: North... | reverse complement strand
GGTGGCCGGGGGTTCGAATCCCCTCAGGCCCGCCTGATATGGCTTCAGGACCACGTTTTCTGGGCTATGAGGGGCGCGATATGGCAGTAAAGAGTTCAACTAAAAAGCGCCTGATGGAACTGGGCATTTCAGAGACCCATGCGCATCGTCTAGCAGACGATGCAAATATGGATGCAATCAAGAGAATGACAGTTGAGCAAGTCGCTAAGAAACTCGAGTTGGACATGGAGAGTCAAGATCTCGAGAATGTGATGGCAGTCATCAGGGAACAAATCAATTCAAGAAAGAGGTCCAGAACTGGAAGAATCACACTTTCTAGGAAGGCAATTCTAGATTCCGATATTCCAACAGGTGATGACCGATTCAATGTTCTGAACCACATCCTCGTGCCCCACCACGAGTTGGTACCAGTCGAGGAGGAGGAAACATCCTTGGCACCTTGGGATATGATGGTTAACAATGGGGATGGCTCTAAGAGGCTAGCTAAGGAGTTGTTACCGAAGATTCTGATTACAGATCCCGCTATTCAAGCAATCAAAGAGTCAGTGGAGTTGGAGAATGATGAACTCCCAGCCGGTTGGTTGACTAACAGGGTTGTCAGAATTGTCAGATACAGTCGTTCGGCCGGCTCAAGTACCGCGTTTAGGCTGATAGTAGAGAGTGCATGAGGTGAGAAGATGAAAGAGATAGTTGAGAGTTATTTCAGACAAAGAAGCCTAGTCAACCACCAGTTGATGTCATACAATGATTGTATTCCTTCCGGCGATGGAAGGCTTAGCCGCATGGAGAGGATTGTCAGATCCATCCGTATCGGTACCGATGACTCCGTAGAAGACCTTCCTGGAGGAGAGAGTGCTGGTGGTTGCATCAAGCTCGATGTCCTCGACAAGGAAATTATTGTCAGACTCAAGAGTATCAGACTCGGTAGACCTACAATCAGAGAGGCGAATGGTGCTGAGCACCCTGCAACTCCTTTGGAATGTAGGATCAGGAAGTTGACATACTTCTCCCCTGTATACATGGATTTCAGAATCTATCGTGATGACATTCCTTCAGCAAGTCCCGATGGAGAACTTGGGTACATTGAGGAGGAAGGAGTTCACATCGGTAATCTACCAATCATGGTCCGTTCTGCTCGATGTAATTTGCACGCTGACCACATAGACGAGAACAGAAAACTTTCACCACAAACCTCTGCAGAGGATGCAGAGCACCTAAATCAACTCCTGCGTAAGGCCGGCGAAGATCCTCTTGACCCCGGCGGATACTTCATCATCAACGGAACTGAGAGAGTCCTGATTTCGATGGAAGATTTGGCTCCAAACAGAGTTACTGTTGAGAAGAATAAGAAGTATGCTCATGACACCGAGGTGGCGAAGATTTTCTCACAGCGAGACGGTGTTCGTAAGCCAATAAATATTGAGAAGCGCCGTGATGGGATGCTAATGGTCAAGATTCCAAGTGCAGGAACTACTGCGATACCAGTTGTTCTCCTGATGCGTGCTCTGGGAATGAGCAACGATCGAGAAATCTTCGCTTCAATTGCTGGCCCTGTAGAGGCGATGAAGTATACAGTAGCCAACTTGAACGATGTCAAAGACAACGAAGAGTACGGCGTAGAAACTGAAGAAGAGGCGATTCTCTGGCTCGAGAAGAAGTTCGCGGCAGGTCAGCAGAAAGAGTACAGGGAAACTCGAATCCAAAACCTGCTGGATAAGGAGTTACTACCTCACTTAGGAGACACTGAGGATAACAGACAGAAGAAGTCAATTTTCCTCGGAAGAATCGTCAGACAAGTCCTTGAGATGGCTATTTCTGATCGCGATCCCAACGATAAGGACCACTACGCCAACAAGCGCGTCAGACTTGCTGGCGACCTAATGGAAGATTTATTCAGAGTCAGCCTACAACAACTTGCTAGAGATTTGAAGTATCAATTAGAGAGACATCACAATCGTAAGCGCGAGTTGAAAATTAACTCCTGCCTGAGGCCGGATGTCCTGACCTCCAAGATTATGCACGCTTTAGCGACCGGTAATTGGGTCGGTGGCAGATCTGGCGTTAGCCAGTTACTAGATCGGACCACCTATATCGCAGCTCTTTCACACATGCGTCGAGTAACGAGCCCATTAGTCCGAAGCCAACCTCACTTCGAGGCTCGAGATCTCCACCCAACCCAATGGGGTAGACTTTGTCCCAATGAAACCCCGGAAGGACAGAACTGTGGCTTGGTCAAGAACGCCTCTCAGATGATTGATGTCTCCGAGGAAGTACCCGAGGATGATGTCAAGGAACTCCTGAGGGAAGCAGGAGTTGACTCATCTCCTGAGCAATGGGCCGACGGTTCAAGAATCCACGTCAATGGAGATATCTTCGGCTTGCACAAGAGGCCAATCAAACTCGTTGAGAGGATTAAGAGAAGCAGACGCTCTGGGAGACTCAGACCTGAGGTCAGTATTAGACACGACACTGCCAATAGAGATGTTTTCATTAACACAGATAGAGGAAGAGTACTCAGGCCACTACTCGTTATTGAGCATGGTAGTTTGAATCTAAACAAACTCCATCTAGAGGGACTAAAATCGGGAGATTTGACCTTCGCAGACTTAGTGTCTTCAGGTGTTATCGAGTGGGTCGATGCTGAAGAGGAAGAGGACTTGCTTGTCGCACCTCGTCCATTCGACTTACCTCTAATGTCACCTGAGCATGGCAGGCCAATAAACCCAGCAAAGGTCGAGTGGCTAAACCTAGGAGACCAGGAAATCTCAGAGGCTAGCTTGAGGGCAGAAGTACAACTTTCCAACGGCACTACTGTTGTCGAAGAATTCAATCTACCTCTCAATTATCACCAAGAAGACACTGATATTCTCAAGAAGAAGGAGAAGAAGGATCACACAGTCCTCGTCTATACGCATGTAGAGATAGACCCGCAATTAATTCTCGGAGTTTGTGCATCCTTAGTTCCCTATCCTGAACATAACTCAACACCGAGAGTTACTGGAGGTACTGCAATGGTTAAGCAGAGCCTTGGCTTACCAAGCGCCAACTACCGCCTGCGCCCCGATACTAGGGCCCACATCATGCATTACCCACAACAGTCGATTGTTGGAACTCGCGCTATGGATTCTACCAATTTCAACTCAAGACCGGGTGGACAGAACTTCGTCGTCGCCATCATGAGCCAGCACGGCTACAACATGCAAGATGCAGTCATCATGAATCGCGCATCTGTGGAGCGCTCACTAGGCCGATCTGCATTCATTCGCACATACAATGCTGAGAACAAGAGGTTCCCTGGAGGTCAGGAAGAGCGTATCGAGGTGCCTGGGACCGGCCTAGATGAGGTCAAGGGGCTGAAGTCATTCGATAGTTATGCTCACCTTGAAAGAGATGGGCTTCCGATACCCGAGGAGTTCTTGTCTACTCTAGATAAGTCCGACAATTCAGTATTGGTTGGAAAGACTAGCCCTCCAAGATTCCTCGAGGAGGCCCACGGAGCTTTCCTGCAGGCCCAAGAGCGCCGCGAGTCCTCAATGCTAATCAGGCACGGCGAGGAAGGTTGGGTTGACAATGTGTTCGTTACTGAGTCCCTAGACTCGGGTCGCCTAGTCCGCATCACTCTGAGAACAAACAAGATTCCAGAGCTTGGGGACAAGTTCGCAAGTCGTCACGGCCAAAAGGGCGTAATTGGACGCCTCGTTGATGAGAAGGACATGCCCTTCACTGAAGACGGTGTAATCCCTGACTTACTCATCAATCCTCACGCCATTCCATCGCGAATGACCGTTGCGCACGTCCTTGAGATGATTGGAGGAAAGGTCGGCTCAATGGAAGGTAGAAAGATTGACGGAACTGCATTCACGGGTGAGAAGGAAGATTCCCTTAGATCCGGTCTACTGAGAAACGGATACAACCACACAGGTCGAGAGTCGATGATCAATGGAGAGACGGGAGAGTCTTACACTGCCGATGTATTCGTCGGCGTAATCTACTACCAGAGACTGCACCACCTAGTGAGCAGTAAGCTACACGCTCGCAGCCGCGGGAGAGTACAGATTCTGACCCGCCAACCCACAGAGGGGCGCGCCCGTCAAGGTGGCCTAAGATTTGGTGAAATGGAGAGAGACTGTTTGATTTCTCACGGGGCTTCGATGGTAATCAAGGACAGACTATTGGATGAGTCCGATGGCTGGGAAATGATGGTCTGTAACACATCAGGTTGTGGACACATAGCCTACTATGATTGGAAGCGCAGGACCACGGTTTGCCCTAACTGCGGGGAAAGGTCTGATGTCCATAAGGTACAGACTTCGTACGCATTCAAGTTGCTACTTGACGAGATGAAGAGTCTCGGAGTGGCTATGCGATTAGAACTGGAGGACCGAAGATGAGTGCCCGTGATGCAGCAAAAATCCCAAAGAGGATTGAGTCGATTAAGTTCGGCTTGATGGACCCTAACGAGATTCGCAAGATGTCCTCGGTGGAAATCAAGACAGCTGATACCTACAAGGATGACGGGCACGCCTTCAAGCAAGGTCTGATGGACCCAAAAATGGGAGTTATAGATCCAGGAATCCGCTGTGAGACCTGCGGTAACAAACACGATGAGTGCCCAAGTCACTTTGGACATATTGCTCTGGAACTCCCGGTTATACACATCGGATTCACCAATCTCATTAAGACCGCGCTGAAGTCTACCTGCAATACCTGTAGCCAGGTACTGCTACACAGTTCACCAGAAACCCACCCTCTTGACCCCGAGAAATCTGAGCAGGATTACTACAGAGATCGCGTACATGACATCATGATCAAGCACGGAGTAGGATCTCGAGAGTTCAAGACTATCATCAAAGAGATTGAGAAAGAATGTTCTAGCAAGAAGAGAACAATTTGCATGCACTGTGGGGCAGAACAAGGAAAGATAATTCTCGATAAGCCTTCGACCTTCAAGGAGAAGAAGGCCGACAAGGGCGAGCACAAACTCAACGCTAGAGACATCAGAGAATGGCTTGAGAGAATCCCGGACGAGCACTTAATCTTCCTAGGGATGGACAAGGACTCCAGCCGGCCAGAGTGGACCATCATGAAGGTCCTTCCAGTACCGCCGATTACAGTTCGTCCTTCGATTACTCTAGACAGCGGAGACCGCTCTGAGGATGACCTCACTCACAAGTTAGTAGATGTACTTCGAATCAATCAGCGCCTACGCGAGAACCGTGACGCTGGAGCTCCTCAACTAATTGTCGAGGATCTTTGGGAACTTTTACAGTACCACTGCACCACCTACTTCGACAACCAGACCAGCGGAATTCCACCTGCAAGACACCGCTCCGGTCGCCCACTGAAGACGCTGGCACAGCGTCTAAAGGGTAAGGAGGGTCGCTTCCGAAGTAACCTTTCTGGAAAGCGTGTAAACTTCTGTGCTAGAACCGTCATCAGTCCAGATCCTAACCTCGGCATCAATGAGGTCGGAGTGCCCACAAAGACGGCAAAGGAGCTCACGGTTCCAATCCGTGTTACTGGTCGAAACAGAGAGCAACTGCGTCAGATGATTCTCAGAGGCCCTGATGTCCACCCAGGTGTGAATTACATCATGCGTGGAGACAGTTTCAGAGTCAGAATTACTGACAGAACCAAGTACATATGGGCTGGATTCAGATGTCTGAACCCAGAGTGCCACTCTGGTAGTGAAGACGAGCCGTACACCGGTTTCAGACCCGATCTAAATGAGGTACTACCTGCTCCAAACTTCTTACCAGGCCTAGAATTGATGAGACAGAAGAGCAGGAATGCAATCGGTGAACTCGAAGAAGAGTGGGGAGTAGACCTTGAAACCACTCTAAACAATCTCCGCGGAGAAGATTCTAGAGGTGCATCACTGGCCGACGACGACCCAAACGCTCTAATCCACAACAGATGGAAGTGGGAACACTCCAACCCCGAAGACTACTTCCCGGACCACCTAGAGGTCATCTGCCCACACTGTGGAAGTCCTGAGGTCGAAGACGAGTACGGCAATGTTTACCGTACTGAGGTTGAGGACCGACTCAGCACCATCGACAGAGATGGTAACCCCAAGCCAGGAGTGATTGTAGAGAGGCATCTGATTGATGGTGATGTTGCCATCTTCAACAGACAACCTTCACTTCACAGAATGTCGATGATGGTTCACGAGATTCGAGTAATGCCGGGTAAGACATTCAGATTTAATTTGGCTGACTGTACTCCTTACAACGCTGACTTCGACGGAGATGAGATGAACTTACACGTCATCCAGAGCGAGGAAGCCAGAGCAGAGGCAAAGATTCTGATGAGAGTACAGGAACATATCATCACCCCTAGGTACGGTGGTAGTGTAATCGGTGGAATCCACGACCACATCTCGGGAGCTTACTTGTTGACAAACGGCGACCGTATTCTACCCAAGAATCTCGTTCTCGAGATCCTAGGTGCAATCGGATGGTCCGGAGAACTTCCTGAAGAATTAGAAAGCAATGGCATGACCGGATATCGAGGTACAGATGTTCTTGGATTAATTGTACCTGAAGGATTCAAACTCAATTATACCAGTAGATCTGGAGATGAGGTAACGGTCATCGACGGGAATGTCTCAGGAACAATCGATAAGAGAGGAATCGGTGCTGAAGATGGTAGATTACTCGATGCAGTTGTCCAAACTCATGGCTCAGATGCAGGCGCAGAATTCCTTAATCGTATGACAAAGATGACCATCGCGATTTGTTCCGCAATGGGCTTCACTACTGGTATTGATGACGAGGACTTACCTCCTGAGGCAAAGGACGAGATTGTCCAAATCAATGAGAGAGCGAGCCAAGAGGTCGACGAGGAGTTGGAGAAGTTCGGCAAGGACGGTCGCAGATATGAGACTCGGCCAGGCAGAACTCCATTAGAGACCCTAGAGGAGAACATCCTACAGATTCTTGACAAGGGTAAGGCAGAGTCCGGAGAGGTTGCTAAGGATCACCTAGGTTCCGATAACCCAGCCGTAATGATGGCAGTTTCTGGGGCCAGAGGTTCGATGGATAACCTAGCCATGATGGCAGGCTCAATCGGGCAGCCAAAGGTCCGTGGAAAGCGCCTAGAGAGAGGATATCAAGACCGTGTACTACCACACTTCCAGAGAGGAGTCAAGGGTGCACAAGAGAAAGGATTCGTATCCTCCTCATTCAAGCGCGGCCTCGAACCAACTGAGTTCTTCATGCTCTCTGTATCAGGAAGGGAGTCGCTGGTCGATACTGCAGTAAGAACAAGTAAGTCTGGATATATGCAGAGGAGACTCATCAACGCTATGGATGACTTGAAGGTCACCGATGACGGCATGAATTCAGTCCGTAATACAGCAAATCGAATCATACAGTTCGAGTATGGAGAGGATGGAGTAGATCCGGCCCGAAGCCGCAAGGGTTCCCCGTTAGATGTGACCCAAACTCTAGAGGACGCCCTAGGGGGTGAGAAGTAATGGTAGTCAAGAGTGCAACCAAGAAGAAACTCATGGATCTCGGAGTGTCCGAGGAGTACGCACACAAGTTGGCTGATGACCGAAAGTGGGATGATGTTAAGATTCTAACATCCGGACAGATTGCCCAGATTTGCGGTATTGATTCAGGAACTTCTCAAGAGATTTTCAATGTAATGGCAGCCTCAGGCAAGCGATCCCGAGCAGCTACCAAGACTGAGAAGACAATCGTTCGAAGAAGGCCCGCATCTAGGCGCAGGAAGAAGAAGAGCCTGCCTCTTCAGCAGTACGACACCGAGTCTAAGATGAGGGAGATTCTCAGAGATGTTGATATCGATGACCCAATCTATCAGCAACTTCGTGATATATCAATCGAGATGGATGCTCCACTAACTCCTAGAATCATCAACGACTTGGTCGAGGGAATCAGATCCAGAGGTATGAGCAAACTCACTAAACCTCAAGCGAAGAAGGTCGTAGAATCATCGATGTCCCACATAGCCGTTTCTAAAGCCGATCCTTACGAAGCAGTCGGAATAACCACTGCGCAGTCGATTGGTGAGCCCGGCACTCAGATGACGATGCGAACCTTCCACTATGCCGGTGTAGCCACAGTCAATGTAACACAAGGTCTTCCTAGAGTCATTGAGATTGTAGATGCTAGAAAAGTACCCAAGACTCCAACGATGCTAATTTATCTTGAAGAAACCAATTCCAAGGGCAAGCCTCTGAACACTGATGAGAAGGCAGTTAGAAGCATCGCAGCAGCTCTTGAGATGACTACCACACTCGATATTGCACAAATCGATGTAGATGTCACACAACGCCACATCACGATGAAACTGATTAATAAAAATCTCAGGATTAAGCAGATGAATGGTGCTGAAGTCAGAGATAAACTATCGCGTGCTATGAGACTTTACGTCCAAGCCGATAACGAGGACCGTCCAAAGATACTCACGATTATTCCTGGTGTCACTAAGGAGGAAGACCTCGCTACACTCGCTACTGACCCTCCAACCTACACTGCACTATTGCAGTTAGAAGAGAAAATCAAGAAACTAAGACTCAAGGGACTAGCTGGTATTTCTCGGGCTAATGTCCAAGGTCCCAGTAGGGAGACAGGAGAGTATTACATCTCAACAATCGGATCAAACTTGCCTATAGTTAGCGAGTTCTCAGGCGTGGATAGGTCTAGAACATACACTAACAACATTGACGAAATCAACAAGTTCCTCGGCGTTGAAGCAGCTAGACAAGCCATCATCAATGAGATGTTCGATACTCTAGAGGGCGCGGGTCTGGAGGTAGATATCAGACACCTACTAACTGTAGCCGATGTGATGACCAGTGAAGGCAACTTCCGTGCTATCGGAAGACACGGTGTCAGCGGAACAAAGCACAGTATCCTAGCCCGCTCGGCGTTCGAAGTCACCGTAACTCACCTACTACAAGCTGGTGTTATCGGAGAGCGTGACGAGTTAAGCGGTGTGACGGAGAATATCATCGTCGGTCAGCCCGTTTCATTGGGAACCGGCAGCGTCGATCTATTCTATATTCCAGAGAGTGTTTGAGGGATTATCATGGATATTGCAAGACAATTGAAGCAAGTGTTGAGTACAGGAAACTTAGTCTTCGGGCAGCGACAGACCAGAAGCGCCTGCGCCAACGGAGATGCAAGACTAGTAATCGTAGCAGCCAATTGCCCATCCGATTACATCTCTTTAATTTCCGAAAGCCACCCTGATGTCACAGTACATCAAGTTACAATGGTGAATAGTCAACTGGGCGCCGCTTGTGCTAAGCCCTTCCCTGTAAGTGCTCTTTGTATCGTAGACCCCGGACAGAGTGATTTGCTTTCTCTTTCCTCTAATCTATGAGTCTAGCATATTGGTCTCTAGAGGTCCAATCGATGCGCTCTATTCAAGTCCGACCTACCTTCGGCAATCGTCGTGGATAGTATAGTCAAGGACTTGTTAGCCGCTAGAGGTATCGCCCTGACTCCTTCTGAAATATATGGTTCTCACGGTTTCTCTTGCTTAGGGGTGGCCGAGAGGGTACCCGAAATAAGCCAAGAAATAACTTCACAGGTTTTCGTATGGCATGTCTCGGATGACTTGTTTCCAGTAACCGTGTCAGAAGTAGAGAGATGGATTGTTGATGCACCTTCTGGGAAACACTGGATACTAAGTGAGAGAGAATTTGATTCTTCACTTATTGCAGACTCTCATTCTATAGAAGCAGTCGTTTGGGGGCCAAAGAGAATGGCTACATGGATCGGCGAATCTGTCCTTTCAGGAGATTTGGATACATTTCTTAATACTAATAGCCAAAATGAACCGATAAAGCTCGAAGACCTTGAAGATCAAGAACAACCTTCAGAAGTAACTCTTAGACCTCTAGTAGAACTAAGTAAGTGGCTCGAGCAGAGAGGCTGGGAGGGAGTTAGAACTTCTCCAGTACTTCTTTCTGCTAGGCTCTGGTCTATCTCGGGAGATCTAATCGGACCTGACGGACAGAGTGAGTCCGGGAGTTGGCAGATAATTGAGGACCCATGGACGACTTCTTTTCATATTCTTGACATAGAGCACACCCTCGATAAATCCCCATCACTCCGTACTTTATCTCCTCCTTCTGGCTGGTTGGCACGACAAGATAGCATGCCAGAGGATATGCTCAAACTAGCAGACCAGAGAAGACAAGGGTCCCGAGAGACTAATGATGATGAAGTTAGCAGCATTATGTTGGAATGGTGGAGATTAGACCATTCTAGTGCAAAAGGGGAATTTTCTCAGTTGACAATTCCTGGTTGGATTGTATATCCCGATGGAGCAGAAGCTAGACTATTGCATGGAAGAAACGGCAGAGTGTACGAGTTCGACTAATCAATTTCTGCGAAGCGCCATCAACTCGTCAGTAGACAAAGTGTCGCCCGACATCAGCCTAGACATCAGATCAGTAACTTCGAGCTTTTCTTCTCCTTCGCCACTGCCCGACTTCTTTTCTCTAGATTCCATTGCCTTCATCATATCATCAATTGAGTGTATGCATCTTAGGGAAACGATGTACTGCGAATGCAAAGCATCAGCCTCTCTCTTGGATTTGTTTAACTCCCCATGGGCGGAATTCGCCTTCTCCCTGAGCCTATCAACTTCTTCCGACAATTCGACCATCAAATCGTGGGCCTCCTGGGCTCTTCTAACCGAGATTTCAACTGACTTATGCGCTTCTTCTTGAGAGGACTCAGCAGCTCTAACAGAATCTTTCAACCCTCTCATTCCGCCATTTCCACGCTCTTTCTCAGCCTCCTTAAGGGCCTCACGAAACTCTTTCATTTTCCTCATGAAGGCTCTCTCTCCTCCACTGAAACGACCTGTCATATGACTCATTTCCAACTTCTCCATATCGGATCTAATTTTTCCCGGAGGAGGGCCCCTATGACGTTTCGATTTCGTACCAGTTTCTTCCTGCTCAGCGAGCTTACTTCTGAGCTCTTCACGAACGCTCTTGAGAAGATTAGATTTCTCAGCTCTAATATCCTTAAGTTCCTTGACTCTACTGTTGATTTCATCCCTCACTGATTTCTGGGCCTGAACTTCGTTGATGAGTTCCTTTACCTGACGATTTACTTCATTTCTTTCGTCCAGATGCTCTCTGACCTCGGAATTCCAACGGTCCCTATCCTCCTTATTGGATTCCGACTTTTCCATCATGGAGTGAGATAGTGGTTGGAGAATTTCTCTGACTTCATCAAATTCCACTATATCACCTCATCAAATCGACTATGGACTCTCATTTAGGTATGATGGAAGCAATTGGCTACTCATCTACCTCCCTTTTTGCTGCAAGAGTCCCTCTTCTAGCGCCGCCCCTAGAAACTCCCAGCCTCATGCCCTTTCGCTTAGGCCTCCTCTGTCCCGATTCTTCTTGATTAGACTTAGTCGGGATTTCCGACTCGGTTAATTCACTCAGATTGGAAGAATCCAGAAGGGTCTGTAACTCATTAGCATCTAGGGTCCCCCCTGTTTTCGCTCTTTCTTTGATATCTGAGAGTTTGACTGGTTTACCGCCTCTAGTAGTTGCCTTCTGATAGGACCTAATCCTACCCAGACTTTTGCGAATTTGCTTTCTCTCAGAAGTTAGACCATCCAATTGCTTGTCTATCTTACTTATTCTCCTAGAGATCTTCCTAATTTCGGATCTTGAAATACTTCTTGATGTTCTTTGCGATTCGCTTGATTCATCATCAGCCGTATCCGAATCAGATATCTTCGTAGAATCTAGTTTTGCGGTGATATCTCTCATTCTCTTTACTTGTTTGACATATTCTTTATGGTGATTTTCAGATTCCGACTTAACAGATATTGCCGCCTGTAATTCAAAGAAACGAGAGAATGAGTCCAATTCCCTGGCCAAGGTGGGGACAGTAGTAAGATCATTATCCAGCGTTGTCAGTCTGCCATGGGTATCAGACAACCACTCTCCCAATACTTCGATAGGAGGAGGGACTCTGGTATTGACTTCATCTCTGTCTACACGGGCTTTATCGGCAGCCTGTCTCACATTGTGAAACTCTCCTAGAAGAGATCTCCTTTCCCCGCTTACTTGTTCCATTTCTCCGAATGCAGTACGCATCGACCGAACCAAACTGACCTGATCTCTCCTCTCGCTTCTCAAATCGCTATGCTGCCTCTCTACTGACCTAAGGTCACGCTCCAAATCGCCGCGCATCGCTTCGACTTCGTTGTGATCCATCGCTTCGAGGTCATTGAAATCATTAGGGAGTGCACCACTCATTCTTCCTCACCTCCGGAAGATTTTGGTTTAGATTTGGATTTTTGACTTCTAGCGAAAGACGAACTTCCTCCGGAAGAGACCTTGTTACTAGCTTCCATCAAATCTCGATAACTTCCTCCGAGCTCGCCGAATCCATCTTTCAATCTCCTTTGCCAGTGTTCAATAGCAACATCTGATTGATCTAAGAGTTCTCTCGCTCTATCCATCTGTCTTCTGATATCACGCAATTCAGCAGTCATCAGAACCTTCTTTTCATGCAATGGTTGAGCCTTTGCGACAGACTCCAACATCTTTCCATGCACAGAATCTGCCTTTCGATATGACGATACCATTTCACGCCGCGCCTCGACAAATCTAGACATTTCGGGATTGGACTCCTTTCTCGACTTTAGCCATCTATCATTTTCTTCAAGGAGTTTCTTCCTACGATCTAGAAGTTTTCTCTCCGTTTGCTGATCGAGGGCAGAAGTCTGAATACTGTCTTCTATTTCCTCAAGTTGCTCAAGCAATTTTTCTTTCTTCCAATTTGGATCCAGATTAACCATTCCTCCGGATTCAATCAATTTTCCTCTAGAATCTTTGACTTCTACGAGCAACTTAGAAGCAGCCTTCTGGGATTGATTCCTTTCTTCCTTGAGGAGAGCTACCTTTTCGTTGGCTTTGCGATGTGATTGAATTGCTCTATTTACACGAGGCTCTAATGACTCCTCCTCTGCTTCGAGGTTTCTAATCACTCCTGGCAACTCTTGCTTCAGTACTTGACGTCGGACCAGTAAGGCCTGCGCCAACTGTTCGGGGCTTATCGCCAACAGCTCGTCGACCTCCATAGCGTCCGGGGCACAAGAGAACCTGCATTAAAGGTCACTATGTGACCTTGGAAAGGGGTTTCCTTCATACCTCGAACAACGACCAGATGCACAATGGTTTGCCGCCATTCAGCCAGCGGGGTTCTACTCGCCATCATATTTTCACTGTCTATATTGGCAACTCCGGTATCTGCGGATGACGAGAAGATGTTCGAGGCAGCCGGTTCAGCAGAAGTTGCAATAACAGGCGAACCAATACATGTCGGCGATGTTTTCTCTGTCTCCATTCTAGTTCATAATCAAGGTTCTGAGACAGGCTCTGTTAGATTGGAACTCACTTCTATTGAAGGAACTAATCTCTCTAATGGAACTGAAACTGAAATCAGCCCTGGTTCTAGCAGAGAAGTGGTGGTGGAACTAACTCCGATGAAAGCCGGTTTGATGGAAGTGAATTGGGAAGTTACAAGTGATGATGGAGGAGTTTCTTCGGAATTACAAGGAACATTTGAGATCCAAGTTCTTGAGAGTCAAACACTTTCTGTGAATTTTGAGTTAACTGAATGGACATTGGCTGAAGGTTTGTTTTGTGACTTCTCAATTGCACTTTCAGATGGCAAATCACGCCTAGTGAGGGTCTCAGTCTCTTTAATGGAGTCAGGCGAATCAACACTAGTACAGGAATTTGAGATATTGATGAATCCAGGAATTCGTTCGCTATGGTCGGATCTCGGATATCCCGAAGCTTCAATGATTTCTATTTCATTGTCATCTATTGGTTGGACTCCCTTCAACTCTGTTTCCAACTTATCTTGGAACATCCCGGTGACTCCTCCAGTAGTATCTCCATCTGTCACAATAGGAGAGTATGAGCCAGAGAGTCCTAATCCCGGAGACATGATAACTCTAGGTTACACACTGAGCAATTCAGGAGATTCCTCGACACTACCTGGAATTCTTAGATTTGTTAGTAACTCCGATGGAGGGATGATACTCGCAGAAGTTTCAGTTTCTGCTATATCGGCCGGAGGCTTGTCTTCAGGTACAATTAGTGTAGGCCCTTGGCCCGATTCTCAGGTTGTAGAGGCAGACCTGGTTTGGTCAATGGATGGTTCTTTTGCTAGCGACTCAATCTCAATTTCATCCGAGTCCGATGTTGATACAGGCATCAATTTACCCTTTGACATCATGGCGGCATTGTACGGTGCTATTCTTGGATTGGCTGTAGTATTAATTGGATTAATAGTGATGAGAGCAGTTTCTGAGCGCACACCCAGTACTGAATCCGAGGACAAGGTACTCAGGGAATCTAGAATCGCCCTCAGACAAGAATCAACTTCGGACAAAAAGGAAATTCCCTGTCCAAGTTGCCCACAACGACTGAAAATTCCAGTTTCCCATACTGGCATGGTGAAATGTCCCGCTTGTAGTAGTCAATTCCCCGCTTCACCAGATGAAAACGAAATTGACGAGATAGCGACACCTCAGAAAACCATCGAGCCATTCTCTGAGCCAGAGACACCTTCGATAGTTACTGTATCATCGTCCGAGGATGAACTATCTTGCCCGGAATGTCAACAAATGCTCAGAATCCCATTAGATCGGAGACCAGTACATTCTAGATGTCCTGCCTGTAGAACTGAGTTTCTAGCGGAGGTCGGTTGAGGTGAAAGAATTTAGCGAATTCGAAGAGATGTACTTGAAAAGACTCTTTGAAGCACACTCTGAAAATCCCTCTGCGATCATCAAAACCACTACCCTAGCGGAGATGATGGATGTTAGCCCCCCCTCCTCGACTGAGATGATACAAAGACTCGCAATCAGGGGCCTAGTAACGCATATTCCCTACAAAGGTTGTAGGCTTACTCCAGAAGGTTTCCAAGAAGCAGCAAAAATCAAACGAAGAGAAGGCCTAGTGGAAATTCTACTTACCGAGGTAATTGGTTATGAAGGTAGCATAAATGAGGCGGCATGCAAGATTGAGCATGCAATTGATGAAGGCCTCGAAATAGCACTCGATAGAATGCTAGGGTTTCCCGAAAAGACTCCCGGCGGTGAAAAGATTCCCGTAATACAAAGGCACATTGAGCCCATTCGAACTGGAATTCTAATTCCACTAAGCGCACTTCCAGTAGGTAGTAAAGCAACAGTCGAGATGATCGTAATGAAACCCACTGACTCTCGTACATTAGAATTGGCTGGCCTAGGTGTGGGGGCATCAGTAGAATCCAGAAGTGACGGTTTGTATTCTTCAGGCAATAAACTCGAGATGTCCAAATCCGCAGCTCTGAGAATTCTTGCTAGGACCGAAGAGGTGATCTGATGGACAATCAAGACGATTTAGACTCCTTAGCAGATTCAATCAGTGATGTGGTTCTACCTGCTCCTGAGATTCAAAAACCACAGGTTAGTTCGGTTGAGGAATCCACTATGGATGACCGGATAGAGATGTTACGCTCTAGGGAAGAAATGTTACTGAGAATAGACAGAATGCTGATTAGTAACGGTTCTAGGCTAGTTCTATTCCTGCCATTGATTGTAATTGTCCTTTATGGACTCGCTCAGGCATTTTCAGATAACGACCCTGAATGGTGGACAAATCACCTCGAATCAGTAGCTTGGGGGTCGAATATCTCTACGGCGATTTATGGTCTCTCTTTGTTATTGCTCGTAGCAGACACAGCGATGTTACTACTGCTTTTTTGGCTGATATCTACAACCAAGTCAATATTTTCATTGGAGTCCAGTGAACTGACTAGACTCGGTCTGACCTTCAAGAGTTCTCATGGCTACGCTGAGATGAGGGCTACAATCGATGGTGCAATCAGACAATTGGGAATTACGACTACTCTAATTTCTCTTGCTGCAATAATGTTAGGTTTGGTCATTTGGCTACCCGAGGATAACACTGTAACTCCATTTTTGTTTGCTCTATCTACAGGAGCACTGCTGAGCGGACATGGTGTACACATGGTTTCTGAACGCTCTCGTTTCAACACCAGTGAACCATGGGGCATGCTACAGGCATTCTCACCACCAATTCATCCCGCCCTTCTAAACAGGCCATTTACTGATGTCATTAGGGCCCATGTAGACCCTTTACTAGCTGTCAGGATGTCTGAGTATCTATCTTCAATCGAACCTTCAATCAGAGAGGGTAGCACTAGGAGAGACCTACAGGAAACACTCCTCCATCTTCTCTATCTAAGAAGATCTTCTCTCATAGACGAGAATCAATTCAGATCTGCTTTTGAACCAATGCTTGACTCTTCGACAATCGAACGACTATTCAATCACCCCGAACTAGGAGAGGAGACATGGGACCGATTACTCTCTAGGGCACGTTCAGAGTGCGCACCGTTCTTCCGAATACATGATCGACTCAGGATGAGCAGGCTTGGAGCAAGTACCTCGGGCGATATCTGGCTAGATGTAGATATGGAGAACCTTGTAGTCGGACAGGCCAATCTATTTGCTTTCGTCCTAAATCAAGGAAATACTCCTCTGGATTTGGTTTTGAGGGTCCAAACTCCCGATTTTAGACCTCAGGAATGTGTCTACAGACTCAACGCAGAGCCGATGAATCTAGGTCCGGAAGTGAGCGAAGAATTGTATTCTAAACTACCCTCACTCATCTCATCTACAAATATTATCTGGCAAAGTCTGTTGCCTTCGGCGATGGGCGAAGCAACAGTTACACTTCGTCTTGAGGATGAGGCTGGAAATCTCATCTCCGGACGAGTACTTACTGTTCAGATTAGATCTGACCTTCTAACACGAGTCAGAATGTCGCTTGGAGGATTGTTCATGTTTGGTGCCGCGGTAGTTACAATCTCTCCATTCCTTCCATTCTTGTTCAATCTCATAGGACTATGATTCAGGTCCTTTCAAAGGTAATGCCCTTGTGGCGCAATCGTGTCCGAAGAAGACCCTATCCAGAGTGATGACCTAAGGACTAGGTTACATGCGATGGAAACTAGATTGCGCAGGATGCGTGACCAGAGAAGCAATCACAATGAGAATGCCAAGAGGGCTGCTGATTCGAGAGATTCTGTCCAAAATCAAGGCAAGGAGCTCAGGGAACGAATCGGTGAGAGGCTCGAGGAGCAAAAGGAAGTCAGGGCCAGAGCTAAGGTGCATCAGGCCAGGCGTGATGAAATTCAGAAACAGATTGGCGAATTAATCCAACAAAAGCGAGGTAGGAGGGACGAGGGAAACAAATCAGTAGTAATCGAACTCTCTGAAACAGTTGGCGAAATTGATCGTATCGAGAATCAGATAATGACTGACGGCAACCTATCGTTGAAGAAAGAAAATAGATTACTCAAGAAACTCAAAAATCTAATTTCAAAAAGAGATGAACTGATGCCGGCAGTTCAGGAACTACAAGTCATCGAAATCGACCTAGGCGATATGGAAGGTTCAATCCAGATACTTCGCACAGAGGCTGATGCTCAGCACCAAGCAATGCTCGATGCGAATAAGGAGGCAGACCAGATTTGGGAAGAAATCAAGCCAATGCTCGAAGAGAGAGACTTCCTTAGGGCCGAGGGCGACAGATTACACGCTGCTTTCGTTGCGGCCAGAGAGTCAGCCGACAAGGTGCATTCGGACATGAAGGAGTTACTAGACCAAGTGAACCAGATTCGGGATGAAATGAAGGCTCAGCGAGAAGAGAGGGAGAGAATAATCAGAGAACATAACGAATCAGTCAGAGAGGCCACAAAGACTCCAGATCAAGACGAGGAATTGGCAGAATCTTTGACTGAACAACTTCTTGAGAGTGGCTCTATTACTCTGGGTGGGACCAGAGCCGACTCTTCCGATAGAGAAACATCACGTAAGAAGAAAAAAACACGTAGATTGGGAACTACAAGAGGAAAGCGCGATTGATTACCAACCACGCTCTTCCATTCTCACTTCTAGCTTGTCTATTTCCAAACCATCCATTGGCTTACCAGCCATCATCGCCGAAGCCTCAGTTACCTTGTTTGAATCATTGAAGTGGTGTGTAGCCATTACAATAGCGGAGGCAGTAGTTGCGGGATCTTCGGACTTGAATATCCCGGAGCCAACAAACACACCATCCATCCCATGACGCATTAGCAAAGCTGCATCCGCAGGAGTAGCAATTCCACCAGCAGAGAATGTAACGACAGGAAGTCGCCCCATTTCCTTAACCTCGCCTAGGATTTCAACTATGGCATCGTGGCATGCATCCATGCTTCCGAAAGGAGTATTCTCTACAATCAAATCGTGCTCGCTGGCGTCTTCGATTCTACGAAAACCATCCGACACCTTTCGGGCCATAACTTCAAACTCAGCATCGTTAGCACTCTGGAGAAGAGCCAACTCTTGCGAAACAAGTCTAGCATGTTGAACCGCACTCACTACATTTCCAGTTCCAGCTTCTCCCTTGGTACGAATCATTGCAGCACCTTCCATTATTCTCCTGCATGCTTCACCTAGGTTAGTGCATCCGCAAACGAATGGAATAGTGAAATCGTTCTTGGCGATATGGTAGAATGGATCCGCAGGAGTCAGTACCTCGCTTTCATCAACCATATCAACTCCGAGCTCTTGCAGTACGCGAGCCTCCTCATCATGACCTATTCTGGCCTTCGCCATGACTGGAATGCTGGTGGTATCGATGATTCCTCTAATGAGATCTGGATGACTCATCCTAGCAACTCCTCCGTCAGCCCTGATATCCGCTGGAACTCTCTCAAGTGCCATCACTGCAGTTGCACCAGCATCCTCTGCAATATGCGCTTGCTCAGGAGTGACGACATCCATAATGACGCCACCTTCCTGCATCTTGGCGAAACCTCTCTTTAGCAACTCTGTGCCATGCCTCATCTTATTGAGATCTACCAGTTGGGTCATAGCCTAGCCTCGGGCCATTGCCTCATGAACCCTTGTAACGGACCAATTCAGGAATCTGCTAGCACAGGAGAGTCACCTTCTGCAACGGGTAGGTTGGGGGCCTCATCCTCATTCCTGTCTAGCCAATCCATTTCTTCGTCTGGTAAATCCGTGTCTGCGTAGATGGCTTCTACTGGGCATTCAGGTACGCAAGCAGCACAGTCTATGCACTCATCTGGGTCGATGACTAGGTACTCATCAGCTTCCCTGAAACACTCGACCGGACAAACCGCAACGCAATCTTGGTATTTGCACTTAACACAAGCACTAGTCACAACATGAGTCATAATCTTCAGTTTCTGAGATTCCGATTAGCATATCAACGCTTGTATTAATCACGCATTCGCAATTAGTTCATGAAACAATTTCGATGTTACCGCTTCAACATCTTGGCCGGGATAAGACTCAATTTTGAACCGTCCCTTGGCAGTGGATTCATAATTCCCTTCTCCAGCCAAAGAAACCTTTCCACACACCAAGTCCGACAAGGAGATTCTAACATGTAGGATCTTGTCCGAGTCGAGTCTGCTTGAGATGCCATTGTCTATGAGTTGTTGCAAGCCATCCTTGCCCAATTTTGATAGTGCATTAATGGATGCCTTTCTACCAGAAACACTAGTCTCGATAATAGTCTGTTCAGAGCCATGCCAAGACTTACCTTTCTCCAAAATAATTTCACAACTATCTCCTGTCAGCCAGACAAGACTCTCTTGAATCAGAGGCACATCATCAACAGCGCTAGCATGAACTCTCCACCGCGCGCTATGCAGCCCCATGAGCCTAGCAGAGAAAACTCCAACTTAATGCTCTCGTGCTAAGATTTTCAAGTTCCTTGGAGGCTTTGATTCATATACTCGGGGCAGGTCGCACGGCTCGCGTACGAGGTAGCCCTCGGTAGGAGTCCGATGTCATGGCAAAAGGAGCAGCAGCCAGGGCAGCGGCACGTAGGCAGCGCGACAAGTGGAAGTCAAAGCGCTGGTTCAGTATCAGGGCCCCTAGAAATCCATGGTCATTCAAGGTCATTGGAGAGACAATAGCCGAAGACAAAGAGATGCTCATCGGGCGTCAGTACGAGATTCTTCAATACGAACTTGACGGCGATTTCTCAAAGATGAATGTTAAGGTGCAGTTTAGAATTCACGAAGTTATCGGATCTGACGCTCTGACCGAGTACATCGGCCACGAACTTCTAAAGGATCACATCAGAAGACAAGTCCGCCGTGACAGAGGAAAAATCGATGACACAATTGACATGGTCACCAAGGATGGCTACTACATCAGAGTCAAGCCAATGATGATTTCCCGCAACAGAATCAAGGCCAGCCAGAAGCAGGAAATGAGGGCCCAAGCAAGGAATTTAATCATCAAGTTCGGTGCTACAAACACTTGGACAGAATTGCAGAAGGCGTCTCTTGATGGCACACTAGAGACGCAGATTCGTGAAGCAGTCTCGAAGATTCAACCTGTCAGGGATGTGATGATTAGAAGAACTCAACTTATCCAATCCGGTGTTCAGGTCAACGACGGACCCACTCTAGAGGAAATTATCTCTCAGGAAGAGGAGAACAAGAAGGCCGAGGCTGCTGAGGAAGAAGAGAGTCTTGCTGATACTGTTGCCGAGGCAGTTGAGGATGTAGTCGATGAAATCAAGGAGGCGGCAACCGAGGTTGCCGGCGAGTTGAAGATTGGTTCAGGCACTACTGCAGTCGACGCTGCAGTAGAGGGCGCGATTGAGATTGCCGAAGAAGTAGTTGAGTCGGCAAAGGAAGTAGTAGAGGCGGCGAAAGAAGAAGTTTCTGAAGCAATCAGCGGAGACTCCGACACCGATTATGAATCTATGACAGTTCCTGAGTTGAAGGCACTACTCAAGGAGGCCGGAAAACCAGTCTCAGGAAAGAAGGCCGAGCTAATCGAGCGCCTCAAGGAGTGATTCCATGGCCCGCATTGCGGTGCTCTGCGGAACTGGCATGAGTGCATTCGCCTCACATCTATCTTCTTCCGGAGTAAAATCAACCACTCT
>Ga0310344_10001093_pt1 | contig 21022 bp, 19 predicted proteins | sample HC15DNA20200_MG_FD_203801 | JGI IMG/M metagenome (GOLD analysis project Ga0310344, IMG submission 203801) | Marine microbial communities from station ALOHA, North Pacific Subtropical Gyre - HC15-DNA-20-200_MG | ecosystem: Environmental > Aquatic > Marine > Oceanic | place: Pacific Ocean: North... | reverse complement strand
AACGCTCTTCAAAACGCTCCCATGTAAAATCCCCATCCTGTCCATACGCAATTTCCTTCACCAAATAAAGGCGAAGCGGGTCTGCTCCAAAACGGTCTGCTGCTTCAAGGGGATCCACATTTGTTCCTAACGACTTACTCATGCGCTGCCCTTGCCAATTGACCCAACCATGTCCGAACACGCGACGGGGCAAAGGCAGCCCAGCACTCATGAGCATCGCCGGCCATACGACTGCGTGGAACCGAGTGATATCTTTGCCCACTACATGCAGGTCCACTGGCCACCACTCAGCAAAGCGGGCCTCATCCGAGCCATAACCAACAGCCGCGATGTAATTAATTAAAGCATCGAACCAGACATATACGACGCTCGATGAATCGAACGGCAGCGGGATACCCCACTGCTGCCCGGTCCGACTGACTGAGATGTCTTCGAGTCCTCTTTCCAGTAAACGCAGCATCTCATTGCGCCTAACATCTGGTTGCAAGAATTTCGGGTTCGCCTGGTAGTAAGCCAATAGGCGATCTCGGTATTTGGTTAGCCGAAAAAAATAATTCTTTTCCTTGATCCACTCCGGCTTCTTCCGGTGCACCGGACACTCACCGTCCACCAAATCCTTATCCTGCTTAAAAGCTTCACAGGACACACAATACCAGCCCTCGTATTCACCTTCGTAGAGATCGCCTGCCTCTTCGATGCGTCGCACCAGCGTAGTGACCGCTATCCGGTGCCTTTCTTCAGTTGTCCGAATGAAGTCATCGAATGACACATCAAGCTTTGCCCAGACCTCCCTGAAAACCTTCTCCATCTGATCGCAAAAGGCTTCAGGGGCCAACCCCAGCTCTTCAGCACGCTGAAACACGTTCTGGGAATGTTCGTCGTTGCCCATGACGAACTGTGTCGGCACACCGCACAAGCGTTTGTATCGGGCAATGACATCAGCTGTTACTTTTTCGTACGCAGTGCCCAAATGTGGTCGACTATTGACGTAGTCGATCGCTGTGGTGATATAGAAGCGTTCCATGCCAGTTCTCAGTATGCGTTACCCGCCGCCTATAGCCAGTATTCAACAGATGACTCACCAACCGTCAACAAGATGAAGATTTCGCCAGCCCTGCGTTTTCAGAGGCCTGGATTGCAGCTGCATGCACCCTCTTCACAGAAACTCCTTGGGCCTCAGCCAGTCGTTTACAGTCCTCAAATTCAGGCGCTACGTTAACTGCCCCACCCATCCGAAACGCAACCTTGCACTTCACTTCACCGTAGCGGGTCACCACTTGCACCGACTTTCGACTCAAGACCTCTCGGTTGACTTCGCTGTAGCGCAAACCGATAGTGGTAGATTCCTGAAATAATATAGCGCTGACGGCTTCTCGATCGCCTGGTCGGACCAAGGCTGTTACATGCGTCCCAGGTCTGTTCTTCTTCATGAAAATCGGTGTATAGAAAACGTCAAGTGCACCGACCTCATACAGCTTGTCCATCAAAACCCCAAACATCTGGGTGTTCATGTCATCGATTTCACACTCAAGGAGCCCAACCTGATCCGACTGCCCTGCGTCCGTTTCCACCCCTACTAACATACGAATCACATTCGGGTGCCCAGCATGGTCACGGCTACCTGCTCCGTAACCGATCTGCTCGATCCGCATTGCTGGCAACCCACCATAGGCAGTCGCAAACTCAGTCACTAACAACGCACCAGTCGGGGTTAATAGCTCTCCCGTTACCGGCCCTGCGTAAACTGGCACTCCTACTACTAGAGCCGCAGTGGCCGGTGCGGGAACCGGCAAGGTTCCATGCTCACAGGTCACAGTGCCACTACCGACATTCACAGGAGAGGCCACCACCTTTTCAGCGCCGAACCATTCGAGAGCAAAAACGCCACCGACGATATCAATTATGGAATCAACCGCACCAACTTCGTGTAGATGGACTTGTTCCACGGTTGTTTGATGGATTCTAGCCTCTGTCTCAGCAAGCCGCCTGAATAGTCGATTGGCTCTTGTTTTAGCACTATCCGACAGTGCAGATTGGTCAACCAACGCAGCAATCTCCGGAAGATGTCGATGGGACTTCCGTCCGTTAGTCCCATCTGTCCGCCTGACGTCAAATTTGGTCGCCCTGAGTCCAGACCGGTTGACCTGCTCTACCGAGATCCGGCAATCGGCTTCTAGCGCCAGACTACCTAAGGCAGTCTGGAGGGCTTCCACTGGTAAACCAGCATCAAGGGAGCCACCGATCAACATGTCACCGGCTGCGCCAGAGAAACAATCGAGGTAAAGAATTTTCGCCATTTACAATAACTTGTTACATCGCACCTCGGCCAACCCAAAATCCATGAACGGGCTCAATCTGAAGCTCTAGAGAACATTTCAAATTGTTATCAACTGGATTTCTCTGGCATGAACTGCCATTTACAACCACTTCAACAGACCGAGGTGTCGATATCATCCGAATCAACCAACCCAGCAGCCTTTTAAAACGACCTCGGCCCATCCAGTCAGTCGGATCCCTGACCCAGTCCAATTCACTTGCTGTACACCACCTGGCGACACTACCTCCAGCTGTCGTGAAGCCCCACCGAAAGCCGCCGCCGCCACAGCACTAGCGCACGCCCCTGTGCCAGACGCAGCTGTCGGCCCGACACCTCTCTCCCAGATCAAAATACGAATTCGAGAGCTGGACTCCACTTCGACCAGCTCGACATTCGTCCCTTCCGGAAAAGACGGATGGCCAGACAGGACTGGACCAAATTTCTGTAAACTCTCTTCATTAACCGGTTCACCCAAAACGACACATTGCGGGTTCCCCACAGACAGCTCTACCACTTCCATCGTAGAACCGGCAGCCTCAAGACAGCGTTGTTTTAAACCTAGCGGTTGACCCATCGACGCCTCGAACCGCATCCTACCTCCCACAACCTCCAGTAACTTCAGCGGGATCGGACCAGCACCGGTAATGATAACTAGCTCGTCGGTATCTTTACCCTCGCTTGCAACAATTGCAGCCAAGCAACGAACCGCATTACCCGATACCTCTGCGATTCCTCCATCCGCGTTATATAGCTCCATCGACGCACCACCGTCGTTCAAAGCATAGAAGACAAGGCCGTCTGCCCCAACGCCCGTATGGCGATCGCATATAGACCTTGCTAGCTGACCACGTTCCTTGCTAGACACCTGCTCGTCAGGAGCGAACAAAAAATCGTTGCCGTAGGCGTGTGCTTTGATTAGATCCGTCGCCATTCCGCTAAATCCAATAAAATTTTTCTGACCACATTTAAACTGAAATCGACTCCCACGGAGAATCCTGGCAGAGAGCACCTAAGCAGAGATCATCCTCATCCCCTGCCAACCACTCATGGATTCAGAAAACTTTCAAACACCCATGTGACGCCGCCAGTCATGCCGAGAGGTGGATCCAACCCCGTCAATCCTGCAAATACCCCACCATCGATTCTGACAGTCCCTCGGGTATATCTCAGACCCACCAACATAATGCCACGACTCCCAGTACCAGGTGGTGGAGTGCCTCGACGCGTACTCACACGACCGTTCACCTCACCGACCACTTCAGCCCGATTGGTCAACGCTCGGGCGACTGAAACCCCAATTGTCAGCACGTCGTTCTGACGATCCCCACGGGTTGGATCGGACAAGATACCCAAGCCAGCATTACCGACAACACGGATAGACTGCACAGTCTTAGCAATCAAAAGTGACTGAAAAAAATCCATCGTATCAAGACCGAGTCCAGTCTCATTACTGGCATTAGGCAAGCGTGTCGCAAACCTCAGCCCAATCGCCGGAGCACGACTGCCTTCGCTCATGATCTTGACCTTCGCCCCAACCACCATGTCTTCGAATCCTCTAGACGTATCTCCAGGGACATCCACCATACTGGAAAGAGGGGCATCAACCCGATCAAGAATTGTCAAACTAGTCCTAGAGATCCCATCAATTTGAATTTCGGCATTTTCCCCCATACCGAAACTAAGTCCCGCCACAGGCCATCGCAGCAAGTCGCCCGTAAGACCAGATACCGGATATCTATAACTCCATGAGTGATCGAAGCCTGCTTCCAATAGTACGAGACCATCACCTATCGGCTCAGGGTCCTCAGTAACCAAGGGACGTTGTTGAGCTGCAACAGAAGCAGCCATGCCAAGGATTGCGACTCCAACACAAATAAACGACCTCACCCTAGGCTCCATCCTCACCCTCTGATAACCACGCTCTATTGCCAATATCGTCCCCATCCGCATTGCACGCCCTGGCATTCTGTTGACGACGTACATCTCCAGCCAAGTCATATCGCATATAGCTCATAGCAGCCGCATCGTAGATTACATGTGCTACGACCGCAGCCAAAATCCCACCTGTCAAAGGTACGAGGACACCTAACCCAATCCCCAACACGAAGACCCAAAGGCCAAACGCTATCGACTCACGGCCACCCACATGAGCCAACCCAAAGGCTACGCTCGCCAAGACAATCCCAAATTCGCTCTGGAGAGCCCCTCGAAATAGCAACTCCTCTCCAATCCCTGCCGCCAAACTTATGCCCAGAATATCGAGGGCAGTCGCCTCCCTAAATAAAGGCTGTACAACCCCCCTGTAGAAGCTACGCACAGCCTGCACTGGTTTCGTCGGCGGAAGCACCCTCAACAAGCAATAGTTAACAAACACCAAGAATCCCGCATACACCAAGCCAAAAGCCAGACCCGGCAGAACAGCCCCAAGCTCTATAGCCCCCCCCCGTAAACGGGCCCAGGCAAGAGCCGATCCTCCAAGCACCCCCTCGACAAGCAGCGCAAGCACGAGAAGGCGGCGAGCATCTGAGGCCATCAACCAACCGCCACCCAGTGCTTTACCTTGGAACACCAACCCCCTCACCCACTCCACACCTTCCACCTAATACTGCCGCTCGCCACATAAGACAGTGCGATCGACACCGATCGGATGAACGAAATACCGCAGCCTGAACCAAGCTTTGGAAGCCCCAGGCCTAGAATGCTCGCTCACCATCCAATAACAGTGTCACTGGACCATCATTCACGGACGTCACCACCATATCCCTCTGAAACCTTCCGGTCATCACCGGCACACCACGTACCCTCAGGGCCTCTACTAATGCCTCATAAACCTCTTCTGCCTCCTCGGCTGTCGCGGCCTGATCAAAGGATGGACGCCGGCCATGCCGACAATCGCCATACAATGTGAACTGTGAGACCAAGAGAACAGCTCCGCCGACCTGTTCTACCGAACATTCGAACCTACCTTCGACATCTCGAAAGATACGGAGCCCGACGAGCTTGTTGGCCAGATAAGCCACCTTGCGAGAATCATCGCCCTTGGCAACCCCGACAAACACCAGCAACCCGCTCCCTATCTCACCTACCACCTTCCCGTCTACAGTAACCCGAGCCTCTGTCACCCTCTGCACTACAGCACGCATCTACCAAGCTCAGCCTTGTAATACATTCGACACCTTTGGCACTGGGGTAGGGCTTACCACGACCCGGGGAGCCGCATTCGTTATGTCAATATCCTGAGTCACCGTTTCCCGCCATCCAGTCACAGCGATTGCAAGTAATCTGCTAAAACCATGTCTTTACGATGTTAGTGGCAACTTCAGGTCACCATTGACACCTGATCCACTCTGGACAGCACCTCAGCTCGAAGCTCAGCGGGTGGATTCAAGCGACGGTCAAGCAGATGACGGCTTGCGACATTTCCAAGGGCCTTGAGCATCGACTGCTTAACACCAGGGTGCTCACGTTCCAGATCAAGCAGAAGGCGCTTGACCCTCTGACGTTGTAGGCTAAGGTCGCCACAGACTGGACAGCAACAACCGATAACGGGCAACCCAGCGCGTTCGGTGTATTCCCGGGCTTCCTCTTCACTGACATACACCAGAGGCCTGATAACCACGTGCCGTCTGTCATCAGACACGAGCCGAGCCGGCATCGCCTTTAAAGTACCTGCAAAGAACAAATTCAACAACAAGGTCTCAATGAAGTCGTCAGCATGATGCCCGAGAGCGATCTTGGTGGCACCCACCTCGGTCGCCATCCTATACAACACACCTCTACGAAGGCGGGCACATAACGAGCACGGCGTGGCCCTGGCGTCCAGTTTTTCGTCGATGATCTCTCCAATAGTTGTATGTTCAATTCGTAAATCCCAACCACGCTGCTCGCAAGTTCTGGCCAGTGTCTCGTGTTTATAATCTCGGTAGCCCGAATCAACATTGACAGCAATCAAACTAAATTTCACCGGTGCCCTTCTTTGAAGGGCCTCGAGCAGGTGAATCAACGCCCAACTGTCCTTTCCACCGGATAAACCCACCATGACACGGTCACCCTCCTCGATCAAATCGAAATCAACGATCGCCCGAGTTGTTTTTCGCGCCAATTTTTTTTCGAATGCACTGCTGTAAGCCATGATTCAATGCCCAAATTGACCACTAGGCTTCTGCCTCTCCCAGTAGGTGTCGAATAGTCTGATCCCAAGTGAATTCCCTTGCACGAGTCTGTGCATTCCTACCAAACCTCTCGGCTAGATTCACATCGTCCATCACCTGCCGAAAAGCTTCAGCTAGAGAATCCGGTTTAGGAGGAACTACAATACCCTCCTCTCCCGTGCGCACTAGCTCAGCCGGACCGCCACTGTCCGAGCAGGTAATCACAGCCTTACCAGAAACGAAAGCCTCAAGCGTAAGTAATCCATAATCCTCAGCTTGAGGTGGATAGCAAACCGCTCGGCAGCGTGCCAAATGCCTGACCAACTCACTTTCACCCACATTCCCCAACAGTTGCACGTGATCGGCTAGACCGAGGTCTTTTATTTGTGCTTGCAATCTGCTGCGTTGGCTCCCATCACCGGCGATGATACAGCGGACACCTTTAGCAGCCGGGCGTGCCAGAGCTGCAATCACGAGGTCTACCCGTTTCAACGGCGATAGTCGTGAGGCGATAAACAGATAATCGCCATAACCCTCACAGCGATAAGGACGCGGCGGAGGCGGTGGATACAAAACCTTAGACCGAATACCTCCCCACCGCTGTAGACGATGTTGGATCGTCCGAGATTGGGCAAAGAGACGCGATACATTTTTCGTTAAAAGCCACCGGTCAACCTTATGAATGACTTGCCTTCTTACATGTTCCTTAACTCGAGCCCGCCATGAGAGAGTCGACCTAAAAGAAGACCACTGATCGTAATATTCCCGCATCCGATGATTCAGCCAGCACACATGCGACGGATGTCGTACGGCATAGCTGGGAAACCGAAGACTGACAACATGGTCGATAGAACCTCCATCGCCGGCTAGCTCGACATCGGTTAACCAAGTTGAGTAATAGGCCCCTGCCTGGCGACCAAATCTATTCTGAGGCGTCCGCACGACGGTCGCATCATGACCGGCCTCGCGCAAGGCCGTAGTCAGCCCCTCTGCAATGACCAGGTGTCCTCCTGCGGCAAAGAGCGGATGCGACGTAACGACAGCTACCCGGGCCACCGGCTGTCCTTCCCAATCAAATTCTGCATAGTTCTAAGTTCATTGGGTCGCCGCCGGGGTCGCTCTTAAACTAATTGCGGCACCCAAGAACCGACCATCACCAGACCCAGGCTCGACCAATCGAGGCACAAAGCCATCGCTGGTCCTAATCTGCATAAGATAGGCCCAACTTTTCCTCGAATAGACCCCGACCGCCTCAACAGTAACCGTCCCTTGCACACCAGGCTCTAAAACCATTACTCCCTGACGTCGACCAACGTCGACAGAAACCTCAGTCGCGATCGGCGATCGAGCTGTCACGGTGATGGCCTCAAACTCGGCCTGACTGCGCAGAATAATATCCGCTCGCTGGCTTCCGTGAATCCAAATACCAGGAGGTTCAGGTAAGGATGCGTTGTGATCGAGGAAATAGAGTTGGACTGGTGGCTCCTCACCATACCTGACTCGTGCTCTTGGGGCGTCAAGCATCACAGGCAGGTCGAGAACTGTTGTCAACTCAACTGGCAATGCGCGCAACAACCCACGTTCTGGACCGAGGTATGTCTGCTTCGCCGAAACAAACGGATCAACGAGAATGTGCCCGATAAACAACATCCCGCCGAGCCAAGAGCTGATCGTCGTCCAATGCGTCCTAAGGGGGGGCGTGAGAAACAAGAACAGCGGATAAACACTAAGAAAATATCGATTACCGCTAGGCCCTCCACCACCAGACCAGGTAAAGGGCATATAGATGATCAAGGTCACAGCGGCCAAGACCGTAATCCCCAAGGTCACCCATTGCCACGCCCTTGCCCGACTATAAGTAATCAAAAACAGTACCACCGCTACAATGCCTGGAAAGAAAAATGGGAGAAACCCAAAATGTCGCCCAACAAGAAAATACCGGACATTGTGATAAAGGAGGGTCGCAAATTCTCGGACTTCGAGCGGATCTTCCACAACAATCGAGTCTGTAGACATGCTGACACCAAGATCGTTCCACTGATTGCCTGGTTCAAAAGGAAACTCTCCTGCCACATACCTACGGTCTAAGCCTCCTTGGTAGTTCAACTCCCCGCTAACCGCTGCATTGAGACCAAATCCTACCCAGGAAACGGCTGCCGCCAGAAACCCAACCGCAATACCATGGCCTAAGCGCCCCTGTCGCCAAAGATGAACAACCGGAGGCAAGATAAGTAGGGGATGGGGCCAGGGTTTCGAAAATATGACTAATCCCAACAACAGTGCTGCAACTAGGTCACTGTTAGACCCTCGCAACCACACGCCTAGCCGTGTTGTAGCCCTCGGGGCAACATCCTTATAGAACCACAAGAAATACGCACCAAATACTCCCGCGAGGTTGAACATATCTGACGAGAGCCACCATAGATAGAGCGGCACAATCGACACACCAAAAAATACCAGGGTATATGGCAGAGCGAATGTCGCTGATCCGGTTACTGCAATAAAGCGATAAGCGCAGAACCACACCAGTGACAGCAGCACTACGTTAAACCAGACTAATCCATTCACCCCAGCAGCCCACACGAACGGAGCAGCAAAGACCGAGGATATAAAAGCCTTTCCAAAGTAGAACCGATCCTCGACACCGTCTGGATAGGTCACACGCCGAATAAACGGGAAACTTTTCTGAGATTCAATGAACGAGCCTACGCCATCCTTCAGATAGATGCCTTCCGGCCCTCCCGGGTAGATGGCGAAAAACCGTTCCTCATCACGACGTTCATAAACTAAGTCTGCGTCATGAGCGAGGCTCAATGCCATGGCTACATAGGTGGCTTCGTCTCCCTTGATTCCTCTGAGCGCTCTGGGTACATCCAGCGACAGCGAAACGAACGAACCAGCCCCTAGCAGAACCAAGAGCACAATCACGCCGGGGTTTAGCCATCCCGTCCCACTCTCGCCCGAGAGGATTGAACCAGTATTGAAAGATTTCATAGCTCTGGCATGATCACCGTCTCAGTCAGACTAGATCACTTGAAGGGTGCGCTCCCTCGGTAAGGAAATTTAGATCCGCTCTAGATACACCTCTTCTGTGGGTGGCTCGCGATAGCTCATGCATTAGCTGGTAGAGTCGTTCCATCTTGCTGACAAACTGACCAATATCGTATGCTGCACCCGTTTTCCTAGCGTTATTCCCTAAATCCTCTCTGGCCTCAGGATTAAGCCGGAGACCAATGATCTCCCTCGCTAAAGCTTCAGAGTTCCGCTTTGGCACTATCCGAGCGTCAACATCGGGAGTAAGGATGTCAAGCAGGCCATCGCAATCCGTCGCAATTATTGGACGCCCCATTGCTAACGCTTCAAAGGCCGTCAACGGGGTCCCTTCCCATAGGGAAGGAAACACCACAAGATCGAATGCAGCATACGCCCTCGCTACGTCACGCATGAATCCCACAAACCTAACCTTGTCAGCCACTCCCAGTTCTTTCGCTTGAGCTTCAAGCTGACCCGAAAGCTCCCCTTCCCCCACAACGTAAAATCGAACGTTTGGACAAGCTTCCAGAACCTGTGGGATAGCCGAAATGAGATACTCGTTGCCCTTGGAAGGCATGAGTCGAGTCACCGTTCCGACTGTAAAGGTTCGCTTCGAGGCCCCAAGTTCAGAGCGTGCCGCCTCCACCTCACTAGCTAAACGGACACGGCCGAATTCATTCAGTGGTGCTCCAAGATACACGACTCGTGTACGGTCAGATGGAATACGCCGAGCCTTGATGACGAACTCGGCGGTCGACTTTGATACCGCTATCGCCAAATCAGTAAATGGCAGCAACAGTTGATCAGCAATCTGCTGAAACCACGGTGTCGCTGTTAGATTGGCATGTTCGTGTACCAATGTAGGTATTCGATCCCAGGCAGCAGCCATTCGACCGAAAGTTGTCGCTCCATAACCATGCATGTGAAGAATATCAGCCTGTTTATGCCTCAGGATCCGCATAAGGGCCGGTAGCGTCAATGGATCGAAACGATCACGACCCAAATACGTTACGTCAACCCCGAAACGCTCAAGATTGTCTTCCGACTCATCACGTTCTCGTAAACTGATCAGTGAAACAGTGAACCGATCGCAATCGAAGCGTGGGAGCATCCAAGCAAACAGCCGCTTCACGCCGTGCATCCGTGAACCAGTCCAGCCTAAGTGATCACAGATGTGGACGATATTAAGTTTCCTCACAACCACCCCTGCTCTTGATACCACACAGCGGTCCGGTGAATACCTTCCCGAAGGTCAACCCTCGGTTCAAACCCAAGTTCTGCCTTGGCGCGAGAGGCATCAAAGGCTCGGCTCTTGGTATAGAACTCAACTCGTCGCCTAAAAAGCGGCGGGTTAACCCGAAGTGGTATACACACACCCTCGCACAGCGCCCCGGCAAGCCATACCGGCCAGACCGGCCAACAACGACCAGGTGGACTTACCTTAAGCTCCTCGGCAATCAACCCAACAAGGTCTGTCAACGTCGTGTAACGCGGCCCTGCCAATAGGTAGGTCCGCCCGGCCGCGTCTGAGGTCGTCGCACATAAGCGAAAACCTCGCACTAGGTCTTCTACGTATGTGAGGTGGTAATAGACATTGCCGGACCCGAGCATCGGAAACCGACGGCGCGCCAGCCCGCGAAACATCTTCAGAAAGCGGGTGTCTCCTGGACCATAAATCCCGATCGGCCGAACTACAACAACGTCCAAGCCATTCTGTTCGCCAAAAGCCCTAGCCAACTGTTCACCTTCAAGCTTACTGGCTTGGTAGACATCCCCTGGTGCCAAAGGGGCCTCCTCGTTGGCCGGAGGATGCTTCACATCTCCATGGACTCCACCGGTGCTGCAATGAACGACTCGAGCTACACCAGCCTCTGCCGCAGCCTCGAGTAACCTTTTCGTCCCGCCGACGTTCACCTCTCGATATTCCTTGGCAAGCTGACCTGCTGTCCGATAGCTAGCAGCTATGTGATACACGACCTTAATATCCTCGCAGGCAGCTACCAAGGATCCCCTATCTGCAAGGTCACCTTGCACCAATTCGATCCCGTGAGCGAGTAGGTCCTCAGACTTCCCTCTAGAAGCCGGACGTATCAATGCACGAACCCTATCACCCTGATTCACCAGATACCGTGCAAGCCACCCACCTGTAAAGCCGCTCGCGCCGGTCACAAGAACATTCACGCGCTTGGCGGACTCCCAGTCGCCTCCACATACCCACCCCCAGAACTAGTCTCTTCATCAACCGATCTTCTATTCAGTAGCATCCGGTAGGCCTGCCGAGTCCGGGTTATGTAAACCTCCCTACTGTATCTCCGACTCGCTAATTCCGAAGCCGCCGCCGCCAAGCGAATCCCCTCTTCCGGGTTATCTATCAACTGGCCAATCGCCGAAGCCAACGCTTGTGGTGAGGGTGGTACGAGAACCGCCGTCTTATCATCCAGAACCTGAGTATGAGTCCGTAGATTGGTTGCGACAATAGGACGTCCCGAGCGAAGGTACGAGTAAATCTTCAAGGGAGTATTGGTACCAACCACCCTCGGAGAAACTAGAATGTCACTTGCCGCTACAAAACAGGGAATCTCATTGGCGGCTCTCCTACCGGTAAAGATCAAAGGCAGCTGTTCTCGCTGAGCTCGAGATTCGGCAAGCGCCACTTGTTTGGGCTCTCCGCCTACAATCAATATCTTCGCCTCTGGGTGTGTCTTCACCAGAAGGCTCACAGCGGAATAGAGCAAATCAAGACCTTGATAGGGCTCAAATGTTCCTGTGTAAACCACCAATGGCGCTCCTACCGGAATGCCCCAACGTTCGCGCACAGGAAGGGACGCGTTGGTCTCCATATCTCCCCCCATGACATTCTCAATCAAAACCGCGCGATCACCTGCGCCCATAGCAACCACTGAATCATAGAGTTCCTGGCAAATGGTCACCACTACCTCAGACCCGTGAACCATAGTCCTTTCCACACGATCAAACAGGTGTCGAATTAGACGAGACCGCGAATAATGAAAATTCTTCAATTGCTGAGGCAAACTGGAGTGCATGTCATACAGATGAGGTATTCCTAGCCATCTCGCCAACCAAACTCCAAGCAAACCTGCTTCCTCGTGCGAGTGAATCGCGGCATAGTTGCCTCTCCGGGCCAACCTTACCGCCTTAATCGCCAACAAGGCATCTAGTAGTAGCTTGATCAGAGAAGGTCCAATCGCCACCCGTCTCAGAAATGGCAACCTCATGCACCGGTAGATACGAAGATTCGGCAGGGACACGTCCTGTCCGACTGGGTAGGTAACTAAATCAATCGCGAAACCAAGCTCAACCAGAACCTTGATCCGATGATATTCACTGAACGGTGTGCCACGCGGCTCAAAAAATGGTTCTGGCGCGAGCATCAAGATTCGGGCGGTTTTCTGCACTGTCGTTGGTGGATAGGCTCCAGCTAGTCACTATGCTGACCCGGGCTTCGAAGGGATAATTCGGCAACATTTTCACTAATACAACCCGTCACACTCAAGCCCTAGGAAGCTGATTATACAAGCCGGCTTTCTCTATGGTCAACGCCACAACAGCCTCTTACCAATTGATTGAAAGGACAGGGTTTAGGTATAGACCTAGCGTAACTCCCACATAGAACCTATTCAACTAATCTCAAGGGGTGGAACCTGCGTCAGCCCGACACAATTCCGGCAGCCACTTGCCTTCGAGCTTGCCCGCAGGTGAAGAAAATCCCACCAGAAGGCGCCACTCTGTCGCAAATCGCAAGGTCCATCAAGTTCGAATCGATTTGAAATGTTCTAGAAGAATGCCCTGATTCCAATACCTGTCTGGAGGCCACCGACCTTCACCGACTGCCGGCCACCCGAGGTGGCCAGATCGACATTGCCACCAGCCCAGCGCGCGAACACCCCACCTCCGAGGCGCTCCGTGAACAAATAGGTCACATCGACGCCGGCGTTGAAACCAATGCCAGCACCCCTCAAATCCTTGGTCGCAATCCCTGATATCGCCACAGTGTCGTATGGGGCAGCGCCTTCGGTAGGACTACCAATCCCGGATACATGACCCTGGTGAAGCCTGAACGCTGACGGTCCTGCCAAAAGAGCAACTCGAATCACATCAGACAACGGCACTACCCACACAGCCTGCAAATGGACCCCTAGTTCCTTGCTTTGAAGATTCGCACTAGTCAAATTCGCTGAACGGGGCCGATTGTAGAAGAGCGGATGAGGAATCTTCCCTTCGACCGACAAGCCATCACGCACAGACCTGGAAGTGACCGTCAAACCCACAGCCATGTTCTGCCATACCCGATAGCCCGCACCAACATCAAAACCTCCGCCACCACCCATTTTGTGGGTTGCGGTGTAGGTCGCAGATTCACCGTAAATAGAATTACTGAAAGTCTCCTGAATCGACCGACTGGTCGCCTCATACAGGTAATTGATTTTGAAATAGCCTTTGTCCTCCCAGACCTGCGTTTGTGCTGCCGTATCATCAACAGTCACCGTTTGCGCTGCCGTTTCATTAACAGTCACAAATATTCCAAAAGCAAGGACTGCGAAAACCCGGACTGCTCCTACAGTCATTGAACATCCGCTGTGCATCTGCTGTTGATCCTCGAGTATAAGAAAGGTAGCCGGCTAGTACAATTCCATCCTAACACAGCTCCCTACTAGTGATTATCGGCACCCTATTCCCTGCGCTAGTGCACCCCAACCAACTTCAGACAAATCCCCCGTGTCTGTTACTATGGGTTCAGGGGGTTGCAGAAATCTGGACTGACTAAAAACCTGCATCCCTTTAAAACCTCGTGGAGAGATCCCCTACTATGTCAACCGTTCGGAACACAGTGTGTGGTTGGTCCCTAGCCTTTTTCATCGTCATGTGTACCGGCTGCGGAAACAACTCGGCCCCCACGGCCCCAAGTTCCCCCATGGAAACACCGGTCCTGAGTTCCCCCAACGGGATCCCATCCGCCAGTAACGTAACGACCACGTCCGGCACACCCCAACTCTCGCTGAGCCGTGTATCCGCTGATCAAACGCCAGCGATAGTCGCCCTCCCAATAACTCAAACAGATTCTATAGGTGATCCTGATGGAATCGACTTCGACAGCGAAGCGGTAAGGTCGACAATCTCGGGTAGCCTAGCCACCAACACCCCAGAGACACCGTTAGAGTCATCACCAGACTCATTGTCTAGTAGTTCTGGAAGCCCAGTTCAGAGACCTGACTCGACCGGTACTACGGCCGACAGATCCTCGCAGGCTTCAGCCAACCAATTCGCACTCGATCCAACTGTCGACTTCAACGGCATAACCATTGCGACCGTTGGAGTGGAGCCAGACAACATCGGCAGTAGCAGTCTGGCAACAGGCCCGGACAGTTCTACACTCAAGGTGAATCCCCCGACCCCTCTATCACCAATCAATGGGATAGAAACCGACGACTTGACCCCACTACTCACAGTGTCAAGCCCAGCTCCTCAGTTCATTACTCAGGAACAACTCAGCGCGCGCAGTGATCTTTATGTCTTCTTTGAGCTCTCGGTCGTGAGTATTGATGGCACCACAACGCCTGTAGAAACGAACCAAACCCTCCAGACAACAGGTCCAGTAAGCTATCAAACTAATGTCATGCTCGAGGAGACAACCACCTATCAATGGCGAGCACGGGCCAAGATAGGTGACGAACTTGGACCTTGGTCAGCGACCGCCACGTTTGCAACCCCAGCTTTGATCGGGGTTCCGACTCCCCTGTCCCCAACCAGCGGCACAACAGTGCCAAATCGCACCCCTGAGCTCGTTGTCACCAACCCAGAAATTCTTGGACTTAGTGATGTAATCATCGAATTCCGCTTGGACGACGACGGGGCAACGTTCCCGAGTCCTGTTACTTTCGAGGAACCACTCGGTGCCGGTGGCACCACAGCTGACACCTTTGAGGATTCTCTAGCACCTTCCACCCAATTTTGGTGGGCAGCCCGCGGTAAATCAGCCGCTGCCGGCACCACATCTGAGTGGTCAGAAACCTACACTTTCACATCTAGTGCTGAGAATCGCACTGCCGACCCCCTCCCCGGACAGAAGTTGCCCTTGCCGAACCAGTTAGCACTCATAACCCAGCTCGCTCAGGCCAACCCGGGCTTACTTACCAACTCTTGCCAGGAAGAGGGTGGAACATGGGAGTTCATGGATCTAGCTGTCGAAAAATTACGGGAGACAGATACGCGATGGGGGTTCAACTGTAAGCGTGGTGACTGCAATCATATTTCAATTGACGTTGTCGACTACTTCTACGGTATTGGCGACGGCAATCTCAGCACCGATGTGTACATCATCGACATTATCCAAAATCATTGTTCCCATGGGAGCGAGAATCCAGCATGGTACGACCTGACCCAAGCCACCAAAGACGGAGGAGAGATCGGTCGCTGGAAGTATCCACGCCAGTAGACCGAACGTCTCCATCTGAGCACACGATATGACTCCAGCGTGGTGTTCTAGCAAGGTCGGACTGTCTCGGGGTGAATTTTCTACAACGGTAATCGCCGGGTTTCTCAATGGCACAACGAGTAATGTCCTAGCGTAAAGATCAGCCACGCCCCTTACAAATCCCCAGATCAGGAGTGCCGAAATCGACAGACTGGTCGGTCCTTCCACCGACCTCTTCTGAGGTTATTCCGATCGCCCCTACTAATCTGAGACAATCGGTCATCCGATAACTAACCATGGGGCTGCTCGTAGCCGCTAGTGGTTAACCATGGAACAACCAGTTATCCTCCAGAGAACCACCACAAAACTCATCCATATTCTCTTACCAGGCCTCATTCTAGGAATCGCTGGATGCAGCTCTGAGCGAAGCTCTAACCCTCTCAGTCCCCAAATCGCTGGCCCTATTGCCGGGGTAACAATCACCACACCCTCCGCTCTTGACCCACCTGATGGCAGGCTGATCGCCGCAACGGAACAGCCAATCGTTCTGAGTTTCGAAAGCGTCACATCGAATAGCCCTCGCCCATTCACCTACCAGGTGGAAGTTGCAAGGGAACCCACATTTTCGCAAACCCGTCTCAGCGTGGACGGCATTCAACCTCATGAAAACAGCCCTGTGCTGGTCGACCTCAAGGAATCGTTGGAAGCGGAAGAACTGTACTTCTGGCGCGTAAGGGCTGTAGATGGGGCCAACTCAAGTGCCTACTCCGAAGTAGTATCATTCGAAGTATTTTCACCCGTCAACATTGCCCAGGCCGTTGCTAGTGAGCCGAGTGGCGGCCAAGAGACCGCAACAAACATTCCTTTGCTCGTGGCGAACCACGCAGAAACCTCTGGACCAGCCGAGGATGTTCAATACCGATTCGAATTAGCCACTGATCCGGAATTCATATCCCCAATAGCGGTCTTGACGTCCAATCCAGTCCTTGGAACCAATCCTTCGGTCTCACCGGGCGAGCTTGCCCACAACCAGACATTCCATTGGAGGGTCAGAGCATCAGCGAAGGCACGAAACGGTCAGATTATTGGGCCCTGGTCTGCAACTGCCAGCTTTCGCACGCCGCCGCCACCAATCACAATCGGAACTCCGATACCGGCTTCTCCGATCAATGGTGCCACGACAGACTCAATCCGTCCGACATTTACTGTAACCAACGGCGTCGTGTCTGGCTCGGCCGGCACCGTCACCTACCGGTTTGAGATTGACGAAGGAACCTCATTCGGGAATCCAACGACTGTAATGGAAGTACCTCGGTCTGGTAGTTCTAGCACGTCCGCGACCACAACCAACACACTCCAGACCGATCGCCATTACTTCTGGCGCGTGAATGCCTCAAACGGCAGCATCATGACCGAATGGTCGGCCCCACACAGTTTCCGAACACCAACGGCTCAGACTGAGTCGCCAACGACACTACCGGGGTCAGGGCCGCGTACACCTGATCCGGAACCAGGCCAAAAACTCCCCTTACCGAACGAAGCGGCGCTCATTGCCGAGCTCGCAGAAACCCACTCGGCGGCGCTCGCTAACTCTTGCCAGGAGGAAGGTGGAACATGGGAGTTTATGGACCTAGCAGTCGAGAAACTCCGTGAGACTGATTCCCGCTGGGGCTACAATTGCAAGCGAGGAAATTGTAACGACCCTTCGGTCGACATAGTGGACTACTTCTATGGCATCGGCGATGGTAATCACAGCACTGACGTGTACATCATCGACATCATCCAAAATCATTGTTCCCATGGGAGCGAGAATCCAGCATGGTACGACCTGACCGATGCTACCCGAAATAATGGAACCGTCGGGCGCTGGCTCTATCCTCGGCCTTAACAACGCCTTGCGATCGTTGCTGAACGTCTCAAACCGGACAGCTAACGATGCAACCGCTGTGCAGACGAGTGGAGAATGCAGTGGAGTCTGATGGCTTCTACCGCTGGTTCTCGGACAGGCGCCTTACCGCATTTGGGAGCGCCCGACGTGAACGGATTGAAAAGTCTCGCTTACGTCTGCTGGAAACTGTGTCCTCGCCTCCCGGAGACATGCTAGAAATCGGTCCAGGAACCGGCTCCCTCGCAGCTCGTGCTGTCTCTGCAGGCTGGCGTTACCAGGCTATCGAAGCCAGCCCAACACTTGCCACTCACTTGAGAGCCAAGGGCGTTGACGTTACCGTGGCCTGGGCACCACCCATTCCAGTCAATGACGCCAGTTGTGACGTTGTCTATGCTGACCAGGTACTTGAACACATGTCCGGCATTGACACCGCGCGAGAATTTGTCCAAGAGTCCCTGCGCGCGTTGCGACCGGGTGGCATCTACTTCATTGTGGTACCAGACTACCTCAAAGAGCGCGCATTTTTTTGGGACGTCGATTACACACATAACTTCGTGACCACCGAACGGCGAGTCAGACAGTTGCTAACAGACGGCGGTTTTGAAATAGAACGAGTGGTCCGAAGCATCGGGGTTGCCACAGGTCTTACTCGTGACCTGCTAGCGGCAGGAGCACTCCTCGCCAACCTTCCCGGCCTCGACGCGATCAGTCGACACACAGGCACTGAGGAGCTGCTCTTTCGGATCCGGAAGAACCTGTTCGAGACCCTTACTTTTGTCGCCCGCAAGCCAGTACCGTGACGGTCACGTCCACCCACTCGCTCTGGCTACGAGGATTATTCAGCATCGCCGTCCTTTCTTACCTCGGAGCACAAGTAGATCTGAAAGCCGCCCTGTCTGCAGCAGCCTCTGTCGACGCGCTCTATCTAGTTGCGGTACTGGTTCTCGTCGCCCTGGACCGCATGGTGATGGTCGCCCGTTGGTTGCTCCTGCTACGCAGTAGTGGGCAGCGACTCGGGCTCACCTCGTTGACCCGTATTTTTCTTGTGAGTTCGTTCCTTGGAAGTGCTCTACCCACTAGTGTGGGCGCGGATGCCCTGCGGGCCTACCAGCTATCCAACCGTACTGACAACCCTAGTGAGGCGATCGCTTCTGTGGCAATCGATCGTCTCGTAGGTATCTTCGCGCTAACTTTACTCGCGATACTGGGCACGACGCTCTGGGGCTCGGCTTCCGATACGATCCCTCGAGCGTGGTTTTGGTCACTAATTGTGCTGGTCACTCTACTCGTCGGCGGTCTCTTGTTCGCCGACCACTTAGTAAGGAGCTTCCTGCCAATCCGGTGGCACACCTCAAGCATCGTGATGACGGTGCTGCGTCTGACCGATGCGCTATCACGCTATCGGGACCGTCGTGGAATCCTAGCCGGCACATTCAGCCTATCCCTTGCAGTTCACCTACTCAGAGTGTCCCAAGCCTATCTGCTCGGGCAGGGACTCGACCTGCCGGTGCCGTTTCTCTACTACCTCGCGTTCATGCCCATCGCTCTGCTGATATTCCTACTGCCGGTGTCTATCGCCGGTGTCGGTCTTCCGCAAGGCGTCGTCGTCTGGTTACTCGCTCCACTCGGCGTCACTGACGACCTCTCATTCGCGTTCTCGACTTTGCTCGTATTGACTGGATTAGCGGGAAACCTCCCTGGTGCGTGGCTTTACGCACGGTCAAAAAAGCCTTTAGAATAAAAGCTGAGCCACACAACCCTACACAGCGAAGTGCCTAGCTCAAGCCGTGACCAGCCACAAACAGGTAGCAGCCCACCGATAATCGAGTCGATAGGATCGTCCAGAACTTCCATCATCTCTGCCTAGCAACGTGACGCCTTATCGCCAACAGTATCGAAATCTCATTTCCGGCAGAATGCCATCAGGTGCCACCCAAACCTGCGAACGAGCACGCGCGGGATCAGATTGAAGGTTCCAACAAATAGGCCATTGTAGGCAGCCCCCCTCCACCCCCTGTGGAGGCGGGATCGCACCGGGAAACGCTCCGGCACAACTCGCACATCCGCAAAGCTTTCTAGCAACTGTTGAAATTCAGGAATCGAATATTTTTCAAGTACCGGAGCATCGGCATGCTCAAGCCCAACACCCACTACTGACGACAAGGCATTCAACCAGGAGACGCGATTGTAGACCATAAAGATCGCCTCTCCCCCTGGAACAAGCACCCGCCGGCACTCAGCTATCATGCGGTCTGCATCAGCGGTATATTGCAGCACCCCGTGTGCGTAAACGACATCGAAGCTTCCATCAGCAAACGGTAAATGCTCTCCATCTCCGACTGCAAATGCAGCAGACTCATCCAAGCCATGAAGTGCAAAATTTTGTTGAGCCAAGGCGATACATCGAGGCGCCAAATCGATCCCGGTCGCCCTAGCGCCCCCACGGGCAAATCGGAGTAAGTCGATACCAACCCCACAGCCGATCTCAAGTAGTTGTTGCCCCCGGTAGCTCTCAAAATCAACCAAACCCGGTAAATATCGCAGCTTGTCGAAACGGTAGTCCTCCAGGTCGTCAAAGAAACCAAGTGTCCCTACAGGATGTGAGGTCATTTCCTGATCGTGAATCCTCTGATCCCAATAGCTCGCTATGCGCTTAATCATCTCCACACACCGAGCGTACAATATCTAGGTTGTGAAGCGCGATCTGCCAACCCTTGCAAACACCATCTTCGATCTCCTTGTCGTCGGCTCTGGCATCTATGGAGCGACAGTCGCATGGGATGCAGCACAGCGAGGCCTGTCGGTGGCTCTTATCGACCGAGGAGATTTCGGCGGCGGAACATCGGCAAACAGTGCCAAGACGGTGCACGGGGGGATAAGAGCACTTCAGACTGGGCAACTGGGCGAGCTCAGATCGTTTGTCCGTGAACGACGGGCACTATGTCGGATTGCCCCCCATCTCGTTCATAGGTTGCCATTCGTGATTCCAACCTATCAGGGCTTCACCCGGCATCGTCTGACCATGCAGGCTGCATTCAGTCTTTATGACCTACTATCTCGAGATCGAAACACCCTCCCGGATAACTCCAAGCACCTCCCGCCGAGCCAGGCGATCTCTCGTGCTGAGTGCCTTGAATTAAACCCTCTAATCCAACCAGACGGTGTAAATGGTGGCATCCTTTGGTACGACTGCCAGATGT
>Ga0310344_10001092_pt1 | contig 21037 bp, 19 predicted proteins | sample HC15DNA20200_MG_FD_203801 | JGI IMG/M metagenome (GOLD analysis project Ga0310344, IMG submission 203801) | Marine microbial communities from station ALOHA, North Pacific Subtropical Gyre - HC15-DNA-20-200_MG | ecosystem: Environmental > Aquatic > Marine > Oceanic | place: Pacific Ocean: North... | reverse complement strand
GCCGTATCCCTCACCCATGGAAGCACCGCAATTGGTCAATGAATAATTATGAGAAATTTTTGGAAATGAATGAATGCTTACGGCGGATACTTCAAACTCACCTTGAGCCGATTTTTGGTTTAGAGTCTCAATGTCTAATAAACGATGTTCGTACACTCGATTTGCAGTGTCGATTAGCCCGTTTGTCATTGCATGGAACATGAAAGCATCATCGGGGTCCGGGGAGTGTCCTATGCGTATGAGCATGCTATATTCCGGTCGTGCAATTGCTAGTACTAAACGCCTACTAATCTCATACTTCGTGAAAGTAAGAGTCAATAGCCATGCTACTGTCGAAAGTACATGCCAGACCCTTCCAAGTTGTCGACCGCAACAGGTCAATTAGGTCCTGTTTGCTCTCATACTGGAAAGGCGATGACTTTTGCAGAAGCTATAGTATTGGATGACAAATACGTCTGCTGGGAGGCATACATCGAACTCACAGGGGCCGAGCCTTCTACTGAAGGTAGGGAGATTGTCAATCTGGATTTGGATTAGCCAAGTTCATTTGCCTAGACTTCTGAATCACAGCATGGCAGAGGGCTGGAGTCGTTTCGCTGTCAGGTTTTCTGACTATTACAATTCAATCTCTACTGGCTCCATTTGGACGCCTCCGAGGTTTAGATCCAGGGAATGGATGTTCATACCTTGGGGTAACTTGCCACCAACTCGCCACGTTGGTTTTGGTACTAAACCAGAATTGCATAATTACCTGAAGATGAACTCGCCCCATTCATGTTTCCACAGTACTGCATACTATGCAGACCCCTTCCAAACAAAAATGGTCGATAAAGGCTGGAAGGGTGCTGACTTGATTTTTGATCTGGATGGAGACCATCTTCCTGGAGTTTCAGATCGCGATTTCCCAAGTATGTTGGAATTAATTCAAGAACAAGCATGGACTCTTTGGTCAGACTTCTTATCGCCTGAGTTTGGTTTCGAAGAGAAGTATCTGCAGGTTTCGTTTTCCGGGCATCGAGGATTCCACATCCATATTCGTGACCCCAAATATTTGCATCTTGACTCAAATGCACGCCGGCAACTAGTGAATCATATCCGCGGAGAAGGAGTTAACGTTCAGGCATTGATGAGTAATGATAGTGGGAGATGGAAAGACCGACTTTCTTCTGGGCAAAAAACTCTAATTCAAAAATTGAGGAATATTGCTTTGAAGAAAGACGAGAATGATATTATTCTAAATGAACTCAATGAAATTATGAAGCAGCGACTTCGTAGTCCAGATTGTAAGATTCAATCATTTTCCAAGAAGAACATATTATCACTATCAGAGCAATGCTTGAATGATTCAAAGGTTGAAAGATTAACTTCTGATTCATCAAAAACAGTTTTCGGTGAAAAGGGCACAGCCGCATTCTTTGAACTAGTGAAGGGCGACTCTGCCGTTGTCTTGGGTGAAGCTGGAGAGACAGATGAAAATGTCACAGTTGATGTTAAACGCGTTATTCGTTGGATAGGTAGTCTACATGGGAAATGCGGATTGAGAGTTACTGAACTACCACTTAGTAGACTCGACCCTGAAACTTCCGACAAGTTTGATGCTCTCAATGAGGCAGTTGTATTCAGCTCTTCCAATTCATTTAATGTAGAAATTATTCAGGATGATGTGCGCGCAAGGATATTAGATTGTGAAATCGAGGGCTCAACTGGCGATGTGTTCAACGTACCAGAGAGTATGGGTGGATTCTTAATTCTGAAAGGCTGGGCTAAGGTAATGCCGAATTAACTAGGCTTGATACGACTCTCTTTCAGAGAACTTTCAATAATGGCGACTTGCTAACGCATACGTAGTCCTATGAGCGATGCTGATGAAATCGATGAGTTACCCCTGCCACCACTACCTCCGGGCATCTCTCTACCGCCGCCCCCGCCCCCCCCTCCATTAGAAGACCCGATAGAAGAAATTGAAGATACTGAAATTGCTAGTCAGCCCATCGAAGATAGCGATGGAGATTCGAATAATAGCGACTTCAAATCTCAATGGGAGAGTCGCAAGGCTAATGATCCTGCTTTAGCTTCAGATTCACGCGATAGCATGTACGGGCATATCGATAGAATAGCTACTGGTGAGGTCGGTACCCTGCTAGATCGTTTTTCTGATAGATTCGGCTCAGAGCTCGACCGCGAGATCATTGTACTTAGGAAAAAGCAGCAACAAGAGGTCAGATCTGTCAAAGCTACTGTCGAGTTGATTAGTGCCCCAGATTCTCCAGAGCCCGGAGAAGATGAAGAAGAAATTGATGACCATGGTTCTGATGATTTTGCCGAATTCTTCAATGTAGTCAATAGCCTCCTAGGGGATATGCCGGATGATTTTGTTCAACGTTTCCTTGCATCTGAATCATTCAAATTATTCGAAAGTGTGGGGGCTGACCCAGATTCGACTGATGAAGATACTCGCAAAGACTTCTTTGCCATGATAAATGCAGAATTGGGGGATTTACCTCAGGATAAGATAAACGAGTTTGTCGAGTCTCCAGGGTTTGAGTTATTCACCAAGATGGGTGAGATTTACGGTGGTTGAGTATGGGATTACTAGAAAAAGCTGAGAAAATTCAGACAGATACGCCTGACAACGAGCCTGCAAAGGTAGTTCCTGAACCGGTGTCTCAACCTGAGCCTGCTGCTCCGGAACCAAAGAAGGAGAAGAAGTCACGTAGAAGTAGCCGAAAGAAGAAGACAAAGAAGGCAAAGAAGGAACGAGTTCCAAGAGTGATGCCTGATGGCTTTGAGCCAGCTGGGACAGTACGGGCATCGGGGAGATATCTAGTCGATACTACTGCTAATTGGGGAATAATGATACTCACAGCAGCAGTGATGAGTCAAGCCGACGCAGACCCTACATTCCCAATTATTGGCGCATTATTGATGGCATTGGGCAACATGTTCTACTTACCATCTAAGTTTTCCAAATCTACTGGCAATATAATCACTGGTACACAATTTGTCAATACCAGAGGTGATAATCCAATGTTCCTCTACCACATAGCAAAGAGCGCTAATATCCCCATAATTCTAGCTGGACTATTTGGCGCGTTGTTGTTAATCTCAGAAGGTACAGATTGGACTACTGGGACTAAGATATATGTGGGCATTTCATTGACCTTGCTATTAATTCCATTAATCGATCGATTCTTGCGAACACGTGGCGAGGAAAAATTGGGCTTCTGGGACAGGCTCTTTGGCGGAGTATGGCTAGTCACAGCGGAAAAGACCCAATCGGATTCAGGATTTATCCAGAGATTACAATCTATTGGAGACTATGCTGAACAGCGTGGAATGTTAGACGAGAAAGAAAAGTAATTTATTCCAACTCTTCATACCTTTGCTTAGCCAGTTCTCTCATGTCTTCGTGATGTACTCCATCATCTATTCCTTCTTGATCGGACTCATCAACAATCTCTACACCTAACAATGTCTCAATCACGTCTTCCATGGTGATTAGTCCGACAGTCCCACCGAAGTCGTCCTTGACCATCAACATCTGAATCTTATTCTCCAATAGGACATCAAGTGCTTTATCTACAGAATCGTCCTGCTTGCATGAGACGATATCTCTGGAAATCTGAGACATATTACTTGAATAATCATCAACAGCCGCTCTACGAAGAATCTCACTCCTAAGGGCCATCCCCTTGATGTCATCTATGCTCTCACCAGTAACAGGCATCCTGCCGTAAATCATTATGGGGATCCGATCTAGCACGTCTTTGACGCTCTCGTCTGCCTGAACAGTAGTAATAACTACTCTAGGAGTCATAACTTCATTTACTAAAATCTCCTTCAATCGTAGTACGTTCTGAATCACCGCTTCTTCGTCTTCCTCAATCTGGTCAGATTCTTCTGCAATGTCAGCAAGAACTGAAAGTTCAGTCCGTGTAACTGTCTCAGTCTCGACTGCAGGCAGTAATGATCGAGTAATTTCAATTGGCTTGACTATCACCCATAACAGGATCATCAAATAGTGCATTGCATAGTATGAAGGAATAGTCAATCTCCTCCAGTAAAGAGCACCGATGGTCTTAGGCAATATTTCGCTGAGTAATAGAATAGCAATGGTCAGTATTGCTGCAGAACCCGCAATAACATACTCTCCTTCGAATGCTTTCTCCACTTCAGAACCAACACCCAAAGCTCCAACGGTATGTGCTATGGTGTTGAGAGTTAGTATAGCGGTGAGTGGACGCTCAGGATCATCTTTCCAATTATACCATACTGAGCTAATTTTTTCATGGGTATCAGATAATGATTTGATATGCCCATGTGATGTTGAAAGTAGTACTGCTTCTAGTATACTGCATAGGAAAGACGCTCCCAGCGCAATCAACGCATAGGCAACAATCAACGTATAGTCACTCAAATTCGGTGCCTCTCAGTTTTCCCATATGTGGAACAATGGAATTTGTACATCCCTAACCCTGCGGCGGGCGATTATGACATAAACATGTGGCTTCCCCAATCCTAGTAATGGGTGCCCATTCTGACTGTGTTGCCATATTCATGGCATGGCCTTATGCTAATGGTCCACTGCACCTTGGCCACGTAGCTGGAAACTGTCTGCCGGCTGATATTCAGTACAAGTATGAGCGAGCCCGTGGGCGTAGAGTTTTGATGTGCAGCGGCTCAGATGAACATGGCACCCCAATAACCCTCACTGCTGAGCAAGAAGGAGTCTCTCCCCAGGAGGTGGTAGATCGTTTCCACGAAATTAATAGTAAATCACTAGAGGATCTTGGCTGTTCTTGGGTCAATAACGTCGATTCACGTGGCATTGAATACGGCGGGGCCTTATACAACAGAACATCCGATATGTTACATAAAGAAATTGTTCGAGAAGTCTTTCAGGATCTACTTGAAGCAGGCTATCTAGAACAAACCACAATGCAACAATATTGTTCAGTGTCTGATGGCCAAGTTAGGTTCCTGCCAGACAGATACGTCGAGGGTACGTGCCCTATTTGCTCTGCAGATGGGGCTAGAGGGGATCAGTGTGATTCATGCGGAGCAACATACGAGGCAAATCAATTACTAAATCCAGTATCCAAACTTGATTCCGATGCAGCAGTTGAAATCCGAGATACTGATCACATGTTTTTCAGGTTGGATCTGTTTCAAGCGCAACTATCTGAGAGATATGGATTGCAATCCAAGGTTTGGAAACCTAATGTTCGTGCTATGACAAAAAATTGGCTTGATATGGGATTGCGCCCCAGAGCTGTTACCAGAGATATTGACTGGGGAATCTCTCTACCACTAGAGGGGGATGAATGGGATTCCAAACGAGTTTATGTTTGGTTCGAGGCCGTACAAGGATACTATACATGTGCCCGCATATGGGCTGAAAGATATGCAACTAAAGCTGGGCATCCCAAGGGAATTGATGCTTGGGAGGATTGGTGGAAGGTTGATTCAGCGGGACAGATACCCAAACATATCTATTTCATGGGCAAAGACAACATCCCATTCCACACGATAATATGGCCTTCAATAATCATGGGTATGAATTCAGCTGCTTCTGGTAATCCCCCCAGTAGCGCTCCTGGTCCTGGTGAACTAGCTCTTGAAACCAATGTTCCTGCTAACGAGTACCTGATGTTACAAGGAGGACAATTCAGTAAGAGTAGGAAACATGGAGTTTGGCTTCCTTCCTTCCTTGAAAGGTATGATCCAGATACATTACGATATTACTTGTCAATCAACATGCCAGAAGGGCACGATTCAGATTTCAGATGGGATGAATATGTTGACCGCGTAAACAACGAACTAATCGGCACATATGCTAATTTCGTACACAGAGTATTGACTCTGGCTCATAGACTTCCTCATGACTCTGTGAATCCACTAGAACAATACTATGATCAATCCTTACATTTGGATGAGATTTCGCAAGTCAGAGAATATCTCCAATCGGCTACTGATTCTTTGGAGAAGCATCGTTTCAAAGAAGCACTACGTAGTATCATGTCTATCGCCCAACTAGGTAATTCAATACTACAAGAAGCCGCACCATGGAACCATCTCAAATCCCCAAACAATCCTGATGCTAAGCAATCTCTTTCTTCACTAGCGTACAGTTGGTTACTTTGTCGAGGTCTTGCGGTTACACTGCGTCCCTTCATTCCATTCCAATCAGATAGGTTATGGGAGATGTTGGGATATTCTGAAGATATTGATACTGTTAATTGGCTTGATTCATTTGATTCGGACAAATTTTCTTGGAATAATGAGAACCCGAATCCTCTCTTCGAACGTCTAGACTTAGAATCAATACTTGAACATGAGAAATCACTAGCAGATAGTAAGGACAATGAATCACCACCTGATGAGGATGATACAGGAGATGGGCTAATCGATTTCGAGGATTTCGTAAAAGTTGAAATGAGGACAGGTAAGATTGTCTCAGTTGAGGATCACCCCAATGCAGACAAATTGTTCGTAGTTGAGATTCAGGATGGTCCGGAATCAACAAGAACGGTCTGCGCTGGGTTGAAGGGGCACTATACTGCATCACAACTAGAAGGACTCGATGTAGTCTTCGTAGCTAATCTACGACCTCGTAAGTTACGAGGAGTTTTGTCCGAGGGTATGCTACTAGCAGCCGATGACGAAGACGGTAACGTTCGTGTATTAACCCCCCAATCTGATATGCCACCGGGCTCTCTAGTCAGATGATTTTGGTTCATCGAAGAATTCCCATTGTATTTTCACAAGTTCCTCTGTTGTTTTAGCACAACTATATGCCTCTAGAGGATGTTCATTCAAGGACAGGAACTCATTACCATATGGCAACTCATTCAATATCGATTTGGCTTGACCATCTCTGCCTAAAATTATCAGCGATGCTGCAATAGCTTCTGCAGTTGAGAGCCTACCGGGCTTACCCCATGATACTGGATTAGCAGCCAACAATACAGGAAGTGTGCGCGGAATCAAACTAGTTGACTTAGTAATCGAGTCTATTGATGGTTTAATCTGCTTCCAGGAACAGTCTAAGGCGACAACTGAGCCACCCACATCGATAATTCTACTATCATCAGGACCTTGTATTGAGCCACTTGTAGGATCCAGTAGTATGCCTCTGGATGGGGCTCCCGTTGTATCTTGATGCAGTTTGGCTAACCCTGCTGCAGAGATTATTCTAGCAGTACACTTCTTTGGGTCATCTTGGTCTAGATGGATTATATGAATTGGAACAATTTCCATTTAATCACCCTGCTGTAGGAATTCATCCAGCGCATCTGCAATAGTCATCCCTCTTGATGATGTGCGCGATACCATAGAGTCCCTACCAGCATCTGATTCTTCTCTTAGATTAACGTCGAGTACCTTCTCTAGTTTGTTAATTAGATCATCTGTAGGCCTAGTTCCAGATTCTGCCTTCTGTATGGAATTTATTCTAACATTCATTCTGTTAGCTAATTCCTTCTGACTCCACCCCATATTTTCACGTGCATTCCTCAATCTAATGTGGAAATCATTGGATAGTTCAGGTTCAATATTCTCATGAATAGTACGTGTAGTTGTCTTTCGAACTTTTGCTGGATTATGTTCAAAAGGTGACTTATGCAACTCAATACCCAAAGAATCTGTGCATTTTGGGCATACATCCAATGTGACGTTAGAAACTATTCCTCGCTTGGTTGAAACGCCCTCGGCACCACACAATTCGCATACAGCCATGGCCCTCACAGGGGTCATTATCGGATTACTCTTAGGGAAGGAAGCATCAATAATGCAGTGGCCGTGAACACAATCATGGCTGAGGCAGATGATACACCCCGCGGAGATGATTTGAGTCCAGATTCATTAACCCAGTTACGTAGGGAATTCAAGGATTTGTCTAGCAATGCCCAACAATTATTGACTGAGAAATTATATCTGGAGAATGAATGTTCTAGGTTAAAGAAAAGAGTAAATTCATTAGATGAAGAAATTAGATCGCTTCGCAAACCACCATTCGTAGTCGGACATGTTCAAGATAGGGTCGAAGACAAGGCGGTTGTCAGGAGTTCTAATGGGACTGTATTCTTAGTCACGATAAACAGTAGAATTGACGAAGGAAATATCAAGCCTGGGGCCAGAGTAGCACTGAATCAGGATTCGCTATCAATAATCGAGGTCTTGAACGACTCTTGGGACCCAATAGTCACTAGTGCAGAAATTCTTGAAAAGCCCGACAGTAGTTTCGACGATCTAGGTGGTTTGAATGAACAAATCAAAGAATTACGTGAATCAATTGAGTTACCATTGAATCGCCCTGAAGCTTTCAGAGAATTTGGCATAACACCTCCTAAGGGAGTTTTACTCACAGGCCCCCCTGGTACAGGTAAGACAGTGTTAGCAAAGGCCATTGCTAACTCCACAGATGTCACATTCCTAGGCCTAGTGGGTTCTGAGTTGGCACAGAAGTACATCGGTGAAGGGGGCCGAATTGTAAGAGAACTATTCGACTTGGCTAGGGAACGTAGTCCTGCAATTATTTTCATTGATGAAATTGATTCGATTGGCTCCAAGAGATTGGATGTTGCAACGTCCGGAGACCGTGAAGTTCAGAGGACATTGATGCAATTACTAGCAGAGTTAGATGGATTCGATGCATTAGATGATGTCAAGATAATCGCTGCTACAAATCGCCCTGAATTGCTAGATCCTGCACTCTTGAGGCCAGGTAGATTTGATAGAGTAATCAATATTGATTTACCTAATGTTGAAGCCCGTGAGAGTATATTTGGAGTATATTGTAGAAATCTTCCTATGAAAGATAATATCGATACCAGAAAGCTTGCAATTTCTTCAGAAGGTTTCAGTGGCGCTGAAATCAAATCTGTTGTCACAGAAGCAGCAATGACAGCTATTTCGGAAGGTAGAGATTCATGCCAAGAAGACGATTTCTCTAGTGCTATGGTTAAGGTTAGAGAAAAGAGAGATTCAGGCGTTGAGTCCCCTGATGAGTTATATGGCTAATCAGCAATGCTCATCAGCGAGCGCTACGACCCCCTGTCATGACACAACGCTTAGTAGAGTGTGTTCCAAACTTCAGTGAAGGCAGGGATAGTACAGTCATCGATTCAATAGTCCAACCAATCATAGACAATCACGATGTTTCACTGCTTGACATCGACATGGGTGCAGACTTCAATCGAACAGTCGTCACCATGGTAGGGGAACCAGAAGCAGTATTGCAAACAGTCATTGAATGCACTGGAGTTGCATTGGATATGATCGACATGAGAAATCATTCAGGTGAGCATGCACGAATGGGGGCTGTAGATGTTGTGCCATTTATCCCAATTAGTGGAGTAACTATGGAGGAATGTGTTGAGCTTTCTCGCAGATTCGCTAAGACCGTGTCTCGAGAACATTCCCTACCAGTATACCTCTATGCAAATTCAGCAACTACAGAACAGAGAGTACGATTGCCCGATATCAGGAAGGGCGAGTATGAGGGGCTATCTGAAAAGATTGTCAAAGATGAGTGGCTCCCCGATCACGGTCCTGCTGAGTTCAGGCCATCTATGGGGGCTACAGCAACAGGAGCAAGGAGTCTACTAATTGCTTACAATGTAAATCTCAATACTCATGATAAATCTAGAGCTAACATAATCGCATCCAAGATTAGAACTAGTGGTTCAATAATCAAGGATGCAGATGGCGTTACTATTCGTGGAGAAGATGGCAAACCACTCAGAGACCCTGGGATATTCAAGCACTTACAGGCTGCAGGATGGATGTATGATGAAGATACAGCTCAGGTGTCTATGAATTTGCTAGATTACTCAGTAACCGGACTGCATGATGTCACAGAAGCCATACGTGTAGAGGCGGAAAAAATTGGACTTTCTATTGTTGCTAGTGAATTAGTTGGACTGGTTCCACTAAATGCTATGCTAGATTCTGGGCGTCATTACAACAGTAATATTGATGCAGATGATGAATCACTAGTAGGTATTGCAATAGATGGGCTAATGTTAGATGTATTATCTGAGTTTGACCCAAATACTAGTATCATAGAATGGGCAATACGGGAGAGATAGTATGAATGACGGATACATATCGATTCTGAATTCAATTGCATCATCTAATCCCACACCAGGAGGAGGTTCTGTGGCTGCTTTGAGCCTAGCACACGCGCATTCACTTGCCACTATGGTATCTCATCTAACACTGAAAAGTGACAAATGGTCTGAAGGACATGGGATTGCAAATATGATAGTTCAGAATTCCGATGAACGTATTGATGAAGCAATTACACTCGCTGAAAATGATGCAGTAGCATTTGATGCAGTGATGGCCGCCTACCGGCTACCTAAGGATGAAGGTGGCTCCACTAAGCGTTCTGATTCCATTAGAGAGGCAACAATTGGAGCTGCACTGACCCCGCTGGAAACCGCACAGGCAGCTCACTCATTATTGAAACAAATATTGGTTTTATGTCATGGTTGCAATTCTAATGCCCTCACAGATCTTGCAGCTTCTGCTGAATTAGCAAGAACTGCTGCAATAATTGCTCAGATGAATGTGAGGATAAATACTGAGTACGTTAGTGGTAATGATGTTGATACCATAGAACACGACATTGACAATGTAATCACAGACTGTGAAAAGATAATGTCTCAATTACGCGCTACATGCATGGATAGATTGGGTTGGTGAGAATTTGATTGACTATTCGGTTGGTATTCCATCTGAATTACCCCCTCCTCAAACCTTGGATAATTCTGTTCCACATGCCCCCAGTCGCCCTCAAGTATTGGATGATACTGACAAGAGATTAGCAATAGAGAATTCACTAAGGTATTTCCCACCTGAATGGCATCATGAACTGGCAATTGAATTTCTGAATGAATTGGAACAGTTTGGTCATATCTACATGTATCGATTTAGGCCTACTTACAGCATGCATGCGAGACATATTTCGGAATATGCAGCCAACAGTGATTCCGCTGCAGCAATAATGCTCATGATTCAGAATAATTTGGATCCGAATGTCGCTCAATTTCCTCACGAATTGGTTACATACGGTACGAATGGCTCGGTATTTCAGAATTGGGCACAATATCTTCTTACAATGCAATATTTGTCTAAAATGAATGATGAACAAACACTCGTCATGTATTCAGGCCATCCATTGGGGGTATTTCCCTCCTCGGCAGATTCACCAATGGCAGTAGTCACTAACGGAATGGTAATTCCTAATTATTCTAAACAAGAAGATTACGAACGGATGAATGCACTGGGAGTATCCCAATATGGACAGATGACAGCTGGCTCATACATGTATATTGGACCCCAAGGTATCGTTCATGGAACTACAATAACTATCCTTAATGCTGCTCGGAAGTACCTTAATCTACAAGATCGAGATGATTTAGGTGGCGTATTGTATGTAACTTCAGGACTTGGTGGTATGTCCGGTGCACAAGCAAAGGCTACTGTAATTGCAGGCGCGGTTTGCATAATTGCTGAAATTGATCCAGTGGCTGCAAACAAGAGACATTCTCAAGGATGGTTGACTGAACTATACGATGATTTGGATGAGTTGACATCCCGCGCTAGAATTGCAATCGAAAATAATGAAGCGGTTTCTATTGGGTATCTAGGTAATATTGTCGACCTATTAGAGCATCTTGTCGAGTCACAAGTTACTCCAGACTTAGCTAGTGATCAAACCAGTCTGCATAATCCGTGGCTAGGTGGATACATGCCTGCAGGTATCGATTTCGAACTCGGTAGAAAATTACTCACTGATGACCCAGCCAAATTCAAAAATATGGTTAAGAAAAGTTTGCGTAGACATGTGGATTGTATCAACAAATTATGTGACAGAGGTACTGTATTCTGGGATTATGGTAATGCATTTCTCCTTGAGTCTGGACGTGCTGGAGCCAATGTAATGAACGAAGATGGTTCATTCAGATATCCTTCTTATGTTGAAGACATAATGGGACCTATGTGTTTTGATTATGGATTCGGCCCTTTCCGATGGGTATGCACTTCGGGCAATAGCAAAGATCTGCGAGTTACAGATCAAATTGCAATCGAAATTTTACGTGAACTTTCGGAAAATTGTACTGCTGAAATATATACTCAATATGAAGATAATATTCGCTGGATTGTCGAAGCCGACAATCACGACCTGGTTGTTGGCAGTAAAGCCAGAATACTTTATGCCGACGAAAAAGGACGTACTAGGATTGCAATGGAGTTCAACCGTGCAATTGCGGATGGAAGAATCAGTGCTCCCATTGTGTTAGGCAGGGATCACCATGATGTTGGTGGAACAGATAGCCCGTATCGTGAAACTGCAAACATTCACGATGGTTCAATGTTTACAGCTGATATGGCAGTACACAATTTTGTTGGCGATTCGTTTCGTGGGGCGACTTGGACCAGTCTTCATAATGGAGGAGGTGTGGGTTGGGGCGAGGTAATAAACGGTGGATTTGGATTATTTATCGATGGTAGTGATGAATCGTCAAGGAGAATAGAATCAATGATTTCTTGGGATGTAATCAATGGTTTAGCAAGGAGATCGTGGGCACGTAATTCTGGAGCAATGAGTACTGTCTCTCAAGCTTCAGAATTGAATAATCATTTAGACATTACAATGCCAAATATTGTCGATAGCAATGTGTTGGATAGCGCGTTTAAGTCTCGATGACTCTATTTGAGTATCTCTTGTCGCTATTTCGTGCGCGACGTTGCGATTGATGGTATCGGACTGAATCTGGAAGATGCGGTCGCTTTGTCATTAGGAATGGCAAGGGCTACCCTATCTGATAAGGCAATTCACTCAATGTCAGCCTCTCGCTCAGCTATTGAACAAATCATTCAATCAGACAAGGTTGTCTATGGCATAAATACTGGATTCGGAGCAATGTCTTCAGTACGAATTGATGGAAATGATCTAGAAGATTTGCAGGCCAATCTAATCAGAAGTCATGCTTGTGGAGTAGGCGAGCTAATGGAGCCTGAACATGTCCTTCTGATGATGGTATTTAGAGCAAATTCTCTAGCTAAAGGCGTTTCAGGAATACGGCCCGATATTGTAAAAATGCTACTTGAAATGGTCAACCACCGAATTGCACCTGTAGTCCCTAGGATTGGATCACTTGGGGCATCGGGGGACTTAGCACCCCTCTCACACATGTCCTTGGCGTTATTGGGCGAAGGAGAATGTATGATCAGGTCCGATTCTGGATGGAAAATAGTTCCTAGTACTGAGGCATTATCAAATGCGGACCTAAATCCTGTCAAATTGCATGCTAAAGAGGGGCTATCGTTAATCAACGGGACAAGCCAAATGTGTGCTTATCTCGCAATAACGTTGCTCAATATGGAAAGGCTCGTCATGGCTGCAGATGCTAGCGTTGCGTGCTCAGTAGAGGCAATAAGAGGCTCACATGCACCATTTGATGCTAGGATTCACCTAAATAGACCACAACGCGGACAATCAATATCATCTGCTAGGATTGCACAATTCGTTACTGATTCCGATATCAACGAATCACATGTTAATTGCGACCGTGTTCAAGATGCATATTGTTTCAGATGTGCACCTCAGGTACATGGCCCCGTAATCGACCTATTATCTGAGACGCGCCGGATGTTGGAGATTGAAATTAATAGCGCAACTGACAATCCATTAGTTTTCGTTGATGAGGAGGGGGTAGATATCCTCAGTGGAGGTAATTTCCATGGTCAGAACCTTGCACTTGCTAGTGACTCAATAGCTATTGCATGTCACGAATTAGCCAGCATTTCTGAAAGACGTATTAATCAAGTCCTAGACCCCAATTGGAGCGGCCAGAAAGCATTCCTAGCCAAGTCAGAAGGTCTTGAAAGTGGTTACATGATTATCCAATATGTAGCAGCCGCTTGCATAGCAGAACTGCATTTACTAGCAAATCCTACCACGACTTCGAATATTCCAGTTAGTATGGGTAAAGAGGACCACGTCTCAATGGGCGCTACCGGAACATACCGCTCACTAAAATCAAGTCAGTTACTGTCTCAGGTACTAGCTAACGAACTAATATGTTCAGCCGAAGCAATCGATAGGATATCTGAGTTACCGGGTGTTGGAGTTTCAAAGATTATCGATTGGGTCAGGAATCATGTTTCGCCATTTGAAGGTGATAGGGTTATGTCTGTAGAGTGTGAGAACCTTTCCAATGATTTGTTGAATGGAGGCTTACAAGCCATTTTCGAGTGATATCATGCAAGAGAAACTGCATATGTCAAGACACCCTGGTACAGATCCTCCTGACTTTGAAACATTAATTCACGGATTTGAGGGCAACAATGTGCTCTTAGAGTCGACATATTACTATCCTCGCGGAGGGGGACAACCGGGCGACACCGGGGTATTGTTTACTAAATCCACTAAAATGGACTTGCATGAGGTTTTACCAGGACAAATGATACTACACCCCGTCGATGATTCTGATGTATTCGACATTGGAGATACAGTGACTTGTAGAATTGATTCTAGTCGTAGAAATGGACATTCATTGATGCATACAGCTCAGCACATAGTATCTGCTCTTGCCGAAGATTTGTGGGGTGCAGAAACAGTCGGGAATCAACTATCTGTAGAAAGTTCTCGAGTCGATCTTTTGTTCGAGGATAAGGAAGCATTTGATCCGGACGAACTAGTAAACGCCACTAATGCAGTAATTTCCTCAAATTTGGATGTCAATATTCACGAATGGGAAAGATCTAGGATTATTTCTCATGAACAGATGAGACATACAAAATTCATGCATCGAATTCCTTCATCAATTACACATCTGAGAGTAGTGGAGATAGATGGGGTTGATTTGTGCCCCTGTGCAGGAACTCATGTGTCAAATACCTCAGTGATACCCCAAATCAAATTCCTAGGAAAGAAGAACAAGGGCAAGGGTAGAATTAGATTCTCTTATATCTTTGAATAACTGTAATTATTCATTCAATACTATTGGTGGGCTCGGCAGGAATTGAACCTGCGATCTTCGCCATGTCAAGGCGACGTCATAACCCCTAGACCACGAGCCCGCAAGGTTAGGACGAGGCGGATACAAATGAAACATTCTGTCATGACACGATCTTTGAGATTGTGCAATCACACCCAGGATTAGAACAGATACCTGTCAATCTACTCCTTCCATTACTCATAGCTATGATTCTGGAGTCTCTAACTGGGACATTTTCCTTGCATCTCATGCAGTATCCAGTATCGCCCATGAAAGTTTGATTGCGCGTATGCTATTGAACCCATTTGGTAGGGCATATTGGACTGAAATATCAAAATTTTTTGAAAAGGCTACACTGCAAGGCTATTGTATTGTATATTGCAATAATAAATTCCGATAACTATTGTTATCGGTAACATATGATGTGCTAATAGAGAGAAAATTCAGAAATGTAGCAGTTCATCCAAATTGTGTGTGGCTCATTTTTTGAAATACTATAAAAATTGTTTATTATACGTTAAACTGCAATAATATATTACAAACTAATTATAAGATTATACAAGATTACCAGAAATGATACTATGAGAGAATGGGTTCTCTCCCGGTGTCTGACACCAACCATCTACGTCACTTGACCAAATAACATTCAGATTGGCCGATTGTCCTACAGAGATTCTACCAGTGGTTCCTTGATCGGATAGGGTGGTGGCTGGATTGCATGTACTAGCAATTAATGCGGCTAATGGATCTAGTCCCATCCTAGTACAACAAATGTTAGCAACCAGTGGTAATGAGAGAATACGGCAGTTAGGATTGAAGTCAGTTGCCAGAGAGAAAGCCCAATCATTTTCTATGCATTCTGTAAATGGTAAATCTAAGGTGTTCCCTAATACATATGGAGTGCCTGGCAGGAAAGTCTGCATTGTACCTGCATCCGAAGCCTTCTGTCTCGAATCAGGATTGGACATAGCAACATGGTCGGCACTTACAGAACCTAGTTCCGCAGCAAGTGCCAAACTGTCACTATCCACAAACTCATCAACATGTAATCTAGATTCTAGGCCATATTCCTTAGCATGATTAGCAATCAACTCTGTTTCTTCATTAGTATACCATCCATCTTCACAGAAAATATCGCACCACTTCGCAATACCTTGTTCTGCTACACTAGGTAGCTGAACGGTCAATAATTCGTCTATGTATTGGGCTCTATCCTTTTCATTTGGAAAATCATGGGCGCCCAACCAGGTAGGAAATATAGAAACCTTAGAATTTCTTGAAATCAGTGATGCGGCTTCTAATAACCTTAGTTCAGTTTCGGAATCTAATCCATAACCACTCTTGACTTCCATAGCACAGGTTCCAAACATAGAAGCTTCATTGACTCTATTGAGTCCTGTAGAAACCATTTCCTCAAGAGACATTTTCCTAGTGCTAGAAACAGTACGACGTATGCCCCCTCCGATATCGGAAATTTCTCTGTAAGTCATTCCAGATTGTCGTTGCCTCAACTCAGAAGACCTGTCTCCACCCCATATTAGATGAGTATGTGAATCAATTAACCCGGGAATAATTGCACATCCCTTGGCATCGAGAATAGAATGTTTGGATGATGAACGTTCACCATCCCAATCAGGAGCGAATTCAGATTGAAGTGATTGGGAATCGGAGATCATCTTGATGATTCCACCTTTAATCAGAATACCCAAACCACTAGGAGTGATGTGAGAGTCTCTATCGCTCATATCATGACCAGTAATAGGAGAGTTTTGTGTTGTTGAATCGAGATGGGCAATCTCGCCGGCATTCAATATCAGTAGGCCCATGACTGCCGAGGAACGGGATGATTGAAAGCAATGTCTGCTACGTATGGGCTGATGGCGATGATACTGGGCATTGAGAGCACTGCCCATACCCTATCATTCGGCCTAGTTAGCCAAGATGGCAAGGCATTACCATCCAGTTCTGACCTTTATGCCCCTGACGAGGGCGGAATACACCCCCGTGAGGCTGCCGATCATCATTCCGAAATTGCCGGTCATTTGTTGCAAAATCTCATGGAAACTAATTCACTAAAATCATCAGATATATCTGCAATTGCATTTAGTCAGGGCCCCGGGCTAGGCCCATGCCTTAGAGTCGGGGCATCTATCGCCCGTGGATTATCACATTCGTGGGATGTGCCATTAGTCGGCGTTAACCATTGTGTGGCGCACATCGAAATCGGTAGAAATCAAACAAAATGCGATGATCCGGTATTACTCTACGTGTCTGGCGGTAATACTCAGATAATTGCGCGCAAGGGGGAAAGATATCGTGTACTTGGAGAAACTCTAGATATAGGAATTGGCAATATGTTGGACAAGTTTGCACGCTCTCATGGAATGGCTTTCCCTGGCGGACCCAAGGTCGAATCACTTGCAAGTAAATGGGTCACGTCCGACTCTACGAGAACTTTGGATAGTATCTCTTTGCCCTATGCTGTACAGGGAATGGATCTATCATTCTCTGGTATTATGACTGCTGCAAATCAGAAAGTTGCTGATGGACATCCGCTAGAAGAAGTATGCTGGGCGTTGCAAGAACATGTGTTCGCCGCCTGCATAGAAGTTGCAGAAAGGGCAATGGCACATGCTGGAAAGGATGAGTTATTACTGGGAGGAGGCGTAGCTTGCAATGCTCGCATAAATGAAATGGCTCGTCTAATGTGTGAAGAAAGGGGCGCTACTGCATATTGCCCTCCCAAGCCATTTTGTGTCGATAATGGGACAATGATTGCCGAGTTAGGCAGGAGAATGCTGAGTGTATCAGAGACTACTGAACTTAGTGAGAGTGCTATATCGCCAGGCCTAAGGACGGACCAAACCATAGTAAGATGGAATTGAAGGCCTCCGTGAGCCTTATGAGAAACAGATGATGCGTGTCTGCTGGAGACTGGTTATCTAGTGCAGAGGAGGAGGCGAACAAAGGCGGTCCCGAGGGACATTTTCGGGAACCCGACTACTCCAACTACTCCTTCCAAGTCTACTACCAAGAAACCTGAATCACCATCAACTATACCTCCAGCAAAACCTCCAGCAAAACCTCCAGCAAAACCTCCAGCAAAACCTCCAGCAAAACCTTCAGTAAAACCACCAACTGAGCCGGAGCCAGAGATAGTTCCTGAGCCCATTGTCGAAGTTGTTGAGCAGGAGTCTGAATCTGATGTTGAAACTGATGTTGTTAATGAACAGATTCTAAGAACTCCCAGAAAATCAATAGGTCTGAGGCCTCAAAATGAGATAGTTGAGGCTGAAACAGTAGATTCGGTTAGTGATCGCGCTAAAGAGATTATTGATGAGTCTAAGGAGCGAGCTAAGACAGAAGTCAAAGTGCCCAAACCTAAAACTAGTACTAAGCCGAAAGTTGAGACCGCGGCAAAACCTCCACCTAAACCTCGTCCAAGACGTAGGACGTCTTCATTTCAACCGGCAAATCGTGCTAAGAGGTTAGACCGTAGTAGACATATGGAATACAAGTACGAGATGCGAGGCCTATTAGAAGACCTGGATATTCCTGAAGAGCATCGTTCAAACCTTCTAGGTACTATTTGGGCTCGCGGAGAGAGGCAGACAGTATCTGAAGCTAAACAATTCATTTCAGAAAAGTCTGAAGAAGGAGTATTGACTGAGGAACAAGAATCTACGCTGAAAAGCGTTGTTGATAGATATACAGTGAGGAGATAATATGAGTGTAATAGAAAATGGAAAAGTGGCTTTTGTAACATATACCGGAACATTTCCCGAAACCGGTGAGGTGTTCGATACAAATGTAGGTGGGCAACCATTGCCATTCTTAGTAGGCTATAGGAATATGATTGAAGGATTTGAACAAGAAATGATGGGCGCAGGGGAGGGTGAATCTAGATCATTTACTCTTACTCCGGATAGAGCTTATGGACACCGTGATGATTCTGCTTTCCAAGATATTCCACGTGAACAGTTTCCTGCTGATATGGAGATAGAACCGGGGATGGTTATGGCTGCACATAGCGATCAGGGGCCAGTACAATTTGCAATTGATTCAATCAATGGAGATACTGTAAGGGTTGATTTCAATCACCAAATGGCTGGTAAGACACTGCATTTCGAAGTTGAGGTGAACTCTGTTAGGGATGCAAGCCCAGAAGAATTGTCACATGGTCACGTACATGGTCCCGGAGGCGTAGAACATCAGCAAAAGGCTGATGATTGCGGCGATGGTTGTGGGTGTTGCTAATTTGATTAGTTAGATCCCCGAATAGCACATTATTCATGGTGCATTCCCTCCTCGCGATATCGTGGATAAGCCTCGTTCTACCACAATGAGTGGAATGGATAGGTCAGATGTGGCCACTTCTGATACTTCTATTGCAGCAGGTCATAATCCTACAGGTCAACCAAATCCGGGTATGCCACCTTATACACGTGGTATTCACAGTGATATGTATCGCAGTAAGATGTGGACGATGCGTCAATATGCCGGATTCTCTACTGCCATAGATACGAATGAGCGTTTTAGGACACTCCTTGATAACGGCCAGACTGGATTATCAGTTGCATTCGATCTGCCAACTCAATTAGGGTTGGATTCAGATCATCCACATTCCCTTGGTGAGGTAGGAAGAGTAGGAGTTCCAATAGATACACTTGATGATATGAAGATATTATTCAAATCAATTGACATGTCAGAAATATCAACTTCAATGACGATAAATGCACCAGCGACTTCAATCTTAGCGATGTATGTAGCTGCAGCAGAAGATGCAGGTATCGACAGGTCGGAACTAAAGGGTACTGTTCAGAATGATATTCTCAAGGAATACATTGCCAGAGGCTTGTACATCTACCCTCCAGAACAATCAATGAGATTGACTACTGATCTTATGCAATGGTGCATGAATAATGCACCTTCGTGGAATACAATCTCAATCAGCGGTTATCACATGCGGGAGGCTGGATGTACTGCTGTGGAAGAGGTTGCATTGACCCTGTCAAACGCTCTACAATACGTATCAAGTGCACTTAATTCGGGGCTAGAAATAGATAGTTTTGCACCACGGATGTCTTTCTTTTTTAGTTCGCACAATGACTTTCTCGAGGAGGTATCAAAATTCAGAGCCGCCAGAATGCTATGGCATGATTTGGTAAATGAGAGATTTAATCCATCGAATCCTCGTTCTACTCAACTTAGGTTTCACACGCAAACAGCCGGAGTCACCCTTACAGCTCAACAGCCATTAAACAATACAGTAAGAGTGGCATACCAGGCTTTATCTGCAGTATTCGGCGGTACTCAGTCACTTCACACAAACAGTTTTGATGAGGCAATCGGGTTACCTACTGAAGAAGCTGCTACAATAGCATTGAGGACTCAACAGATTATCGCTGAAGAAACTGGAGTTCCATTCAGTGTTGATCCGTTGGCAGGATCATACCTCATTGAAGAGATGACTGTAAAAATTGCTTCTGATGCTAAGAACAAGATTGAGGAAATAGAAGCTAAGGGAGGTGCACTTGATTGCGTCAAAGCAGGTGTTCAGCAACGGATGATTCATGAGAGTGCATGGAAAAATCTCAATTCGATTGAAAACGGAGACATGGGAGTAGTAGGGGTCAATATCCATAATGATGATGAGGAAGTTTACGATAGTGGATTGAAAATTGATTCAGAGAATACTAAGCGTTGTATTGAGAGGTTACAGACACACAAAGATTGCAGGGACGAAACTAAGGTCAAATCTACTCTAAAACAACTAAGAGAATCATGTATTGATGGAACCAATGTGATGGAGCCATTGATTGATGCAGCAAAGGCAGGTGCCACGATTGGCGAAATGAATGCAGTTATGAGAGATGTCTTTGGAACATGGGTATCACCGAGTGGAGTATGATGGATAAACCGAGTATTGATCATGTTGGTATCGCTACTCGTTCTATCGACAAATCAACAGTATTCTGGGAGGCCCTAGGGCTAGAAACCGATATTGATGAAGTGAATCATGA
>Ga0310344_10001091_pt1 | contig 21045 bp, 21 predicted proteins | sample HC15DNA20200_MG_FD_203801 | JGI IMG/M metagenome (GOLD analysis project Ga0310344, IMG submission 203801) | Marine microbial communities from station ALOHA, North Pacific Subtropical Gyre - HC15-DNA-20-200_MG | ecosystem: Environmental > Aquatic > Marine > Oceanic | place: Pacific Ocean: North... | reverse complement strand
ACGTGTTACTGAGCCGTCTGCCTTGTATTACTACAATGACTAACATGGCTTAGTATCAATCTGATAGCAGTCAGGTCCGTCAGGATCAAACGGATTCTATATTATTTTATTTTCAAAGTACATTTTTGCACAACTAATTTCTATTATTGGAATTAACGGAATGCACATAATCTTCACATCTCAGATTTGATCTTATGATCAGATCCTCATTTTGTATGCGTAACTGGAGGCCTACAAATCACAAACTGGCATGTTGCCATACTTCATAGCAGGCGCCGCCAAAGCGTTACGTATGCGAAAATTTGAGTTGTAGTAGACCTTATAAACCATTCAAAAAACAGGCACGAATGACGAATTTTGGCGATCAGTATTATATGATGGGCAGAAAATAGATATGAAATGACTACAGCTCTAGAAATTTACAAAAAGAAGACAAAGAAATCTTCAAAACTATTTGCAAATGCAAAAAAAGTCCATGTTAATGGCGTTCATCATAATATTAGATTTTTTGAACCATATCCATTTGTTACAAAATCAGCTGATGGAAAGTTTCTCAAAGATGTTGACTCGAACAAATATGTTGATTATTGGATGGGACATTGGAGTCTGATTTTAGGTCATACCCATAAATCAATTCAGAAGAAAGCATCTGAGCAATTACAAAAAGGATGGATGCATGGAACATCAAATGAGAATGCAATTACACTTTCTGAGAATATTTCTAAGGCAGTGCCAATAGCAGAGAAAATTCGCTATGCATCAACTGGTACGGAAGCAACAATGTATTCAGTTAGGCTGGCACGTGCGGTTACAGGTAAAAAAATTATTGCAAAAATTGACGGAGGATGGCATGGGTATACTACCGATTTACTAAAGACCGTTAATTGGCCATTTGATATTTCAGAGAGTAAGGGACTAACAGATGAAGAGCATATTGTATCCTTGCCTTTGAATGATTTAGAAAAATCATTGAGAATTTTAAATTCCGTAAAAGATGATCTGGCAGGAATTTTGATTGAACCAGTTCTTGGTGGTGGGGGTGCTATACCTGCAACACCTGATTATCTCAAAGGAATACAGGAGATGGTCAAAGCAAACAATGCATTATTCATGTTAGATGAGATTGTAACAGGATTTAGATTCAGATATGGATGTCTTTATCCAACAATGAAATTAGATCCAGATATCGTTACATTAGGAAAAATTGTTGGTGGTGGATTTCCAATTGGAGTTATCTGTGGAAAAGATGAGATCATGGAACATGCAAATACATCAATGAATTCCAGGAAAAATAGGACATACATTGGTGGTGGAACATTTTCTGCAAACCCACTGACAATGAGTGCAGGAGATGCAACATTGAATGTTTTGAAAAGCAAAAAGTCTTCACTTTACAAGAAACTGGATGGATTGGGAAAAGATACAACAAAGATGCTAAACAAAGTTTTTTCAAATGATGCTATAGTAACTGGGAAAGGTTCATTATTCATGACGCATTTCCCCAAGGATGGAATGACTGAAATAGATAATGCTGCAGATGCTGCAAAATGTGATTCAAAAAAACTATTTAATTATCATTTTGAGATGATTGCAAAAAATGGGATATTCTTTTTACCAGGAAAATTGGGTGCGTTTTCGGATGCACACTCTACGTCAGATATTAAAGAGATGAAAAAGGCATCAGAGTCTTTTGTATCAAGTTTGAAAAGATAGGATAATTTTTTATCTCAATAATCTGAGATGGAGTATGGACAAAAAAATAGACAGTAAGCGTACTTGGCCCAAGGGCTATGAGCCAAAAGAAGAAAGTAATGACGATTTATCTACAAGACTAGGACTTTTAGAAACTATTCTAAAAGCGAAACCAGAAAAAAAGGCAAGTACAGATATTTTCAGAGTGATGGCATCTAGAAGATCAACAAGAAAATTTTCTAAAAACCCAGTAGAAAAATGGAAAATTGATAAAATTTTGGCCGCTGCAGATACTGCACCAACTGCAGGAAATTATCAGGGATTTGAGATTTTCTACATTAGTGATAAAGAAACAAAGGAGGAACTTGTCAAAGCAGCAAATAATCAATCTTATGTAAACACACCATTAGTACTAGTCTTTTGTATGAACCCATCCAGAGTGAAACTTGATTTTCCACAAAAGGTGATTATGAAATTTTCAATTCAGGATGCCACTCTTGCTGCAGCATATTCTCAATTAGCAGCATCAGCCCTGGGATTAAGTAGTATTTGGATTGGAATGTTTGATGAGGAGAGAGTCAAAGAAATAATCGGAACGGAACTCAGACCAACATCAATGCTTTGTGTGGGCTATCCAATTAAGAAAAAACCTGCAAAATTGAGAAGGCAGCTGAAAGAGCTTATTCACGTAGTGCAGAAAAAAGATTAATCATCGGCTAGTGTTTTTGTAAAACCTGAAGAATCACCAGAGAAGATTTTAACCACATTATCTGCTAATTTTTCTATGTCTAATCCAGGTTCTGCTGATATGAGTAGTATATTTGTAGTTACAGGAAATGGAAAACTAATCAGAATTACTTTGTCACGTCTAGATGCAATATAGTTTAGTGCACCAAGTGAATTGTTCAACTCATCAGTTCTCAAAGATACGTTTAATGCAAATTTGTAAAAGTCGTGTAGTTTTGCTTCATCACCTTCGTATGGTGTTACGCCTTCAGTAAAACCACCTGCAATCCTTTCGGCCTCATGATTAATGATTGCTGCAAATCGGACACCACTATGATGTTGTATTTCTTTGCATCTTAGATCAAAAACAGAATCTGTCATAACGAAACTATACTGTAATAGTATAAGAATCAAGTGAGGACAGAATGGCATCTGCCGTTAAGAGCAGGAGTTAACGCTCTTTGGATTTTAAGCAGAGTTGCCCCTCACTAAACTGCGTATAATATTTCTCTAATAAAAAGTTAGTATTTTTTTATTCATTAATTGGAAGCCCATATTCATGTATGGCCTTGATTATTTCATCTTCAGAATTTGCTTTTTGGTAATCATGTAAGAGATTTTCATTTAATTCCAAAAATGTATGTCCCCAGTTGAACTTTTCAAGAAGGTTTTTTGACAAAACTTCATCACCTAGTATGAAAGATGCACCTGCAATAGCCTCAACAGTAGTTAATTTACCAAGTTTTGAATAATTTACTGGATTTCCAGCCAAAAGTGGTGGTAATTTTCTTGATACTCCAGTAAAATCACTCTGGAAAACTTGTTCAGCTAAAGCCCATGAACAGTCAATTCCAGTAATAGATGTAAAAAAAGATTTTTCATGATTGAGTAAGATTTTTTTTGAATATGGATGGAGAAGAACCGTATTTTTTTGAGATCTGGTGATTTTTTTTGCTAATCCAAATTTTAGTAATTTTGCGGCAGTACATTTTTTTGGATCATCCTGATAAAACATTAAAAGATTAATCTTCATGTTATGACCGATATTGAGAAGGTTTTGTATTTTACTCTAAGGCAACATAAGACACTTTATAATAGAATCTAGTTGGTTGCTCATCCTTGATAATTTCTACATTCCAATTGTCAATATCTATTTTCGAATTAGAAGTTTCAGGTACAATTGAGAATTTCTCTAATCGAACATCATTTCCGCTATATCGAATTTTATAATTAGCATCATCAATTGTAACTATTGAGTAAATTGCTCCAGGTTTTCTAGTTGATTCGCTTACTAGACAATTTGAATTTTGACCAATTATACATTGACCGTCATTTGTAGTGATTTGTAAACTAACATTAGATTCATCACCTCTGGCTGAAGTAAATAATGAACCTTGGATTACACGTGGAACTAGTGTTGATTCTTCTATTGATTTTTCATCAAGAGTTATTGGTATTTTGTTATCTGGAATTCTGTTGAATTTTTCAATCACTTTTGATAATTTTGACGATAATTCAGGAGAAACTGGGGAAACAGGAGTGATAACATCAGATTCGTTAATTACAAAGAATGATTTTTTCATTTCTCCAAAGTGAGTCTCAGCAATTACAGTGTATTTACCAACAGGAGCATCTAATGGAAGTTTAAAATTCATAAAGAATTGTGCGCCTGCAGTACCTTCACTTACACGAATCTTTTTTGCAGTATTTCCTAGATCACATGATTGACCAACTAAACAATTAATTTGTGACACATCAGGTGTTTCTACCTTTAAAACTACAGCATCATAATAATAGACATTTTTAATTTGACCAGTAATTGGTACGATTTCACCAGGATAGAATTCATCTCTTGGGAAATTAAGAACTAACTCAGCCTCTAACCCGCCTTTCAAAGAATTATCATTTATAGAAAAGACAGTATCAGCATGATGTCCAAAATAACTTGCTTTTAATTTGTAAACTCCATCAACAAAGACACCTGCTCTAAGATCAAATATTGCAACAAAGTTTCCTTCATCGTCTGGGTATGCTTTTATTTTCATATCAGTGAGGTTTTTGGTAATATCTCTCAATACAACCTGACCATCATATCCTGTATGACGATCACTACGTTCTCTAAATTCTCCTTTTCCACCAGTACCAACATAGGAACCTGAGACCTGATCAGATGTTGATGCAGGACCAGAACCACCACCACCAGTATAATTCTCTCCTTCAGCAGGGGTAGTTTTGTATGAAGTTGACACAACTAATGTGTGTGGATAAGGAATTGATAATTCAACATAATTTATTTCACTTTGAGCATAGTTAGTGACATAACTATGACCTCCTATCTGTGTTCCAACAGAATTAACGTCACGATCACCTAAGTTGCGGACATCTTTTAGTTCGACAGTTCCTCTAATGACTAATTTTTCACCTGTTACAAAATCGGTAGAACCATCACAATCAACTGTTTCCATGGATGGAGGAATTTCTCCTTTACCAATATTTTTTAGATCCTTTTTAATTGTCTCGTGATGTGCGGTGCTAGAACATATTTCCATAGTTAATGGTTCTTGTGTCTCAGGAATGGACAAAATTTCAGATTGTGCTGTTACAATTTCAAATTGAATAGATTCTGTTGTTTTTGAAGCATAGTGATTTGCAGTTATACCGTATTTACCAATATCAAATTGTAATGGATGTAAGATTGCATCAACTTGGTAATTACCTACTTCGTCAGGCATTGCAGTAAAGGTTAGTGGTGCATTAGGTGATTTTCCATAATCATTTGAGGATTGAATACGGTCTTGAGACATTAATGATATTCCATTAGGATCAGTAAATGTAATTCTCACCTGATTACCATAGTTGTATGTATTTTCATTTTGTTGGTAGTTCATAACTTTTCCAGAAATAGTAATTGCAGTTCCAAGTACAACTTCAGATTTGTCTATCTTTAATCCCAAAGGAGTTCTAATATCAACAAAGGATTCAGGATTTTCAACTACTGTAATAGTTTTTGATTTTTCACCAAAATATTCTGAAATTTTGATTAAATAATCACCATATGAAAGTTCACGTTGAGTTTGTGTAGGAATTTTGAAATTATATTCAAATGTTCCATCACCATTTAATTTCACAGAGTATTTTTCATCTAAAGGAGAAAATGCCTGATACTCAGATCCTGGATTAAAGAAGCCAGTTTGAAGTATATGTAATTCCAGATCTTCAGTCCATATTTGGTTACTACGCCCTGTGATTTTTACTATATCACCGACTTGATACATCTCTTTATCAGTAGTAAGAGAAATGATGGTATCCTCTTTGACATCTTCAACTAATTCAAAAGTTGCACTTGCTGTTATTTCAAGTCCAGCTGAACGATATATTGGATCCTGTGCTTTGTATATTCCAGATATTTGGTATGTGCCATAAACAGGATTAATGTCAGGAATCAGTACTTGTGTGGAAAATGGGTAGATTTGGCCTCCGCCAGCTTGATGAACAGTTGAAAATTGGGAATTAGGAAAAATTGTTCCAGAAGAAATTTCTATACCATTAGGATCTAAAACACTATAATCTAATCCAGCATATTCTAAAGATGAATCAGCACTTCCAAAAATTATAACAGTTTCACCAGGAATGTATGATGTTTTATCAGTAAGAATTTCTACATCATGAGATTCATCTTCAATTGGTGCAGATTCTAGTTCTTCAACGATAACAAATTCCGTTTCTACAGAATAATCTCCATATGAGATATCAACATTGTAGTTACCAGCATTAAATCCAAGAACTTGTTTGATACTTATGGTAGTAGAGAAATTTAGATCACGATCAGTAGTGACAGATAAGGTATCATAGTAATTAGGACCCTGTATTTTGATTTTTACAATATCAGGAGATGATTCGTAAGCATCTTGATACAAAATTTCTGAAGTGCTTCCAAAGATTGTCAGAGTATCTCCAAATGTATATTCGGTTTTATCAGTTTCAGCAGTAAAAGAATAGACTCCTTCAGTGGTTGTGATGATTCTTCCATTAGAAGATTGTGGACTCATTGTTTTTAATCTCCAATCAGATTCTGAATCAGTATCTAAACCATCAGTATTTCTTTGCCAAGTGTTAGCATCATTGTCCTGATCAGCAAGAAGAGGTGTTTGATCAATTAATTCACCAGAACTATTGGCTAATGAAACGGTATCACCAAAGTCTTTAAACCAAGAACTGTGATATGTGAATGCCATAAAAGAATCAGGTCCAATTACAGTGTTTTGTACTATTTCATATTTTTTCCAGCTTGAAGAAGGAGTTATTGTCCATCCGCTAACATCAATTGATTGAGATGTTGGGTTGTATATCTCAACAAACTCTGCACCATTTGCAGGATTGATTTCAACTTCATTGATAACTATTGAAATAGAATCTGGTGAACTTTGTGATAAAACGGGAGTTATAGTACCAGCTAACAAAATTATAGCCATTAGGCCGAATAGGAGAGGGCTTTTCAAATGCATTTGCTACTCAAATATCCCATTTTTACTAATAATAGAATCGAATTGAGAAAAAGTTGATCCCTTTGTCAAAGTCTTATGTGTTTTTAAGAGCAATACTAACAATTAGGCGTGAATTGGTATAAAGAACTCGTAGAAATTGTACATTTTAGGATTTTTTCCTGTCACATATTGGACATTTTTTATTCTCAATTTTTGAGCCACATTTTGCACAGAACCCCTCTCCTACGTCTCTCTCAATCATTTTTTTTCGCCTTCCAATAAAGATTCTAATTCCAAAATAGATTGTGATAGAGATTATAATGGCATAGATTGGAGCAAGTCCAACTCCCATCAATCCAATTAGAAGACATAAGATTCCAGCAATTAATAAAAAATCTCTTCTATGCCATTTGGAAGTACCGCCCATAGCTTTTCCTTTAATTGTCAATAATTTTGTAATCGTGGTTATTGATAAAAAGATAATGCCAAACTCAGAGCCAATGTTCATTTCGTGAAACGAAAACTCTAACTCATCTTCATCGTTCGGCGTCTATAATCAAATTTTATTGTATAAAAAGTAAATGGGAGCGGCGAGATTTGAACGCGCGACCTCTGCGTCCCAAACGCAGAATCATACCAAGCTAGACCACGCTCCCAGCGAACAAAAACAATCGCCCAATTTAAGACAATAGATTTTAAATGAGTTAATCAGAGATAGCGCATGGTATTTGACGATTATATCAAGGCAGGAAAAATTGCTGGAGAAGTACGAGAAAATGTTAGAAAGACAGATTGGGTTGGGAAAACAGTATACGAGATCTGTGAACATGTTGAAAGTGAGATCAAAAAACGTGGTGCAAAATGTGCATTTCCTGTAAATACCAGTATTAACGAAGTTGCAGCACATTACACCGCAGAACCAAATGATGAGATAACAATTACAGATAACGATCTTGTAAAAATTGATCTTGGTGCACAGATTGATGGATATATTGCAGATACAGCAGTAACAGTTTGTTATAACCCAGAGTTTGATACTTTGGTTCAAGGTGCAGAATCTGCATTAAACAATGCAATGTCAATGATGAAGGTTGGTGTTAAATCAAGTGATATTGGAAGAACTATTGAAAAAACAATAAAAGATTTGGGATTAATACCAATAGCAAATTTAAGTGGACATTCATTAGACCAATATACAATTCATGCAGGAAAATCAGTTCCAAATATCTGGTCAATAGGTTCTTTTACATTTCAAGAAGAGCAGGCATTTGCATGTGAACCATTTGTGACGACAGGAGATGGGTTAGGCTTTGTTCATGAAGGAAAAGTGAAGAATATCTTTGCATTAGCATCAAGGAAAAAGATCAAAGACAAAGAGGCAGATGACATGCTAGATTATATCTGGAATACTTTCAATTTACTACCATTTGCCTTAAGATGGTTACTTGAAAAATGGGAAGAAAAAGAAGCAAGAAGAATTCTTGAAATTTTGATCAAGAAAAAAGCAGTTCATGCATATCCAGTTTTGGTAGAAGGTAATGGACAAAGAGTAGCACAGGCTGAACACACATTCATTCCAAATGAGAATGGTGTCACAATAACAACTAATCCATAGTAACGCCAAAAATTTTAGTAATCAACATTTTTCCATCACATTCAGAACAATTCTCTGGAGTGAAAAAGACGATATCACCATCAGTAAATTTTCTTTTCTTTGAAAGTTTACAGGAAGTACACTCCAAGAATGTATAACATGTTCTAAGTTCATTCTCAGTCTTGCTCATTGTGAGACACCTATAGTATTTCCTACACCTATTACCAAAATTGTTTGGCCAGAAGTGGTATTCTCCCTTATCATTTGATGAAGTTCATCCCTAACGGAATTTGCCTTATCAGCAATTTCTTGTGTCATTAAAGTAATTGCTTCATGAATTGATTGTTTTACAACAAGAGCTAAAATAGGAATTTTATTTTTTGTTGCTATTTCTTCTATTTTGAATCTCTCAGTTCCAATACCACCAATAGCAGCACCAAATCCCTTTGCAATTGATGCAGAATCTTCTCCTTCTAACTTCAATGATGCATCAATCATTATTACAAGATCAGGTTTTTTGGTTGATATGATTTTTTCAAATCCATCGCCTGGACGACCAACTGTTGCATTAGGACCGTCAGCCTTTAACAAAAATAATTCTCTATCTTCAAAAGTAGTTTTTGACCAAACGGTTTCAAATGCAGCTGATTCTTTTGTGGTGTTTAACATCATTTGACCGACAACCATTGGTCCAATACCATCTCCAATTGGCTGTCCTTTTTTGATTGCAGGCATTGCATCTTTTAGAGCAAATGCTTCTTCCATAATGAAAGGAATCATCATCTGTAATGGTAAAATTAATGGAAAGTTCTTTTGTTTTTTTGCAGTAAGATAGAGATGACGAGTATGCTTATGGAATAATTGTAAAGTTGTAACTATCTCTAGCAAGTTTTGGAGTTTGGATAATTCCATTTCAGACAAATCAGAAAACATATTGTTGATTTGTAAACGGATAAAATCCTCTCTAGACCTAACTAAATGATTGATTTTCGATATTATGCCATTTGGATCTAAATCTACAGGCATGATAGTAAAATAATCAAAAAAACTATCAAGTCTCTTTGATACATCAGTTTTTGGTGTCAAATCATTTTTAATGTAACTTAGAAAATCTTCTTTTGTAGTTTTTGTATATTCGTCTAATTTATCAATCTCTTTTTTAATTTCATTAGATGAAATTAACAATTGTATTTTTTGACCATAAAAAACAAAGATGATTACTGGTATAATCCAAATGAGCATCATGAGGGTATCCGAGTCCTCACCAACCCATGCTAAAAATTCATCAAAATTAAAATCCAAATTCCAACAATCAATTACTTTGATTTTGTAATTTAACCATATCCATCGAATGTTGATAAAAGATACGTAATTTCACGAGTATTTTTATTAATGATATTTTGTATGATTTGTTATGCCACAGACAAAACCTATTATCAGTATTGAAAACGTGGTTGCATCAGCTACCGTTGATCAAAAGATGGATCTTAATGAGATAACAAAAAAATTTCCAGATGTTGAATATCATCCTGACCAATTTCCAGGATTAGTGTTTAGATTAAAAAGTCCAAAGACAGCTACTTTGATTTTTACATCAGGTAAAATGGTGTGTACAGGTGCAAAATCAGAACAAATGTCCAAAAATGCAGTAAAAACAGTAGTAGAAAAATTAAGAAAAGGAAATGTGAATGTAAAGAAAAATGCAGTTGTAACGATTCAGAATATTGTTGCATCAATCAATCTAGGTGGAAAAATTCATCTTGAACAGGCTGCAAGAACATTACCAAGAAGTATGTATGAACCTGAACAATTTCCTGGTTTAATTCATAGGATGCTTGATCCAAAAACTGTCATTTTACTATTTTCTTCAGGTAAACTTGTCTGTACAGGGGCAAAAAAAGAACCAGATGTGTATCGTTCAGTAAATAACTTACATGCGTTATTAGAAGAAAAGAAGTTAATGGTTTACGATTAGATGTTATTTGATCTTGGTTCCTTCAGGAACATCTTGATCAACAGTTAACCAAAATGGTTTATCATCAATATCAGCTGCTAAGAGCATTGCATTAGACTCAACACCTGCCATTTTTTTAGGTTCTAGATTTGCCACAACAATTACTGTTTTCCCAATTAGATCTTCTGGCTCATAAAATTGGGCACCACCAATTATTACATTACGTTCTTCATCACCTAAAGAAATTATACCTTTGATAATTCTGGATTTTTCTGGGATTTTTTCTACTGATAAAATTTTTGCGACACGTAGATCTAGTTTAGAGAAATCATCATATGAAACATAACCCATAATATTGCGAATACAGTCCGGTTAAAATTAATTTCTACATTGAAGACTTGGAATTTAAAAAATTTACAGTCTAGTAATGAATTCAAATGAAATGATGCAAAAAATGGCAACTTCATGTAAAGTTCTAAATGATGTTTTAAGAGATTCCGAGAATTACAAAGAATTGAGAAAAAAGTATCAAAAACTTGAATCTGATGGTAAAATGCATAAAATGAATGACTTGTATAATTTATGTGAAGAATTTTCACGATAAAAGAAATTTGACAAAGCTAATATTTTCCATCTTTTGGGAACAAATATGGTAGAAATTAAGGCATCTGTAATTATTAATTCAACTCAAGAAAAAATCTGGAATATTATTTCAGATATTGATAATGAACCAAAATTTTGGAAAGGAACTAAAGAGATTCGAAATATTTCTAAAGATGGAAATCAAGTTTCAAGAGAAATAACAATAGCCTTTCGGGATCAAAAATGTCTACAAGAAGTAACAATTGTTCCAAAAGAAATGATCAAGGCAGTGTTTACTAAAGGTGTCATAGTTGGAGAAAAAACTTTAGCCTTGAAAAACATGGATGAATCATGTGAATTAGAGGCAATATGGAATGTAAAATTATCAGGAATGATGGGAATGTTCACTGGAATGATAAAAAAGCATATCAAAAGTGGAACAGAACAAGCACTAAAAACAATCAAGAATGAAGTGGAGAATTAATGACAGATATCATTATTGATGTCTTTAATTTTATTTTTACAGCGATTTTAATTGGTGTCTTTTTGACATGGCTTTCATTAACGCATACAATGTACCAATCGTTTACTAAAACACCTTTCCTAGATAAATTTGAAAACATTAACAGATTAACGCCAAAGGTATCAGTGATTCTCCCTGCACGAAACGAAGAAAAATTTATTTCAAGATGTTTGGAGACATTAAGTGCTCAAGATTATAAAAATTTTGAAATTATTGCAATTGATGATTCATCAGAGGATAAAACCGGAGAGATAATTGAAAAATTTGCAAAACAAGATTCAAAAATTATACATGTCAGTGCAAGAGAAAAACCACAAAATTGGATAGGAAAAAATTGGGCGTGTATGGAGGGATTTAAAAAAGCAACAGGAGACTTGTTGTTATTTACAGATGCGGATACGAAGTTTGAGAAAAATGTGATAACATTATCTGTAGATCATCTACAATCAGAAAAACTAGATGCATTAACAGTTATTCCAAGACTTCGTTGTATAGACAGAATAACGAAAATTACTCTTCCAATGTTATCTACATTTTTGCATTCACGATATTCTGCACTCAATGTAAATAATCCAAAAAAGAAAGTTGGGTATTTTTTTGGTAGTTATTTTGTGATAAAAAAACAGGTTTACGAAGACATAGGTACACATGAAAAAGTGAAACAAGAAATTGTTGAGGATGGTGCGCTTGGTAAAATCACAAAAGAGTCAGGGTATGCATTGAGGATGGTTAGAGGTGAACATCTTATTGAGGCGTTATATTCACGAAGCTCTAAAGAAATGTGGAATGGATTAAAGCGTTTAATGGTTCCTCTTTATCATCAAAATTCATCATGGGCAGTAGGAGTCTTTTTTGCTGTTCTCTTCATATTGTTTATACCAATACCTTTTCTTGCATACTCAGTTATTGCATTTGATTCAAGTTTATCATTTACAAGCTTGTTAATTTCTGCAACAATTTCTACAATTATGGTTTTCCTCGCATCAGCAATGGAAGCAAAAATGGGATTAAATCTAAGTCTGATAAATTCAATTTTTGCGCCTCTAGGAAGCATTATTGTAGTCCTAGGATTTCTTGCGGGAATCTTACAAGCAAACAAATCTACTGCAGTTTCATGGAGAGGTAGAGAATACTCTGTAAAGGAATTTTCTCAGAATTATCTTAAAGTATGACAACTAAATCAGTAAAGATTATAGTTTCTTCAACACGATCTTGATTATGGCTAATAATGGTACAGTTATTGTTGGATCAATTGCTGGCATAGCGTTAATTTTTACATTTTTTGTATATTTTGACTCTAATATACAAAACGGATTAGAGGAGGTGACGGTAACAAATGAACCACATACACATTCTCTTGATGAGGTTGTAGGAATGTCACAAAGTATTGATGGTGTTTCAGAGAGAGTAGATAGTTTTACAGAAGTTGTTGAGAAAGTTGAGGCTATTGAAAAGAAGATTGATTCTATTGAAAATAAAATAGAGGCTATTGCAGAGATTGTAGAAGCTGACGTTGACTTTTCACTGGCAGAAGTTTTTGAGAGATCTGAAGGTAGTGTTGTTCAAGTCAATATTCTTAGAGGTGGTGACGGAGGAATAGGTTCAGGGTTTGTTTATTCAAAAGAAGGACATATTATTACTAATCAACATGTAGTAAAAGAATCCACAAAAGTGACAGTAACATTTCTAGATGGTGAATCATACATAGGAGATGTAATTGGTACCGATAGAGATTTAGATATTGCAGTAGTTAAAGTTAGTTCAGATGATCCAAATCGCTTACAACCAGTTACTATCGGTGATTCTTCAAAATTAACAGTGGGAGAAAAAATTGCAGCAATAGGAAACCCATTTGGATTATCAGGTTCGATGACATCGGGAATTGTTAGTCAAATTGGTAGATTGTTGCCACAAGAAACAGGATATTCAATTCCAAATGTAATACAGACTGATGCTGCAATTAATCCTGGAAACTCAGGAGGGCCGTTATTCAATATGAAAGGTGAAGTTGTAGGGATTAATACAGCAATCCAATCAGCAACAGGTGAATTTACAGGAGTTGGTTTTGCAGTTCCATCAAATACAGTGAAGAAAGTAGTACCAGTACTAATCCAAGATGGGGAATTCAAACATCCATGGATGGGAATTTCAGGAACAGATGTTGATCCGGAACTTGCTGAAATGAGAGAGTTAGAAAGTTCAAAAGGATTTGTGGTTGTTTCGGTAATTGAAGGAAGTCCTGCAGAAAAAGCTGGGATGAAAGGAGTTACACAAACCAGGGAGAAAGATGGTAGGGAATTTCCTATGGATGGAGATATTATCATAGGAATTGATGGAAAGGATGTAAGAAAAATTTCAGATATATTAGTTCACTTACAACGAGAGAAATCTGTGGGTGATGAAATGATACTTACAGTTTTAAGAACTGGGGTATCTTTTGATTTGACAATGATTCTTGAGGAAAGACCTAGATAATAATTCTACAAAATTAAATAGGTCTTACTAAATTTTTAAACATTGAGTAAATTACAATTTGATTTTGAAATAATTCATAAAATTAATGAACATAAAGAGATCAAAAAAGAAGAAATTCTTCAGATAGCAAAAAAGGCACCAAAAGAGACCATATTTGATACAGCCTCAAATATAAGAAATATGAAAAAAGGGAAAAAGATTAGTTTTTCAAAAAAAGCATTTTTCAATATAATTAATTTGTGTAGAGATACATGCTCATATTGCACATACAAGGCAGAGCCAAGTGATAGAAAATTATCAATGATGGATATTCAAACTGTTAAAGATTTAGCAAAGCTTGCAAAAAAATACAATTGTACTGAAGCATTGTTTGTAACAGGTGAAAGACCTGAACAAAAATACTCAGAAGCAAAAAGTTGGTTAAAGAATTATGGTTTTTCATCTACACCAGAGTATTTGATTCATTGTTCTGAGATAGTACTAAACGAAGGTGTTTTTCCTCATACTAATGCAGGAAATCTTACCAAAATGGAGATGAAAGAATTACAGAAAAGTAACGTCAGTATGGGAGTGATGCTTGAAAGTTCTAGTTCAAGATTAAGAAGAGTGGGAATGCCACATGAGGATGCACCAAGTAAAGAACCAAAAGTCAGATTAAATATTTTGAAAAATGCAGGAGAGTTAAAGATTCCAATGACAACTGGTATTCTAGTTGGTATTGGAGAAAGTATGGAAGAATGCATTCAATCAATTTTAGATATTAAACAAATTCATGAAAAGTTTGGTAATATTCAGGAAATTATCTTGCAAAATTTCCATCCAAAACCACAAACACTGATGTATAATCATAGTACACCTAAAGAAGATTATTTCAAGATGGTAGTCGCATTATGCAGAATTTTAATGCCAGATGCAAATATTCAGATTCCACCAAATCTGTCACCAAATAATTATGATGAATTTCTAACCACTGGAATTAATGACTGGGGCGGAATTTCTCCAATAACATCAGATTATGTAAATCCAGAATTTTCTTGGCCAAATATTAAAAATGTTGAAAAGAAGTGTAATGAATTAGGTTTTTCATTTAAAGCTAGATTCCCAGTGTATCCAGAATTCATTTCATTAGTAAATAATGACCTAAAACAAAGAATATCTTTAATTGCTGATAAAGAAAATTACGTTAAAGAGAGTTATTGGAAATGAATTTAGAAAATAAAAATGTAGAAGGGATTTTAAAATATGCAGATCCAGTTATTGCTGCAATTCTCAATAAAGCTATTTCAGGAAAAGATATCAGTGCTAGAGAGGCATTAGTTCTATTTGATGCAAAAGGAATTGATTTTCAACTTGTTGGAAAAGTTGCTGATTATTTGAGAAAGAAGAAAGTTGGGGATATTGTAACTTATGTTGTTAATAGAAACATCAATTTCACAAATGTTTGCATAAAACAATGTGGTTTTTGTGCATTTAGTCGTGATTTTAGAGAAGAAGAAGGTTACACACTTCCTATTGAAGAGATTACAAGAAGAGCTAAAGAAGCGTACACATATGGAGCCACAGAAGTATGTGTTCAAGCCGGATTACCTCCAGACATGGATGCAGGATTATATGAAAATATTTGTAGAGAAATAAAGATCCAAGTTCCAGATATACACATTCATGGATTTTCGCCTGAGGAAATTCTTTATGGTGCAACTAGATCCAACATTTCAACAAAAGAATATCTTAGTAGACTAAAAGAGGCAGGAGTAGACTCAATTCCGGGAACAGCTGCTGAAATTCTAAATCAGAAATTACGAGATAAGATCTCTCCAGGAAGAATTACAGTTAAAGAATGGACGGATGTGATAAAAACTGCTCATAAGATGGGGATAAAATCCACATCCACTATGATGTTTGGTCATTTGGAAACAAATGAACACAGAGTCAATCATCTAGACATTATACGTGATATCCAAAAGGAAACAGGTGGTTTTACAGAATTTGTTCCACTTAACTTCATTCATTCGGAAGCACCAATGTACAAACATCAGCTTCATGAAGGCATCAGAAATGGAGCCCACTCTAATGACGCATTGTTGGTTCATGCTATATCACGAATTATGCTAAATAATGTCATAGACAATATTCAAATGTCATGGGTCAAAGAAGGTCCAAGATTTTCACAATTACTTCTTAATTGGGGAGCAAATGATTTTGGAGGAACGTTGATCAACGAAAGTATATCAACTGCAGCAGGTGCAGGATATGGACAGATTCTTAGACCAAAAGAGATACGCCATTTGATTCGAAGTGTAGGAAGAATTCCAGCAGAAAGAAATACAACATATAAAAAAATTAAGAGATTTAATACCGAACCTACCGAGTCTGGGGCTTTAGACGAAGTTAGTGATACAAAGAAATTTGGTTCATATTTTGATTTAATTAAAATTAAAAAATATCAATATCAAAATCCTAGAGAAAATTAGATTAACAAACTGGCCAGATATATGACAAATGCTATTGCAAGGCCGATTCCTACATACCTTGGAATATATTTCCTAAATCCAATGAATAGGACCAGGCTAAATGCAATCATTATGTAATAGTTGGAGAACACATCAGTTGAAACAGGTATTCCAATAATAGTAGCAGAGACTCCCAATATCAATAATATGTTGTATATGTTACTTCCAACAATATTACCCACACCAATGTCTGTTTGTTTTTTTGCTATGGCTATAATGGATGTAATTAATTCAGGAAGTGAAGTGCCAATTGCAACAATTACAACTCCTATAATCAATTGAGATAATCCCAGAGTTTCAGATATTCCTACAGCACCATCTATTGTAAGATGACCACCAAGAAACAGTAAGATTATCCCAGATACTATTAAAGCAATTGATTGGGGATAAGTTTCAATTTTATATTTAGATAGAAATAATTCTCCTTCTAATGATTCATTTTCTATAGTTCCACTTTCTTGAATCTTTTGTTTTTTAACAGTTTTGACAGTATAAAGTGTGAAACCAATTAATGCTGCAATTAGTATAATACCATCAATCTGTGAGATTTCACCATCATATGACATTCCTATAACTAATAATGATACTCCAATCATTATTGGGATCCATCTACTAACAGTAATTTTGCTAATTAAGAGTGGAGCAAAGATTGCTGAAACTCCAATTACCATACCAACATTACTAATGTTGCTTCCAATGATATTTCCCAAAATTAATTCAGTATGAGAGTTAAAAGCAGCAAGGATTGAAGCTGCTAATTCAGGAGTGGATGTACCATAAGCAACTACTGTCAATCCAATTATCATACTACTAATTTGTAGTTTCTTTGCAAGTGCAACGCCTCCAGAAACAATAGCATAACCACCAATACATAGAAGAATTAAACCTGTAATTACACTTCCAACATCTAATATATCCACGACAATTATGCCAAGATATCTTGTTTAAATCACATTCCTTCCGTATAATTTACAATTCTAACAAGGAAAATAGATAATCTAATTCAATGTAAGTTCAGTAAAACTGATCAATTAGCTCAACAATGCATGACTGAACATTAATAAGGTAAAGTACGGTACTATACTGTATGAGAGCAAGATTAACTTATGTTCCTTTAGAGGTTGCAGAAAGATTTGAAGGATTTATAGTCAAACGTGATGAACAAGTTCTAGATGCAGTACGAGCCAAAACAAAAGACTTCAGTACACTTTCACTCTTAAAACTCCTATATCAGCTCAGTAAAAGTTCTATGACATTCTCAGATCTATATTCAAAATCTAAGATCAGGATGAAAAGATCATTTTTGAATTATCTTCATTTTTGCGTAGATTACAAATTCATTGAAAAAGAAAGGATGGGATCAAATACAATCTATTCCATTACAGATAAAGGAAGAATGATGCTAGAATTATTTACGATAAATGAGAAGAATTAGATCAGAATATTCTAGATGCATATAGTAATACAAAAAGAATAGAACCAACTCCAAAAATGAGTATTCGTATCATGCCACGAGATACACGAGTCATTATTTTTGATGAAACGAACAAGTAATTAAACAAAACATAAACAACAAAGTATTGCAGTCAAATATACCTGAAGCAGAGATCTACGAAACAGGAAAAAGCAAATTAAAAAACCCAACCATTTTTGCAGGTTTTGTTGGGGCAGGATTAGTTGGAACTATTGCAATAGATCATATGATAAATGAGTTAGATATGAAGGAGGTAGGATTTTTGCGCTCAAAACATTTACCACCGTCCACAGTATTCATGCAAGGCAGATTAAGACACCCATTTAGAATTTATTCAAACAATAATGGAAGTATCTGTGCTATAATTTGTGAAATAATTATCAGTAAAGAAGGAATTTACAATATTGCTATGGCAATTTTAGATTGGGCAGAAAAAAAAGGCTCTAATGAAATCATAGTGTTAGATGGAGTTGCAGACAAGAAGCATGATGGAAATACATTCTTTGCTGCAGAGGTAGATTTGTGTAGAGTTATGGAAGAAAATGGTATCAAAATGATTCCCCAAGGTTTCATCACTGGCATTGCAGGAGGAATTTTAAATGAATGTCTGATTAGAAAAATACGTGGAATAACACTTCTTGCAAAAGCAGATGAATTAACACCAGATCCAATAGCCGCAGCAACTATCATTGATGCAGTAAACAAGGTTTATGACACTGAAATCAATATCAAAAATTTGAAGAAACAGAAAAAACAGATTGGTATGGATTTAAGGGAATTATCAGATAAATATACTGAACATAAAAAAATTGATTCAAATATGTACATGTAGGTGATTGATCATGGTGATAACTTACAAAAAAGCAGGAGTAGACATTTCAGAAATAAAAAAAAGTCAACGTGCAATTGGTAGATTAATTGGCTCAACTCATAACTTACAAAAAATGGCAAAGATGAAACATGGATTTGGACATTATGCAGGAATTGTTGAAATACCTGGAGGTAAATTATTAGCAACGCATACTGATGGAGTAGGAACTAAAGTAATTATTGCAAATTTAATGAAAAAATATGATACAATTGGAATAGATTGCATCGCAATGAATGTTAATGACATTATTTGTATTGGTGCAACACCAATTTCATTTGTAGATTATATTGCAGCAAACAAAAATGATCAGCATATTTTCAAACAAATTGTATCAGGATTAGTTAAAGGTGCAAAAAAATCATCAGTGCCAATTGTAGGTGGGGAGACTGCAATAATGTCAGATCTAATTGCAGGTAAAGGGTTTGGATTTGATCTTGCTGGAATGGTAGTCGGCATGCTTTCAAAGAAAGACATGGTATTAGGTAATGATATAAAACCAAATGATGCAATAATTGGAATTAAGAGTTCAGGGTTACACTCCAATGGATATTCACTGGCACGAAAAGCACTTTTATCAAAATATTCAGTTAAGTCAAATATCAAAGGAATTGGAAATTTAGGAAAGGCACTTTTACATCCAACAGAGATTTATGTAAAACCAGTTTTGGAAGCAGTAAAAAAATGCAAAATTAATGGTTTAGCACATATCACTGGAGGTTCATTTACAAAATTATTGAGGCTAAAACAGATTGGATATAATTTGGATGACATGCCAAAAACTCCAGCACTTATGCAGTTAATTGAAGATACTGGAGTCAAAAACGAAGAGATGTACAAGACGTTCAACATGGGAGTAGGATTTTGTATAATCTCTCCAGAAAATCAAGTCAAAGACATTCATAGGATTTTCAAGAAACATAAGATGAAATCGTATGAAATTGGCAGAATTAGTAAAAACAAGGGCGTTTTTATTAATAAATTAAAAATTGCATAGAAATCAATAACATCTTGTCTCAGAAAATTTTACTAGATTTGGCTTATATGACGTAATTCTAAAAATATTAGATAATGGCAGCAGAAGCACACTTTATAGAGATTATAATCGCAGTAGGAATCTTACTTGCTGCTGCAAAACTAATGGGTGAGCTTTTCAGTCGGATAAAACTACCAGTCGTACTAGGCGAATTACTTGCGGGAATGATAATTGGCCCATTTGCATTAGGAGCATTTTTGCTACATCCAGATACAGGCGAGTCTATTTTGCAAATTGGACCAGAGATTAGAACCCTTGGTGAGATTGGTGCAATTGTAATTTTGTTTATGGCAGGATTGGAGATGACCCCAAAGGAATTTTTGCGTGGAGGCAAAGCTTCGTTTACAGTAGGAACATTAGGAGTTGTAGTTCCTTTCTTTGCTGGGCTACTTGTATTTCAGGCATTTGGATATGATGCATTACAAGCAATGATGATTGCTACTGCACTTACTGCAACAAGCATTGCAATTTCAATTCAAGTATTAAAAGAATTTAATAAAATAAAAACACCTGAAGCGCGGTTAATCATAGCTGCTGCTGTAGTAGATGATATTCTAGCAATAGCAGTATTGTCAGTTGTTACATCATTTGGGGGAGCAGAGGCATTAGATAATGTAGATTTACTTGATGTTACATTTACAATTCTCAAAGTATTGGGATTCTTTGGTGCAATTATGATTGCAGCAGTTTTCTTAATTCCAAAGATAATCACACCAAGAATTTGGAAGGCATCTGGTAGTGTTGAAGGAATTGCGACTGCATCATTTTTTGGTGCAGCAGCAATTGCAGGAACATTAGGATTGTCACCAATTGTTGGAGCATTTGCAGTTGGAATGGCGTTATCAGCGACAAAAGTGTTTGAAAAGATTGAGAATTTCATTAGCAGAATTGGCTTAATTTTTGCGCCGTTGTTTTTCGCCATAATTGGTGCTCAAGTAGATTTCAGAACAGTGAATTTGGATATACTATTGCTTAGTGGAGTTGTAATTGCAATTGCGGTTGCAACAAAATTACTTGGATGTGGATTACCATCAATTCTATTTTTGAAGAATAAAGCGGCAGGAATGAGAGTTGGAATAGGAATGATTTCAAGAGGAGAAGTGGGATTGATTGTTGCAGGAGTAGGA
>Ga0310344_10001090_pt1 | contig 21049 bp, 19 predicted proteins | sample HC15DNA20200_MG_FD_203801 | JGI IMG/M metagenome (GOLD analysis project Ga0310344, IMG submission 203801) | Marine microbial communities from station ALOHA, North Pacific Subtropical Gyre - HC15-DNA-20-200_MG | ecosystem: Environmental > Aquatic > Marine > Oceanic | place: Pacific Ocean: North... | reverse complement strand
CGCTCGGCACCCGAAGGAACACCACGACCTGTGCCCCAACGATGATCGGCAATTGCCACCGTATCAACAACGAGAACATCACCCTCCCACCAGCCTATTGAATGACCCTGATTGGTGCGTTCAATATCATTAGGATGTTCCCGGCCATCCATATGGACGGTTCGCGTCACACCGTTATATTCTAAATTCAGAATTACCACGTCATCGTAAATTTCAACGGCGTGAAGGTATGGCCCACCCATATTGCTAGGTGGCGTAGGGGGGATACATTGAACCATCGGATGCTGGGAAACGTTGAATCCAACCGTTGCTGCCAATGCTTTCTCTGTCAGCGGTAAGTGCGTAGCAGCAGTATCTCTTGGGCCCGCACTAAAACCAACCGTTTCCCAAATTCCGGCTAGGCTATCCGAACTGGGCACATCCTCAATCACAACCCGCCCGGCAGTCCCTTGGGAAGGGAGTACAGTCCCATCCTCCCTGGTAAAAGTCAGCCCAAAAAGCAATTTTTTCTCCGGATTCTTATCCGCGTTTGCACGAATAGTGATGACATCACCAGAACGCAATGACTCGGGAGTCCAACCGCGACGGATCAGATTTGGTGTCGATTGTGTTTCGACTTCCCACTCCATCATGACACCGTTCTGATCCAGTGCTTCGACATAGATGTAAACATGTGGATTGACCCACTCGACCCGAGTCACGGTAGCCTGAAATGCCACGACCTCCTGGAGGAAATTGACCCGTGAATGATGCGCGTGAACAGGCATTGTAGTAACGACCAACAACACGCCAATAGCAATTAACTTGCGATGACTCGTCATTTTATTCTCCCCCGGAATTTGTTATAGAAGAAAGATCTCCCCGCAAATCGATTAATAGCGCAAACCACTCAAATTAGCCCGGCTAACGTCTGGGGATCGGCTTTAATGCCATCTCCCACCGAGAATACATCGGAAATCGAGTCGCTAGCAAGATTACTAACGCTACAAAGCCAGCCGCGAAACCAATCGCAACAGTAATGTCTAACCAACTCGTAAATGGTTGATGATCAGGAGTCAAAACGGGTACTACCGTTAGGTATTTGTAAAGCCAGATCCCTATATTAATGCCCAGACCAATCAGGCACATAGCTAGTATCGACCTCTTAACGATTGCAAAAACAAACGCAACGAATGGAATAAAAAAGCAGACAGTCATCATTACCCAGAAGTAGGGACCGTAATGCCCATACATCTGACGCCAGAGCGCGTCTGTCTCGTGGGGAAGGTTTCCGAACCACATCACAAAAAATTGTGCCCAGAAAAAATACAGCCACATCAGCGTGAAACCCGTAACCATCATCCCAAGGCCTTTAACTTGCTCAGCCCCGAACGGAGAACTAGGATCACCTCTACGCGCGAGCAGAGCCGGAAAGACAATAAGCGCTGCCGTTCCCGCGAAAATATTGCCAAACCAGTAGAGTATTGGAAACACGGTGCTGTGCCAGTGCGGTATCAGCATCATCCCGAAGTCCCACGCAATGAAGGTATTACACAGGACAAAAGCGCCGAGCAAAATCGGCGAAAGCATATACAGTTCTCCGGCGATTTCGCGATGGTTTGCATCTTTCGCGCCTACGCCAGCAAGATCAGGCTTGAGGGCTTTAACTGCAGAGTAGGTACTCAAACCATAGAAGAGCAGCAATGCGAAGAGATTTCTAATGAGGAGCCAATCTATATTCAGCCATGAACTCAGGTGATCATCCGGACCGGGCGAGAGCCAATAGAATAAATCTTCTTGTGCGTAGACATAGATCAATAGGAAGCCCAAGATCGCGAACGGAAAAAATGCTAGCGTGCTGAATTCAGCGAGGCGGTAGTATGGTTTAGCCCATTGCGCGTGAACCAATCGGGTCATAGCGCAGAACACGACGCCAGCCTGACTTACGCCTAATAAAAATAGATACGAAACGATGAGCAACCCGACATCCGGCTGTGTGTCCTCATTCCCCCAACCGTAAACGAGACTTATCACCCCACCTACGAACAATGCGATTAAGACCCATAGCAAAATTCCGGGGCGCCCCCTATCGTTCGTTACCGTTGTCGCCTGATCGTTGCTCATTCCGGTCCGAACTCCGCTCTGATGTAGTTAATGACGTGCCAGCGTTCTTCGCGGCTGAGTGCGTCGCGGTAATACGGCATCGTTACGCGCCCACGAGTCAGCGTATAAAAAAGTTGTCCGTCAGTCTGATCCTGGGTATACGGTAGGTTTATATCAACGGGGACAACAGCGAGTAACAACCCAACCGGCCCATCCCCAACGCCCTCGACTCCGTGGCAAACAACACAATTCAGCTCAAATAGATATTTACCGGTGTCAACTGATTCGGCAGTCATCGGAATCGGATTTTCGAGTGTCGCAGCGTTATCTTTATTTTCGATAAATTCGATATCAGTCGTCGAAGTGGGCAACGTTTCGGTTCCTGTCGTAGGAATCGCGTCCGGCTCCGCAGGTGCTTGTGAGCGCTGTGCCTTAGGAACAGGCTGGTCCACCATATCTTTATCCCATGGGAACGCCCAACCAACTGCAACCTGGCTCAGCAGCAATAGAATGGTAGCCGCACGCGCCAACCTGATCATCATCCATCCTCCGTCATTTCTCTGACTTCCTCGGCACCAGCGTTACGCAAAATGGCGTCAGCTCGCTTAGAATGTTCCGAGTCTTCACAAACCACCGTGACTACAAATTTATCGACCGCCGCTTCGGGAACGTAAACCCGTTCACGGATTGCCGGAAACCGACTACTAATGAAAAAACCCAAGACAGTCGCCAAAATTCCAAATAAAATCGTCAATTCGTAGGTAATAATTAGATATGGCGGAATGGCAATGATGGGGCGACCTCCAGTTGGGTGCGGGAACAGGACCGAAGTGCCAGCTGCTAAAGCGAATCCAGACAAACCACCACAAATAGCACCAAAAAATGTAAAGCGCTTGATCACGGACTTTTTCTTACCGAGCACTTTTTCAACGCCTTCGATCGGAATCGGCGATATAAGCTCTGGTGTGGTGAACCCGGCATCCTTTAGCTCACCGGCTGCTGCAAGAGCCGACGAGGGGGCATGGAAAAGTCCTACGACGTTGGTTGCCATTTAAGTTACCCCATTATCAGAAACGGCAGCGGAGCCGGGAGAATCGTCGGGCTCGGGCTCAGGAAATGTCTCCTTCACCTCGTAGATCGAAACGCTCGGAAAAATCTTGACGAACAGTAGAAAAAGCGTCACGAACATGGCCAGCGAACCAACCATAATAGAGATTTCTACCATGCTTGGAATGTAATGGCCCCAGGCGTCAGGCAAATATTGCCGGGGCAGCGACGTCGCAACAATCAGAAAACGCTCGGTATACATACCAATATTGATCAGGATTGACAAAACCAGCATTGGGACGAAGGAAGTCCTAAACCGCTTCGAGATAAGTATCAAAGGCGCTACAGCGCAGAACAGGATCATCTCCCAATATAGGGGTGCGTAGAAACCAAAGAGTCGATAGCCCAGCGCCTCGTACTCTGTCGATGCGCCGCTATACCAACCTGTAAAGAGCTCGACGACATTGATATAGGTCCAAAGCAGTGACAACACGAGCAACAATTTACCCAGATTGTCGAAATGCAACTTAGTGATGTAATGACCGAAACCCATATATTTTCGAAGCATGAACATCACTGTCACAATACCCGCAGTACCAGAATAGATAGCTCCGACAACAAAGTAAGGTGCGAATATGGTCTGGTGTAACGCGGGCACGATGGATAGCGCGAAATCCCAAGAAACGATACTGTGTACGGAAACCGCCAGCGGAACAATAAGAACCGCCAAAAACGTATAGGCCCAGTGAAGCCGATGCCATTCCGTGTCCGTACCACGCCAGCCTAATGACAGCAGCACATACATATTGTGGCGCCACCCGGCCGTGCGGTCTCTAACCGCGGCGAAATCTGGAATAGTACCCATATAAATAAATATCGTACTTCCAGTCAAATAAGTAGTGACAGCCATGACATCAAACATCAACGGTGACCGGAAATTTGGCCACATCTCCATCTGATTCGGGTACGGGACTGTCCAATGAATAAACCAGGGACGTCCAACGTGAACCATAACCATCGTCGCAGCAACCAACAGCGAGAAAAGCGTCATAGCTTCTGCGCTGCGATACATCGCTTTTCGCCAAGAGCTGTTCGTTATGTGTAGAACACAGGACAACAAGGTGCCTGAGTGGCTAAGCCCGATCCAAAAAATGAAACTCGCTAAATAAGTACCCCAAACTCCTGGATGATTGATTCCAGATGCGCCTAGCCCATAGTAGAGCTGAAAGGACCAGGGAAACAAAAAACACGCGAACATAACGGCAACGGACGTTGCAAGCGTGACGTAATAGCCGCGACCTGTCACAACGAGGGAACGCACGACATCATCGTTAACTTCAGCGAAACTAATCTCTCGTGGTTCAGCCGACATTAGCATCTACCTTCTTGAGATAGACCACGGACGGATCTGTATTCAGCTCTTCCAACACGTGATAAGCCCTCGGATCATTCATTGATGCAGACACCTGGCTTTCCGGATCAAGCCTGTTACCGAAAACCAGCGCCTCACTCGAACAGGTCTGGACACAAGCCGGTTGTACTTCGCCGTCGCGAACACGCCTACGGTTATCGTCCTTCGCGTGATCTTTAGCTTGTCTAATACGCTGGATACAAAACGTACACTTCTCCATGACGCCCTTCTCTCGTACAGAAACGTCTGGGTTTAATTGTTGGTCTAGAGGCGAATCCCAGTGATGATTGTTGTAGTTGAAATAACGAACTTCATACGGACAGTACACTGCACATGATCGCGTTCCGATACAGCGGTTATAAACCTGGGCGTTGAGGCCGTCCTGGTTATGATAGGTAGCACTTACTGGGCACACTGTTTCACACGGCGCCGCGTCACATTGCTGACACAACATAGGAATAAAGCGAAGTTTAATATCCGGAAATTCCCCTTCCCAATAACGCTCAATCCGGATCCATTGCATCTGACGACCCTTGGCATACGCGTCTTCACCAACAATAGGCGTATTATTTTCAGCCTGACAGGCAGTTACGCAAGCCCCACAGCCGGTGCAACGATCCAGGTCGACTGTCATCGTCCAGGCATAATCGAACTCTTCGTAATAACCGGGACGCCGGTATTCCTGCCATTTGGCACGAAAGTCACTAATGAAACTCATGTGGGCACCACCGTAATCGGGATACTATGCAGGCTAGCGTGCTCACCCGCGTTAACTTCGGAACCAGTCGTCTGGACAATATCTCTCCCGAGTTCGCGAGAGACCCCTCCAGTCTTCACTAGGTCAACGCGCCTACCAGTCGGGACAAGTCTCACTCGCGTAGCGCTCCAAGCTAGACCACCGGTAACTGCTTCTGTCTGCGGCGCGAGAATCTGAATCGGGTTCACTCCACGATCTTTTGCGTAACGACCGTATTCGGTATGGCCCTGCCCAATCGGCATCGCGATAACGTCCGGCATAATGGCAGGAAAAACATACACAGGTGCAGTAATCTGCCCTTCTGGAGACTCCACCTCGACCAGATCACCCTCAACGAGTCCTAACTGGGTTGCAGTAACTGGGTTAAGTTCAATCCAAGACCCGTAAACCACGCTGGTCATTGGATCCGGTAACTCTTGCATCCAAGGAAGATTCGCCCCCTGCCCATCGTGCATCGTGTTGGTGAGGTAGGGATGCAAAATAAACGGGAACTCATTGCTATCCCCTGCAAATTCTGGCTCTTCAACTGCTATTGAATCAACGACTCCGCTATCAATCGTGAGATCTTCGATTTCACGTCGCGTCGCCTCACCCCAAACACCGGCTTGCAATATAGAGGCCCAGAACTCTGTGAAACCAGCATCCTCAACGATGGTATCGCCGCCCAGATCAGTAGCCGCATCAGGATCAGCTACAGCCTCGGTAATTGTATTTGGATCATCGTCAACCGCCGCACGACCGTAAATTGCACGCCAACTGTCCTGTAAATACGCCTCCATATTTGCCCACGGCAGCGCACTACCGAAATCAAGCGCTTCCGCTAGTGCGAGCACAGTGTCCCCGGTACCACGAGTATCGTAGAGTGGCGATACCGCAGGCTGAGAGACAGCGCCAACAGAGAAACCGACGCCCGGCTCGGGGAAGTGATCGCCCCAACTCTCAAGATAGGTATGGCTCGGCAGAACAATGTCAGCCAATACTGTCGTCTCGTCCATGAAACTAGAAAGGCTGACAATTAGCGGTATCTCGGCTAGCGACTCACTAAACCCAGACGCCGATGGCAAGGTAAAAACAGGGTTGGTCTGGTTAACGATCAATGCTCCAATTTCTCCCAGGCGAGCATCCTCAGCGAATTCAAGCATCCCGCTGTAATTAGCTTGACGAGAACTCAACCCCCGACCTGAGACGGGCTCTGGATTAAAGACCACTCCACCCTCGACACCTAAGTTGCCGGCTAGATAATTAAGTGCATTTACTGCTACTAGAGTGTCGACGCCATTACTATGGTTTCCTGCTGCCCCACCGCCAATTGCCAAACTAGGTCTAGTTCCCGCAAACGTATCGGCAAGACGCATAATAGTTGCCGCTGAAATTCCCGTCTGCTCAGCGACTGTTGCTGGCGAGTATGGCTCTAGTGATGCGGCCCACGCATCACGATCAGCACCCACATATCCGCCTTCACTAAGGATACGGTTCGCTATGCCCAGCGCAAGAATCCCCTCGGTACCCGGACTAGCGGCGATCCATTCATCTGCGGCAGCACCACTCAAAGACATTCGCGGCTCAATTTGCACGAATTGCCCTCTATCATCACCGTGGCTCTGACGGCTACGGCCAAAACCGAGGCCGTGATGGACTGGCGATATCCAGCTACCGAGATAGTCAGCACCGAACGACAACAGATAACGTGTGTTAGCAATATCATAGTAAGGCAGTTGACTCTCACCAAAGAGACGACCAACCGCTGCATAAAGAGTTTGTGGATGCGAGAAATCGTGATGCAGGAGCCTATCCGATCCCAATTGCCCCATAAAAGCTTCTATCAAAGCCCCAAGATGCCCACTAGTACCATTACTCAAGAAACTTATGCTGCTACCCTGGCCGCTGTTTCGTAACGCACTCAAGCGTTCCACTACCTGCGATAGTCCATCCTCCCAGGTAGTCGGGGTAAACGCCCCTGATCCTCGCTCTCCAGTTCTCAATAATGGCGTCGTTATGCGGTCAGGATTGTAAAGGGTCTGCAACCCAGCCTGACCCCTTGCACATAACCGACCCTGGTTAACAGGATGGGCAGGGTTACCTTCGATCTTTTTAGCGCGGCCCTCGCGAGTCCGCACTGTGATTCCACAACCGGCGGAACACACTGAACAAACGCTGTTGTAATAGGTTGCAATACCAGGACTAAAATCTTCAGGCGGCACAGGATACGGAATCAGGTGTTCCACTGCGTACTTACGAGACTCCGCTAGCATGAAGCCAGCGCCCGTACCCACGCCACCAGCGCCAACGAGCTTGAGAAAGTCCCTGCGGTCTATGATCGACATCTAACTATTCCTAACCTCGAATCACTTGTGGCACGTCAGGCAATCCAGACCAAACTCGACCTGGTGTTCTTTGTGGCACGTCAAGCACAAACCCATTTCTAGTGGCGCCTCACGAGAGACGACATCCATCGTCTCGACAGGACCATGACAGGTCTGACAATCCAAGCCCGCCGCTACGTGCCGTTTATGCGGAAAATGGACAAAATCGGGTAGGTCGTGGACTTTCACCCACGGTATAGGCTCTTGATTAACCCAGTACTCCATCAGCAGTCTGATTTGCGGCCGTTCTGTAGCTACATTCTCGTGACAACCAACGCATTTACTGACAGCAGGAACCCCGGCCGATGCGGACCGACGAGCCTCAGTGTGGCAGTACATACACTCTATCTGAAAATCGCCAGCGTGAACTTTATGGCTAAAGTTAATCGGTTGTTGAGGTGCCGTTCCTGGGTAGAAAGCAGCGTTAGCCCAGTAACCGAAGATTAGGCCAATCAACGCTACCGCAAATATTAGCCCTACCGGCCGGAGGACACGCAACGTTGGAACAATAGAGACGCCCATCTTATTCCGCACTCCCAGATTGATTGTTTTCGGCAAGGGAGACTAGATCGATCAAAGGTTTCTTTTGACGAGCACCATTAGCGCTACCATTGCTTTCTAAGCCTGCCGAACCCCCGAATCGCTCCCCAAACTCGTGAATTGATTTCGCAAGAACCGTGTTCTGTGTCGCTCTCTGATACGTGTCAGCCATCTGATGGATCTGTTGGTAGAAAAAAAGATTCATGTCATCGATCGTCATTTCCTTTACCCAAAGGTCAATCGCCGCAATAGTTTTACGCTCACCATCCCATAGCGATAACATCATTGAACGACAGGATTTGGGACCGGAATCCTTCGCCTCCGAAGCGTCCCAAAGGATTTGGGCGGGCACATTCTGCTCGTCCAGGTCTACCGTCAGTCTTATCTCAGCAGTTCTTGACATCGCTATAAACTCCTGATTCTATGAACACCACTATTCGCCGCGGCCACATAACTAATGCTTAATTTTCTCATCATCGTCATCATGCTCGGGATACTTATCAGTCTCGCTAGCGGTCTCTTTTTTCTCGTAAGAGACAAAGGAAAAACCAAACGAACTATCACCTCGTTAAGCCTCCGCGTTGCACTATCTGTCGTACTACTGACCTTATTAGCATATGGATTTATCACTCGATTCATCGTGCCAGGCAGCTAAAACCAGTACACAAACGTAAATAGGAACAGCCAAATTACGTCCACGAAGTGCCAGTACCAACTAGCGGCCTCGAAAGCGAAGTGATTCTTTGGCGTGAAGTGACCCTTGCGTGCCCGCAACCACATAATCGCCAACATAACCGTCCCCATCGTGACATGAGCCCCATGAAATCCGGTTAACATGAAAAACGTCGAACCATAAATTCCGGAGGCCATGGTCAGTCCTAAATGAGCGTAAGCTTCTTGATACTCTACAACCTGTAAAACAAGAAATATCGCTCCCAACAGCACGGTAATCCCCAGCCAAATTTGTAACGGAAGCCGCTGATTCTTTTTTAGCGCCCAATGGGCGAAGGTGACGGTGATACTGCTAGTAACCAAGATCACCGTATTGATAAACGGCAATCCCCAAGCCGCCATTGCCTCAGTAGCAGTTCCTCCAGGCGTCATGAAGAGAGGCCAAGTATCAGCAAAATCTGGCCACAAATGAATATGCGTTTCAAGCTTACTGCCAGCTCCCGCTAGTGCGGGTACCGATATCATCCTGGCATAAAAAAGAGCACCGAAAAACGCGGCGAAAAACATAAGCTCGGAAAGGATGAACCAAAGCATAGTCTGACGGTAGGTACGATCGAGCTGGTTACTCACTAACCCCTTGAGCGATTCCCGGACCACGGCCCTAAACCAGCCAAACATCATGAGGGCGGTAGCCGCCAGCCCAATGTAAAAGATCGGTGCGCCGAACGTACCGGTTGCCGTGAGAACTTTCGGCGTGCTTTGTTGTATAAAGTGTGCCGCACCAAACGCAGTGATAAATAACGTAATAGAACCAATGATAGGCCAGGCACTACTATGTGGAACGTAGTAACGAGGAGTTTCAGTCTCGTTCATGACGCTTCCATCTCCCCATGAGCCACCACATGATCATGGTCCATACTAATATCATCGTCCTTTACCAGTTCCCCTGAATTTACAGCGGTCACTGGGAACAGCGTATAAGACAAAGTAACGGTACCAACTTCCCCCGGAAGATCCTCGGCCATATAAAATTGAACTGGCATTTCCATTTCTTCGCCAGCTCCCAGAGTTTGCTGCGTAAAACAAAAACACTCAATCTTATTCAAATAGCGGGACGCTTGGCCTGGCGTGACACTTGGCACAGCCTGACCAGTCACTGCCTGGTTTGCGAAATTTCTGACATAGTATCGAGCTTCGTTTACTTCACCTAAACGGACACGCATCTGTTTCTGGCTCGGCCGAAACTCCCACGGCATCCCTCGCCCTACATGAGCAAGAAACTCAACCGTCACTTCACGCTCCAATGGTTGTGAACTACTTTCAACATATGCAACCTGTCCCGCGGTCTTACCGTTTAGTCCGGTCAACTCACAGAAGAGGTTATAAAGAGGGACAAGCGCGTACGCAAAACCAAACATGCCAGTCGCTAGCAGCACCAATAGTGCCGCTTGCTTTCGCTGGCGATTACGGTTGTTTGACATCTATTCGCTACTCCGTTCTAGACTTCAATTAATCGCCCATCCGTTAATCAACACGCGGAGGGGTATCGAAAGTGTGGTGCGGCGCTGGCGATGGAACTGTCCATTCCAGCCCTTCTGCCGCTTCCCAAACTTGATCAGTTGCTTTCTCCCCACCGCGTACAGTCTTAACCACGATGTAAAGAAATAGCAGCTGCGTCAGGCCTAAAATCCCAGCCCCGATACTAGATACAAGATTGAGATCTGAAAACGGTAGCGCGTAATCCACAATCCGCCGCGGCATCCCCGCGAGACCAACAAAATGCATCGGAAAAAACGTCACGTTCAAACCAACGACGGCACTCCAGAAATGGATTTTGCCAAGTCGCTCGCTATACATGTTGCCCGTCCACTTTGGCAGCCAGTAGTAGGCCGCAGCCATCGTCGCAAAGATCGCGCCCGGGTACAAAACATAATGCAGGTGGGCGACGACAAAAAACGTATCGTGATACTGGAAGTCGGCCGGAACAACAGCGAGCATAAGCCCAGACAACCCTCCAATAGTAAACATCACAACAAATCCGAGCGCGAACAACATCGGCGTCTCGAACGTCATGGATCCACCCCACATCGTCGCAACCCAGTTAAAAACTTTCACACCGGTCGGTACCGCGATCAGCATCGTCGCATACATGAAAAACAGCTCTGCACCCAGCGGCATACCGGTAGCGAACATATGATGCCCCCAAACGATGAACGACAAGATCGCGATGGAAGCTACCGCATAGACCATAGAGGTGTACCCGAAAAGCTTCTTACGGGCGAATGTCGGAATAATCTCTGAAGCGACCCCGAAACCCGGCAAGATCATGATGTAGACCTCTGGGTGCCCGAAGAACCAAAAAACATGTTGAAACAGAAGCGGATCACCGCCACCAGACGCCTCGAAAAAACTCGTGCCGAAATGACGGTCGGTAAGCATCATCGTGACTGTGCCCGCTAACACCGGCATCACCATAATCAGTAGAAACGCTGTTATCAGCCACGTCCAGACGAACAACGGCATCTTCATCAACGTCATACCCGGTGCACGCAGGTTAAATATTGTGACGATAATGTTTATCGCTCCCAATACTGACGAGACCCCCATTAAATGGATGCCGAAAATCAAAAAATCAGTGCTCGGCGGACCGTAAGTAGTTGACAGTGGCGCGTAGAGCGTCCAACCAAAATTCGGCGCGCCGCCTTCCATCCACAAGGAAGACAGCAGCATGAAAAAGGCGAACGGCATAATCCAGAAACTGAAATTATTGAGTCGAGGTAACGCCATATCAGGCGCCCCAATCATGAGTGGCACCATCCAGTTAGCCAACCCCACGAACGCGGGCATGACTGCACCAAACACCATAACCAAGCCATGCACGGTGACCATCTGGTTATAGAAATCAGCACTTAAAAATTGCATCCCCGGCTGAGCAAGCTCCAACCTGAAGATCAGCGCCATCAATCCGCCAATCAAAAACAAAGAAAAACTCAGGCAGAGATAGAGCGTGCCTATTTCCTTATGATTAGTCGTCAGCACCCAGCGGCGGATGAACTTAATTAATGAGTTCTGTTCTCGGGGAATATCGTCTGCGTGAGCAACCATAACTAAATCACCTAACGAGCTTCAAAAACAGTAAGTGGTTGAACTATATCGCCCATATTGTTGCCCCAGGCATTGCGTTCATAGGTAATCACTGCCGCCAGCTCTAAGTCACTAAGCTGGGGCGCCCAAGCTTGCATCTCAGTTCCAGCAAGCCCATTCATAACCCTATCCAAATGTCCTTCAACAGGCCCAGTAGATATCAAACGAGTTGGGTCTAGTGCCACAGCTAATGCTGGATATTTGATACCTTGTCCCTCACCGTCAGGCATATGACACGTTGCACAATGGGTCACATAAACGTCTTCGCCCATCGGCATTAATTCCTCCATCCCCCAGTCCCTGCTTCGCGCTGCAACCGCAGCTTCGCCCGAAAGCGCATTAGCAATTCGTTGATCTTCTATCCAGGCAAGGAATTCTTCTTCTGGAAGCACCTCAACAACGACCGGCATGAAAGCATGGTTCATCCCGCAAAGCTCGGTACACTGCCCACGGTAGGTACCGGGAACATTGACTCGCGTCCACGCCTCGTTGATCAAACCTGGAAGCGCATCCTGCTTCACTGCAAAGTCTGGCACCCACCAAGAATGAATTACATCGTCGGAGGTCGTGAGAAAACGAACCTTAAGATTGGTCGGAATCACCAGCGGGTTGTCAACCTCTAATAGATAATTCTCGCTTTTCGCTTCAATGTTATTTATTTGCTCCAGCGGCGTCGTACCGTTGCTGTAGTAACCAATATCTGATTCAACATACTGATAGTGCCACTTCCATTGCGACCCAGTGATGAGAACCGTGAGGTCAGCATCACTGTTATCCTCAATATCAATTAGCGCCTGGGTCGCTGGCACGGCTATGGCGATCAGAATTAATGCTGGTATGACTGTCCAGACAATTTCTACCGGAGTACTGTGATGAAACGTCGCGGGCACCGGGTTCCTCGAACGCCGATGAGCCCAAATACTATAAGCCATCACGCTGAAAACTAGCAGGCCTACAATCGTGCAGATCCATAGGGTCAGATGATGTATTTGCTGAATACGCAGGCTCATGTCGGTAACGCCAGGCCGCATATCCCCCAATAATTGAGCGAACGCACTTTGGGAACTTACCCATAGCGCCACCAGCGCTAGGCCACTGCGAAACTTACCGGCAAAAAAACCAAAGTGTCGAACTGTCCATTGAGACAGGCGAGTCATGGCATCGATAAACGTGTTCAGCTTCATCTACAGGCTCTCAGCGATTCAATTGGGCTAACGTACGCACCCGATGCTTCCCCGCCCAGTCACGGTAGCGAATCGCGGTTGCGCTTTCGGTGGGGCCTTGCCAATCTCCCCGATGGGCCAACAAGAATCCTTCACCACTGACTTTCGCCTGCCAAGCTTCGCCGTCCCAATCAACAAACGCGAGGCTCCCGTTGGAATGACGACTCCAACGTGCAGAATTTTGAGGTTCATGCTCAAAGACGCCGTCCCGAACCCACGCCGTCCATCGCTCTCCATTCCAGGACACAAACTCCATTTTATTTTGCGCCCAAGGCTCACCCGCCAGAACCTCATCGGAAGGAATAGAAGCATAGAAAGCTGCTCTGGCCGCCAGAATAGTGACCAAAAACGCTACAAACAGACCCAGCAAAACCTTCGCCATCAACCCTCCCCAGAGTTACCGCGGCGTGAATATAAAAAACACTACCATTGGGGCGGTCAGTCTACTGCTGCTCCGCCGACGGAATGGTACACAAAACCAATAAGAAATGAAATCGCAAAACACCCTTTTTTGAACATTACATTTAATCAAAAATGTGGTAATTAATGACTGATAGGATTAGGGCTACTTTCTTTTGCGTCGGACTGAGGAAACTCCCAAAACCGAGACCATCACCACTAGCGCACCTGCGAGCGCAAACCATTGGAACGCATAGCCTATATGTTGCTCTGGAGTCAGGACCGTAGGATCCCATGCGCGAATAAAACCTTCAGGAGACGATGAATCCAACCAGATCTGATAGCTGTACAGCGACTCCCCCAAAAGCCTTTCCAAATCCTCGATACCTGGGAAAAGCAGAACCTGTGGCCATCGTACGACATCTTCTGGAATTGCGGCCTGCAGCTTTAGCCCGGGACGGGGAAGTGAGTTGATTCTTCCTCGAACGCTCCTAATCTCGCCACTCACTGCAACTTGCGGGAGCACTTCTCGATCGGGGTCAGCGGCTACCCAGCCTCGATTGACAAGCAACCAGCGCTCGCTATTCAGTGGCAGAAACGGAGTGAGCACTTGGTACCCGGCCCGGCCTTCATAGATCATGCTATCTAGTAATAGCTGGCGCGACGAATCGTAACGGCCGCGCAAAGTCACCCACCTGTAACGATTCGTTTCGAACAGCTGATTTTCGATCGGGGCCGTGAGAGCCGGGAGGTCTTCCGCTGCACCAATCTGCTTAAAGAGTGTCTCTTTTTCAGCCGCCCGGCGTAACTGCCACTGCCCCAAAGAGAGCAAAAGCGCAAGGAGCAGAAAGAAGCCTAGAACCAGAAGAATGCGGCCAATACTCATCGCCAACTATTGCCAATCAAAGAACCGAAAACTAATCAACGCTACCCACACCAGCCAATACGGTTAAGTAAATGAACCCCGCATACATCACTATCGCAAAAACCTCTGAAATAGAAATACTGATACGCATTTTTCCGCCACGCTGTTAGATCTTCCCTACTCATCCAGGCGCCCCGTTATAGACAATTTAAACCTCAGATTATCTCTGCTTACTCCCAGCGGTCCATAGCCTGGCGATGCAGCGATTCTGATGGTAACTCCAATAATTCCATTCGGATCCCGTTTGGATCGATAACGTTTGACAGAATTGCGCCAGAGCTACTTGCGCGACTGTCCTGAACATCCGCGCCACGTTGCCTAAACGTATCAATCACCGACTCCATATCGTTAACATGCACCCCAAAGTGACTAAGACCGGCAGGCCGATTCGCGTTGACCGGTTGTAGCTCGAGAAAAGTATTCTCGCTCACTTGCACGTAAACCAACGCGATATTCCCGCTATCGGTAGTTACCCGAAATGCCTCAGGAAAACCCAAAGTATCAGTGTAATATGTAATTGAAGCCTCAATGTCCGGCACTGCAATACCAACATGGTTCATGTTAATCACATTGCGGTTTTGGCTCTGAGCTATCGCCATTTGGACACCCAAACCAACGAGAACTCCTCCGACAAAGATTGAAAGGCCACGCATATTCTCTCTCCTCACTAAATTATGATGATCAGCGGTCCATTACGCTCCGCTTACAAGGACACTATATTACCCCGAACAGCAACTCGCTATCGCCAATATAGCTCCAAAGCAGCGCCTAGCAGCATGTTCAGCCCCCTGCATCGTCGTTATAACTATTGATCCTAGAAGAATCGTGACATGAATTTTATCAGTCTCTATTTACACCATATTGATTCTCGCTACGCTCATTATAGTCGTAATCGAATTGGGCCTTTTGCTAACGATTGCAGATCTTAAACGCTTTTTTGTGATTCCAAATAGACCAAACTCATTACTCCAGGTCACTATTAGGCCAATGGCCAATCACTTATCCGACGAGCCAACTTAGTACCTTTGCTAGAATTCCTAATCATGACAAAAAACGAACTTGTAATTGTCGCTCTATCAGGTGGAGTCGACTCTGCTGTTACCGCTCTCCTGCTACGAGATGCTGGCTACGGCGTCCAATGCCTGCACATGAGCAACTGGGAAGATGACGGCTATTGCGAAGCAGCACAGGATTTCCAGGATGCTCGCGAAGTAGCTGAAATACTGGATCTGCCGTTACATCGCGTGAATTTCGCTGACGAATATCGCAGCCAAGTCTTCGCTACATTTCTCGACGAATACGCTACAGGTCGTACCCCGAACCCTGATGTGCTCTGCAACCAGCAGATCAAATTCGGAGCGATGCGGCGCTACGCAGAGCGACTCGGTGGTACGCAACTTGCTACTGGCCACTACGCTCGACTCACACCGAAAGTCGACGGCATTCATCTCCTCAAAGGCCGAGACCGAAATAAAGACCAGAGTTACTTCCTACATGCCGTAAACGCGCAAGCGTTCACTAACGTGCTATTTCCGCTAGGTGAACTTACTAAACAGGAAGTTCGCGAACGAGCTGAAACTGCCGGATTACCCGTCGCCACTAAAAAAGATAGCACCGGTATCTGCTTTATCGGCGAGCGTCCATTCGCAAAATTCCTCGGTGAATATCTGCCGGTAAACCCTGGAAAAATTAAAGACTCAAGCGGGCGTATACTCGGAGAACACCAAGGTTTAGCTTATTACACCATAGGGCAACGCCAGGGCCTCAAGATCGGTGGTTTAACCGACTCCGGACCGGAGCCATGGTATGTAGCCGATAAGATCCAGGAATCCAACGAACTCGTTGTCGTTCAAGGAACTAACAATCCACTTTTGTACAAAAACTACCTTACCGCCGCCGATAGTCACTGGATAAACTCAGCGCCAGCGAACGTTGGAGGAACCATACGATGCCGCGCTAAAACGCGCTATCGCCAGGCTGATCAGACATGTGCAGTGACGATCAAGGAAAACAACAGCTTACAAGTTTGTTTCGATGAACCACAGCGTGCTGTAACCCCGGGTCAGTATGTAGTTTTTTATCAGCAGGATCACTGCCTTGGCGGCGCAATGATTCAGACAGCTACTATGCAGACCGAATTATTGAGAGCAACCGGCTGACCATCCTAAAAAAACTGATCATATCCCTTAATAGACAAGCCCAACAGATTCGCCGATCGCTTGGTATAATCTGTAATTCTCGTCAGGTACTAAACATTCTTTTAAGTGGATTCCCTTATGAAAGACAGCTTTGGCGCACGCCAATCCATCTCAGTCAGCGGCACTGATTACGAAATTTATCGTCTCAATACCATCGACGAAGGGCACGTCGAGCAACTTCCGTACACACTAAAAATACTCTTGGAGAACCTGCTGCGTCACGAAGATGGCGAAAACATCACAGCCGATGACATAAAAGCACTAGCAGCCTGGAACCCAAAGGCCAAGCCGGAAACAGAAATCGCTTTCACGCCCGCAAGAGTAATTTTACAGGACTTTACTGGTGTTCCAGCGGTAGTCGATCTGGCCGCTATGAGAGATGCGATGGTTAATCTTGGGGGTAAGGCGTCGGCAATCAACCCACTCTCTCCTGCCGAACTCGTTATCGACCACTCTGTTCAGGTCGACCACTTCGGCTCTGCGGAAGCGCTTGCGGCCAATAATGCTATTGAGTTCCATCGGAACAAAGAACGGTACTCTTTTCTGAGATGGGGACAAAGTGCTTTCGATAATTTCCGAGTTGTACCGCCAAACACGGGCATCGTTCATCAAGTCAACTTGGAATTCCTAAGTCGCGTAGTCTTCGATGTTAATACTGACAAAGGGCGTCTTGCCTATCCGGATACTCTAGTCGGAACCGACTCCCACACGACCATGATCAACGGGCTCGGCATTCTAGGCTGGGGTGTCGGTGGCATTGAGGCCGAAGCAGCTATGCTCGGACAACCTATAACGATGTTGATCCCGCACGTGGTCGGGTTTGAGTTAAAAGGCCGACTCTCCGAAGGCGCTACCGCCACAGACCTCGTATTAACAATTACCCAAATGCTACGCGAACGCAGCGTTGTCGGAAAGTTCGTCGAGTTTTTTGGCGACGGCCTCGATCATTTGCCACTCGCCGACCGCGCAACGCTTGGAAATATGTCACCAGAATTCGGAAGCACTTGCGCTGTTGTGCCCATCGATAACGAGACGCTTCGTTATCTTGAGCTTTCGGGGCGCTCCGAACAGCAGATTCAGCTCGTAGAAACCTATGCTAAAGAACAGGGAATGTGGCGCGGTATGTCAACACCACGCTTCAGTGATACGCTTACTCTTAATCTTGCTGACGTTGAACCTAGCCTGGCAGGACCGAAGCGTCCACAGGATCGAATCCCACTTCGTAGTGCCGCTACAACCTTTAATTCTCTTATGGAGCCGATCAATGAAGCACGCGGGGATTCGGCCGCACCCAGCAAGTCAGTGGTACGTGGCACAAGCAAATTCGATCTCGTAGACGGCGCCGTCCTGATTGCAGCTATCACGAGCTGTACAAACACTTCGAATCCGGCGGTTATGGTCGGGGCAGGCCTCCTTGCTAGAAATGCGCTCCAGAAAGGCCTTAAAGCCAAACCCTGGGTTAAAACGTCCCTCGCTCCAGGCTCTAAGGTAGTTACCGATTATCTGCTTAAGTCGGATCTTCTCGATGACCTTGATGGGCTGGGTTTCAACGTTGTGGGGTACGGCTGCACAACCTGTATCGGCAACTCTGGCCCGCTACCAACGGAAATCTCAGAGATCGTAAAATCCTCCGATCTCATTGGTTGTTCCGTAGTGTCAGGAAACCGCAACTTCGAAGGACGTATCCATCCTCTCGTCAGAATGAATTTTCTAGCGTCGCCCCCACTAGTCGTCGCCTACGCGCTAGCCGGCAATATGAACGTCGATCTTTATAATGATGCACTTGGAGACGATATCGATGGTCGACCGGTATATCTCCGCGATATTTGGCCGACCGCTTCAGAAATTCAAGAGCTCATCAGCCACAATGTCACCGCACAAATGTTCCGAAATAGCTACTCGGGTGTCTTTGACGGGGACGACAACTGGAACGGACTATCGGTTGCCGGCGGCGAAAATTATAGTTGGGATAAAACTTCTACTTACGTAAAGAGCCCTCCCTATTTCAAAAACATGACGATGAAACCAGACTCAGTTGGTGACATTAAAGGTGCGCGAGTGTTAGCGTTACTCGGCGACTCCGTCACAACAGACCACATCTCCCCCGCAGGATCAATTGCGAACGATAGCCCGGCAGCCAATTACCTACGGTCGCTGGGTGTCGAACAAAAAGATTTTAATTCTTACGGCTCGCGGCGCGGTAACCATGAAGTAATGATGCGCGGTACGTTCGCTAATATTCGACTACGCAATCAGCTTGCACCTGGTACCGAAGGCGGCTGGACGGTACATACCCCTAGCGGTAAACAATTAAGCATCTTCGATGCATCATTACTCTATAAAGAGGAAGACATACCATTGCTTGTAATCGGTGGCAAAGAGTACGGTTCTGGTTCATCGCGAGACTGGGCTGCTAAGGGTACGATGTTGCTAGGTATACGGGCGGTTCTCGTCGAAAGCTTCGAGAGAATTCATCGCTCTAACCTTATCGGCATGGGCGTTCTGCCATTGCAGTTCCGTGAGGGCGAAAGCGCTCTATCGCTAGGTCTTAACGGCCAGGAAAATTTCGATATCACAGGCATAGACGAAGGCCGTAGCGAAACCGTCTCTATAACTGCAACTAAGACCGATGGCACACAGCTTCAGTTCAAAGCGAAAGTGCGGATTGATACACCGAAAGAGCAAGAATACTTCGTCAATGGGGGAATCCTGCACTACGTACTGCGCCAATTAGCTGAATCTGACCAAGCAGCTTGAGTAACCTATCTAAGCTGCCTGACATTCCCAATATCCTCGCTGCCAAATTAGCAGCCGCAAACCGGTGGGTTGTGGTGACAGGTTCAGGCGTTTCAGCTGAGAGCGGTGTGCCAACATTCCGAGACGCCCAGACGGGCATATGGACTAAACATAGCCCTGAAGATCTAGCGACCTCGCAAGCATTCGAGGCTAACCCAGCATTGGTCTGGAAGTGGTACGTGTGGCGTCGTGAATTGATTAAGAAAGCGCAGCCGAATGCGGCGCACCGTGCTCTTGCTACCCTAGCCCAACTCAAACCCAATCTCTCACTCGTAACACAAAATGTCGACGGCCTTCATCAACGAGCTGGCAACGAAAATGTAATCGAATTTCACGGAAACATCTGGCACGAGAAATGCTTCTCGTGTGATCGCCATTCAACGAGCCTAGAGAAATATAGCGAACAACCACCACGGTGTGAAATCTGTAACGGTTTACTCCGCCCTAACGTCGTATGGTTTGGTGAAGCAATACCAGAGGAGGCGCTCGCCTCCGCATCTCTCGCTGCTGCACAGTCTGATGTATTTCTTTCGGCAGGAACTTCCAGTCTCGTTTACCCCGCAGCTGGCCTTGCAGAAATTGCCTTGCAAAACAAAGCCACTATCATCGAGATCAATACCAATGCTACACCGTTGACCACAAAAACTGACTACTCACTAAAAGGCCTAGCGACGCTCTGGCTACCAGCTATTACAGCACACGTTAAACGCAGTCTAGAAAACCACTAACGGCTGAGCGCCCAGACCGGAACTTCACACCAAGACTCAGTTAGTTGCTGATCCAATAGGCGATAGTCGGGCTCAAAAGCCTGAACAGCATTCCAATATCTAGCAGAGTGATCTAAATGTTGAAGGTGACAGAGTTCGTGGATAAGTAGGTAACGGACCAAAGCCCGGTCGAGAAAAAGCACACTCGCATTGAGACTAATATTTCCACGCGGCGAACAACTACCCCAACGCGTACGCTGCGTTCGAACTTGAATTTTGTTTGGTTTAACACCGACAATCTCGGCCTCTTCCAGGAGCCATGATTTAAGGTATCGACGTCCTTGCTTTAGTAGCCACTTTCTTAACAAACTACGTATCCGGTCCTCGCGCGAATCCGGTGTCGTTATTTGTAGGCATTCATATGAGTGCTTTAGATAAGATCGAAGACCGGATCCAACGCTATAATTAACTTCCCAACGCCGTCCGATAGACGGAAATTCAATAAAATCTGGTAAGACCAACCGGCTAGCCGGATAGCGACTCTGGAGCTCACTCTGCGCGCGCGCAATCCAATCTTTATTCTCTATTAAAAACAATTCGACGTCTCGTGGTCGCGTGCCGGAAGGCACAACGAGTTCTAGTGTATAGGGCGGGATCATCTGCAGGATAAGGCGCTTCGCCCGCCGACTCTCACGAATCGACACAGGCCGGCCTTCACTATGCCACGCATGCGGCTGCTCATCGTCGATAAGTCGGAGCTGCTCTGTCACTAACGAAACACAACC
>Ga0310344_10001089_pt1 | contig 21053 bp, 19 predicted proteins | sample HC15DNA20200_MG_FD_203801 | JGI IMG/M metagenome (GOLD analysis project Ga0310344, IMG submission 203801) | Marine microbial communities from station ALOHA, North Pacific Subtropical Gyre - HC15-DNA-20-200_MG | ecosystem: Environmental > Aquatic > Marine > Oceanic | place: Pacific Ocean: North... | reverse complement strand
GTCATCACTTGATCCGATTGGTAATACGGTAAGTCCTTCTGTGTCTATCTTGAGTAGTGCGACATCTGTTTGAGGGTCACGTCCAACCAGCTCAACGTCATTGAATCTTTGCCCATCTGCTAGCTCGATATCTACTCGGTCTGCATCCGCAACCACGTGGTTGTTCGTAACCACATATCCATCACTTGAAACGACAAAACCGGAACCGCTCCAGCGTTGCATCTCGGTCTGTTGGTCGGGTTCTTGAGGTTCGTCAAAAAATCCTGGAGGTAGCTGAAAAGGCATCCGCCGAGAAGACACCGATCTCTCGCCCTCGAGGTAAATAGTTGCCACTGCTGGTGAGGCCCGCTCCACGACTTCAGCAAAACCTGAACTTTGTTGTAGGGCAGGTGCGTTTGGCGCTCCAATGACCCATTCGGGCCCCCGTCGATCAGTGGCGGCGACCGAAACAGGCGTCAGATCCAATGCCGAGGCCAATCCCAGACCGAATGCAAAGGCTATTGTCGTCGCAGTTAACAAGTTAAGTCGCGTGCGAATAGAATTGCTGATTTTCTTCATCTACTTCTCCCGCGAAACGGATATCTTTCGATCGGTCAAGTGCCGTCGGTCGGCTAATAACAGGGGTTCCCCACTGGAACAACCTAAGTTCTTCAAATGGCCTACTCTAGGATGGGCCGTCCATAGGGAAGTCATTTTTTTAGCATCTCAAAGCTTAGATAAACGACCAAAACCTGGGGTTGCCTCACGAAAGACGTCCCCAGGTCTGATTTGGCGCCAGATGAAACGCTGCCACGTTACTCAGAATGGCGAAAGAGGTCGCTTGGTGCGAGCATGAGCGGTCATTCAGTCTCTTCAACGATTTCGTAGTCAGCTTCGATAACATCCTCTTCTGTTTCTGTGTCCATCTCAACATCGGAGCCGTCAGTACCCATACCCATATCAGGCCCTCCCGGGGAACCAGCAGCCGTATACATCTTTTGTGCAGCAACGCCGACCGCATCTTCGATTACCTGAGCTGTCGCGACTATTTCATCATGTTCGTCTTGTTTGAGCGCTGCCTTGCCGCGTTCCATAGCTGCTTCAATTGCTGTCTTATCTTCATCTTCTAACCCTTCTGCCCAATCGTCGAGGTTCTTTTCCGTCTGATATACTAGGGAGTCAAGTCGGTTCCGTGCTTCAACGCGCTCCCGTCGTTCCTGATCCTCGACCGCATGTGATTCCGCATCCTTGACCATGTCCTCGATCTCGGTATCCGACAGACCAGAAGATGACTCAATCCTGATCGTTTGCTCCTTACCCGTGGCGTTGTCCTTTGCGCTCACGTTCAAAATCCCATTTGCGTCGATATCAAACGCGACTTCAATCTGGGGTACGCCCCGAGGCGCTGGTGGAATGCCAGTCAGCTGGAAGCGGCCAATGGTCTTGTTGTCATCTGACATTTTCCGCTCACCCTGGAGAACCTGTATGTCGACTGTGTTTTGGTTATCCTGTGCTGTTGAAAAGATCTCCGACTTCTTGGTGGGGATTGTTGTATTTCGTTCAATTAATGGAGTCATAACCCCACCCAGCGTTTCTATCCCAAGGGACAAGGGGGTCACGTCAAGTAGGAGCACATCTTTTACGTCTCCGCCAAGAATGCCACCTTGGATTGCCGCCCCGATTCCGACGACTTCGTCCGGGTTTACGCCTTTGTGTGGGTCTTGTTTGAAGAATTCTTTTACGACTTCCTGGATTCTAGGAATTCGGATCGAACCACCGACCAGGATGACTTCATCGATTTCTTCTACTTTGAGTCCCGCATCCTTAAGTGCCCGCTCCATTGGTGGAATTGTGCGCTGGATAAGGTCATCTACAAGCTGTTCAAACTTGGCGCGTGTAAACGTAAGGTTGAGGTGTTTTGGTCCCGATTGATCTGCTGTAATGAATGGTAGGTTTATGTCAGTCTGCATCGTCGAGCTCAACTCGATCTTAGCTTTCTCTGCAGCTTCTTTCAGACGCTGGAGAGCCATCGGGTCGGAAGAAAGATCGACACCTTGGTCCTTCTTGAATTCGTCGACGAGCCAGGCAATGATGCGTTGATCAAAGTCATCGCCTCCTAGATGTGTGTCACCGTTCGTGGCCTTTACCTCGAACACACCATCTCCAAGCTCAAGAATTGAAATATCGTAAGTTCCGCCGCCAAGATCGAAGACCGCGATCTTCTCATCAGCCTTCTTGTCCAGGCCATATGCGAGCGACGCAGCTGTGGGTTCGTTGACAATCCTGAGTACTTCTAGGCCGGCGATCTTACCCGCGTCTTTGGTTGCTTGGCGCTGCGCATCGTTAAAGTAGGCGGGGCACGTGATCACAGCTTGTGTGACTTCCTCCCCCAGATAGTCTTCGGCCGTCTGCTTCATCTTCTGAAGTACCATGGCTGAGATTTCTGGTGGAGTGAACGTTTTCCCGGCATGTGGAAGTTTAACTTGTACCCGATCTTGGCTATCGCCTTCGATTTCGTAGTGGACGACCTTCATCTCCTCTCCGACCTCGGATCGCTTGCGACCCATGAACCGCTTAATTGATGCAACTGTGTTGACCGGGTTCGTGACGGCCTGTCGCTTTGCAACCTGACCTACGAGTCGTTCTTCTTCTTTCGTGAAAGCGACGACGGACGGTGTTGTTCGTGCCCCTTCAGCGCTTGGAATTACGACTGGGTCGCCTCCCTCCATCACAGCAACAACGGAGTTTGTAGTACCGAGATCGATGCCGATGATCTTGCCCATTGGATATCCTTTTTGTGTTCAAGTCTCGCCCGGTCGCGTTGTGATTTTTTGGTCGCGCGACGACTCACGGAATCTGTTGGGCGAAAGGTTCGTGAATCAGCCTATCCAAGTGCAATCCGCATGCCGGATATAAAAGCCAGAAAGCACCTTTTTTCGCGACAAAATGGCATTTTTGGTATGCGAAATAGTCGGGCGGTGCCAGATCGGCAGGCGTGAGATTCAAGTAGGGGTGGAATCCCAGGTATAACTTCCTACCGTATCGTCCTGTGGTGCAGGTTAGATCTCATTCTTTTTTTTGTTTATAAAGGAATTTGATCATGCCACAGTATGATTTCGCATTGTTCTTCGGTGCAGATGCTTGAAGTGTCAATTATCTTCCGATGGTTCTCATGGTTATAAGCGGGGTCGTTGACCTCTGAGTGCATATGTTTAGACAAAGAAACCCCATAACCCTAGTCCGTCATGTTTCCTCTTCGCGATGAAAATCCTACCGAGCTTACGCCGTATGTAACACTCGTTCTCATCATAACGAATGTGCTTGTGTGGTTGTTCGTTCAAGGAATGGGTCAGACCGAGACTTTTCTGAACTCACTCTGCATGTATGGCTCTATCCCGGGTGAGATTACCGGCCAAATCGCTGACGGACTTTCTATTTTATTGAGCCCAGGTGTTCAGTGTGAGGTGGGTGGGTTGGCATGGGGGACCATTCTAACTTCCATGTTCATGCATGGTAGTTGGTTACACCTGATTGGAAATATGTGGTTCTTGTGGGTTTTTGGGAACAATATCGAGGACTCGATGGGCCACATGAGGTACCTCGTTTTTTACCTGTTCACGGGTGTGTTGGCATCTCTTGCTCACATTTTCACAGGGCCCGGCAGTGGAATCCCGACTGTAGGAGCTTCAGGTGCGATTAGCGGCGTCATGGGCGCTTATCTTGTCTTATATCCCAAGGTAAGGATACAGACACTCCTTTTTCTCTTCTTTTACGTTCGAGTAATTCCCATGACTGCCTGGGTAATGCTGCTCTATTGGTTTGTGATCCAAGTTTTTTCAGGCGCTGGGTCAATTGGTCTAGAAGAGGGTGGAGTAGCATTTTGGGCCCATGTGGGCGGTTTCGTAGCTGGCCTCCTTTTGATCAAACCCTTTGAGCGGCGCACACTTGTAGATGCGAAGCGGTCTGGACGAAAACTCTCTCGTGAGGAGGTCCGTGATCTTGGTTGGTTCTAAGCAATGGTATCCTTAAGGAGATTCGGCTTGAATTCTGAGGACATCTCAAGGGCTGTTGATAATGCAGCGACTGCGCTCATCCCTCGTATTAAAGAGCGTTTGGGTAACGATCATCCAGTTGCGGCCGTTACCATGGGTTCTGGGCTGGAGAGGCTCGCGGATGTGATTTTGGATCCGCTTGAGGTGCCCTACAGTGAGCTTCCTGGCTGGCCCAATCCGACTGTGCCAGGACATGCAGGACGCGTTGCCATCGGAACGCTTGGTGGCACTCCGGTGATTGGGTTGAGCGGTCGAGTTCACCTCTATGAAGGAGGGAATGCGGGTCGAACAGCATTCTATGTCCGTGTTATGGGTGAACTTGGAGTTCAGATCCTTTTTCTTTCAAATGCGGCAGGCGCGATCCGCGAAGATTGGCAGCCCGGCGAGCTAATGTTATTGACTGACCATATTAATCTTACCGGGAATAGTCCCCTGATTGGTCCTGTTGTCGGTGCGGAGAACCGATTCCCCGACATGACGGTGGCTTATGACGCTGATTTGTGTGACATCGTTCGAACAGCTGCGGCTCAGCAGGGCATGACCCTCCGTGAAGGCATCTACGCAGCTGTACACGGTCCTGCTTTTGAGACCCCGGCCGAGATCCGCATGCTACGGTCGTTGGGTGCGGATGCGGTCGGTATGTCAACAGTTCCTGAAGTCATCACAGCTCGTGCGTTGGGCATTCGTTGCGTCGCGGTTTCGTGTCTTACGAATTTTGCGGCTGGGTTAGTCGAACGGCCACTTGATCACATAGAGTTACTTGAGACCACGAGATTAGTGGAGAAAGATTTTCAGCGTCTTGTTGAGTTTTCAGTTGCTCGGTTCGCGTAGACCCAGACGTTTTCAAAGAGTCGGTTTTGCCCAATGATCGAGAGGGCCTCGACCTGACCCCAGCCCGGGAGCGCCCGCGATCGCGGCACGTGTGAAACTGAGGCCAGTTTCCACAGCTTTTAGGAGCGTCATTTTGGTCGCAAGTGCCGCGGCGATCGCTGCTGATAGCGTACAGCCGGTGCCATGCGTGTTTGTCGAGTGAATACGTGGTGCCCGCCATATCTGTTCAGTCACTCCATCCCAATAGAAATCTATGACCTCATCTTCTTCCATATGCCCTCCTTTGATTAGCACTGCCCCACCGACAGAATCTCGTATTTTGTGAGCGGCGACTGCCATCTCATCTAAATCCTGAATGGCAGATCCTGAAAGTATTTCTGCTTCAGGGATATTTGGTGTCACGATTGTTGCCAACGGTAGCAGTTCGGTCCGCATAACATCGACAGATGTTGGGTCGAGTAGGCGATCTCCACTGGTCGCGATCATAACGGGATCGACTACGAGTGGGGTTAGGTTCCAGTTGCGGACCCCGCCTACCACGGCACGGACCCCTTTAGTGTTCGCGAGCATCCCCGTCTTTGTAGCGTCTGGGTATAAGTCATCGCATACAGCGTCGATCTGAGACCGAATCATACTGTGATTGCTGACTTCGACCGCCAACACGCTTTTGGTGTTTTGTGCTGTGATGGCGGTTATTGCACTGGTTCCAAACACTCCGAAGGAATGGAACGTTTTGAGATCAGCCTGGATGCCGGCACCGCCCCCAGAGTCACTTCCCGCGATTGTCAAAGCGATTGGGCGATTTTGAGTAGTTTTAATCAAAAGTATTACCTCCTGGAATGCCAATTCCCGGCGGAGTGTAGGGGCCGAATGAATGACAAGGGAAGTTTTGAGTTCTAAACTAAGTTTATGTTTACCCAAGCTGAAACAAAGATCTGGCGCTCACTGCGCCGAAGGAAGGGACGCGCTGCCACGGGTCTGTTCCTCGCTGAGGGGCTCCGGGTGGTTGCTGAGCTTGTTGCTGAGAAAAGTGTCAAAGCGGTAATACTCTGCGCAGAGAGTGCTCGAAACCAAACTGTAGTGATGGATCTTTTGGAACGGGCCAGGAATCAGGATCATCGAGTCGAGGTCGTGCGCGATGCGTTAATCGATTCGATTGCGGACGCGGTGACTCCTCAGCCGGTACTAGCGATTGCCGAGGTGCCCGAGCGAAGTTGGGACAATATTGAGTCAGGTTTGATTCTGGTCCTAGACTCAGTGCAAGACCCGGGAAACGTGGGTACGCTGATCAGGACAGCGGCCGCACTAGGTGTAGCCGGAGTTATTGGAGTGGGGACCGTAGCTGATCCCTGGGGCCCCAAGGCCGTGCGTGCATCGGCGGGAACGGTACTCAAAGTGCCTGTTTTGCGGATGGATACAGCAGATACTCTGGCTGAACTCAAACGGCGCGATGTTCCGCTTTGGATTGCCGGCGCCGGTGGAGAATCGATCGGACGGTTATCCCCTCCCCTCGGGGGTCTCGCACTTGCACTAGGGAGTGAAGCAACCGGTGTGTCTCCAGAACTACGGGCCCAATCGGTGCAAACCGTTGGTGTGCGTATGGCTGACGGAGTCGATTCCCTGAATGTCGCAGCTGCTGGTGCGATCTTGTTAGATCGGCTGATCAGAGATTAAGGGAACATGGCGCGGTAGAACCGCTTCATTCCTCGCGCACTACCAGCTGCGACTGTGGTCTATCAGTTCCGCGACTATGTCGTCTGCCGTCCTTCCCTCAGCCTCTGCTTCGAACCCAGGTACGATCCGGTGTCGGAGGACGTCGGGGGCTACAGCTCGTACATCATCCAAGTTGGGAACAGGGCGACCCTGCAATGCGGCGCGCCCTTTGGCCGCAAGCACCGTATGTTGTGAAGCTCTTGGCCCTGCTCCCCAACTCACCATTTTTCGAATAAAGTCAGGTGCCGAATCCTCTCGCGGTCGGGTGCAGCGTGCGATACGGACTGCATATTCGACTATAGATGCTGAGACTGGTATACGCTGAATGAGGGCTTGAAAATCGAGTAATTCTTCTGCGGTAACAACAGCATTCACTTCTCCGGGTGCTCCGGATGATGCAAGGTTTGCGACCACTTGTTCTTCCTCGGCAGTCGGGTATCCAATCCGGAGTTCGAACATAAACCGGTCAAGCTGAGCCTCGGGTAGAGGATATGTGCCCTCTTGTTCAATAGGATTTTGCGTGGCCAGGACGAAAAAAGGTCTCCCTAACCCGAATGTCTCGCTTCCCACCGTGACTTCACCCTCCTGCATAGCTTGAAGAAGTGCCGCCTGTGTCTTTGGTGGAGTTCGATTGATCTCGTCTGCCAGAATCACATCCGCGAAAATAGGACCCCGGACAAATACAAACTGTCGCTTGCCCGTGGATTGATCATCTTGAAGAACTTCCGTTCCGGTGATGTCAGAGGGCATCAAGTCTGGGGTGAACTGGATGCGACTGAACTTAAGATGAAGTGCCTCTGCAAGCGTGGAGACGAGCAATGTTTTTGCTAGGCCGGGGACCCCTACTAAAAGTGCATGGCCATCCGTGAGCAGTGTTATAAGAAGCTTTTCGATGATCTCCTTCTGACCCACTATGCGCTTGTTAATTTCACTCTCGATATTCGACCGAACTTCCCCGAGCCGAGCTAGAAGTTGAACGTCGGTATCCTCGATCCTGCGGCCGGCTTCCAAACTAGCCGATGCCGGGCAGAAAAATGGCAGATTCAGTCTTCATTTGGAGCATTATCGAGGTCATCGCAGAGTTATGGGGAGGTGTTCATCATTGGGGGAGAAACCTAGGGGTTTTGCGCTCAGCGTCAAGCAAAATCAGGCTTGCTAATTTTTTCACAAACATATAATTTCGGCTTGAGAAATTTTTCACAAGCGGGTTTTGTTGTGACGTTCGATTGGTCAGAGGGTTCAGTCCCATGCGAGAACGATCCAAAACCCGAAAGGACCCGCGTTGGACTCGTGGGAGGGTCTGGTGGAAGGGTACCGTGGGCACGTGAAGGCTGACGCGAGTGAGTTCGCCGGTTTAGGGATCGCGATGGGGCTTTCCATCGCCTTTTTTGCAATTGCTGGAAACTGGCTTGATAACCGTCTTGGGACCCAGCCTCTATTCGTACTTTTGGGGGTGTTCTTGGGTTTTGGAGGGGGATTTTACAGTTTGTACTGGCGCATCGTGCGCGTTCAGAAGCGAGAAGATGAGGCCGATTCTGAGTGAGGTTGGGGGGCAAGGACGGAATGCCCTTTCTTATGGGATTGTTACGCTGATTTTGACGGTCCTGGTGATCGGATTTTCAGGTTTAGACTGGGGCTCGAATTTAGGAATAATGGCCGCATGGTTGATTCAGGTGATTGCTTTTTGGTGGCTCGATTTGGCTTTGAGTGGTCAACGGAACGTAATGCGAGCTTGGCTTGGAGGGATCGCGGCTCGGCTCGGGGGATTGGTATTGCTAGGTGGGTTAGTATTAGTGGGAGTGTCAACTGTTGATGTGCCAGTAGCATATGGGATTTCAATGGTCGTACTGCTGTTGATTGAGGCGGGCTGGCTAGTTCGGCGACTTAGGTATGGCCAGGCTGATAGTGCCACCCGGCTCTAAATAAAGAACTTCACGGGACACGCTAGACGGGATGACTGCGGGACTCAATAGATTGATGACACCGATACTAGGGTGGAAAGGATCGGCACCGCAGGGCGACACAGCCGGCGGTCTGATTCAAGAACACGCGGATACTATTGAGCAGTCGACTCATGCTGAGGAGTGGGGTGTTGAGGCGATGCTCCATCACGTCGTCGATAGCCCTGTTTGGGATCTTGAGCCATTCACGACGATCCACCTTGACCAGATTCCGATGCCGGCGTTCCACATTGGGGGACTCGAGGTAGACCTCTCCATCACAAAACATGTTTTGTTCCTGATGTTCGCCACCGGTCTAACCATCTTGACGATGTTCGCGGCCATGCGAGCCTCTCGTCGACTTGATCAAGGCGAAGACGCACCTGGTGGAATTTTGAACGCCCTAGAGGCGTTTTACATGTATCTTCGTGACGATGTAGTGATGGCAAACATTGGACACGGGGGAGAGCGGTTTGCGCCACTCGTAATTACCCTATTTTTCTTCATCCTCTATTCAAACTTCCTTGGACTTGTCCCTTTTGGAGCGACGGCTACGGGTAACATCATGGTGACCGGAGCACTTGCTTGCATCGCACTCGTCGTGATCGAGACCGCAGGTTTCGTTGCCTTAGGACCCAAAGGGTACGCTAAGACGATCTTTTTTGTGCCGCCGGGTCTCCCGGGCTGGATGAAGCCAGTCATGTTGGCGATTATGGCGCCCGTCGAATTTATTGGGAAGTTTTCGAAAATTGTGGCGCTTGCGATCCGATTGTTTGCAAATATGACAGCCGGCCACTTTGTCATTCTTGGACTTATCGGGCTGATTCTGACTTATGGCAGTTTCACACACCCAATTGGGTTGGTTGCCATAGTGGGTTCAATCGCGCTAGGACTCTTCGTGATGTTATTAGAAGTTTTTATCGCGTTGGTGCAGGCGTACATCTTCGCGATGTTGGTAGCAGTTTTCATCGGTTTAATACGTCATGCGCACTGATCCAAATGGGATTTGTGCACTCGAGCTGCGCCCTCACGGACGCGGATGAATGAAGGGTGTCACGAGTAAAAAGCACCCGTAATAAAAGGAACATGGAGCTAACCAATGCTGAACATGCTGACCCTGTTGCAGCAGGGTATGACGACCGGTGACGGTCTCGCAATCGGTCTCGCGGTTCTCGGTGGAGGCCTGTCCGCGCTTGCTGCGGGAATTGGAATTGGCCAGATCGGTGGACGTATGACGGAGGCAATGGCCCGTCAGCCCTCAGAGGCCCAAAACATCCAGACTGCGGCGATAGTTCTTGCCGTATTCATTGAAGGTGCGGCGCTCTTTGGGCTGGTCATCGCCGGGTTTATTCGGTCGTGAAGCAATTGGTACGCAGGGCCCGCTGGTCACAACGTTGGGGTTCCGCACGAGTAACTGGGGTTGCCGGGGTTATGGCTATCACGGCGCCCATCATCCTTGTTGCACAAGAACACCACGAAGAGACCACGGGCATATTCTCTCTTAACCTTGGCCTCGTTGTGTGGACATGGGTCCTCTTCCTCCTCACCCTTGGCATTTTGGTATGGAAAGTTTTCCCGGTGATTTCGGGAGGCTTAGAAGATCGACATGCGAAAATTCAGGGTGCCATTGATGAAGCGCGTACTGCGCGCGAAGAAGCTGCGGCGTTGCTTGAGAAACAACGTGCTTCACTCGAAGAGGCTCGCAGTGAGTCAAAAGACATTCTAGAGAAGGCACGTAATGCGGCCGATGGACTCAAGAAGGAGATTCTTGAGGATGCTAAGACCCAACAGACTGCACTGCTCGATGACGCTCGCCGAGAAATCAATCTGGAGCGCGAAAAGCTGCGTGAAGATATTCGACAGGAAGCGGTCGACATCGCCCTTGCTGCTTCCGAACGGTTAATTCGCGCACGACTAGATGTCGATGAAAACCGGCGATTAGTTAACGACTTCATGTCGGAGTTCTGAGACTCGCGTGTATAGGATATCCCTCTTATGAGAGGCTCAGCGGTAGCTCGAAACTATGCGGCAACGCTATTTGAGCTGGCAGCCCGTGACAGTAGCGAATCTCTCTTCAGCGATCTCATCGAAGGGATCAGTGAGCTTTATTCGCAGGATGTTTCCTTGCAACGTTTTCTGGATGCGCCAAGCGTCACTCCAAGTGCGAAAAAAGACGTGCTCCAGCAAGCGTGTGCTGAACATGCTCCAGCTCTTTTTGTCCGATTTCTGCTCGTACTCGTAGATCGGCGACGACAACGGCTGCTTCCAAATATCGCAGCCGCTTATCGGGACCTGCTCGACGAAAACGCGAATCGCGTTCGGGCGACCGTAACTCTTCCTTTCGAAGCGGACGAGACAGTGCAAACAGAAGTCATGGGCACACTTAAGAGGCATTTCGATAAGAAGGTGATCCCGGAGTTCCAAGTGGATGAAAGGATCTTGGGTGGTGTAATCATCAGAGTTGGCGACGCGCTTTTGGATGCGTCGGTGCGTCGCCAATTCGAACGACTTCGGCGCGAGCTTCATCAGGGTGCGCCTCAAGCGGAGTTCGCTTTTCAATCCAAGTCGACAGAAAAAATCCGGCAAAGCCAAGAAGAGACGACATGACAAGTTCTGAAAGCTTGCTACGTGCAAGCGAAATAAAGAAGGCTCTCCTCGAACAAATTGATCGGTACGAGGAGCAACTACAGGTCGAGGAAGTTGGCGAGGTTCTCGAGGTTAAAGATGGAGTGGCTCGCATCTGGGGATTATCCTCGTGTGTAGCCAACGAGATGCTTGAGATTACGTCCCGTAGCAGTGGAGATGCGGTTATCGGTCTGGCATCGAATTTGGAGGAAGACAATATCGGTGCGGTAATTCTGGGAGATTACTTGGTCCTGAAGGAAGGGGATCCCGTGCGTCGGACAGGGCGTGTTCTCTCTGTTCCGGTTGGTCCCGCTGTGTTGGGTCGTGTGGTCGACACGCTAGGACAGCCACGCGATGGACGAGGTCCCATTGATACCGTCGGCTTCATGAGGGTCGATCGTAAGGCGCCGGGAATTGTATACCGCCAGCCAGTTAACGAACCGCTGCAAACTGGCCTGAAAGCAATCGATTCGATGATTCCAATAGGCCGAGGGCAACGAGAGTTGATCATCGGAGATCGCGGGACCGGAAAGACAGCCGTAGCGATCGACGCGATTATTAATCAGAAGAGCGAAGACGTCATCTGTGTGTACTGTGCAATTGGGCAAAAGGCTTCGACTGTAGCTGGCATCGCGGAAAAACTTCGTGAGGAAGGCGCGATGGACTACACGGTCATCGTGGCGGCTAACGCGTCTGATCCAGCGCCTGTTCAGTTCATGGCGCCTTACGCGGCATGCGCGATTGGTGAGTACTTTACATATAAAGAGGGTCGCCACGTCCTAGTTGTGTACGATGACCTTTCTAAGCAGGCGGATGCGTACCGAGAGGCGTCGCTGATTCTGCGTCGTCCGCCGGGTCGCGAGGCGTATCCTGGCGACGTTTTTTATCTGCATAGTCGCTTGCTCGAACGGGCCGCCAAGATCAGCAGTGATCCGAAGGCAATCGAAGGGCACCCCGACATTGAAAAACCGGGCGGTTCTCTAACAGCACTTCCAATCGTCCAGACGGCAGCTGGAGATGTGTCTGCCTACATCCCAACAAATGTCATCTCAATCACGGACGGTCAGATTTTCCTCGAGACCGATTTATTTTACTCCGGCGTCCGTCCGGCAGTGAACGTTGGAATTTCGGTCTCCCGTGTTGGAGGTAATGCCCAGATCAAGGCCATGAAAAAGGTGGCGGGAAGCTTGCGAATTGATATGGCGCAGTTCCGTGAACTGGAGGCATTTGCTCAGTTTGGAACAGAGTTGGATACGGCCACCCAGCGGCAACTTGATCGTGGGGTTCGCATCGTCGAGATACTCAAGCAAGGGCAGTACGAGACTATGTCGGTCGATGAGCAAGTGATGGTGATTTTCGCCGCCACACAAGGTTATCTCGATGGACTCGAAGTCTCGGAAATTCGCAGCTGGGAGACTGGATTCCTCGAGTACATGTCAGCTCAAGAGGCTGAGGTGGGGCAAGCGATCCGGGACGAAGGTGTCATCTCAGAGAAAACTGAAGGAGCGCTTCGCAAGGCGATCGAGTTCTACGGAGACACTTTTGGCAGTGGCGAAGGAGAGTCAGAAGTTGCCGAAGCCGAGTCTGCTTAGGTCCTTGATGCCTTCATCAGAGGCTAGCTAGTGGCTAAGTCAAGGGACATTTACCGGCGGATGAAATCCGTCGATAACACGCGAAAGATCACTCGCACCATGGAGATGGTCGCGACTGCAAAGCTACGACAGGCGCAGACGCGCGTTATTGAAGCACGGCCATATTCGACTCAGTTGATTGAAATGATTGGGCGTTTAACGACACCCGAACTGGCTGATCTACAACCGCTACTACGACAACCGGACAAGGTTAAGAAGGCGGCGGTCATCCTACTTACAAGTAATCGAGGCCTTTGCGGGGGGTTCAACAGCAACTTGATCCGTACGGCGATAAATGAACTGGATGAGCTAGAGAAGGCGGGAGTCGAGACTGAGTTTCACGTTTATGGAAACAAAGGGATCTCATACTTTCGCTTTCGTGGCGTCGAAATGGTGACCGAACGGAATGATCTTGGCGATCCGCCGACGGTCGACGATGCTCTGGTCATTATTAGTGACCTTGCTCAGAGATTTATTGAAGGCGAGCTAGATGCTGTGAGGCTAGTATCAGCTGAGTTTCGAAATATGGTGAGCACGCCTCCTGCAGTGATACGTATCCTGCCGGTGGGCGTCGGAGAACAGGCCGCCGGGCCACAGCCCTATTATATTTTGAGTCCTTCCGCACGAGAGATTTTAGACCATCTCCTTCCACTGTATGTCACTAATTCAACATTTAGTGGACTGCTTGAGACCATGGCGGCTGAGCAAGCCGCTCGACGGACGGCGATGAAAGCGGCTACGGATAATGCAGAAGAGTTCCTGGATAAGTTACGGCGCACCTATAATCGTGCGCGCCAGGCGGAAATCACAAACCAGATCGCCGAGATCATAGGCGGTGCAGATGCACTCGAAGGCTAGCAAAACTACGATGAGGATTTTAAATGTCTGACGGATCGACAGGTGGAAATGTCGGAAAAGTTGTGCAGGTCATAGGGCCAACGATTGATGCTGAGTTTGACCCTGAGCACCTGCCCGAAATCTACAATGCGCTGGCACTCTCGTGGACCGATGACGAGGGGACCGAACACGACCTCGTTTGCGAGGTTGCCCAGCACATCGGTCGAAATCAGGTGCGGGCGGTGGCGATGGATGCGACAGATGGGGTTAGCCGTGGGATGGACGTAACTGACACTGGCCAGCCAATCTCGACGCCTGTCGGCGATGCGCCTCTTGGCCGAATTCTTAATGTCCTTGGGGAGCCTGTGGACGAGATGGGGCCGGTTGAGGCGGAGGAGCATTGGCCGATTCATCGAGCAGCCCCAACTCTCGAGAATCTTGAGCCAAAAACGGAAATCTTCGTTACGGGCATAAAAGTTGTCGACCTTATCGCTCCTTACGTTCGGGGTGGGAAGACGGGCTTGTTTGGCGGTGCGGGTGTCGGGAAAACCGTCATCATCATGGAGTTGATCAACAACATCGCACAGGAGCACGGGGGTCGTTCTGTTTTCTGTGGAGTGGGAGAGCGAACTCGCGAGGGGAACGATCTTTGGCTTGAAATGAAAGAGTCAGGAGTCATCGACTCCACAGCTCTCATTTACGGACAGATGAACGAACCTCCCGGGTCGCGACTGCGTGTAGGGCTCACCGGGTTGACGGTGGCTGAGTATTTTCGTGACGTGGAAGGTCTCGATGTGCTCTTGTTCATTGACAACATCTTTCGATTTAGCCAAGCAGGCTCAGAGGTTTCGGCACTGCTAGGCCGTATGCCAAGTGCGGTAGGGTACCAGCCGACGCTCGCCACCGAGATGGGAAATCTTCAGGAACGGATCACCTCGACCAACAAAGGGTCGATCACATCTGTGCAAGCCATCTATGTGCCGGCTGATGACCTTACGGACCCTGCTCCCGCTGCAGCGTTCACGCACCTTGATTCCCAGACTGTACTCTCAAGACAAATCGTCGAACTCGGTATTTACCCGGCCGTAGATCCGCTCGACTCAACGAGTCGAATTTTGAGCGAGCAGTATCTGGGTGAGCGCCATTATCGCGTCGCAACACGCGTACAAGAGACGCTCCAACGATACAAAGACCTCCAGGACATTATTGCCATTCTCGGCATGGATGAACTTTCTGAAGAAGATAAGGTTATTGTGAATCGGGCTCGGCGAATCCAGAAGTTCCTGTCGCAGCCTTTCCACGTAGCTGAGCAATTCACAGGGATTCCTGGCCGTTACGTGCCGCTAGAAACCACAATCGAATCTTTTGAGCGGTTGGTGGATGGCGAATTTGACCACCTCCCGGAGCAAGCTTTCTACATGGTTGGCGGCATTGATGAGGCGGTCGAGCAGGCTAAGAAGCTTGAAGAAGAAGCCGCATGATTGCCCGTTTTGATCGAAAACAGGTGAGCCAATAGTGGCGACGACTGGTGGTAATGACAGTATCCCTCGTGACGAGCTGTCTTCCCCTATTGGGCCGGGGGACAGTCCGATGATGCACGTGACCATCATCTCGCCGACGGTAGCAGCATTCGATGGGGCAGCGACGTTCGTAAGAGCCCCAGCCCACGACGGCCATCTGGGTATTTTATATGGGCACGCCCCAATGGTTGTCCTGCTAGGAAAGGGTGACCTGCTCGTCCGGGTACAAGATGAAGATCACTTGTTTCGCGTGGCACACGGTTTCCTGCAAGTGCTCGACAATAATATCTCAGTGTTGGCTGAAGAGGTCGAAGTTGTTGGAGGCCCCTAACTAAGACGAAGACCCGCGGCCAATCTCCCCTTTGCTGTCGTGAGATATACGATTTTTGAGCGCCTGAAAATTGGCTGGATTCCCTGGCTGGTCTCAGACGATATTTGGTCTCTGAATTTAGTTGACGAAAATCTAAATTTGCCATACGTTCATTTGCTGTCCACTAATCGCATTGGTGGACCCCCTGCCGGCTTTCGGCTTTGGCCGGAGGGTTGCTATTTGACAATCAGGTAGTGATGTGAGTGCTGGGCGCCGAGTGCGTCCATGAGGTTTTTTTGATGCTGTAATATAGAAATAGATCAAACAAGTAAGGGCACAGGGTGGATGCCTAGGTACGGACTGGCGATGAAGGACGTGGCAAGCTGCGATAAGCCAAGGGTAGCTGCAAGCGAGCGTTGATCCTTGGATTTCCGAATGGGGGAACCCGGCTGGGGTGATGCCCAGTCATCCTTTCACTGAATACATAGGTGATTGGAAGCGAACCGAGGGAACTGAAACATCTAAGTACCTCGAGGAAGAGAAAACAACCGTGATTCCCTTAGTAGCGGCGAGCGAACGGGGAACAGCCCAAACCGCGATGGTGCCAAGGCGGCAGCCGTTGCTGTTGCGGTGTTGTAGGGGTGGTTTGTGAGAGTCTGCCGACTCTCGGAGTCAGTGCGCTGGTGAGCTGAATCTTTCTGGAAAGATAAGCCATAGAGGGTGACAGCCCCGTAAGCGAAGCCAACGTTGCGAGCTCTGAACCATTTCCTGAGTAGGTCGGGACACGTGAAACCCCGATTGAATCCGGCAGGACCACCTGCCAAGGCTAAATACACGTCCGTGACCGATAGCGAACGAGTACCGTGAGGGAAAGGTGAAAAGTACGCCGTGAGGCGGGTGAAATAGATCCTGAAACCGTGTGCCTACAAGCGGTGGGAGCCTGACTCTCTCTTCGGAGAGATGTTCGGGTGACCGCGTGCCTTTTGCATTATGATCCGGCGAGTTAGTCCTCAGTAGCAAGGTTAAGCCGTTCTGCGGCGGAGCCGAAGCGAAAGCGAGTCTTAACTGGGCGTATAGTTGCTGGGGCTAGACCCGAAACCAGAGTGATCTATCCATGGCCAGGTTGAAGCGAGGGTAATGCTTCGTGGAGGACCGAACCGTTGTGGGTTGAAAACTGCTCGGATGAGCTGTGGATAGGGGTGAAAGGCCAATCAAACCTGGAGATAGCTGGTTCTCCCCGAAAGATATTTAGGTATCGCCTCTGAGTGTAGACTGCGGGAGGTAGAGCACTGGAAGGGCTAGGGCGCTAAACCGCGTACCAACCCCTACCAAACTCCGAATGCCCGTCAGTTGGTCTCAGGGAGGCAGTGCACGTGCGATAATGTTCGTGCGCGAGAGGGAAAGAGCCCAGACCTTCAGCTAAGGTCCCTAAGTGCTAGCTAAGTGAGAAAGGAAGTGGATTTGCGGAGACAACTGGGAGGTTGGCTTAGAAGCAGCCATCCTTGAAAGAGTGCGTAATAGCTCACCAGTCAAGCGGGTCTGCGCCGAAAATGGTCGGGACTCAAGCTAGCCACCGAAGCTAAGGCTGCGTGTAACTCTTCGGAGTTGCGCGCGGGGTAGGGGAGCGTTGTCTGAGCAGTGAAGCGGGGCCGGAAGGCTACCCGTGGAGCGCAGACAAGTGAGAATGCCGGAATGAGTAGCGATAAACAAGGTGAGAACCCTTGTCGCCGTAAGCCCAAGGTTTCCTGAGCCATGTCGATCAGCTCAGGGTTAGTCGGCTCCTAAGGTGAGGCCGAAAGGCGTAGCCGATGGAAAACGGGTCAACATTCCCGTACCACACGTAGTACGTTTGAGTCCGCGGAGGGACGCAGAGGTGAAAGGTCCGTCAGCAATTGGACGCTGATGCAAGGAGGTAGGCGTTTCCGGGTAGGCAAATCCGCCTGGTAAAGCCGAGATCCGATGCCGAAGAAGTTTTCGGACTTCGTCAAGGGACTGTAATCGAACTGCCTAGAAAAGCTTCGCGAACGAGTCCTGCGTGTGACCGTACCGCAAACCGACACAGGTGGGCGAGGCGAGTAGCCTCAGGCGCTCGAGTGAATCTTGGTTAAGGAACTCGGCAAAATGTCCCCGTAACTTCGGGAGAAGGGGAGCCGGGATTAGGTGAAATCCTTCGCGGATGAAGCCGAAACCGGCCGCAGAGAATCGGCCCAAGCGACTGTTTAGTAAAAACATAGGTGTCTGCTAAGTCGTCAAGACGACGTATAGGCACTGACGCCTGCCCGGTGCCGGAAGGTTAAATGGAAGGGTTAGCTTCGGCGAAGCTCTGAAATGAAGCCCCGGTAAACGGCGGCCGTAACTATAACGGTCCTAAGGTAGCGAAATTCCTTGTCGGGTAAGTTCCGACCTGCACGAATGGCGTAACGACTTGGGCACTGTCTCAACCAAGAGCTCGGCGAAATTGGAGTCTCGGTGAGGATACCGAGTACCCGCAGCAGGACAAAAAGACCCCGTGCACCTTTACTACAACCTGATATTGGGTTCGGGCACTGTCTGTGTAGCATAGGTGGGAGGCATTGAAGCAGGGCCGCTAGGTTCTGTGGAGCCACAAGTGAAATACCACCCTTGCAATGTCTGGATTCTAACCTTGGGCCGTATATCCGGTCTGGGAACAGTGTCAGGCGGGTAGTTTGACTGGGGCGGTCGCCTCCCAAAGAGTAACGGAGGCGCGCAAAGGTTCCCTCAGCGCGGTCGGCAATCGCGCGTAGAGTGTAAAGGCACAAGGGAGCTTGACTGCGAGACGGACACGTCGAGCAGGTGCGAAAGCAGGCCTTAGTGATCCGGCGGTGCTGTGTGGAAAGGCCGTCGCTCAACGGATAAAAGGTACGCCGGGGATAACAGGCTTATCGCCCCCGATAGTTCACATAGACGGGGCGGTTTGGCACCTCGATGTCGGCTTGTCGCATCCTGGGGCTGAAGAAGGTCCCAAGGGTCGGGCTGTTCGCCCGTTAAAGCGGCACGTGAGCTGGGTTTAGAACGTCGTGAGACAGTTCGGTCTGTATCCGCTGTGGGCGTTGGAGATTTGAGGGGAGCCGCTCCTAGTACGAGAGGACCGGAGTGGAGTGACCGCTGGTGTACCTGTTGTCCCGCCAGGGGCATCGCAGGGTAGCTATGTCGCGAAGGGATAACCGCTGAAAGCATCTAAGTGGGAAGCCCTACCCAAGATGAGATCTCCCGCACCGTAAGGTGCCTAAAGGACCGCAGGAGACGACTGCGTTGATAGGCGGCAGGTGTAAGACGTGTAAACGTTTCAGCCGAGCCGTACTAATCGTCCGTGAGGTTTGATCTTTTTTTCTACAACGTCGATATGCGCCTCTAACGTATTTGGAAGCCCGCGCTCACTCACCACCTGGTTTATATATCGTCCGGTAATTCGTTGTAATGTACCGGACCAAGCCTTGCCGGCGGCTTTCGCGAAGGGGATACACCTGGTCCCATCCCGAACCCAGCAGTTAAGCCCTTCAGCGCCGATGGTACTTGGGCGGAGACGCCCTGGGAGAGTAGGTCGCTGCCGGCTTTTTTATGAGAAACGCCCCGTTATCTATCGATTACGGGGCGTTTCTCACAACTAAGGGTGATAACGGCAGATGCAGATACGGAAACATGATAAGCGAAGTCGCCCACTGCGCGTATACCATTATGTTTTCGAGCTAGATCACCTTCACTACGGGTTGTGGGAGCCTGATGACCCGCTCACACTGACCGGCCTCAAGGCTGCGCAGCAGCGTTATGAAGATTATCTGGTTGAGCGCTTGCCTGTGGGGACACGTACCCTACTTGATGTGGGGTGTGGTACGGGCATGATGTCTCTGCGTTTTGATGAGATGGGGCTTGAAGTAGAGGGGTTATCTCCGCATCCGCATGAAAGAGATCTCTATCGAGAAAGACTAGCGGCGCCGTTTCACCTGGTTCCTTTTCAAGATTTTGTCACAGAGACTCGGTTCGACTGCGTTCTTATGAGCGAATCCGCTCAATATATTTCCCCAGAGAGTCTCTTGGCGAAGGCGGGCATTTGTCTGAAACGTGGCGGTTGGCTGATGATTTGTGATTATTTTGTGCGTGACCATGCTACAGGAATTATGGCGGAATCTGGCCATAAATTGACTGCTTTCAAGGCCGAAGCTGCGCGTAGGGGTTTTGAACTGATAGCCCATGAGGACCTGACAAATCGGGTGTTGCCAACACTCGATTTGGCTGCTGAGTGGGCGGATAAAGTTGCACTCGCCGCAGATATTTTGAGCGAGGATTTCCGAGACAAACATCCTTGGTTCACGAAGCTAATAGCGTATCGAGCGCGCCAAAAAATTGCGCGTCTGAAAGAAGAGAGACGATTGCTTGATTCGGAAGAGTTTCGCCGCAATAAGCAATATCTATTCCTGCTGTACCGGCTAGGCGAAGCTGAGTAAGCCTTACACCCTCTCCGCAGATATAACCAGAGGCTCTACAATTTTTAGATAGTTAGGATGGAAAGTAATTTGGTCTCTTAAGAAATTTACATTGTCGGCGCGAGTTTAATTTCAATTCTTTCGCCAACATTGGTTTCAATGTGTATGGAAAAGAGATCTCCTTCAGAGCGCTGATAACTGAGACTGCGATGAGCGCCATCACTAACTCCTTTGAAGGCTAAATATCTATCTCCCACTTCAGTTAATTCAAATTTATGAATTCGAGAATAAGTTGCACTTATATTTTCTGGTTCTAGCGAGTTGTTAAAGATTTGTAGATTTAATTCTAGACTGCCATTAATTTCCCTTATATGAATGATTTCAACAAATCTTGTGTCTGATTCTTTTGTAGAGCGAACTAAAGCAGTAATAGTCCCAGAGCGAGGAGGCAACCAGGTTTGTTCTAAGATTCCTCCATCATGTGAACCCTCTCTTTGACCGGTTAACCAGTCCAGTTGATCTACTGATGTCGTAGAACTTTCCTCTCCACCAACGCCTGCAGAAAACTCAAGAGCCAGAAAAAGAGATAGTATAGTTATTGTTGTTGTTAGTAGTAGTTTGTTCATTTTTCACTAGGCTTATCTTTGAAAAGTTCTTTCATAACGTCACCACTAAATAAAAGGATCATAAGACCACTGAAGTAAGGCCTGTCTTTGCCTGGGTCTACAGCACATATCCCCTTTTTCACAGTTAGAGGTAATTCCACCTATATGGCGTGGCCCAAAAGCTTTCCATCTTTTAATCTGGAAATCATCTACACCAGGAATCCTTCTTCCTAAAAAATATCTACAATACCACTGAAACCAACCCAGGGGATCTTCCGGCGTTATCCACCCCTTCTTTTTCCACACAGACATAGTCTGTCCAGACCTGATTTCAAAATAATTCAGCTTCTCATTAAATCCATCATTGCTCAGTTTCGCTTTTCTAAACCAAGCCTTGGGATATTCTCTAATGTCACCTTTAAAATACCAGCCTCCAAACACGCCTAACTCAAGCATTTCTTGAGGGGTTAGTTGAGGACGAAATTCTTTTTTCACGCTTATTCCACAAAGGGCAGAGCGGTGGCATGGAGTAAAAGAGGAGGGCAACATAGTTTGTCTATAGCGTCTG
>Ga0310344_10001088_pt1 | contig 21069 bp, 18 predicted proteins | sample HC15DNA20200_MG_FD_203801 | JGI IMG/M metagenome (GOLD analysis project Ga0310344, IMG submission 203801) | Marine microbial communities from station ALOHA, North Pacific Subtropical Gyre - HC15-DNA-20-200_MG | ecosystem: Environmental > Aquatic > Marine > Oceanic | place: Pacific Ocean: North... | reverse complement strand
ATATGTGTTTCAAACATAAGATTAAATTCTTTTGGTTTTGAAAAGTTTGGACCTTTTTCTTTACACTCTTCATTATCACAAAGCAGCTCATCAACTGAATCAAGCCTATATCTTCTATTACAATATTCACACTCAACTAAAGGGTCTGAAAATTCACTTATGTGCCCTGACGCCTTCCATACATCTGGACTTTGAATTATTGCAGTGTCTACTGGATAAATATTTGAGTGATTTGAGACAGTAGATTTCCACCAACTATCCGCAATATTTTTTTTAAGTAAAGCACCTAATGGACCAAAGTCATAACTGCTACGCAAACCTCCGTATATTGATGATGCGCTAAAGACAAAACCTCTGTTTGTAGCTAAATTAACTACCGCTTCAAAGTCACTCATACCGCTCCATATTTTCTTTTTCTGTTTCTAAATTCATTAACTGCTTCAACCATATTCTCTTCATTAAAATCAGGCCAAAGTGTATCTACAAACATAAGTTCAGTGTAGCTGAGTTGTAATAGAAGAAAATTACTCAACCTTTTTTCTCCTGCAGTCCTTATCAATAAATCTGGATTTGGCATCTCCGGTAAATACAAATAATCACTAAAGTGTTGCTCAACATACTTCCTAGTTAGCAACCATTGACCCAGCTTAAGGGGATGGTATATATATCGCTTCCAAAAAAAATTGTAAATTGCATTGTGGATTTCTTTTTCAGATCCATAATTGAATGCGAATACTAAATTTAGTTTCTTATTTTCTTTTGTTACCTTTTCAGTCTCCTTCATTAAATCTTTGTTTTCAGCAGGTATCATAGGATCTTTAAGATCTCCAATAAAGTGAAACCTTACTCCTTTTTTATTAAATTCCTCTCTCCTTCTTTTTAAGAGATCCCTATTGAAAAACATTAGGTAATCAACTTCTTCTTCCGACCTGTTCCAATTTTCTGTTGAAAAAGCATAGACTGTCAGCCATCTTAAGTTATTTTTTAATGACCAATCAATTGCTTTTGATAAAGAATGCTCGCCTGCTGCATGCCCTACCGTTCTATCCAAACCTTGGTTCACAGCCCACCTACCATTGCCATCCATAATTATTGCTATATGGTTTAAATTATATTTTTCAAGATTCATTCCAAATTCTTTCCATTAACCTATGCTGATGATAATTTAAATTTTTTTCTTCATTATGTGAAAATCCAAATAAATGTAATAAACCATGAATTAAAACTAATTCCATTTCTTCTGCAATTGACTTTCCATATTTTATAGCATTTCTTTTAACTTCAGGTCTGTAAATAAGTATATCCCCTATAAAGCCATCAGAATTTTTAGATCCTAGTATCTCATTTGTATTTTTATATATTGGTAGAGTTATAACGTCAGTTATTGTTGACTGGTTAAAAGCCTTTCGGTTTGCAGTCTTTATCTGTTCACTTTTCAAAGATGAAAAATGAAGATTGATATCTTTCCTAATGTTAAAGTAATTTAAAAAAATACTAAAAGCCAAGGACATCCTATCTTTTTCTTTGGAATAAAAATATCCATTAAACTCTATAGACATTGCTCATTCTTCTTCAGAAGGTAAGTCATCTGTTATTTCTGGATAAGAAACTCTTTGATGGTAAAGTCCCTCAATACTTTCCTGAAATGAAATCTGTATTAATTGTATATCTTTAAGAGTAAGTGGAGAATCATCTAATTGGTTATCCTGTATCTTTTCTTCAAATATTTCATTAATTAATTCTTCTATTTTTTCAGGGGAAGCATCCTCTCTTGAGAACCTAGCTCTCGAGGCACCTTCTATAGAGTCAGCAAGCATGACAATGGCAGACTCTGCAGTTCTTGGCCTAACTCCTATGTGCCTAAAAGCATCCTTATCAGCACTGTTGTTAATTTTCTTTTCTTTCTCATAGAAAAAACGCATTACTGAATTCCCATGATGTTCTACTATTCCACTTGCAACAATATCTGGTATCCTGTACTTCCTAGCAATTTCAATCCCTGATGGGACATGACTTCTTATTATCTTTACTGAATCTAAGGGGTTTAATACATCATGAGGATTTTGAAAACTAAATTGATTTTCAACAAACATAGAGGGATTCTCTGTTTTTCCTAAATCATGAAAATAAGCCATAGCTCTTGCAAGCTGACTGTTTGCATTAATCTTTTGACATGCCCTGTCAGCTAGTGTTCCAACCACAAGTGAATGGTTGAAGGTCCCAAGTGCTTTTTCTTCAAGGTATCTTAAAGCTGGATGATTTCTGTCTGCTAATTCGGATAAACGAAAATTTGTTGTCAGTCTAAATAATGATTCAATATATGTGATACTCGAAAATGCTGCTAAGTTTGCGATGATAGATCCAACGAAAGCATATAAAATAAGTTGCAATAGTAACTCATCTTCCCTCAAGAAATATGCAACACCATAAGCTATAACTGGCTGAAGGAAAGAAATATATACTATTTTTTCTTTCAATTCTCTTCTGTCAATATTCTCAGATAAGAATATAGCAGGCTGAATACAGCCCAAACCACCCATCGCTACTAAACCAAGGTTCCCCCCACCTGCAAGAGCAAGAAAAGAGCTTGCTAGAGCAATCACTAATGTAGCTCTCAAGCTTAGTAAAGCACTACTCACAACTCCAACAAATGAAATGGGTACTGCATATGTTAATAGCTTCAAGTCAAACTGTTGAGAGAAGTAAGAAATCCCTCGCAAAAAAACTGAAGAAAATAGTATTAATGTCAATAACAGTAAGTATTGGTTATTATATTTCCATATCGAATCATCGAATCTCCAAAAAATCATATAGATCATTACAAATACTGCAATAAAAATAGGGATAGCTGCATTTTGAACAGTTCTTTTAGCTCCAGATAGGTATCCAAAATTTGATAAGGCCTCATATTGGACCTGAGTAACGCTATCTCCTTGGTTAACTACTACTTCATCTTCAAAAAACTTAACTATAACGGGTGACACCAAATTCATAGCAGCCTGTTTCTGCTCATCCCAAACAGAACTATCTAATTTTTTATTTGAAATAAGACTTACAGATATTAACTCAGCTACTGAAGCCTCTAGTCTAGATTGGGCAATCTCAAGATACAGTTCACTAGGAAGTGAAAGAGGCATAGGGTTCTTTACGATACTTCTTCTAGCTGTATTCAAATCTTTTTCTCCTATACCTTCACTCATTATTTCTAGAATCTGTTTTCTAGATTCAGCTTCTATCATTGACAAATATGAAGTATTATTTTCAAGATCTAATCTAGACACAATGACTAAAGCTTCAATCGTATTAATTGAAATATTTGAGAAATTAATAGAATCTTGCAATATTTCAATCTGTTTATTGTTTGGAAGATTGGTCACAATGATTTCTGAATCGGTGCTTTCTCCTTCTATACTGTCATCAGTCTCTACACTCTCTTCTGATGTCCTAGTTTCTAATATCTCCAAAAACATCTCATCTACATCATTAATTACTAATAAGGTAGAGTTGTCATCAATAATATACACTGGATCAACAGAATCCCCTGCAAAATTTTTCTCAATCTCAGTTGCTTTTACATCTTCAATTTCAATATATTTTGGTGCATAAAATGTCATTGGTGAGGGATCTCCTACGTCAAATTTTACAACTTGGTTTTCAGGAAATATCGCAAAAGATACAAACCAAACAGCAATAACAAAAAGCGAAGTTATTACAATTTTTATAAAATGGTTCTTAAAAGAGGGATTTATATTCATTTATTTATTTTTTGGCAAAGCTTCCAATATTTCAGCAACTAGTGGATTTCTAATTATATCTGTATTTTCAAATTCAATGACATTTATTTTATTAATTTTTGCTAAAGAAGTTCGTGCCTTCTGAAGGCCTGATATAAGCTTATTAGGTAGGTCAATCTGAGTCTCATCACCAGTTATAACCATTTTTGAATTCACACCAAGCCTTGTTAAGAACATCTTTATTTGTGACATTGTAGAATTCTGAGCTTCATCTAGCAATATACAAGCATCGTTTAATGTTCTTCCCCTCATATACGCAAGAGGAACTATTTCAATAGCTCTATTTTCAATAAAATTACTTACCTTCTCATTTCCTAAAAAATATTCAAGTGCATCAAATAGAGGAACCAAATAAGGATCTATTTTTTGTGATAGATCGCCTGGCAAATATCCAAGTCTTTCTCCTGCTTCTACTGCCGGACGAGTTAGGACAATTTTCTTTACTTCTAGATCTGTTAACAATTTGACTGCATAAGCAACGGCTAAAAATGTTTTACCGGTCCCGGCTGGACCAACACCAAAAGTAATAGTTGAGCTATTCAAAGACTCTAAATATTTATATTGGTTAAGATTTTTTATCCTTATAACAACCCCGTTATCAAATTTCATTTCAAATTTTTTATTGTCAGCCAAATCTTCTTTGCTAATTTCTATGTTGTTGTGTATAAGTATATCTTCGGGTGTTATATTTTTATTGGTGGAGGCCATTATTGAAAGCTTATCTAAAAGATGACTAATCTCGTTAATAGCTTCTTCTTCTCCATCAAGATAGAAAGATTCTCCTCTTACGTTAATCTTAGTACTAGGAAACTGCTTTTTAAGATAACGTAAATTTTCATCATTTATTCCAAGCAAAGACACCAACAAAGTTTCATCCGTGATTTTTTTCTCTAATTTCATTTAATTACCCCGGAGGCCATACCATCTGCCTTCCTCCCAATAAGTGAAGATGAATATGATATACGCTTTGCCCACCATCTTTGTTTGTATTGAATACAACCCTGTAGCCATCATCTTTTATTCCTAACTCAAAAGCAATTTTCTTTGCTGTAAGAAACATATGACCGATCAACTCTTTATCATCATCATTGATATCATTTATAGTTTCTATTTTCTTTTTTGGAATAATTAAGACATGTATCGGAGCAACTGGATTAACGTCATGAATAGCAAAAATTTGATCATCTTCATAAAGAAAAACAGAATTTATTTCTCTATCTCTTATTTGTTCAAATATTGTTTTATCAGTCATAGTGTTTATTTTAGACACTAAGTAATAAAGTAGCTGCAACAATTGCTGCAGTCTCAGATCTCAAAGTAGCAAAATTCATTACATAAGACCTATTAAATTGTTTTAATTCTGAATTATCCCAACCACCTTCAGGTCCAATTGCTAAATTAGTTATATCTTTTGGGCTGAATGGCTCTAGCCCATTAATGTCAAGACAAGAAGTAAAAATGCTATAATCGATAGAATCAACAATATTAAGCTTTGGAATAAATGCCCCTCCGGACTGTTCAATTGAAGCTTCCATCCACCTACTTGCTTTATCCAAACTAATTTTTTTCTTTCCACTCCTAAGAGTTGGTCCAATGGTTATGGAATATATACCAAGCTCAGTCAATTTCTCTACTGCAAATCTAATTCTATTTATAGAATTGGTAATTGAAAGAAATATGCTTAACTTGTTCTCTTGTTCAAATTTCTCTTTTTTATCTATTTTGATTATATTGCCTTTATCCTTAACCCCATAACCAATCACACCTTCTCCATTAGACACGTGTACTTTGCTTCCCAAACTCACTCGAAGAACATTTTCTAAATGATGTAGTTTATCTTTATTTACTAATACGTAGTCTGAATCAATGAAATCTTTATCGTAAATTGTAGGAGTATGCATTTAAACCTCCCTAAGAAAATCTTGAAATACTTCTTTTGGGATATTTACATTACCAATCATTTTCATTTTTTTCTTTCCCTTCTTCTGCTTTTCTAACAACTTCTTTTTTCTTGTAACATCTCCACCGTAAAGTTTTGATGTAACATCCTTTCTGAGTGCTTTTACCGTCTCCCTTGCAACAATTCTTGATCCTATTGAAGCTTGGATTGCTATATCAAATTGTTGTCTTGGTATAAGTTCACTTAATTTCTTCACTCTAGCCCTACCAAAAATTTCAGCATTCTCTTTTGCAACTATAGAACTAAAGGAATCAATTATTTGGCTGTTAACAAGTAAGTCAACTTTTGATAAATTAGCAGTTTTAAATTCTAATATTTTATAATCCATAGTCGCAAAACCTTGGGTTATTGATTTCAATTTATCATAGAATCCTGAAACTAACTCTAATAATGGAACTCTATATATTGTCTTTACTCTATCAGTACTTATAAAAGATAACTCTTCCTGACCCCCTCTTGAGTCTTCTAGAAGTTCTAATACAACACCTAAATATCTTTTAGGAAGGATTATTGTTACTTCACATATTTTTTCTTTGAGTTCTTTTATATCAGTGTACTGACTTATTTCGGATGGATTTTTTATCAATACTTCTTGTCCGTTATTTCTTACTAGTTTTATTTCTACTGTCGGAGGAGTAACTATTAATGAAACTCCATACTCTCTTTCCAATCTTTCAGTAACTATCTCCATGTGTAATAAACCAAGAAACCCACACCTATAGCCAAACCCGAATGCACCTGAAGACTCTGGTTCAAATGAAAAGCTTGCATCGTTTAAAATATACTTATCTAGAGCATCTCTAAGCTTTTCATATTCATCGGAGTCAGTAGGGAAAATACTCGAGTAGACAGTAGGGTTTACCGACTTAAAGCCTTGAACAATCTCTACATTTTTACTATCTATATCCACTATTGTTTCTCCTACGCTTATTTCTGAAAGGTCTTTTGTTCCAGTTACTATATACCCTACCTCTCCAGAACCTAATTTAGATGATGGTGTTAAACCTAAATCAAAGATTCCTACCTCTAGTGGGGTAAGTTCTTTTTTTGTATTAGCTAATTTATATTTAGAGTCCTGGACTATAGAGCCGTTGAAGACTCTTATGGAAGCAACTACCCCCCTGTAGGAGTCAAAGTACGAATCAAAAATAAGTGCCTTTAAGCCTTCGTTTTCTGTCAGTTGCCCAGGAATTTCATCAATAATCCTGTGAAAAAGTTCTTTTACCCCCTCCCCAGTCTTAGCTGAAATAAAAGAGATTTCGTCTTCCGAAGATCCAATCAAGTCGAATATCTGCTCTGAAACAGCTTTGATATCTACATTCGGCGAATCAATTTTATTAATTACTGGTATGATCTCTAAACCTAAATCAATAGCTTCATAGGCATGAGCCAATGTCTGAGCTTGTACTCCCTGAGTTCCATCTATTAACAATATTGCCCCCTCACATGCAACTAATGCCCTAGAAACTTCGTATGAAAAATCCACATGTCCAGGTGTATCAATTAGATTTACTGAATAGTCAATATCTTTATGTGAGTACTTTAGATGAACTGGTTGAGATTTTATTGTTATCCCTCTTTCTCTTTCTAATTCCATAGAATCTAAAACTTGGCTTTCATGCTGTCCAGGTAGTACCAAACCACAAAGTTCAAGAAATCTGTCAGCTAAGGTAGACTTTCCATGGTCTACATGTGCAATTATCGATATATTTCTTATATTTTTCTCAGATATCATTATTATTAAGTTATCATTTTCTACTGAAAGAATAACTATGGCAAATAATAACTCGCAAAAAAAGAGAAATAGACAAAACAATAAAAAAAATTTTAGAAATAAGTCAATTAAATCAGATTTAAAGAGTGCTATTGACTTTGCTGAAAAAAGCACAAAAGACGATTCTGAAAAAGATGCAGCTATTCAGGTAGCAATAAAAAAGCTAGATAAAGCTTATTCAAAAGGAATAATAAAAAAGAACTATAGAGACAGAAAAAAATCTAATTTAACTACTAAGTAAGTAATTAAATTAGATATAACTCAATGATATTAATGCTCTCTTAGAAGTCTCTTCGTCAAATTGTTTAGAATTAATAGAATCAACTCTCCATAACAAATCAATTAATCTTACGACTGTTTTATCATCAATCTTTGAAATTCTTTTCAAAGCAATTTTATATTTAAAATCAACTTTTTCATTAAATATTTCTGCTACCTCTTTTTGATCTTTTACTTTTAATAATAAAAATCGAAAAATATCTTTTTCTAATACATTCATAAAAAATCTGAAGTCATTATCTGTTTTCGAAAAATGTAGGAGAGATTTTTCATCCATTTTTTTTGTTTTATCTAGTATGGCCTGTACTAAGTCCCACGGACTGTAGTCTTCTTTTTCGTCTTCAATCTTAATAACCTTAATTTTATTTTCATGGATTAATTCTGGGATAGAAGATAAAGTATTTTTATTAATTGTTCCAATAAACTTTAACTTCATTTTTACCAATTCATCTAAATCAGATTTATTAAGTAGAGAGTTTGATATAAAATAGCAAACTTCTTCCTCAAATAAAGACTCTTGACTACTAGTTAAAGTTTCGATCTCTTCTTTTGAGATTTCCTTTACTGTTAAATATTTATCCGTTATGATTTTGAATTCAGAGATACTTACAGGTTTACTTGATATAGCTAATGCACTCATATCACAAAATTAACAAGTTTATTTTCTACAAAGATAACTTTTTTTGTATTTTGAAGTTTATCTTTAGACATTAATTTTTCAGCAACCGCTATGGCTTCAGCTTCAGAAATATTATAATTTACCTCTTTAGCAGCTTTTTTCTTACCGTTAACCTGGACAACTAACTCAAAAGTCTTCTGGATACTATACCTCTCATCTACTTTAGGCCATTCTAGAAATATTTTTTCACCTAAAGTAATCTCAAGAAGCTCAGATGATATATGAGGAGCTAAAGGATACAACAAAGTCAAGAAAGTTTTTATTAATAAATTTTTACTTTCTAAAGTAACCTGATTGTTTTCTTTTAGATAATCAGTAAGTGAGTTATTACATTTCATCAAATCAGAAACAATAGTATTGAAATCAAACCCCTCTATATCATTTGTTACATTGGTAATTGTTTTATTAATTAAGATCAATAAATTTTCAGTACCTATACTGTCACTTTCGCTGGAGTTTAAAGAATGAAGGGTCTGTATGTTATCCCAAACTTTATTTAGAAATCTCCTCGTCCCTTCAATCCCATTGTCATTCCACTCTACAGAATCAGTAGGTGGTCCCATAAATAAATGATACAACCTTAAAGAGTCTGCTCCATGAGTCTTAAAATATTCCTCTGGGCTAACCACATTTCCCTTGGACTTTGACATTTTTGCACCTCCATAATTGATCATCCCCTGTGCAAACAAATTTTCAAAAGGCTCATCTATACTAACAATGCCTACATCTCTGAGAGCTTTCACAAAAAATCTTGAATAAAGCAAGTGAAGTATGGCGTGCTCCACTCCCCCAATATACTGGTCAACAGGAAGCCAAGTATCCACAAGCTTTTTGTCAAAGTAATATTCATCAGAATCAGGAGTAAGGTATCTCATATAATACCAACTAGAATCAACAAATGTGTCCATCGTATCAGTCTCTCTAATTGCTGACTGTTTACATTTTGGACATTCTGTGTTTACAAATTTTTCTACTTTACTTAATGGAGAACCTTCATTATTCAAGTAATCTTTGATCTCAGGTAACTTTACTGGTAGTTTCTCATATTTTTCAGGCACTAAGCCACAGTCATCACAATTTATCATTGGAATAGGACAACCCCAATATCTTTGTCTGCTTATAAGCCAATCACGTAAGCGATAAGTTTCTACATATCTCCCTAGCTTTTCTCCTTCCAACCATTTAATTATGAGACCTGAGGCTTCAGTATGCGAAGGAACGTCATTAAATTTTTCCGAATTTACTAATATCCCCTCTCCAACGTATGCTTCTACTAGATTATGAGTAGACCCATCTTCAGATATAACTTCTACTATTTCAAGATTGTGTTGTTTGGCAAATTCAAAATCTCTCTGATCATGTGCAGGAACAGCCATAATCGCACCTGTACCATAATTTGATAAAACATAATCAGCAATCCACAAAGGGATTTCTTTATTATTAATAGGATTAATAACTGATAGGCCGGTGTCTACTCCTGTTTTATTATCTTTGCTAGACATACGTTCAAACTCTGTCTTTTTTGCTGACGCAATAATGTATTCTTTTAAAGGAGACTTATCCTTTGCTAATTCAACTATTTCATCAATTAATTTATGTTCAGGTGCAATAACTGCGAAAGTTACACCAAATATAGTATCAGGTCTAGTAGTGAAAACAGGAAGTTCAATGTTGGAGCCTTTGATTTTCATATTGAACTCAGCTCCTGTAGATTTTCCAATCCAATTAGATTGCATTGACTTAACACGATCTGGCCAATGGCCAAGCTTTTCAATTGAGTCTAGGAGTTCGTCAGAATATTTAGAAATCCTAAAAAACCACTGATTAAGAGTCTTTTGCTGGACAGTTGAGTCACAACGCTCACATAATCCATCAATAACTTGTTCATTAGCTAAAACTGTTTTGCATGAACTACACCAATTTACTGGAGCATCATCTTTATAGGCTAAATTATTTTCATACAGCTTTATAAATAATGTTTGAGTCCATCTGTAATATTCCTGAGAATGAGCTGCAATTTCTCTGTCCCAATCGTAAATAGAGCCTAACTGTATAATCTGAGTTTTCATATTCTTAATTCTCTCTTCAGTAAACTCTTTTGGGTGAATTCCAGTTTCAATAGCAGCATTTTCTGCAGGTAACCCAAAAGAGTCCCAACCCATAGGAGACAATACATTAAATCCTTGTAAATTTTTGTAGCGTGTTATCACATCTCCAAGGGTATAGTTACGAATATGACCCATATGTAAATCACCAGAAGGATACGGGTACATACATAAATTATAAAACTTTGGCTTTTTACTATTTAATTCACAAGAACCAAAATTAATATCTTGCCAATAAGATTGCCATTTTTTTTCTATGTCTATGTGGTTAAAACTCATAAGCACTAACTATTGTAAACTTCTTTTATCTTTGAATACATACGAATTATACTGTAGTTATTCTGAATAGTTTCTAGTGCTCCATTTATAAGTAAATCTTTTGATGAATGAGGATCAGATTGTATCTTAACTAATGCTTTTTTTAAATCATTATTATCTCCAAATAAATAGCCTGTTTTAGAATCTTCTATCATAGAATTCATTGGGTCAATGTCTCTAGCAATACATAAAACTCCATGTGCCATTGCTTCCAATAAAACCAAACCAAGCCCTTCAGAGTAAGAAGGAAAAACAAATAGATTTATAGATTTAAAAAATTTTTCCCTATCTTCAATATAGCCTAAGTATTTAATATCAGAATTATCAAATTTATTCTTGATTTTATTTATATAAGTACTGTTTCCAACTCCTCCTATAATCAACTTTTCATTACTAAAATCTACCGAAGAATCTTGCTTAAGATCAATAAACACCTTCAGTAAATCTTCAATCCCTTTGTTTGGGTTTATTCTCCCTAAATAGCCAATTATCAAATTTTTGGATTGACTTGTTTCAATTTCTTTACCCATTTCGACACCATATGGAATTACAATAGGCTCAACAAGATTGTTATTATTCAATATCCAATCTTTAATGCTTGCTGAAATTGCAATAACATTACTAGGCTTCTGCCATATTCTAAATAATATCTTTGTACTAAATTTTCTTAGAATGTCTATAAATTTATTTCCATCTAGATAAGTACCATATTTTCCATGTACAGTAACAATCCATTTAAATCTACCCCTTAAAAAAAAGGATAAAAGAAAAGACAGGAAATCACTTCTTGGAGTATGGCTGTGAATAAGATCGAATTTAGATTGAGTAAAATAAATTAAAGACCTAAATATTGAAAAAGGATTTAGTCCTTGAATCTTCTTAAGGCCCTTTAAACGTACAATTTCTACTCCAATCTCCTTTACATCTTCTTGAAGCGAGTAATATTGCTTAAGATCTTTTCCAAGAAGGAAAACTGTCACAGAATGACCTTCTTGGGTTTGAAGTCTCATCAAGCTGTATAAATGTGACTCAGCACCACCTCGTGATAGATCATTTGTTATATGACAAATCCTCATTTTATGTAAGTAACCCTTGATATAGAGCAGGATTAAACTTTGGAGTAATCCATGTAGATTTCCTAGGAAATATTACTCCTTCCTCAACAAGCTGGATTTGCTCTTTCTCTACAGATCTTATCGAAAGAAAGAAATTATCTTGTTTCATATCAGATTCAATTGTCTCTACAGAAGGAAAAGAAAAGATAGACCCTTGTTCATTACCATAAGAATTTTTAGTGCTAACAGGAAATGACGAGACTAGCTTCTTCCTAAATTCAAATCTTTGTTCCCAACTCATATCTTTGTGTGACTTGTAGAAAGTTTTTTTGTTTTTAAAAATACTTGAAAGGTCATATTTTTCAGAATCCTCTGTAATCAAAAAGTCTGCTTCTATTAGCTCTACGATGCTATCTTTAAACCTTGGGTCAGTATAAAAGTAATGATCTTCAACTTTCACATTGTCAAAATCTACTATGAGACAAGGTATGGGCATAGATTCATTATCCTCATTCTTGTTAAAGAAGTTGTCTCTTAATATATGATAACGATGATGCCCATCAAGCAATATGTTTGGAGAGTCTACTATATCGATGCCTTCAAGATCAATTCGATATATTTCTTGCTTCCCATACACCTTAGAATCGATACTGGCCAACGGCTTATTTAATTTTTCATTATCAATCAAAAGGTTGGCTCCCAAGTAGTTTTCAATGCTAGCTATATAAAGAGGATTATCTAGCTTATTCTTTGACTGGATATTTTTTTCTAATTTGTAGAAATCATCAGATATCTCAATTTCTTCATGAGGAAAAATATTATTAAAAAAATCTAAATTCTCTTTTTTTGTAAGGATAGTAAAAAGTAATGCTCTGGTATTGGTATTCTTACATTGAAGCAGGTATGTACCATTCTCTATCATCATTATTAAAGTTTCTTTTTCATAAAATTATCAAAAAACGAAGAAAATTTTTCTACAGCTTTTATTTCGATACTATTATACAAACTTACTCTCACGCCTCCAACATCTCTATGTCCTCTAATGCCATGAAAACCTGCCTCTTCAGCCTCTTTAAGAAAAAGGTCTAGGTGATTTTTTTCCTTAAAATCAAATACAGCATTAGAGTAAGATCTAGCATTATGATTCACAGGGATTGAAAGTTTATCGCCATGACTGTCAATAAGATCATAAATCATAATTGCTTTCCTTTCTGATTGTTGAGAAAAATACTCTAGACCTCCCTTATTTATTAACCATTGGATCATTTTTTCAAGAACAACAATAGACAAAATTGGTGGAGTATTGTATAAAGAAGACTTTTCAATATGATTACTTAAGTCAAGATATGAAGTTAAATTGTTATCCACTAGTTCACTACTTCTTCCGACTAATAGAGTGACTCCCGCAGTCCCAAGATTCTTTTGCGCACCTGCATAAAGACAAACTATATTTTTCCAATTAATTGTTCTAGATGCAATATCAGATGACATATCGATAATTAGATTATCTCCATATCCTGTGTAATCTCTTATTTGCACACCATGTATGGTTTCGTTTGACGTGAAAAAAACTAAATCATTATTACTTGTAGATATTTCAGAAGCTAAGGGAGTGCTAGTGTAATTATTTTGCTTCCCATCAAAAATAATATTTGAATCCCTTAACTTGCTAGAGTCATTATAAGTCTTACTGCTCCAGGCTCCAGTCACTATATGCCCAAGCTTGTCTCGGCTATTAGAAAAATTTAGTGGGATCAAAGTATTCTGCAAAGTAGCTCCTCCCTGAATAAATACGACAAAGAAATCCTTAGGAATTTTTAGTAGATCACGTAATCCCTTTTCAGAGTTATATATTGTCTTCTCAAACTGTTTACTCCTATGCGATACTTCTAACACAGAGAGTCTTGAATCTTCATATTCCCCTACTTCCTTTATAACTTGTTTCTTTACTTCATCTGGAATAAAAGAAGGGCCTGCGCCAAGATGTACTAAATCATTCAAGATTGCTACTTTCTCGATAAATTACATATATTAACCCAGCTATGATAGCTTGAAAACTACTTATTTCTTCAAAGACACCTGCAAGCAAAGAAACAGACGCCATTGTTACAAAAGGAAAATAGTCGTCTTTATATATAATCTTTTTTGTTAGTAGTAGAAGAGCTGCTACAAGCAATACCAAAAAGATAGTCCCGTGGGATATCAAATTAAATATGACAAGATTTTGTAAGTTTATGTTTCCATATAAGTAGTAGGTGTCTCCTGTCCCAAAAGGTTCTGTTAAATATCTAGTAGATAAATATATTGGAGTAGTCCGTATAGTCAAATAGTTCTCAAACAGATTTGTATTCGAGAAATATTCTGTATATTCACTATTTGCATTAATAACCCCAACCCCCTTATATGAAAAAATTTTACCCTGTAGATACTTGTATACGCTCCTTCTTTCTTCATCTAAAAAAATAGTTGACTGAAACTCACTATTAAAATTTTCACTTATAGAACCATCTCTTGAGTTAATACTTCCCTCATTGTCTGAACCCTCAATATAAATATATGAAGGACATTGATCATTTGTCTTATTTACATCACATTCACGTAAGGTAGAAACTGAGCCAATAAAAACAAAAAATACAAATAATAAAAGTTTTACATTGTTATAAATAAAATGTCTATTGAACAAGTAAGATACTATAACAACTATAACGGTCATAAGCGCAATCACGTAAACAAGATCACTTCTTGTAAGACCCATTACATACCCAGAGAGAACTGCAACAAGAAAGGAAAAATTAATTTTACTTGCCATAGAAATAAAAGCTATGGGCAAAAGAAAAGACACAAAGAATATTGGCTCCCTAAAGGTACTCATTGCTCTATGGTCTTCTGATAGCCAAAAAGTTACCTGGTCTTCGTTACCGTAGATCCCCGTACCAGAACGATTTCTTATAATGTCAGCAATATCATAAACTTGTCCATAGTAGATTAAGATTCCAACACAAGTAAAAACTAGAGAACAGAAGAGTAGAACTTTAATAATCAAAGATGTACTGAAATTAGCTTTGATTACATATAAGAAAACAATAAAAAATGATATGTAATTTAACAATCTTAATAAGACGTACTGAGATGAAAGAGATTCGTGGTATGTACTATTTACGAAAGAAAAAATGTTTGGAACAGAAAGTAAAATCATTAGAAGCACAACAAATTTAAACTCTGTATCAAAATCACAATCTAACAAATAGATTGTAGAAACAATAAAAATGAACGAAATAGCTAACCATGAAATTGGTATAGACACCACCTCAATTGCATCAAGAGAATAAAACAAAAAGAAAAAAATTATAAAAAAGTAAAAATATTTATCTAATATTTTATTTACGTTAATTAACAATTGGGCCCCCCGTCACTCCATGATGATACAAGTTGGGTTACAGCATTCTGGATATGAAAATCCTCTTTAACTGCTTTCTTAGCTCTTTCTTGATAATCTTTCACTAACAAGCCACTTTCTATTCTAGGTGCAAACTCTACTTTTTGAACATGATTTGGAACATCAAAATCAAATAGATCTAGGTAAGCAAAATTAGAAGTAAAGACAAGAATAAACACCATAACCTGAGTTCTAGTTGGTATTTTTATATAGCTTAACATTATAAAAAATGAAAATAAAGCTGGAATAAGGTGACCTTCTTCTGTAGGCAATCTTAGAAAACTTAATTGAAATAAAACAAAAATAACAGAATATGGGACCAGTCTTTGAAAAAAGATAAGATAAAATTCTTTTCTTTCCTTTATAAGAAACCAGATAATAAGTAGTGAAGCCGGGATACCAAGAAGATAAGTCTGTTTATAAAAGAACCTACCAAGCCTTCCATATAAACTATGATCTGTGTTCGTTAAAGTAAGAAAGCATAATCCATCAGCCAAATTATAGGCTGGGTAATATATAAATCCTAAGGATAAAACGACTACAAAAATAGTACTGAGTACTTTGTATACGCTTGATCCTTTTTTATGTAATATATATATTCCAGCTAAAAGAAAAATAAGATTAGATAGTCTAGTAGCACAGGCAAGAACAACAAGAAAAGCAAATAATAGTTCAGGATTTTTTTTATTTAATAACACAAGAATTGCAGAAAACCCAAAAAATAATCCAACCGTATAATCTATAATGCTAAAAGCAGAAATTAACAAAATAGGAGAAAGAAGGAGCGCAAAGTATAAATAATCATTGTAATTATTTTTATAAAACAATTTATCTACCACAAAATTAGTTAGTACCAAGAAAACAAAGGTAAATATTAGAATTGAGCTAATACCAAAAGAAACTATATACGAAGTTGCATATTCAAAAAAAGGAAATCCTGGTGGCCTTGATGGAATGTAGACATCTTTAATATTAATCAAATAGGAAGACGCATAAGATGCATAAGAATCCCAATCTGCTCCTATAAACCCCTGAGAATAAAAAGGAATAAACAATATCAGTTGAACAAATGAAACTAAATATGTTCTATACCTTGTAATATTGCTCATAAACTTCTCTTTTCAAAAATATATAACTCATAAACTTTTTGGACGGACATCCCAAGTACATAAGCTGCAGCAACTCCAAGTAAAGTTGATATCCTAGAAAAGTAAATAGCTCCTATTAAAAAGAAAGCAGTATTAAGAGCTCTCGAGTAAGCATGGAAGATCAATCGATCAGTCAGCAGAAGTGCTTGCCTTACCCAGAAAAAAAGAAGGAAGACTATATACCCTAATGTCATAACTAGCCATGGATGGTAGCTATCTTTATAGCTATCCCCTACTACAAAATCAATTATCCATGGGCCAAAGAAATAAACAGAAAGAAGGATTAATATCGAAAGAGGCGCCAGTATTGCCTGTGTTAACTTATATCCAATTTTTCTAATATGGTCTTTCTTCTTTACGAATTCTGCCTGAACCCAAGGAGTCAAAGCGACTACAAGATAATTTATGGGCATTAATAGTCTTTTACTGATGTTGTATATACCAACAGCTTCATAGCCAGCAACTATATTGACAATAATAAGGTCAAAGTGATTAGGGATCATTCCTACTAGCTGATCAAGTCTTAGGGTTAAAAGAAACTGCTTTGATAGTCGTGCTACAGTATAGAAACTTTCCATAAAAGGAATTTCAAAAAAGTTAGTGTTTATTCTTGAAAATATAGCAGCTACGGACAAAACTCCGTATGAGAAAGCATAAATTGAATGTCCCAGAATAAACATCTCAATAGTAGGGTTCTTCAAAACCAAAAATATCACAGCAACAAATCGGATAACCACAGATAAAAACTCAAGTATTGCAAATGAACTCAATTTCTTTTCGTAAGTCAAAACTCCTTTTGTAGTTTCACTGAGTCCAAGAAAAGGTCTACAGAAAATATAAACTAAAAATATTTGATACACCGAACCCATTTCTTCCATTCCAAAATACTTGGCAAAAGGTATAGAAATAATAATTGAGATAATAGATGCTATAACACCAGAAAATAAATCAATTAAAAATGAAGACACTATAACATGCTGCTTCCTGATTTTAAGGTCTCTAAGAGCTAGCAAAGTAAAATCTGAAGATCTTGAATGAATAGACCTAAAAATAATTGCAGGAAGAGAAAGTACTAGCGCAGCTTGGCCAAACTTTGAAGGACCAAGCTCCCTTGCCACAATTGAAGCTTGTATCAAGCTTAGACTCGCAATAAAAAATTGTGATAGAACTAATGTTTTGGTCTCAAATATGAACTTATAAATAGATTTAAAATAATTCATAATACAACGTGGAGCTGAGGGGATTTGAACCCCTGACCCTCTGCATGCCATGCAGATGCTCTTCCGACTGAGCTACAGCCCCAATAAAAGCTAATAATTACAATTCTAAGTATCTATATTGGTTATCTTGCAATCAAAATATAAATCTCCCAGTGAATAAAAGTCTCTAGCTTCTTCTGTAAGGATATTAATGACTATATTTTCTCCAGAAATTAGTGCCCAACTTGTTGTTTCTCCTTCAGTTTTACACTCAGCATTACTTAATCTAAATAAGGCTTTTAATTTTGACACCGTTGCTAATATTTGCCTTTGAGAAGTAGCGGAAGATAGAATAATATAATCAGTAAACGCATCTTTTGATAACTCAATAACCTGAACATCGAAACATCCTTGACTTATTAATATATGGACTGATTCATCTAAACATTCTTTTTTATTTGTTAAAGTTTTACTTATTAAAGTCACTATAAATAATATTAACATGAAATTAAAAGTGCACTAATCTAGAGATAGAGGGCAAGTTTTTGAAGAAAATCATAATTATAGGCGCAGGAGAAGTAGGAAGCTTCTTGGCGAAAAAGCTTTCCAATGAACAGCATGAAGTAACTGTTATAGAAGAAGATCCAGAGAAAACAGAAAATTTAAGTAATGAATTAGATGCTCTAGTAATACAAGGGAATGGAGCAAGTCCTTCGAGTCTTACTAGAGCAGGAGCTAACGAAGCTGATTTGATTATAGCCGTAACAGACAAAGAAAATGTAAATATGCTTGCATGCTATGTTGCAAAAAATCTTGGTACAAAAAAATCATTTGCCAGAGTTCAGGATGAGTCAATGAAAAGTGAGCAAAGTGAATTAAAAATTGACCACATTATTGACCCTTCAGAAAGTGCGTGTGATGAAATAGAAAAATTACTTTCTAGAACTGGAATTTATGATATCTACGAGTTTGGAGATGGAAAACTACTTTCAATTGGTGGAGTCCTAACTGAAGATTCTCCATTAATTAATAACGCCTTAAGCACAATGCATGAAAATGAAGCCAAGGGTCATTGGTTAATAACTGCATTTGTAAGAGATGGCGAGTCATCAATAGCAAATGGAGACACCAAGCTAATTGAAGGTGACCATATCAAAGTCATAGTAAAGAGTGGAGAGGTCCCTACAGCTCTATCCCTCATTGGGATAAATGAAAAGAAAGAAATTACAAAAGCATTAATTATTGGAGCATCTAGATCATCTGAGCTACTAGCAAGTAGATTGACTAAAAATAGATATGATGTAGTTGTCTTAGATGACAATGAAAATGACTGTAATAGAATAGCTGCAAATCACTCTAGTATGGTAGTTATTTGTGCTGATCCAAAAAATCCACAGAACATACTAGACGCAGGAATATCTGACGAAACTGCTCTCATTGCATTAAGTAAAGATGATGCAAAAAATATAGTTTGTAGTCTCATTGCAAAGTCTCTTGGCGTACCTGAGATTATTACACGAGTAAACAAAATTGACTATCTAGACCTATTGAAAGATACATCGATTCAAGCAACAATATCAACAAGAATTACCGCAGCTAATGCAATACTACAAGACGTCAGATCAGATAATGTAACAACTGCTCTTACATTTGAAGACTCAGAGGTTGAAGCATTAGAAATTCATTTAAGTAGTAATTGCAATGTTCTAGGTGAGAAGTTAAAAGACATAAAACTCCCTATCAGCTCTTTGGTAGCTGGGGTAATAAGAAGGGGTGATGTCCATATTCCTTCAGGTGATTGGGAATTTGCTTCAAAAGATAAACTCGTTGTCTTTTCGCTTCCTGATTCTATTTCTGAAATTGAACAAATTTTTTGTTGAGAAGTAATTGTTAAGTATAACTGCTTTTGTAGGTTCAGGAGTTTTAAGAGTTTTAGGACTTGCTATATTATTTTCTGGTCTTGTAGGCTTTTACTATAAAGAAAACAATATAGGCACTTACCTTCTTGTATTATCAATTATTTATTCAATTATTGGCTTTCTAGGTAATAAATACTTAAGACCAAAAAAACAACTTAATATCAGCCAGGGTTTCGCAGCAGTAGGGTTGTCTTGGATAAGTTTAACTGTGGCTGGAATGCTTCCTTATTTACTAGCATTACCAGATATAAGTTTTGTAGATGCTTTATTTGAAACAGCATCTGGGTTTACTACAACAGGATCTTCAGTAATTAATGACCCCTCACAACTACCAAAAGCAATCCAATTTTGGCGATCTATAACTGAGTGGATTGGGGGGATGGGAATAATAATACTTACAATTTCAATTATGCCTCTTCTAGGTTCAGGGGGCCTTAATCTTGCAAAAGCAGAATCCGCAGGCCCAAACCCTGATAGACTCACTCCTCGCTTTAAAGATACTGCCGTAATTTTATGGGGAGTTTATTTGGTATTTACACTATTACAAACTCTTCTGCTGACCCTTTCTGGAATAGATTTCTTTTCTTCTTTGAATCATTCATTTACAACAATATCTACTGGAGGCTTTAGTACATTTGAAAATTCTGTATCTGAGTTTTCAAATATTAGCAAACTCATAATCTGTTTATTTATGTTCATAGGTGGTGCTTCTTTTGCACTTCATTACAAGAGCCGAAAAAATTTAAAAGAGTACCTATACAGTAGTGAGTTCAAATATTTTACTTTTATCGTTACATTTGCTTCGCTAATATTATTCATTTATTTGTACACATCAGATAATGGCCTAACTAAATCTATTGTTGAGTCAGTATTTACCTCTTTGACAATAATTACTGGAACAGGCTACTCTTCAACTAATTTTGAAGTTTGGCCAGGCGGGTTAAAGATTTTCCTCCTAGGGCTTATGTTTGTTGGAGGGATGGCAGGGTCTACTACTGGTGGCATTAAAATTGTAAGGCTGGTTGCTTTACTTAAGACAGTAAGAAATGAGTTAAAAAAACTTTTATATCCTAAAGCTATATTTAAAGTTAGAATGTCAAAGTCAGCAATGACTGACCAGTCATTGGAATCAGTCCAAACCTTCTTTATTCTATACATAACTGTATTTGGGGTAGGTTCTGTCCTTCTAGGACTAACTACATATTTTGGAGGAACTAACGCAAGCATTGAAACTATACTATCTTCTGTGGCATCAGCATTAAACAATATTGGACCCGCGCTAGATCAGGCAGGACCATTTGATACTTATAGCTTTTATGACAAATATTCAAAAGCTCTTCTTGCCTTTATAATGTTGATTGGAAGGTTGGAGATGTTTCCTATTGTCCTCTTATTTAATAAAA